>Ga0207652_10004939_pt1 | contig 10794 bp, 7 predicted proteins | sample KBSC63BmetaG_FD_184334 | JGI IMG/M metagenome (GOLD analysis project Ga0207652, IMG submission 184334) | Corn rhizosphere microbial communities from Kellogg Biological Station, Michigan, USA - KBS C6-3B metaG (SPAdes) (version 2) | ecosystem: Host-associated > Plants > Roots > Rhizosphere ...
GGCGCGGGTCGCCGCCTCAGAGCCTCGCGACCGCCGCCAGCGGCTCGAACTCGGCGCCGCGCTTGGCCTTCCAGGCGGCGATCGCCGCGGCCATCTCGTCGCTGTCGAAGATCGCGCTCTGCAGCAAGGTCATCTGCTGCAGCGCGGACGCGGTCGAGTGGTCGCGCGCGTGGTTGAGCGCGAGCTTGGTGCCGGCGATCGCGAGCGGCGACTTCGATGCGATCGTGCGCGCGAGCGCGAGCGCGCGCTCGACGAGCGCGCCGGCGTCGGCGAGCACCTCGTTGACGAGGCCGACCGCCAGCGCGCGCTCGGCGCCGAGGCGCTCCCCCGTGTAGGCCATCTCGCGCGCGACGCCCTGCGGCACGATCTTCGGCAGGCGCTGCAGCACGCCGAGATCGGCGGCCATGCCGATCGAGATCTCCTGCACGGTGAAGAACGCGTCGGCGCTGCACAGGCGCATGTCGCACGCGCTCGCGAGATCGAGCGCGCCGCCGACGCAGCCGCCCTGGATGGCGCAGACGATCGGGAAGCGCGCTTCGTCGAGGGCGGTGAAGCAGTCCATGAGCTTTCTCAGCGACTCCTGGAAGCTCAGCCGCTCGCGCGCCGTGCCGGTCGCGAGCGCGAGGTCGCTGCCGGCGAAGACGTCGAGCGCCATGCCGGCCGAGAAGTGCTTGCCGGTCGACGAGATGACCATCGCACGCGTTAGCCCGGCGTCGCTCGCCGAGCGGACGGCGTCGCGCAGCGCCGGAAAGAACGCCGGCGTCATCGTGTTCATGCGCTCCGGGCGGTTGAGCTGCAGGTGGGCGACGCCGGCGTCGTGCGACAGTGCGAAGAATTCCTGGTGGTCGTTCATGGCGCGAAGGGGGAAGCGATGGGGCCGACGATTCGCACGCGCGACGGACTCGTGCTGCAGCGACGCGACTGGCCGTCCGGCGAGGCCAGGGGAACGATTGTCATCGTCCACGGCCTCGGCGAGCACGCCGGCCGTTACGCGCACGTCGCGGCGCGGCTGAACGCGAGCGGCTGGAGCGTCGTCGGCGTCGACCAGCGCGGCCACGGCGCGAGCGCGGGCGAGCGCGGGCGGCTCGCTGCCGCGGACGACCTGCTGTTCGATCTCGCCGCGGTGCTCGATCGCGTGCGCGGCGAAAGCGCCGGACCGCTCGTGCTGCTCGGCCACAGCCTCGGCGGCCTCGTCGCCGCACGCTTCGTCGCGGGTGCGCTCGAGACGCCGGCGCCGGCGTGGAGCCGCGACGTCGTCGACGCCCTCGTGCTGTCCTCGCCGGCGCTCGCCGTCGGCATGAGCGCGGCGCAGCGCGCCCTGCTGGCGACCCTCGGGCCGCTCACGCCGAACCTCGCCGTCGGCAACGGCCTCGACCCGGCGGCGATCTCGCGCGATCCGGCGGTCGTCGCCGCGTACCGCGCCGATCCGCTGGTGCACGACCGCATCGCGCCGCGGCTCGGCCGCTTCATCGCCGACACCGGCGCCGAGGTGCTGGCGCTGGCGCCGCGCTGGCGCGTGCCGACGCTTCTTCTCTACGCCGGCGCCGACCGCCTCGTGCTGCCGCGCGGCAGCGCTTCGTTCGCCGCGGCTGCGCCGCCCGGTGTCGTCACGGCACGCGAATTCCCGGCGCTCTTCCACGAGATCTTCAACGAGCCGGAACGCGACGAGGTCTTGTCGGTGCTCGCGCGGTGGCTCGATACACTGACCTTTTCGTCGCCGACCAGGAGCCCCACGTGAACGCTCGCGACCCGCTGCAACCGATCCAGAAGGACGAGGCCGAGACGATCGGCCGCTTCGCCGCCCGCGCCTGGGACGACGAGATCGTCCCGCAGATCACGAGCTACATCGAGGTGCCTGCCAAGAGCCCGAGCTTCGACGCCGAGTGGCGCGAGCACGGCTTCATCGACCGCGTCGTGCGCGACGCCGCCGCCTGGGTCGAGCGCCAGCAGGTGCACGGGCTCAAGCTCGAGGTCGTCCGCCTCGAAGGCCGCACGCCGGTGATCTTCTTCGAGGTGCCGGCGACGCGGCCAGGCGGCAACGACGCCGGCGCCGAGACGATCTGCCTCTATGGCCACCTCGACAAGCAGCCGGAATTCAGCGGCTGGAAGAGCGGCTACGGCCCCTGGACGCCGCGCCTCGAGAACGGCTTGCTCTACGGGCGCGGCGGCGCCGACGACGGCTACGCGATCTACGCGGCGATCACCGCCATCCGCGCGCTCGATGCGCAAGGCATCGCCCGGCCGCGCTGCGTCGGCCTGATCGAGACGTGCGAGGAAAGCGGCTCGCCCGATCTGCCGTACTACGTCGACGCGCTGCGGCCGCGGCTCGGCGCGATCGGCCTCGTGGTCTGCCTCGACAGCGGCGCCGGCAACTACGACCAGCTCTGGCTGACGACCAGCCTGCGCGGCAACATCACCGGCACGCTCAAGGTCGAGATCCTCACCGAAGGCGTGCACTCGGGCGACGCGAGCGGGCTCGTGCCGTCGAGCTTTCGCATCCTGCGCCAGGTGCTCGAACGTCTCGAGGATTCGCGCACGGGCTGGCTGCTGCCGGCGAGCTTTCATTGCGAGATCCCTGCCGAGCGCGTCGAGCAGGCGCGTGCCGCCGCGCAGATCCTCGGCGACGAGGTCTGGAAGCGCTTTCCGTGGGCGTGCGGCGCCGACGGACAGCCGGCGCTGCCGACGACGACCGATCCGGTCGAGGCGCTCCTCAATCGGACCTGGCGTCCGACGCTGTCGGTCACCGGCGTCGACGGCATGCCGGCGCTGAAGGACGCAGGCAACGTGCTGCGCCCGTACACCGCGTTCAAGCTCAGCCTGCGCACGCCGCCGCTCGTCGACGCTGCGCTCGCCGCGCGCACGCTGAAGGCGCTGCTCGAGGACAACGCTCCGTACCACGCGAAGGTGACGTTCTGCACCGATGGCCGACCGGGTCACGAGAGCGACGCGTCCGGCGCATCCGGCTGGAACGCGCCGACCCTCGCGCCGTGGCTGGAGCAGTCCTTGCACGCCGCTTCCGAAGCGCAATTCGCTGCCCCGTGCGGCTTCATCGGCCAGGGCGGCACGATTCCGCTCATGTCGATGCTGCAGGAAAGCTTCCCGCGCGCGCAGATGATGGTCTGCGGCGTCCTCGGCCCGAAGAGCAACGCGCACGGGCCGAACGAATTCCTGCACGTGTCCTACGGCAAGAGGCTGACCGCGGCGGTGGCGCAGGTGATGGCCGCCTGTCCGTGAGTCGCGCGGCGGCTGCTGTGCTCAAGCGGCGGCGACCAGCGAGCGCAAGACCTCTTCGGCGACCTCGATCCCGTCGACCGACGCCGACATGATGCCGCCGGCATAGCCGGCGCCCTCGCCGGCCGGGTACAGACCGCGCACATTCACGCTCTGTCGGTCGCGACCGCGCGTCAGCCGAAGCGGCGACGAGGTCCGCGTCTCGACCCCGGTGAGCACCGCGTCCGGTAGCGCGAAGCCGGGGATCTGGCGTTCGAACGCCGGCAGTGCTTCGCGGATCGCCTCGATCGCGTAGCCCGGCAGTGCCGGGCGATCGCGGTCGCCGAGATCGACGCACTCGACGCCCGGCTGGTACGACGGAGCCACGCTGCCGAATGCGCTCGACGCCTGGCCGCGGACGAAGTCGCCGAGGCGCTGCCCCGGCGCGCGATAGCCGCCGCCGCCGAGTTCGAATGCGCGCGATTCCCAGAAGCGCTGGAAGGCGACGCCAGCGAGCGCATGCGCGCTTGCGAACGCCGGTGTCGACCCGCACGCCGACGCGCCGGGCACGTGATAGTCGGCGGGCGCGATGCCGACGACGATGCCCGCGTTGGCGTTGCGCTCGTTGCGCGAGTACTGGCTCATGCCGTTCGTGACGACGCGCTCGGGCTCGGACGTCGCCGCGACGACGGTGCCGCCGGGGCACATGCAAAAGCTGTAGACCGAGCGGCCGTTCGTGGCGTGGTGCACAAGGCGGTAGTCGGCGGCGCCGAGCAATGGGTGGCCGGCGAGCGCGCCGTAGCGCGCGCGGTCGATCAGCGATTGCGGATGCTCGACGCGAAAGCCGATCGAGAACGGCTTGGCCTCGACGTGCACGCCGCGCGCGTGCAGCATGGCGAAGGTGTCGCGCGCGCTGTGCCCCGGAGCGAGGATGACATGCGAGGCCTCGATCTCCTCGCGCAGCGGCGACGGCGCGGCCACCTCGGCGGCGTCGCCCTGCGGCAGCTGTGCCGCCGCGGCGACGACGTCGTCCGAGCGCTGCCGCTCGACCACCACGCCGCGCAGCGCGCCGCCTTCGATGCGCACGTCCACCAGTCGCGCACCGAAGCGGACCTCGCCGCCGAGCCGCTCGATCTCGCGCCGCATGCGCTCGACGACGCCGACCAGCCGAAAGGTGCCGATGTGCGGCTTGGCGACCCAGAGGATCTCCTCGGGAGCGCCGGCGCGCACCAGCTCGTCGAGCACCTTGCGCGTGAGATGGCGCGGGTCGCTGATCTGGCTCCAGAGCTTGCCGTCGGAAAACGTGCCCGCGCCGCCCTCGCCGAACTGCACGTTCGATTCCGGATCGAGCACGCCGCGCCGCCAGAGGCCCCACGTGTCGCGCGTGCGCTCGCGCACGGCCCGCCCGCGCTCGAGCACGATCGGGCAGAGGCCGGCTTGCGCGAGCACGAGCGCGGCGAAGATGCCGCACGGCCCGAAGCCGACGACGAGCGGCCTCGCGCGCGCGCTCGCCCGGAAGTCGCCAGGCGCCTCGGCGACCGGGCGATAGCGCATGTCGGGCGTGCTGCGCACGTGCGCGTCGCCGTGCAGGCGCGCGAGCACGCCGGCCTCGTCGGCAAGTTCGCAGTCGACGGTGTAGACGGCGAGGATCTGCCCCTTTCTGCGCGCGTCGTGGCCGCGGCGAAAGACCGTGAAGCGGCGCAGGGCCGCGTCGTCGATGCCGAGGCGGGCGACGATCGCGGCGCGCAGGTCGACCTCGCCGTGCTCGAGCGGCAGGCGGAGCTCGGTCACGCGGATCATGTTCGTCGTCGTCTCGCGGTGCGCCGTTGGCGACGCAGCGAGCGCCGCCCTTGCATCAGTGGAACGCTTCGACGATCGTCGCGCCCATCAGCGGCTCGAGCAAGCGCGCCAGCGGACGCAGCGACGAATAGCGCGTCGCCACCTTGTGCGCGTAGCCGAAGAAGCGCGGCAGGTCGGCGCTGTAGGCGGGCTTGCCGTCGCGGTGCTTCAGGCGCGAGAAGATGCCGAGCACCTTCAGATGGCGCTGCAGGCCGGTCCACTCGAGGCTGCGCCAGAACTCGCCGAAGTCCTCGGGCACCGGCAGCTCGGCCTTGCGCGCGGCTTCCCAGTAGCGGATCGCCCAGTCGAGCTCCTGCTCTTCGTCCCACGAGAGAAAGGCGTCGCGCAGGAGCGATGCCATGTCGTACGCGATCGGCCCGCGCGCCGCGTCCTGGAAGTCGAGGATGCCCGGGTTCGGGTCGGCGACCATGAGGTTGCGCGGCATCCAGTCGCGGTGCACGGCGACCGTCGGCTGTGCGAGCGCCGCCGCAACGAGCAGGTCGCAGGCGCTCTGCCAGACCGCCGTCTCGTCGGCGTTCCAGGCGACGCCGCACTCGCGCCCGACGCACCACTCGGGAAAGAGCTCGAGCTCGCGGCGCAGCAGCGCGTCGTCGTAGGGCGGCAACGTCGAGGGCGAGACCTTGCGTTGCCAGACGACGAGCGCGGCGATCGCGTCGCGCATGAGGCGATCGGCGCGCCCGTGATCGCCGGCGGCCTGCGCCTGTTGCAGGACGCCGAGATAGAGCGTGCTGCCGAGATCGTCGAGCAGGAGAAAGCCATTGCCGGCGTCCGCCTCGAGGACGCGCGGCGCGTGCAGCCCGGCCGCCGCGATCAGCGCGGCGATGTGCACGAACGGCCCGACGCTCTCGCGCGGCGGCGGTGCGTCCATCACGATCAGCGTGCCGCCGCCGCTGCGGTCGACGCGGAAGTAGCGACGGAAGCTCGCGTCGCTCGACGCCGGCCGCAGCGTCGCCGCGATGACGCCGTGGCGCGCACCGACGCGAGCGAGCCAGGCGTCGAATGCCAGCGCACGCGCGGGGTCGCTCCAGGCGATCGTCGCTGGTGAGGAAGCGGAAGAGGAGGAGGAAGAGGACGTCACGGGCGAGACGCGTCGCGCGAAAGGGGCGGCGTCGGCAACGCCTCGTGGATAATCGATTCTACAAATCGCGCCGCCCGGGCTTCGCGCTCGCGACGCTCTCGTGTCGGGTGCGCTGCACGCGCGAGCCGGCAGCCCGCCATCACTCTGCTCCGGCCGCCCGCGCCGGTGCGAATCCTGGTTTCAGTGGACGAATGGGTCCAGCGGCTCGCCAACGATCCAACTCCCGCATCGCGCACCGGCTCGTCCACCGTGGCGTTCGGCCGCTCGCCGCGGCGCTCGCCGGCTGCGCGATGGGGGCGATCGCCCAGCCGGCGGCACCCGCGGGCGCGGCATCGGCAGCACGCGAGAGCGCGGCGTCCGCGGAGACGGCAGCGTCCGCCGCGGCGCCGGCCGCTTCCGGCGCCGGCATCGCGCTGCGTCGCGCCGACGCGCTGCAGCCGCCGCCGCGCGGCGATGCCGCGCGCCAGCTGCCGATCATCCTGCGTGCGCGCGAAGTGCACGGCCGCCCGGAGCTCGACGCGAGCGCCGAGGGCGACGTCGAGTTCCGCCGCGGCGACGTCGTTCTGCGCGCCGACAAGCTCACCTACGAGGAAGCCGAGGACCTCGCGCGCGCGACCGGCCACGTCGTCATCGCGCGCGAGGGCAACGTCTTCAGCGGCCCCGAGCTGCAGCTCAGGATCGCGCGCTTCGAGGGCTTCTTTCGCATGCCGAGCTACCGCTTCGCGCGCACCGGCGCCGGCGGCAAGGCGAAGCTGATCGAGTTCCTCGACAGCCAGCGCGCGGTGGCGACCGATGCCACGTACTCGAGCTGCAGCGTCTACGACGACTCCGGCGAGCCGGTCTGGATCCTGAAGGCGCGGGAGCTCCGCATCGACCACGAGACGAACGAAGGCATCGCGCGCGACGCGGTGCTGCGCTTCTACGGCGTGCCGATCCTCGCCTCGCCGGTGCTCAGCTTTCCGCTCAGCGAAGAGCGCAAGTCCGGCTTCCTGCCGCCGAGCCTCGGCATCGACAGCCGCAGCGGCATCCAGGCGGCGATTCCCTATTACTGGAACATCGCGCCGAACCGCGACGCGACCTTCACCTTCCAGGAGAGCTTGCGGCGCGGACCTTCGATCGAGACGGAGTTCCGCTACCTCGAGCCGTCGTTCTTCGGCTCGGCCGATTTCAAGATCCTGCCCAACGACAAGGAGGCCGAGCGCTCGCGCTGGTCGCTGCGCGGTGACCACGAGGGCGCGTTGCCGTACGGCGCGTACTCGCAGCTGCGCGTGATGCGCGTCTCCGACGACGACTACTGGAAGGACTTCCCGCGCGAGCTGAAGACGCTGACGCCACGCCTGCTGCAGACCGATCTGCTCGTCACGCGCCCGTTCGGCGACTGGACGACCTACGCCCGGGCGCTGCGCTGGCAGGTGCTGCAGACCGCCGACCCGACGACGCGCATCGATTCGCCGTACGAGCGCGCGCCGCAGATCGGCGCACGGACGACGGGTCCGTGGCGCGGCGGCTTCGACGTCGCCTTCGAGACCGAGTTCAACCGCTTCGCCAACCCCGACGATCGCTACGTCGGCGATCGCCAGACCGGCATCCGGCTGCACGCCCTCGGCAGCGTCGCGCGGCCGTTTGTCTCGCCCGGCTGGGTGCTCACGCCCAAGCTCTCGTTCAATGCCGCGAGCTATTCGGTCGACCTGCCGCTCGCCGACGGCAGGCGCAGCGCGGCGCGCGTGATCCCGACCCTCAGCGTCGACAGCGCGTGGACGCTCGAGCGCGACGCGACCTTCTTCGGTCGCGCGGTGCGCCAGACGCTCGAGCCGCGCCTCTTCTACGTCAACACGCCGTATCGCCGCCAGGAAGACCTGCCGAATTTCGACGCCTACCCGAAGGACTTCAACTTCGACTCGGTGTTCACCGAGAACGCGTTCTCCGGCATCGATCGCGTGTCCGACTCGAACCAGCTCACCGCCGGCGTCGTCTCGCGCATCCTCGACCCCGACACCGGCGCCGAGGCGCTCAGGCTCGGCATCGCGCAGCGCTATCGCTTCCGCGACCAGCTCATCACGCCCGACGGCGTGCCGCAAAAGCAGCGCTTCTCCGACGTGCTCGTCTTCGGCTCGACGTCGCTCGTGCCGCGCTGGGTGTTCGACACCGCCGCGCAGTTCAACCCCGACAACCACCGCATCGAGCGCTCGCTCGCGTCGGTGCGCTATTCGCCCGGTCCGTACCGCACGGTCGGCTTCAGCTATCGGCTGACGCGCGGCCTCTCGGAGCAGGTCGAGCTCGGCTGGCAATGGCCGATCTACGGGCCGGCGCGCGGCGACAAGGTCGAGCCCTCGTCACGCGCCGGCTGCAGCGGCACGCTCTACGGCGTCGGCCACGTCAACTACAGCACCCGCGACAGCCGCCTCACCGATTCGATCGCCGGCCTCGAGTACGACGCCGGCTGCTGGATCGGCCGGATCGTCGTCGAGCGGCTCTCGACCGGCCGCAGCGAAACGACGACGCGCCTGCTGCTGCAGCTGGAACTCGTGGGGTTGTCGAAGATCGGAACCAGTCCGCTCCGGGTCCTGAAGGACAATGTTCCGGGCTACCAGCTGCTGCGCGACGAGCGCACGACGGCCACTCCGTTCACCCCGTATGACTGACTTGCTCACACTCTGCCGCCGCGTCGCGATCGCGGGCGCGATCTGCCTGGCCGCGGTGCAGGTCGCGGCGCAGACCGGCGACTACATCGTCGCCGTCGTCAACCAGGAGCTCGTGACGGCGAGCGAGCTGCAGCAGCGGCTGGCGCGCGTTCGCGAGGAGGCGGCGCGCAATCGCACGCCGCTGCCGCCGCCGGGCGCGCTGCGCAAGCAGGTGCTCGATGCGCTCATCGACGAGCGCGTGCTCGTCACCACGGCGCGCGACAGCGGCCTGCGCGTCGACGAGCCGGAGATCGATCGTGCGGTCGCCAACGTCGCGCAGCAGAACCAGCTGACGATGGCGCAGCTGCGCGAGCGGCTGCGCCAGGACGGCATCAACTACAACAAGTTCCGCGACAACATCCGCGACCAGCTGCTCGTCGAGCGGGTGCGCGAGCGCGAGGTCACGAACCGCATCAAGATCAGCGAGGCCGACATCGACGAGCTGGTCGCGAAGCGCCTCAAGGCGGCGGGCGGCGGCACCGAGCTGGACATCGCGCAGATCCTGGTGAGCGTCCCGGAGGACGCGACGCCCGCGGTCGTCGCCGAGCGGCGTGCACGCGCCGAGGCGGCGCAGCGGCGCGTGCTCGCGGGCGAGGACTTCGCGACCGTCGCGCGCGAGGTGTCGGAAGACAGCAACCGCGCGCAGGGCGGCGACATCGGCATGCGACCCGCCGATCGCCTGCCCGATTCCTTCGTTCGCGTCGCCGAGCGGCTGAAGCCGGGCGAGATTGCGCCCGAGCTGGTGAAGAGCGGCTCGGGATTCCACGTGCTGAAGCTCGTCGACCGCAAGGAGAGCGGCGCGTTGACGGTCGATCAGTCGCGCGTGCGGCACATCCTGCTGCGGCCCTCGGCGGAGCTGACGCCCGAAGCGGCAGCGCGGCGCCTGCTCGAGTTCAAGCGCGAGATCCTCGCCGGCACGAAGACGTTCGAGCAGCTCGCTCGCGCCAACTCCGAGGACGCGAGCGCGCAGCGTGGCGGCGATCTCGGCTGGACGTCGCCGGGATCGTTCGTCCCCGAGTTCGAGCAGGCGGTCGACGCGCTGCCGGTGGGCGGCATCTCCGACCCGGTGACGACCCGTTTCGGCCTGCATCTCGTGCAGGTCGTCGATCGGCGCAAGGTCACGCTCGACGTGCGTCAGCTGCGCGAGCAGGCGAGGAACATCCTGCGCGAGCAGAAGTTCGAGCAGGCGTTCGCCGAGTGGCTGCGCGACCTGCGCAGCCGCTCGTACATCGAGCTGCGCGATCCACCGCAGTCGTAGGGCCCAGCGCCATGCACGCGAGGAAGCGCTTCGGCCAGCACTTCCTCGTCGACGATTCGGTGATCGATCGCATCGTCGCGGCGATCGACCCACGGCCCGGGCAGGCGCTGGTCGAGATCGGCCCGGGGCGCGGTGCTCTCACCGGGCCGCTCCTCGAGCGGGCGGGCGCGCTGACCGTCATCGAGCTCGACCGCGACCTCGCCGCGCGGCTGCGCCGGACGCCCGGCCTCGAGGTGATCGAATCGGACGTGCTCGACGTCGATTTCGCCGCGCTCGGCGATGCCCGAGGCGACGGCGGCAAGCTGCGCATCGTCGGCAACCTGCCCTACAACATCTCGACGCCGATCCTGTTTCATCTGCTGGCGGCGAGCGAGCATGTCGCCGACCAGCACTTCATGCTGCAAAGGGAAGTCGTCGACCGCATGGCCGCGGCGCCGGGTCGCAAGGACTACGGCCGGCTCACCGTCATGCTGCAGTGGCGCTACGCGATCGAGCCGCTGTTCGTCGTCGGGCCGGAGGCGTTCGCGCCGCCGCCGCGCGTCGACTCGGCGGTGCTGCGCATGACGCCGCTGCCGTCACCACCGGCGATCGACCGGGATCTCCTCGGCGAGCTCGTCACCGTCGCCTTCTCGCAGCGCAGGAAGCTCCTGCGCCACACGCTCGGCCGCTGGCTCGATCAGCGCGTCGACGCACCCGCCTTCGACACG
>Ga0207652_10004949_pt1 | contig 10787 bp, 5 predicted proteins | sample KBSC63BmetaG_FD_184334 | JGI IMG/M metagenome (GOLD analysis project Ga0207652, IMG submission 184334) | Corn rhizosphere microbial communities from Kellogg Biological Station, Michigan, USA - KBS C6-3B metaG (SPAdes) (version 2) | ecosystem: Host-associated > Plants > Roots > Rhizosphere ...
GGCTGGCCTGTTATCATCCCCATTGTCTTCTTAATCTGACCTAAAGTGTCCTTAAAGCCATTACCAGCCAAGAAGGCCAGCACCATCTGCAGTAAAGGGCCTGAAGCTCCTCCCTGCATCAATCCGGCTAATGGGCTAGACTGGCCTCCGGGCTGGGGCTGTTGCTGGGGCATTCCTGGTGGCATTCTTCAGTCCTGTTGCTCATGTGGCGGCATTGGGGCAGGCGGTCGGAACGACCACGGCGGCAGTAACGGGTGCTTTCCTGCTCCACCGCTTTGCGAATTTCGATCGCTCGCTTGCCCGCTTATCTGATGCGTTCAGCCTGATTGCACTCGGAGGACTTGGCAGTGCCATTGTGAGCGCGTCGATCGGAGTACTAGTTCTATATGCAACTGGTGCCCATGCTTATTCCGGTTGGGGCGCGGCATGGACGATCTATTGGCTGGGGGATGCAACCGGGGTTTTACTGATCACTCCACTCGCACTCCGTTTCACCGATTTCTCAAAGCTTCGTGACCAAGGCCGCATCACAGAACTTACTATTCTTCTGTTGCTCCTCGCGGCGACGTCCTTCGTTATCTTCAGCGATCTGCATTCTATTCCAGTCAAGCTGCATCTCATGGCGTTCGCCGTACTACCATTCATAATTTGGGCAGCTATCCATTTCGGAGTCGGCGTGACGGCATTGTCGATTCTCGCGGTTGCTTCCATCGCTACCGTTGAAACTGCCTTAGGTTCCGGTCCGTTTTCCAGCAACACCACGTTCGAGAATGCTGTTCTGTTGGATGTTTACTTCGCAGTGCTCTCGATATCGGGACTGTCATTGGCGGCCGTGATCTCCGAACGGGAACATGCGGAGCACCAGAGAGAGCAGGCTGTAAGCAAACAAGCAACAATGGAAGCCCGACTTCAAGCAGCTCAGGCGCTTCACCTGAGCGAGCAAAGATGGCACTTAGCGGCGCAGGCGGGGAAGATGTACGCCTATGAATGGGATGTAGCCACTGACGCAGTTGTTCAATCCAGTGAAGTCGCCAGTGTTCTGGGCCAAATAGACCACGCGTCCATCCTTACACGCCAGCAAATACTGGCTAGTGTTCACCCGGATGATCGAGCGCGATTTACTGCTTCCACCACTGAGCGAACCCCTGGAAGCCCAGATACCCAGATTAACTACCGCGCATTGCGTCCTGACGGATCAGTTATATGGCTGGAAAAAACCGCACGCGCTTTCTTCGATCCTGACGGCAAAATGGTGCGAATGGTTGGCATGGTGACCGATATCACCGAACGCAAGCGGGCGGAGGAACGACTCCGAGAGTACGAGAAAGCGGTGGAAGGTGCCGACGAGATGATCGCGGTGGTGGACCGAAAATACCGTTATCTGATCGCGAATCGTAGATTCTTGTCGCTGCGGAATATGAGAAAGGAACAGGTTATCGGGCAGTTTGCGCACGAGGTATTGAATGACGGAGTTTTTGAGGCTGTCGTCAAGGAAAAGCTGGACAAGTGTTTTGAAGGTAACGTTGTTAGATTCGAAATGAAATATACGTATCCTGACCTTGGCGAGAGAAGCTTACTCGTCTCGTACTTTCCTATCGAAGGGGCTGATGGCGTTGATCGAGTCGCTTGCATTTTGCAGGACGTCACTGATCGTAAGCAAGCAGAAGAGGCTCTCGCGACCATGAGCCGAAAATTGATTGAAGCGCAAGAACAGGAACGCGCTCGGATCGCGAGGGAACTTCACGATGATATTAACCAACGTCTTGCTCTATTGGCGTTCGACATCGAAGAATCAAAGCAGAATCTTCCCAACTCCGCCGAGGATATGACTCGGCTGCTAACCGAGGTTTCGGAACGGATCGATGAGGTGTCATCCGAAGTGCAATCGATATCGCACCAACTCCACTACTCACAACTGGAACATCTCGGCATTGTTGCTGCCGTGAGGAGTTTCTGTCGCGATGTTACTTTGCGGCAGAAAGTGGACATCGATTTCAGGCATGAGGATATTCCGAGAACTTTGCCACAGGATATCGCTTTATGTCTCTTCCGAGTCTTGCAGGAAGCACTGCATAACGCGGTCAAGCACAGCAACGTGCGACACTTCGAAGTGAGACTGGGCTGCTCGGCGAATCAGCTTCATCTCATTGTCTCAGATCGCGGAACTGGATTTGACATCGAGAGAGCGACGAATAATGGAGGATTGGGACTCATCAGCATGCAAGAGCGAGTCAGGCTCGTAAATGGAGCGATTGCCATAGAATCGAAGCCGATGGGTGGAACCACTATTCACGTTCGCGTTCCATTCGACTTAGCGGGCGATGTCCAACGGGCGACTGAATAGACGAAGAGGAGTGCCCTTGCACGTTGAACATACCGGGCATAAGCCCGACGATCAGCCCTGGGTTCAGTCTACGTTTCCGCTAGATGTTAGGCCGGAGCCGTTGCCGCCATTTGTCCCAGACCCGGCGCCCAGCGCTGCTACCGTAGTTGCAATACTCCACATGTTATTCGCGCAATCCGTGAGTTGAATGACGTTGCTTGCATCAGCAGGCACCGCGCTGATCTGCTCCAGTACGTGCTCGGCCACCATAGTGGACAGGTGTCCTTCGCTGATCTTGAGTTGGTGTACATCGCCGTCATCAACAGAATCATCAGTGCCCCTAAGCCAACCGTAAAGCATGACAATCGAGATCAGCAACTCCACCAACATGGAGCCGCTCTCGGCCGAGCGTGGGGAACGTTTTCTTCGAGATCGAATAAGGAGTTTCATAGTTTCAGTTGATTGGCGACCACGTGCTTGTGCCGTCATAAGCCCATCTTTGGATTCGGCGGCCCGCTCCACCATCATTGTTATTTTCGAGTGAACCTGTGACAAACCTGACGGACATAGCGGAACGGATTCTGCGATTGGAAGAACAAAGACAAAATACAGAGTATGTGCTTACCCACATTGAGTTGATGGATCAGGACAGGCGAGAAACCGAGCGTCGCCTGGCAAGCATTGAAGAAGAGCTGCAGCACATTTTGGACGAGTTACCGAAAATAATGATCTTTTGTCGAGAACGCTGACGCCCGAATACATCGGCCCGATGCCGAACAGCTTCGACCAGAAACGCAGAACACGTGGCATCTGAAGATCAACTCTCTCGCGAGTGCAGTGGTTCGGATGTACTCCACTAATCCAATCCAGCAAGCAGTCAAAAAGGGCACCCACTCAATAAGGTGGTCGCCAAGCTAATCTGAAATCTGCGGGCACGTTCCCTGTCGGTGCCGTAATTCAGATGTAGTGCACTAACTGATCCAAGTAGCCAGAAAGGCCGCGGCGTCTTCGCCAAAGAGCAAGAAACAGAGAACATTTGCAGCGCCTGCGGAGCATCACTGTGCAGATGCTCGATTAGTAGTCAGTTGATGTTTCCCATCGCGAAGTGATCCAAGCAGCCAAAAAGGCCGCCACCCCATTGCGGAGGATCCGCCCTTTTTGGTTAACTCGGAGTTCCTGTCTCAGTCAGGGGAATGAGAACACGAAAGCTGGTCACGTCCCCACTTGGACGGAAGATCGTTCGGAACCGAATCTCACCGTCATATTTCTGAATGATGCCCTTGCTGATCCACAGCCCTAAACCGGTCCCTTTGGTGGACTTGGTGGTGAAGAATGGCTCAAACAGCCGTTTCCCATGCTCAACTGTGATGCCTGATCCGGTATCGCAGACAGAGACGCAGATGGCTCTGCTGTGCTTTCTCCATCGGTCCGTTTCGGAGACAGTCACGCGCATGCGTCCTCCATTGGGCATTGCCTGGATGGCATTCTCAATCAAGTTCAGGAATACTTGCGTGAGTTCAGCCGGAAATCCCTGGATTGTCGTACCTGTTCTGTATCGTTTATCGACAGCGACCTTCGCCAACTGCAAGCGACGGCTTTGGAGCTTGAGCACATCGTCGAGGATGGCGGCAATGCGTACTTGCAGAGGTTTCTGAGACTCTCGATAGAAACTCAAAGTTTGCTTCGAGATATGGCCCAATCGCAGCAACTCTTGCTCGGCGAGCTGCGCATACTCGCGGGCCTCTTGATTTAAGGACGGGTGATTGCGGAGCAAGAAGACGGTATTTGTGATCGCCTCAAGCGGGTTGTTGATTTCATGGGCAATGGTGCCTGCTATTCTGCCCATGGCTGCGAATTTCTCAGCGTCTCGAAGGGCATCCTCCGCACGTAACTCAGTGGTGATGTCCCGATTGATTTCAAGTACGGCATGTCCGTCGGCCTTCAGGGCTTGTCGGCTCGCAACTATCCGTTCCTGGCCGTCTTTTGAACGCTGCAATAGCCGTCCTTCCCATCGTCCTTTGCGCTTTATCGCAGCTTGGATTTCGCAATCAGATGCGGGAAACGTTGTCTGGAGCACTTCGTGGATGTAACTCCCGACTACCTCCTCGCGCTTCCATCCATAGAGAAGCTCAGCACCAGAGTTCCAATACTCAAGTAGGCCCGTGGCATCGCGCACAATGACCGCTTCAGAGGCGAGTTCGACTAGATCAGCGCGCTCTCGCAATGCCCTTGTGCGTTCTTCAACTTTTTCTTCCAGTACACGGTTAAGCTCCTCCAGTTGCCTTGTCTTACGATACAGCTCCGCGAAAACGCTCACCTTTGCCCGCAGTACTTCCGGCACGAAGGGAACGGAGATGTAGTCCACGGCTCCATGCTCGTAGCCTTTGAGCCGGTCCGAGTTGCTGAGGTGGATACCCGAGATGAAGATGATCGCCGTCTTTTGAAACCGTGGGTGTTGCCGCATCATGTCAGCCAACTCGAACCCGTCCATATTCGGCATGCTCACGTCCATGAGCACAACCGCAACGTCATTTTTTAACAACTGCTCAAGCGCTTCGGTCGCAGATGTGGCCCTGATCAGGTTCTCGCTTAACGGGCCAAGCACCACTTCATAGCTAAGTAGCTTGGCGGGTTGATCGTCCACCATTAAGATGTTGACCTTCTGGCCGATGTTCATTCTCGATTCTTGTCCCTTAGCAACCTTAGCCAGCACATGCAACGGCTCGGTTACGGTTGCGGTCTTACCGTTCACGCCACCACCTGCCTTCTGTTTCCCGAGTGCCAAGCGGTTGAACGATATTGATGACCCAATTGCTCGGATGCCTTCGCATTAGCGGAGCTGATACGTGTGACCGCAGCCCGCGCCTGCTCCGCAACCTCAGGCTCACACTGCGAGCACACATAACTCAGGATCTGTAGTCCGTTCCGCAATTCTTTGTTGAGCTTTTGCAGTGCGGCATGCTTTTGTCTCATTTGGGCTGTAAGGAGCCACGCGAGACAGGTCGCTATGACGCTGGCGCCCAGGCCGGCAGCGATTCCTCTCCAAACCCAACTGATGTGTAATGGAATGCGGCTGTGCTGAACAATCCATCCGCCACCTAAACTAGTTAAAATAGATACGAGGGCGCAAGACACGGACGCGACCAGGGGGCTGTATCTGCAGAAGGGGCAATGGATCGGCGATCTCATATACCGTGTTTGGATGCGCGGAGCGTGCCAATGCTCGTGACCCGAAGGGACATGTCCGCAGGGTATGGTCGTTATGCGATGTGACATCGCGACGGAATCGAGATTGCATCAATATCCGTGTCCTGTCAACATGATGAGAACCTCGGTATCTGGTGAGAACGCGGCCTTCTAACAACAGACTGACCCCCCGGACACGTGAACCGCGATGAAACTAACATTTCCCGCTCCTCGTGCTGATCTCAGAACGCTTTTCAATTAATGCCATTCACCAATAGATCACCCAGCATCACATCGCGCTAACTTCATCCAAGCAGCCAAAAGCGCCACACTCACTTGAACACTGTTGCAGAACCCCAATCAACACTAGCTCATCGTCGATTCAGGGAAGAAACGTAAAGAAAAGACAGAGGAGGTGGTCTAAGCGGTGACGAGAGATGTAGACCGCCCCCCGCTCTAGTATTTGAAATCGTCGAGCTGTTCATAGTGCCTGGAGAAACAATATTCTGTTCGAACAACGCAACGCTAAGAACAGCGCAATCTGATTGCGTCAGGCGGACCCAGAAGGGAATAGGCTCACAACGTCGATGTCTCTTCCTTACGCTTCTTACTCAGTGCAAGATCGGCTAACTTGAGCGGAATAGAATCACCCACCCGGCGCGGACGATCTTCTCGGTAGAAGAGCTCAGCGCTTTTGAGCAGTTGACCAGAATGTCCGCCTCCATGAAAATTTGCGAGCTGCTCATTTTTCGGTCTTAGAACACGATAATAAGGTTTTAGCTCGCAGCAGATGTGCAAAGCGGACGTTCTCCAAGCTCCACACAATTCTCTCGGGACTCGAGACTAGCCTTGTGATACTGATGGCCTTCAGCTAGTTGGGGTCTATTCCAATTGTTTGTACAAAAACAGGAAACTGCGAGAAGAAATAGTGCACGAAGCGTGGTTCCCATTTTACTGAACACATCGGCAGCTAAAGCGTCCGGGCGGCCAAGCTGCATGACTACAAACACCTGAACCGTTCACAGTTATGGCTACCGCGCCGGGCGAAGTTCACGCAGTATATCTGGATCGCGGCCGTTTCCTTGGTGTGCAGATGTGTCACGGTAGACTACGGTAAGTAAACCGCCCGTTGTTTTCGTGACTCACTCCTGTCGCATATAGGGTTTTCGATCAATTGCGCCGGCACTATCGAAGGATTTAGCGTGCCTCTGCAACAAATATCGGAAAACAACTTAATACGACCATTGTCATCCCACGTGCCAGGAGGCGCGAGCAAGAGGAAGAAAAATCGCGTCTTAGTCAGAAAACACTTGACATGAACAGGGCTAGAAGAATATTAACGGTTCACGAAATGAAACGTTTCAAATTTTCGTGGGTTCTACCGTACCTGTGCCCGGTTTGAAGATGGCTGGGGGAAGGGATAGGGCTCTGGCAAGCGTTTCCGACGCCTTCAAACAAGTTGATTAGCCAAGAACAGGCGCATGTGCTGAGGAGGAATTCTTGCTTATTTGTGCGCGTGCCGATGTGTTGTTATGCACCGCTGTTTTTGTCGTGGCTGGATGCCGCAAGACAGAATCGGTGACATCGATTTCTGGAACAGTGATACACCCTTCGGAAGCGGTCGTTCCCGGAACGCCAGTGATCGTCCGAAAAGGCTGCGCAAACCGCGCACCGCGCCTAGCGATCAGCAGTTCAAAGCGACTCATGTTGCAGTCCAAGTCCAGTCGAGCCTACAGCTCGATCTCAAATTGATTGGAGAGGTATACGGATGCTGAACAAAGAGAAATTCTTGATTCGGTTTTGCGGTTTCCTGCTGGCCTTCATCTCGCCGTTAGCGTTCGGCCAGGCTACGGGTAGTCTCTCCGGCACGATAAGCGACAAAACCGGTTCCGTAATTCCGGGCGTTAAAGTCAGCATTACCTCAGAAGGGACGGGTATCGCACGTTCGGCCACCACAGATCAGTCCGGGCATTATGTGGTTCCGCTACTGCCCGTTGCTACTTACACCCTTAAAGTCGAGGTTGCAAACTTTAAGACCGCTGAACAACGAGATGTTCGGTTGCAGGTTGATGAACACCGCGAAGTGAATTTCTCGCTCTCCCCGGCTTCGGTCACAGAGAAAGTGGAGGTCACTGCTACCGAGGAAGTCGCGGTACAAACGTCGAATTCAACGTTAGGACAGGTCATCAACGAAAAACAGGTGGCGCAGCTTCCATTGAATGGACGTAATTTTGTTCAATTGGCCACGCTTACACCAGGTACGACACAGGAAACAAATCCTCATAGTTTTTTCAACGGCGGAGGAAGTAGCGAGGTGTCGACGCGCGGGTCTTTCTCGCTTTCGGTGGGTGGGTCGCGAGCAAGCAGCACTGATTGGCTGTTCGACGGCAATGATAATAATGAGCTGACCGCTGGCGGTATCGCAGTTCTTCCTTCGATCGATGCAATCGAAGAATTCAAGGTTCTGACGTTCAATTACTCGGCTCAATATGGAACCCGCGCGGGTCCAACTGTGCTGGTTACCTCGAAATCCGGATCGAATGGGTTCCACGGATCTCTGTTTGAGTTCTTTCGCAACACAGATCTGGATGCGAGGAGCTACTTTGCCCAGTCTCGCGAAAAATTCAATCTCAACCAGTTCGGCGGTTCTCTAGGCGGTCCGGTCATCAAGGATAGAACGTATTTTTTTGTCGACTACCAGGCCACGCGCCGCAGGACGGGGCAAACGTTCTTCGGGGGGTTTGTGCCTACAGCTGCCATGCGAACTGGTGATTTCAGTTCCCTGACAACGCCGATTTACAACCCCTACAGCACACATATGGGCGTGGACGCCAATGGTCAACCTACCGCGGTCCGTGATCGCTTCATGTGCGACAACGCTGGAAATGCTCTGCCGGTGTCAACCAATGGCACGCAAAGTCCGGGAGTCCCTTGTAATGTAATCCCGTCTGCGCTCATCGATCCGGTGGCGCAACAGATGATTAATCTTTACCCGCTTCCAAACCTGACGAACAATACTGCGGGTAACTACGCCAGTTCGCCTACGAAGAAGCTGAACGAAGGCGAATTTGACATTCGCCTCGACCACAACCTCTCTGCCAACGACAGAATATTCGCTCGTTTCAGTTACGATCAGGCAACAGTGTTTCTGCCCGGCGGTTCGCCAGGTTTTGCCGAGCCTAGTTTGTTCTCCAGTACACAGGACATTACGAATCATGGGCGCAACGCCGCCATATCAGAAACCCACATATTCGGCAGCAACGCAGTGAACCAGCTCAATGTTGGCTATAACCGGATTTTCAACCACATTAACTCTTTCGGAACGGGAACTTGCGAATCACAGAAGATCGGCATCCCGGGCGCGAACCTTGGCGGTGTCAGCTGCGGCTTAACGGGAGCCACTCTTGGAGGTGGCTACTGGGACGTGGGGGATCGTGGATACGCTCCGTTCCAGGGCGGCACCAATGTCTTCGATATTTCGGACTCGTTCGACGTGATCCGGGGCAATCACAACATTCGAGTCGGTGGCGAAATTCGCGCCAATCAGATGAACGTGATGACGAACGCTTTCCAGGATGGTTTCTGGGTCTACACGAACTCTTGGACTAGCGCGACTGGTACGATTCCAGGAACGACGACCTACGCGGCCGGCTTTGGTGGTGGGGATAACATGGCCTCTTTCCTACTCGGATTACCCGATCTAGCGTTGCACGATCAGACATTCGAAGGCGCTACAACGGGTCGGAGATGGAAATTATTCCGTCCCTACGTTCAGGACGATTGGCGTGTCACCCAGAATCTGACACTAAACCTCGGGGTTGCGTGGGCACTCGTGACGCCGATCACGGAAGTTGGTAATCGCCAGTCGAATTTTGATTTCGCGAATGGCCAATTTTTGATCCCCGGAGTGAACTCGGACGGCGCAGTAGGTATTGAGATGGACAAGACTGCGTTCGAACCGCGTCTCGGAGTCGCGTGGAAGCCGTTTGGCAGCGCTAAGACCGCGGTCCGCGCCGGCTACGGCATGTTCCATGACTCTTCGTGGAATCAGGGCGGGCAAGGTTTGTGGCAGAATCCGCCATTCTTCCAGGAATCTTCGTTCTCCGCATTCTTCCCGGATCTTTGCCCTACATCCTCGGGCGCATGTGCCACCACATTTACTCCGACTGGTAAAACGATGTCTCAGGGATTCCCTCTGCTTACACAACCAACGGACCCGAATACCTTCAGCGGCAATCTGCTATCGCAGAACCTGGATTTCAAACTGGGCCGGGTTCAGCAGTACAACTTGAACATCGAACGCGAATTGCCCGGGGGCGTGGTTCTAACAGCCGGATATGCGGGCTCTCGAAGCTCTCACATTCTGACTAACGGAATGAACTTGAACATCGGATCACCCGCGGCGTGTGGTGTAGTACCCGGATATACACTTGGATGCGGTCCCGGAGGTGCGGCATTCGGCTCACCGTACCCACAATTCGGTACTATTTCAAACGCGTCTGATACCGGCCGCGCTCACTATGATTCGTTACAGATCAAAGCTGAAACCAAGAGCACCAGGCACGGACTTTATGCCCTCTTGGGTTACACCTATGCCCGTGCGCTCGATAACGGTTTCTCTGACGGTGTTGGAACTACTACGGGTGCTACTTACTACCCGCTGCCCGGAACGTCCAAGGACGATTGGGCGTTGTCCCAAATACAACTCAAGCACAACTTCACTGCAAGCGTGATTTACGATCTGCCATTTGGACGCGGTCGGCAGTTTGGAAGTGGGTGGAGCAAACCTGTTGACACCGTATTGGGTGGATGGCAGCTGAATGTGATCGAAAAGATCATGTCGGGCTTCCCGCTATTCATGACAGCGAGTACGAACAACTCCGGAGTGAGCTTCGCGAGCAACGCTAACCGGCCCGACCAGATTTGTACCGGGCAGCTCAGCAATTGGAGCGTTTCAGAGTTTTTCAATACTGCCTGCTATCAAGATCCGTTGCAGGGTGAGCTCGGCAATGCGAGCCGCACTCCACTGTACGGGCCAGGATTCGTAAATACGGATCTGTCGGCGGTGAAGCGGTTCCAGCTCAAGGAACGAACGGATCTTGAATTCCGGGCAGAGTTCTTCAACCTGTTCAATCATCCACAGTTCTACGCGCCGGTTACCGACGTGGACTCGTCAAACTTTGGACAAATAACTGAAACCGTGAACAATCCGCGTTTGATGCAGTTTGCATTGAAACTGCGGTTTTAAATACAAGTAGGAATACCGGTGCCTTCAGGG
>Ga0207652_10004952_pt1 | contig 10786 bp, 7 predicted proteins | sample KBSC63BmetaG_FD_184334 | JGI IMG/M metagenome (GOLD analysis project Ga0207652, IMG submission 184334) | Corn rhizosphere microbial communities from Kellogg Biological Station, Michigan, USA - KBS C6-3B metaG (SPAdes) (version 2) | ecosystem: Host-associated > Plants > Roots > Rhizosphere ...
TGAAGAAGGGCGAGGTCGACAGCTTCACCTGGACCGACCGCGAGGGGAAGCGCATCGTCGCGCAGGACGTGCCCGACAAGCTGGACGCACCGGCGTGGTTCGCGCGCGTGGCGGCGATCGAGCACGAGCCCCATAGCGTCGAAGTGACCGCCGGCGGTGTCGGATACGGCACGCTGAGCGCCAACATGACGCCGGTGAAGGCCACGAACCGGCTGTGGTACCAGTTCGTCAAGCAGCTGCAGATCGTGGCGGTCACCCTGTTCCTGATGCTGCAGTTCATCTGGCTCATCTTCCGCGGCAACCTCGGCACGCTGCGCATGCTGGCCGAGGGCGCGAACCGGTTCAGCCAGGGCGATCACGCCGTGCGCATCGAGGCGGAAGGCGCGCCGGAGGTTGGCCTCGCCGCCGAGGCGTTCAACAACATGGCGAACAACATCGAGAACCTGATCGCCTCCCTCGGCAAGTCGGAATCGAAGAACAAGCTGCTCGCCACCATTGTCGAGCAATCGAGCGAGGCGATCTGGACCACCGACCTGTCCGGCGTCATCACGACGTGGAACTCGGGTGCCGCCACCATGTTCGGCTACGAGCCGGCCGAGGCCATCGGACGTTCGCTCAAGCTCTCGGACTCCACGCCGGTTGAGGAAGAGTCCCGCATGCGGCGGCTCATCGCCGGCGAGAAATTCTCCTATGACGCGCGCGCCACCACGCGGGGCGGCACGCCGCTCGACATCCAGGTGGCGGTCGCTCCGCTGCTCGACGACGGCAACCGCTGCATCGGGCGCATCGCCGTCGCCCGCGACGTCACGCAGCACAAGCGCAGCGAGGAAGCGCTGCGTCTCGCGCGAGAGGCGGCGGAAGCGGCCAACCACGCAAAGAGCTCGTTCCTCGCGCGCATGAGCCATGAGATCCGCACGCCGATGAACGGCGTGCTCGGCATGACCGAGCTGCTGCTCGAGACCGGGCTCACCGCCACCCAGCGCAAGTACGCCGAGACCGTGCAGCGCTCGGGCAAGAACCTCCTCAGCATCATCAACGACCTGCTCGACTTCTCGAAGATCGAGGCCGGCAAGCTCGAGCTCGAGCATGTCGACATGGACGTCCGGCGCACGATCGAGGACATCGTCGAGCTGCTCGCCGAGCGCGCGCACAGCAAGGGCCTGGAACTGGCCTGCAGCATCCCGGCCAACCTTGCGACGCATGTGAAAGGCGATCCGTTGCGCGTCGGCCAGGTGCTCACCAACCTCGTCGGCAACGCCATCAAGTTCACCGAGCGCGGCTCGGTCGTGGTACGCGTGGACGCCGTGGCCGAGACGGCGCGCGAGGTGACGCTGCGCTTCGAAGTGGCCGACACGGGAGTCGGCATCAGCGTGGGCGCGCAGGCGCGCATCTTCAAGGAGTTCTCGCAGGCCGACGGCTCGACCACGCGCAAGCACGGCGGCTCGGGGCTGGGCCTGGCGATCAGCAAGCAGCTGGTCGAGATGATGGGCGGTACGATCGACGTCAAGTCCGACGTCGGCGTGGGCTCGACGTTCTGGTTCACCGTCACCCTGGAAAAGCAGCCGCACGCGAGCGACGACCGGAGTGCGCCGATCGGGCTGCTCACCGGGGTGCGCGTGCTGCTGGTCGAATCGAGCGCCATGCACCGTGGCATCCTGCACGCGCAGCTCACTAACTGGCAGATGAGCGTGCGGCTGGCGGAGACGCCGAAGCAGGCGATCGAACTGCTGGGAGAAGCGGCCTCGCGCAGCGTGCCGTACGACATGGCGGTGATCGACCTCGGCGTCCCGGGGATGGACGCCATCGAGCTCGCGCGAACGATCCGCGGCCGCACGGACGTCGGCAGCGTGCGCCTGGTGATGATGACCCGCCGCCACGCGGACATCCGCGCCGCGCACGAGGCCGGCTTCAATGCCTGCCTCGTCAAGCCGGTGCGGCAGACGGTGCTCTATGAGTCGCTGGTGAACGTGATGGCCGGGCGCGCACAGGAGGCGCTGGCGCCGACGGCGACGCCGAACCCGGCCGCCGCGGCTCCGGCGGCCATCCGCGGGCACGTGCTGCTCGTCGAAGACAATGTGATCAACCAGCAGGTCGCGCTCGGCATCCTGCAGATCTCCGGCTATAGCGTGACGGTGGTGAACAACGGCCGGGAGGCGCTCGAGGCGCATGCCCAGGGCGGCTTCGACCTGATCCTCATGGATTGCCACATGCCGGAAATGGACGGCTACGAGGCCACGCGCGCCATCCGCCAGCGGGAAGCCGCCTCGAGCGCGAAGCGCATTCCGATCATCGCGCTGACCGCCAACGCCATGGCGCGCGACCGCGAGGAATGCCTCGAGGCCGGCATGGACGACCACCTCAGCAAGCCCTTCAACATGCTGGCGCTGCAGGAGCTTCTCGAGCGGTGGATGACGCGCGATGCGACCGGCGCCACGCAGGCCGCCGCGATCGCCGCGCAGGCGACCGCCAAGGCGGCGCAGGTGCTGGACCGCGCGGTCCTCGAGCAGCTCGGGCGGGTGCGCACCAACGGCAAGCCGGAGCTCCTCACGCGCGTGATCAAGCTCTACGTCGCCGAGTCGCCCGGCCTGATGGAAAAGCTCAAGGAGGCGGCGCGCGATGGCGACGACGTGCGCATGGCGAATTTCGCCCACACCCTCAAGTCGAGCAGCGCCAATGTCGGTGCGGCAATGCTGTCCCGCTATTGCGGCGAAGTGGAATCGTATGCGCGCCGCGCCGAAACCGAGGAAGCGCGGCGCTGCATCGCCAAGATCGAGACCGAGCACCGCTCGGTGCAAAGTGCCCTGGTTTCCGAAATAGAAACGCTGGCCGCCAGCAACGCTTAATTGGGAGAGTCGTCAATGAAAAGAACAATCGTTCTGCTCGCAGGCTTGCTGTCGGCGTGGGTGGCGTCGGCGCAGGAATGGCCGACGAAGCCGGTGCGCTTCGTCGTGCCGTACCCACCGGGCGGCGGCACGGACGTGATTGCCCGCATCGTGCAGCCGCGCCTGTCCGAGGCGCTCGGCCAGCCGGTGGTGATCGAAAACCGCGGCGGCGCCGGCGGCGCGCTTGGCACGGCGGAGGCGGCAAAGGCGAATCCCGACGGCTACACGTTCCTCTTCACGCTCTCCTCGCACACCATCAACCCGCTGCTCTACAAGCTTCCCTTCGACATCGAGCGCGACTTCACTTCGGTCACGCTCGTGGTGAGCGTGCCGCAGCTCATCGCGGCGTATCCGGGCGCGCACCTGGACAACATGGCGGAGGTCGTGGCGGCGGCGCGCGCCAATCCGGGCAAGCTTGCCTTTGCCTCCGTGGGTAACGGCACGCCGTCGCATATCGCCGGCGAGCTGCTCAAGCTGCGCACGGGAATCGATCTCATCCATGTGCCGTACAAGGGCGGCGGCCCGGCCGTCGCCGATACGCTGGGCGGCCAGGTGCCCCTCATCATGGTCACGATGCCGGCGGCCATCTCGCATGTGCGCGCCGGCAAGCTGATTCCGCTTGCCGTGACTACCGCGCGCCGTAACCCGGGCGCGCCCGAGATCCCGACCGTCGCCGAGGCGCTCAAGATTCCCGACTACGAAGTCGACTCGTGGTACGCGATGTTTGCCCCGGCGAAGACGCCGGCGCCGATCGTATCGCGCATGCAGAAGGCGGTCGCGCGCGTGATCGAGCTGCCCGATGTGAAGCAGAAGCTCCTCGAGCAGGGCGGCGACACGGTCGGCTCGACGCCCGAGGTGCTCGATAAGGTCGTAAGAAGCGAGCTCGTCCGCTGGGCCGACCTGATCCACAAGGCTAACATCCACGTGGAGTGAGACTCCACGGCAAGGTAGCCATCGTCGCGGGCGCCGGCGCAAGCGGCGCCATCATCGGCAACGGTCAGGCCACCGCCATTCTTTTTGCCCGCGAGGGCGCCAAGGTGGTCTGCGCCGACGCGGTCCTGGAACGGGCGCAGGCGACCGCCGACATGATCACGAAGGAAGGCGGCGTGGCCACCGCCTTCCGCGCTGACGTCTCCAAGGCGGCCGACAGCAAGGCCATGGTCGAGGCAGCCGTCGAGCGGTATGGCCGGCTCGATATCCTCGACAACAACGTCGGCATCTCGGTGCGCGCCGACGTCCTCGAGGTGACCGAGGAGCAGTGGGACAAGGTGATGGCGGTGAACGTGAAGAGCATCGTCCTCGCCGCGAAATACGCCATCCCACGCATGAAGGACACCGGCGGCGGCTCGATCATCAACATTTCTTCCGTCGCCGGACTGCGCGCCAACCAGAGCACGCCTTACACGACCTCCAAGGCGGCCATCGTCGGCCTCACCCGCTCGATGGCCGGCGACCATGGGCGCGACGGCATCCGCGTGAACTGCATCCTGCCCGGCCTGATCTACGGGCCGATGACTGCGCCGCGCATGGACGAGTCGATCCGCGCCAGGCGGCGCGAGGCCGGTGCGCTCGGCACCGAAGGTACCGGTTGGGACGTGGCTTGGGCCGCAGTGTTCCTGGCGAGCGACGAATCGCGCTGGATCACCGGCGTGGCGCTGCCGGTCGATGCGGGTTTCCTGGTGATGAGCCCGACGACCAGCGTGCGCCTCGCTCAGCAGAAGTTCTAGGTCACGACGATCGCACGGTAGTCGTTCACGTTGGTGCGGGTAGGCCCCGTCACCACGAGGTCGCCCAGCGCGGAAAAGAACCCATAGCTGTCGTGCCGCGCGAGCACGGCCTTCGCATCGCGTCCGCGCTTCATGCTGTCCGGGGTGAGGATGGCGCCGGCGTTGTCCTCCGAGCCGTCGATGCCATCCGTGTCGCACGCGATGGCCCATGCGCCGCCGGTCTCTATGCCGAGCGATAGCAGGAACTCTGCGCAGCGGCCGCCGCGACCGCCGTCGCCCGTGATGGTCACCGTGCATTCCCCGCCGGAGATGAGCGCCACCGGCGGCTTCCACGGCTTGCCGTGGCTGCGGATCTCCTGCACGAGAGCCGCCATGACCTTGGCGACCTCCGCCGCCTCGCCGGTCACCGTGTCGCCGAGGATGACCGGCGTGACCCCCTGGCGCTCGAAGACCATCGCCGCCGCTTCGAGCGATCGATGAGCGGTCGCTATGACGACGTTCTTCGCATGCTTGAAAGCCGCATCGCCCGGCTTCGGTGTCTCGTCGCGGGCGTGCCCGAGCCTTGCCCTTACCGACTCGGGCGGTGCGACCCGGTAGCGCTGCAGGATCTCGCGCGCGTCCGCGTAGGTCGTCGGATCGGGCGCGCAGGGGCCGGAGGCGATGTGGGTCGGGTCATCGCCCGTCACGTCGGAGATGATCAGCGCGAGCACCGGCGCGCGGGACGCCGCGGCCAGGCGCCCACCGTGGATCGCGGAGAGATGCTTGCGCACGGTGTTCATTTCCTGGATGGCGGCGCCGCTCTTCAGGAGCTGGCTCGTCACGGCCTTCAGATCGGCCATCGGCACGTCTGCCGCGGGCAGCGAGAGAAGGCTCGATCCGCCGCCGGAGAGAAGCGCGAGCAGCAGGTCGTCCGGCCCAAGCGCCTTCGCCTTCTCCAGGATCTCGCGCGCCGCCTTTTCGCCGGCCTCGTCCGGCACCGGGTGGCCGGCCTCCACGACGCGAATGCGCTTCGTCGGCAGGCCGTGCCCGTAACGGGTGATGGCAATGCCCTCGAGCGGCCCTTGCCAGTGCGCTTCGACCGCCGCGGCCATCGCGGCGGCCGCCTTGCCGGCGGCCGCGACGAATGTCTTGCCCTTGGGCGGCGGCGGCAGGTGGGGCGCAACGATCAGCCGCGGATCGGCCGCCGCGACGGCGGCCCGGAAGCTCGCCTCGAGGAGCGAGCGCATCTCAGGCGGGCTCGAAGCTTTCCTTGCGCGCGTCGGGGCCGAGGTTGAAGTAGCGCGGATAGGTTTCGGCGAAGACGCGGCGGATCTCGTCGGCCGGCACGTCGGCGTACGTGCCACGGAAGCGCAGATACTCCATATGCCGCCGGTTGTCCTCGTCGAACGGATGGAAGATCGAGTCCTCGCTGCCGTCGAACTCGAGCGGCTTCACGCGGAAGCGGGTGCACATGGCGAGGTTGAAAGCCGGCGTCGCCTTGACCCACCTGCCGTCGAGAAAGAGGTCGGTGTAGCCGTGGAAGACGAAGAGGTCGGTGCCCATCTTCGCGGTGAGCGCCGGCGTGGTGAGATGGTTCTTCACGTCGGCGTAGCCGACCCGCGCCGGGATGCCGGCCACGCGGGCGCACGCGGCGAGCAGGGCCGCCTTCGGCACGCACCAGCCTTCATTGCGCTCGAGGCAGGCCGAGCCGCGATAGGCTTCGTCCAGGGTGAAGTTCTGGAATGGGTTGTAGCGCACCCCGTCCCGCACCGCGTAGTAGAGCGCCACGGCCTTTTCCCGGTCGTTGGCCCCGACCGCATGCTCGCGCGCGAACTCGACCACCTTCGGATGGTCGCTGTCGACGAAGCGCGCCGGCTCGAGGAATTCCTTCATTTGTCCAGCTTCATCAGTTTGCGCGCGCCCTGGTAGAGCTCGCCCTGTTCGGACGCCATCGCGTCCATCACGGAGAAATGGTTGGCGCCGCGCACCGTCAGGTCGCCGGCGAAGGCACTCTTCCAGCGCTCGCCGAGCAACGCATTCTGGCGCAGGAACTCACTCGACTCGTCGCCGCCCACTGCGGTCATCACCGGCGCGCGCGTGGCCGGCGGGAAGAACGCCGGGGAGAGCCGCTGGGCGGCATCGGCGTCGAGGCGCAGATCCACGTTCAGCCAATCGACGCTCATGATCGGCCGCAGGTCATAGATGCCGCTGATCGCGAGGCCGCCCTTCCACAGGTCCTTCGGCAGGCGGGAATCGAACACCGGCCAGAGCGCGGTCATCAGCATTGCCGTGAGGTGCCCGCCAGCCGAGTGGCCGCTGACGTAGAGCCGGTCCTGGTCCATGCCGTACTCCTCGGCGTGCAGCCAGAGCCAGCGGCTCGCGCGCAGCATCTGGCGCACGATCTCTTCCATCGACACCTTCGGGCAGAGGTCGTAGTTCACCACCGCGAGCGAGATGCCGCCGGTCACGAAGGCCGGTGCGAGGAACGAGAAGTCGCGCTTGTCGAGCGAGCGCCAGTAGCCGCCGTGGATGAACATCATGCAGCTGCCGTCGCCGCGACGCGAAGGGAAGAGGTCGACCGTCTCGCCGGGCATCTCGCCGTAGCGCAGGTCGAGGTGGCACGTCATCGTGCCGCGCGCCTTCTGCGAGCCTTCCGCCCAGCGCGCGAAGTATTGCGCGTGATCCGGGACGAGCTCCCGGTTGTTGTAGAGCTTGCTCAGGACCGCCGGATCGCTGGGCGCGCTCATCAGCCCTTCTTCTCCCGCCAGAGTCCCATCGCTTCCTGCCCGGGCCGGTCGGAGAACGAGAACAGCACCGTCTCGCCCGTCGTCTCGAGCTTCAACGGCGCCCACGACGGCACGACGAAGGTGTCGCGCGGCTCGAAGCTGAAGCTGTCATTCCCGATGGTGACGCGGCCACCGCCCTCGACGACCGAGTAGATCGTGCCGTCGGTCGAGCGATACGCCTGCGACTGGAAGCCCGCCGGCAGCAGTTGGATGAACGCCGCGATGGTCGGCATGGCGTGGCCGCCGGTCAGCGGGTTGGTGAAGGTCATCTTCCAGCCGTGGTACGGGTCGGGGTCCTGGTCCTTCGAGAGAAGCTCGAGCGACTCGCGGCTCCTCGCGTACGGGTAATTGAAGATCGGCGTCGTCTTGCCGAAGGGCGACGTGGCGTTGAGCGGGGCGAGGCCGTTGCCGAAGCGCGCGGTCGCGGCGCCTTCGCTCCTCACGACCGGCTGGATCTCCTCCGGGTAGACCTCGTGGAACTGCGCCGCGAACAGCTCCACGATGCGGATGTCGAGCCCGTCCATCCATACCACCGGCTCGTCGCCCGGGTTGCCGTGGTCGTGGAAGGTCCACGACGGCGTGATGATGAAGTCGCCCGGGTACATGGTGGTGCGCTCGCCGTCCACCGCCGTGTAGGCGCCCGAGCCCTCGACGATGAAGCGCAGCGCCGATTGCGTATGGCGGTGCGACGGCGCGATCTCGCCCGGCAGGATGAGCTGCAGGCCGGCGTAGAGGCTCTGCGTGATGCACGACTCGCCGCGCATGCCTGGATTCTCGAGCACGAGCACGCGGCGGATCGCCTCCTTGGCGGTGATCAGCTTGCCCGCCTCGGTGATGTAGGGCCGCACGTCCTTGTACTTCCAGAGGTACGGCTTGCAGCGCGTCGCCGGCTCGTTCGGGATCAGCGCATGCAGCACCTCCCACAGCGGCGCCGTGTTGTGCTTGTCCATCCGCTCGTACAGGTCCTGCCGTGCCGTGCTGGGCTTCGTTTGCGGGACGCTAGCCATGGTGGAGTTTCCTTTCAGGCGGATTTTACGGGCTTCATCCAGACGACGGGCTTGCCGAGCGTCGTGCCGAGCGCCTTGCCTTCCGGATCGGCGAGCGCCGCTTCGCGCGCCTTGCGGATGGCTCTTGCCTGCTCGGCCGCGTCGGCGGTCGGCGGGTTCTCGATCAGCGCGTCGGCGATGGCGTCGAAGTTGCCGCGGCCGCGGCGGTGGGTTTCGCCATAACCCTTGATGAGCCGGGCGCATTCGGCGACCTCGTAGGCGAGCGCGGCATCGCGCTTCGCGGCCTCGGCCACCATGCCCAGCCAGCGCTCGATCCGCGCCTGCTCCTCGACGTAGCGGTAGCTCGCCGGCCGCAGCGGCCGCATCCAGGCGAGCGAGCGCACGAGAAGATAGCCGAACAACCCGGAGGTGCGGATGTGCATGCCGACGTTGTATGCATCCATCTTGCCGCGCCGCTCGGCCCAGGCGATGAGCCGCTTGCCCATGAAGTGCGGCATCACCGAGGCGAACTCCTCGACCCCGGGCTTCAGGAAGTCGATTACCACCACCGGCTCGTCGGGCTTGGCGCCGACCTCCTGCCGCACGCGCTCGAAGCGGCTCCTGCGCGTCTTCAGGTCGGCGACGCGGATGATGTCCTCGTAGGTCATCCACGTGGCGAGGTGCCGTGCCACCGTGCTCGCGACCTTGCCGTCGCCTTTGAGGAACGGCTCTAGCCGCTGCCGGTAGAGCTTGGCGTAGCCCTCGCCCTGGTAATCGCGCAGCCGCGCATCCGCCAGCTGGATGATCTCCGCCAGCTCGGTGGCGCGCTTCGGCTTCGCCGGCTCGCCGGGCGGCTGCCGCTGCCCGAGCGCGATCTCGTAGCCGGCCGTGAAGCCGCGCAGGCTCGCCTCGGCGCCGCGCCCGGCCTTCCTGATCGCGGCCTCGCACGCTTCGCGCCGCAGCGGCAGCACGCCGCTCCCGGCCATCGCGCCGAAGAGCACGGCGTTGATGACGGTGCCGCTCTCCTGCGCGAGCTTGCGCATGTCGAACAGGAAGGCGCGCTTCGCGAGCTGCATGCCCGCCTCGAGCACCTTGTCGCTGTCGAAGCGCCCGTCCGCCATCTGCATCTTCTCGACGGTGGCATAGATGCGGTGCGTGGAGGCGATGAGCGTCGTGCGCTCGGGGCTGACGTAGCCGTTGGTCATGGCGCGGCCGGCCTCGATCAGCTCCGAGGCCACCATCACGTCGACGTTGCCGGGGCTCGGCGTAAGCGACATCACCGGCTCGCGGCCGCCAAGGTCGGCGCGCCGCGCGGGGTAGATCTCGAGGTAGTAGGTCGTCGCGCCGGTCCGCTGCGCCACGCCGGGAATCGATGTCGCCTGCGCCGGCAGATCGCTCGACGTGGCCGCTTCCATCAGCCAGTCGGCCATCACGCCGCCGCCTTCGCCGCCGAGCGCGGCGATGAGGATGGTGATCGGGCGCTCCGGTAGGGTGCTCATAGCTTCGCTTTCAGTTTGTCCCACGCGCCCGGGTTCTGGATCACCTCGGCGCGGTAGAAGGAGGGGCACAGCACCGCCGCGTGCGCGTTCTCGCCGCACAGGCCGCAGCCCACGCAGCCGTCGATCACGGTCGCCACCGGATCGCGGCGCAGCGGATCGGGGTTGTCTTTCACGGTCAGCGTCGGGCAGCCGGAGAGGCGGATGCAGGAGTGGTCGCCGGTGCAGGTGTCCTCGTCGACGCCGTATTTCACGCGCACCTGGCGCTCGCCCTTCGCCAGCCTCTGCGCTACCTGGGGCCTGAGGCGCCGCTGCCGCTCGAGCTGGCACTCGCCTTCAGCGACGATCACCTTCAGTCCCTTGTAGTCGCTGGTCATCGCCTCCTTGTAGACCTTGGAGACTTCGCCGACCTTGTAGTTGTCCACCGTGCGCAGCCACTTCACGCCGAGCCCGGTCAGCGTGCTCTCGATCGTGCGATCGGCGCCGGCCGCGCTCTGGCCGACCGCCACCATGCGCGCGTCCTCGGGCGGCGATGACAGCAGCTCCTGCGTGCCCGTGGCCGAGGCGTAGCCGTTCTTCATGATGACCAGCACGCCGTCGCCCTTGTTCAGCAGGTTGGACGCCACGCCGGATAGGAGACCGTTGTGCCAGAAGCCGCCGTCGCCCATGATCGCCACCGGCCGTCGCGACGACATCGGCGTAACGCCCGCCGCGGACGCGAGGCTCATGCCATAGCCGAGCAGCGTGTTTCCCTGCGAGAACGGCTCGAACGAGCCGAAGCAGTGGCAGCCGACGTCCATCGAGACGTGCGGCCGGCCTATGTCCTGCGCAACCAGCTTCATGGCGGAGAACACCGGCCGCTCGGGGCAGCCGACGCAGAAGCCGGGTGGACGCGCGGGCAGGGCGGTGAGGAGCTCCGCCGCCTTGTTC
>Ga0207652_10004957_pt1 | contig 10783 bp, 8 predicted proteins | sample KBSC63BmetaG_FD_184334 | JGI IMG/M metagenome (GOLD analysis project Ga0207652, IMG submission 184334) | Corn rhizosphere microbial communities from Kellogg Biological Station, Michigan, USA - KBS C6-3B metaG (SPAdes) (version 2) | ecosystem: Host-associated > Plants > Roots > Rhizosphere ...
ATCCTTAACAAAACCATCCACCGCGGGTAATGAAAAAATCTCACCCCTGGCTTCCATAAGCGCCCTGTTCCCGTCGGGACTGACAGCCGCATGCTGAACATATTTTTCTGCCGATACCATTCTCGGTTTTAAGGTAGCACGGTCTGTAACAACAGCCAGTTTCACTTCCGTGACCTGCAGTGTTGAAAGGGAGAACAGGAATAATTTTCCGCCTTCTTCAAAAACAATATCATCCGGTCCCAGCGATGGGAAATGAATATCATAATCCGTATAGTGGGTGAGCTGCTCCCTTTTCTTACTGGTCACATCGTAACGCCAAAGGTTCATGCGCAATTCAGGTCCGCGGTCGGATAAAAAATAAATGAAATGATCATTCCACATCGGAAATTCATCTCCGGCCACTTCATTGGCGGAAATATTCTCCGAACTGTTGTCGGCAAAATGAAAAATATGAATGTTCGCTTTCCATCCGCCGCGGTATCTTTTCCAGTTCCGGAATGCCTGGGTCACAAAGACCAGCGCCATATCTTTTCCATCGGGTGAATAAGAGCCAAATTCAGCATAGGGAAAAGGCAGTTTTACAGCCGGACCGCCGGTTGAGGCAACCGTGTAAAACTGATTGAACCGGTCCCTGCCGCTTTCCCGCCCCGAAGCAAACAAAACAGCTTTTCCGTCCGGCGTCCAGTCCACCACCCGGTCAGTGAATCCATGTTCCGTGATACGCAGGGGCACACCTCCGGAAGAAGGAATGGTATAGACATCTTTATTCCCATCGTAATTCCCGGTAAATGCAATGGATTGCCCGTCGGGCGAAAACTTTGGAAAGCTCTCCACGCCGGGCGGAGAACTGATCTTTTCTGCATTGCCCCCGGATTTCGAAACAATCCAGAGATCATTCGCATAAGAAAAAACAATCTGTGTTTTGGAAACATCCGGACAGGCAAATAATCCGGCATTTATCTGCGCCGATCCGCGCAAAAATAATAAGGTTAGCGCAAGCAGCAGCCACGGTATTTTTCTCATTTGAAGCGGTTATATTTTGAATATTGAAGTTATAACAATTCAGATTATTTAAATACCAGCGCATCAACCGAATCAGGCCGGAATACCTATTTTTCGCCTGGCAACAACTAACCCGCTAAAAATACCTGCTTTTATTCCCATAAATAACCAGCGCCAAAGAAATAACATCGTCAGACGGATTTAAAGATATATTTTTATTCGCTTGAACAATTAATACCTTAATCAAAACAATATACATGAAAATCAGGATCGGTTATTTTTTGGCTCTATGTCTATTGGTGAGCTGTGCAATTTCCAGAAAAGTAGAATATGAAAACGTTTACGCCAATGTTCCCGCCTTTAGTCAACGAATCGGCCTCGCTATCTGGGACCAGAGAGAACAGGTGCTTAAAGATGCGCGTAAGCCCGATTTCGTTGGTTATATGCGTTCCGGAGTGGGGATCGCCTATCCTATGGGCACTAGCAACGGAATGCCCCTGACAGATGACATGTCCTCGTCCATCTCCAATTCATTATCAAAAAAGGGAAGCACTGTCGCTGTCGTAAATACCCAATCCAACGAAAAGGAACCGAAGATTGTAGACCAGCTGAAAAACACCAAAAACAATAGGCTGATGCTGATCACCTGCCGGCAATTCCATACAGATGGATACGGAGAGATTTCGCTCATGTATGATTTACAAGTAAGTATATATTCGCAGGGAGGCGATTTGATAAAACAAAAGGCATTCAGTGGCAAAAGGGTATTAGGTGGATCTGTTGCCTGGGGACCCGGCAAGTATAAACGTTATATGCCAGAGGCATTCAGAAAACTGGTTGAAGAAATATTTAACGATCAGGAGATTGCCTCCGCATTACAAAATTGAACTCGCAAATAAACAAATTCGGATGCGAGGCTCTAATCTGAGCCTGACCTTTCCTGTTCGCTTAATCTCAATTCCAATACGGCGGCCATGACTTCGGAAAGTACCAGTTTCATTTTCAGATCAAGGAGATTATGCAGCCAGACAATATTTTTATTTGACCCCGCAAAACCTCCGGCATCATATTGCAGGGCACTCAGGGACTACCTGTTTTCAACAAACTCATAACCACTGCCACCGGGATCCCGAGTTATTTTTAGCATTCATTGTAAAATGCTCATAAAGATGCTCTTCCGATACCAAACTGATCTCCGGCTTTCACGGGTTTTCCTCCTGCAAACTGCAGTTCGACCATTTTTTCACTCTGCACCGGTGCCCCGGTTTCATCGCGGAGCGTCGCAATGATCTTCCTTGTTTTCACGTCAATGATATCGCCGGTGGAAGGCAATGCATATTTTCCGTCGATACTGAAAGTAATCCATCCCGGCTGATCGCTTAATTTAATCATGCCCGTCTGCCGCACATTTTCTTTGCTGATATCAAAGATGTGAATGGCCTCATTGAATCCGTCAGAAAGCCAGATCTCCCGTTCATCCGGTGTCAGCCCTATTCCATGACTCGGGCATCCATGCCTTTTCACCGGACCTGTATGAAATCCCTTTACTTCGACATGTCCGATTTTCTTCCCTGTTTTCAGATCCCCGGTCTCAAAGCCCAGCAGTCCGTTTACATTCACATAGCAACGGGTTTGTTCAGCATTGATCGTAAACGGCCTGATATTATTCTGAAATGGCCCCACTTCGGAAATAACTTTTTGATCTCCGGAATTTACAACCGCTAAATAGGTTGATTTCAATCCCTCGAGATATACTTTCTTACCATCGCGACCATAGATGGTATTGTGCGCTCCCGAATGCAGCACGATGCGGTGCAGGACAGCTCCGGTTTTCGCATCCAGCACTTTCCAGTCATCTCCTTCAAAAGAAGGCAGATAAATTGTTTTGCCATCCGGAGAAATGGACATGCGGTCACATCCCGCTTCATAGGTTTTCTCCCAAACCGGTTTTTCCGTGAGCAGATCGATGCATTGCAAAGACTGTATCGTGCTGATATAAATGCAATTTGTGTATAAGCTTACTGCAACTCCTTTCACATTCGAAGGCTGGCCCTTACTATCCAATCCCCCTGTGGCAATTCTTTTTACGAATCTGAAACCATTATCCATATCAAAAACAAGCAGCCCATGACCACCATATTGAAGATAATTGCGAATACCCGGCACCGCAACATAGAGGTAATGATGAACAGTTGTGTGCTGCGCAAGCAGGGAGGCATGCGCACTGATGAAAAAAATGCCTAAAATCACCAGCATCTTTCGGAGTCCGGAAAGGAAATAATTTTTCATATAAATAAAATAGCGGATGGTTTGTGTAATCGAAGATACCGTGTTTCTTACTTGGAAAACTGTCCCGTTTCGGGAATGCTGATCAAATGCAGAATTAACTAATTATCTGATAATCAGCCCCATCAAATATGGCCTATAGATTGAAACCCTTAGATGGTTTCCGGTAGAGTCAAGGATTCCTGCCTGCCGGAGCCATCGAAAACCGAAAGCGTTTATATGAAAAAGAATACTATCATAAACCTGCTGCTCCTGTTTACCGTGCTTCAGTATGGTAACGCGCAAACGCATGTGCAAACAACAAGTCTTTTTCAGAATACTACGTCAAAAACAATCAGCCTTGCATTCGGAGCCTCCAGTTCCGCAGGAAACTTAATTGTAGTTCATTTAGACTGGGATAATCAGGGCAGTACGATAAATTCTGTCAAGGATAACAGAGGAAACACTTACTACGAAATAATCGCGCCCACGAACTGGAACGGGACTAACTACAGCGCAGCCCTATGGTATGCCTGGGATATTTCCGGCGGTAATACCACCGTCACCGCTAAACTTACACTTAATCCGACAAGCTTTACCCAGATTTATATCAGCGAATATTCAGGAATTGTCTCAGCTGCTGACCCGCTGGACAAAAGTTCAGTGAATAAAGGCAACACTACAGCCGTTAGCAGTGGCGCTGCAACCACCACGTATAACAACGAGCTGATCTATGGTGCGGCCATTGGTTCTTCCGGAACGCTGTCAAAAGGCGCCGGCTTCACCCAGCGTTCAAACGCCAACCAGAATATCATAGAAGATAAAACGGGAGTCGGTGTCGGCTCCTACAGTACCAATTTTACCAGTGCCGGCGGTAACTGGATTGCCCAGATGGCAAGCTTTATTTCCGTCAATAGTTTAATCACTTTACCGGTTAACTTATTATCCTTTACTGGGAAATGCGAGCATAACAAAATTGCGTTAACCTGGTCTACCGCTTCGGAAATGAACAACGACTATTTTACCGTTGAACAAAGTGCGGAGGGAACCGGCTGGAAAATCATCGCAACAAAAAAGAGCCAGGGTAATTCAGCTGTTGCGCAGCAGTATTCCTTTACCGCAGATGCTTCAGCAGGCGATTTTTCGTATTTCCGGTTAAAGCAAACCGATGTAGCCGGAAAATCAAAATATTCTGAAATTCTCCGGGTGGACAATTGTCATACCAGTTCAGCCGCCGTGAATATATATCCGAATCCTTCCAACGGGATCTCGCTTTACGGCAGCATTAATCTGAAAGCAAACGAATCATATACCATTGAAGTTTTCGACAACCTCGGAAAGATGGTATACCACGGCGGATCCGTTGAGCCTGCATTCGCAATAAATTTTCCGCATATCCTGCCATCGGGTATTTATTACGCCAGGTTCTATTCAGCCGCCTTTTCTGTCGTGAAATGCATTCTGGTAGCGCATTAATCCGGCAATTTCAGGGCAACCTTTGACCGTTCTGTTGCGTTTTCCCCGGCAATGGCAGGGGAAATTCTTTCGTCAACAATACACAGCGAAATCGCGGCGCTGGAAGGTTCTCTTAACAGGCTCCTTCCGGTTCGAAAGCTGAATCCATCTCCGGGAAAAGATTTGCTGGATACAATGCAATTGTGGTCTGAAAAGATCTGGAAGGCCGGTAGAATAGCCGGTCCATGGCCATTAACCGATGAGCAGATCAGCCAGGGCAGGAGCCTGATTCAACATCCTTTATTTGTTTGTGGCGTTCACAGAAGCGGCACTACCTTATTAAGGGATCTGCTGGATGGGCACCCTGCACTAACCACTCTTCCTTCAGAAGGCAGTTTTCTGACAAATTTTGCTAGCCAGTTGGATCAGATGCCATACAAAGAGCGGGAATCTTTTCTGGCAATCAGATGGATTCGGAGGCTGGCAAATCCCATCAACCAGCCACCCTACTGGTCACTCGGGGTTAGCACAGCATCCGCTTCGCCTTATGTGGACTTTGTCCGCGCATACAGCGCATGGTATGGCATCGCTAAAAAAAGTTTCGCTTCGGAAAACAGGCTCTGGCCTCATTTGGTTGTTGTGCTGGCCTACGCCAGTTGCTCTCAAAAACCGGATGGAGGGCTGGCCGCCAGGTATTGGGTGGATAAAACGCCCACGAATGAAAAATATCTTCAGAAAATATGGCAGGAATTTCCGGAAGCAAGGATCATACAGATGGTCAGGTCGCCGGCAGACAGCTTCCTGTCCCGAAAACGCATGGAGCCCTTAATGGATCTGAAAATCTGTTTACAGGACATGAGACGCTCATACAGGATTGCAGCAGAACAATCCCGGAAAAAGGAAAGCCGGTATATGGTAATCCGCTATGAAGAATTATGCGAGGCTCCGCGGTCTGCCATAACCCGGATAATGAAATTCCTGGATATTGAACCGGATCCCTGCCTTTTTAAGCCAACCGTTGCGGGCAGGGCCGCCCATGTAAACAGTTCCTTCAGCGCCGGTCTGCCGGCAGGCATCATTATAAAAACCCGGATGCACTCCAGCCGCGGCGATCTGAGTCCGCAGGATAGCAGGCTGCTGTCGGCATTTGTTTCCAGGTCCGCATCCCGGGCAGGCTACCCTTTGGAGTCCTTAGGCAGACTTCAAACGCTACTGATAAAATTGAAATTCGAACTGGTTGATCGTGCAGCAGGAAAATTTTATCCCCTTAAGCAACTCTTCAGCGATCTGTAATATTACTAAAATGATCATCCAATTCTGCGGTTTATCGGGCAGCGGAAAAACAACTTTAGCGAAAACCGTTCAGGAATTATTAAAAGAAAAAAATATTGCAGCCGAAGTACTCGACGGCGACGAATACCGCAGGTCATTATTTGCTGATCTCGGGTTTTCGAGAGAGGACAGGAACTGTAATATCCGGCGGCTGGCTTTTCTGGCAGGCAGATTCGCTGCGCATAATATTATAGGCATTATCAGTGCAATCAATCCATTTGAGGATGTCAGACGGGAGGTGGCGCTTACTTATCCAAAGGTGAAAACAGTTTTTGTTGACTGCAATATGGTTGAGCTGATGAGGCGGGATACGAAAAACCTGTATAAGAAAGCCATGCTGCCCGACGATCATCCTGAAAAAATATTCAATCTTACGGGAGTGAACGATCCTTTTGAGCCGCCGGTTGATCCTGATCTGATAATCAAAACAGACACGGAATCAATTGAAGCTTCCTCAGAAAAACTGTTACAATTTATTTTACTGCATTATGAAGAACGCTGATTGATGAGAATCAATAAGCAAGTATATTAGTAATGGTGAAAACGGTTATCATTTCTTATTTAATGCTCGTCTCCGGACATTGCTTATCCCAGTCACCGGCATTTCCGCAAATGGGCCAGCTTCCATCCAATGCATTTCCCCTTTGCACACTGGATACCTTCCGGCAACTGATCATTCCCTACGGATCCGGAGGCTTTATAACAATACCCGGCTGTGGAAAAGTAGAAGCCCGCAATCCCTATTACTATTCATTCAATTGTTATGCAGGAGGCAACCTGGCCCTGCTGATAGAACCGCTCGATGCGGAGAAAGATTATAACTGGGAGCTTTTTGATATCACAGGTCGCAATCCGGATGAGATTCTGACGGACCCGTCACTGGCAATAACCGGAAACTGGTCCGGTACTCCTGGCAGAACCGGAGCCCGGAACAACGGCAACCCCGCCACCCTGTGCCTGTCGGCGCCTTCTGCACTGGATTCAACATTCAGTGCAATGCCAACCCTCATTCAGGGTCGTCACTATATTCTCCTGGTGAGTGGTTACAGCAAAACCCAGAGTGATTATATGGTTAGTTTTGCAGGCAGCACCGCAGGCATTACGGATCCGGAAGCCCCGCGTTTAAAGTCGGCTTATACAGGATGTAACAGGAAAATAATTACGGTAGTAACCAGCAAACAAATGCGCTGTTTCAGCCTTGCAGCGGACGGATCTGATTTTAGCCTGAACAGCGGCAATGTAGCGATTACAGCCGCAACGGGACTCCATTGTAACGACCAGTTTGATTTTGACAGCCTGCAACTGACACTCAGTGATACACTTCCTCCGGGGAATTATTCACTTGTTACAAAAAGGGGAAGCGATGAAAAAAATCTGTGGGACAATTGTTTTAATGAAGTCCCCGAGGGAGATCAGATTTCTTTTACCGTGCCGCCATCCGGCGCTGTGGCTGCCGATTTCGACTATCAAATCGGTTATGGATGTAAAAGTGATACCATCTATTTTAAGTACTCCGTGACAAACGGATCATTTCAGTCGCAGTGGTTTATTGATTCGGTTTTCAGCAGTTCTCTGTTCGAGCCCGTCGTGATAAAATCTGATTTTGGACCCATGCAGGTGCAGCATGTCGTATCTAACGGATATTGCAGTGATACGGTTTCAAAAACGGTAGATCCTGGCAACATTTTAAAAGCAGGTATCGGGGCGCCCGTTTCAGTTTGTCCTGCAGATCCCGTAACCTTTGCCGATAGCAGCATTGGAAACATCGTTTCCTGGAACTGGGATTTTGGCGACGGCACAGGCAGTAACCTGCAAAATCCGCCTGCACATTTATTCCCGGATAAACCCGGTGAACATAAATACCTGGTAGAACTGGCCATTGAAAATAATCTGGGCTGTATGGATACCGCCAGCGCATCGCTGACCCGGCTGCAGACCTGTTATACGGAAGTTCCCAATGCCTTTACACCAAACGGCGACGGAAAAAATGATTATCTCTTTCCCCTGAACCTGCCCTCTGCAACGGATATGCAGTTCCTTGTTTTCAATCGTTATGGCCAGCTCGTTTTTGAAACCCGCAACGAATCCGGCAAATGGGATGGCACGATACATGGTATTGCCCAGCCAACGGGCAGCTATATCTGGGTCCTTCGATATACAGACGGTTCATCCGGTAAAAAAATCTTTCTGCGCGGAATAAGCGTGCTGATCCGGTAGCACGGCCGCCATGATCCGAAGCTTTATGAGCAGTAAATTCATACATGTCTTATAAGCGACGGCCGTTCTGTGATTTCATGATACTTGATCACGTCTGTTGCGTAATAATGAATCACCATGCTTTTCCGGGTGAGCCCCGGATTCAGGATCGGAGACCCGCCATGCACAAGGTTTGCATGCCAGATCAATACATCGCCCTTCTTTGCATGAAATGCCTTTTTCTCAAAAGGGTTTTGCTGCAATAAGCTTTCCACCAGGTCCTCATAATCATCATAATTCTTTTTGCCAAGCGTCAATGCGGTTTCCCCCCTGTTAAAGTCTTCATTGAGCAGGAAAGGCAATTTATGGCTGCCCGGGTAATAAAACAGGGGCCCGTTCTCCGCGGTCATATCTTCCAGTGCAACCCATGCCGCAATCAGGTAGCCCAGCGGATAGGTGGTCATGTGCACACTGTCGGAATGCGCCCGCTGTTCACTTCCCTTTAAAAAATTAATGGTCTGGAAGGGAACTACTTCTTTATCAAGAATGAATTCGAGCACGGATTTGAGAAGCGCGTGCCTGGTTATTGATTTGATAAAGCCCGACTTCCTGCTAGCGAACATGAGCTTATTACTGTTATTAAAACTTAGCTTCCCCTTCCTGAGCAATGCATCGATCTCTTCACTTATTTTATCACAATCCTCCTTAGGGAATAATTCTTCGAGGATCATATACCCATTGTCACTCCACGAAAGGATCTGATGCTGTACAGATCCCGGAAAGCCCGTAAATGCCGGCTTCAGCGGTGCAACCTGACGGGAATTCGCAATATCGAGCCAGGCTTGGGATTCTTTGTCCGGAAAATCTTTGCTGGAAACCGAAGCGATCAGCGGCTTATTGAGCGCATATTTTCTGTAGGCGGCCCTGTTGTGTTTAACCGACTGATAATGGATCAGGTTATAGATCCAATGGACCGGTTTAAGCTTCTTTATATTCATCAGGGACCCCGTTGATGGTCAAATTTAACAAATAAGCGGTAACCTCCGCTGCGCCGGAAATACTATGAAAATAGTACCTTCATAAACCCGCGCCGGGGCGCTTATAAACAATATGCACCGCTGCATTATTTTATAATTCTGCAGACTAAAAATAAAAAAATGAAGACCTTTCTTGCCGGTTTATTCCTGTTCCTGTCAACAACCATTTTTGCGCAGGAAACCGTAACCGAGCAATTTCAAAAGATCGGAACCGTTCAGGAAGCCCAGCAGTTTATCGATGCTAATGCGGCGCTCAAGCCGGCCCTGCTCCAACTGTCCAACGAAAAGGACTCCTCGCTGATCGATAAGCGGCTCCTGCGGCAGAATAAAGGAGATGTCTTTTCTGTCGGATATGTTACCTATAAAGTGCTGGAGGCAAAAGAAATACTTGCATTCCGGGCAAACTATGTCTTCCTCGACGGCTCATCCCTCAGCAATTCGCAGATCGACAGTCTCCGGAAAATTATTCTGCAGAAGGCTTCCGAAGGAATCTCCTTCGAGCAGCTCTCCGACCAATTCACCATGGATGGCAATACCACGCATGGTGACACCGGCTGGTTCTTCGGGCCGGAAATGCTGCCAAAAGAATTCCAGGAGGCGGTTCAGAACCATAAGAAGGGCGATATCTTTTTTGTGGATGTGGCAGACAAGCAGTGGCATTATATTGTAAAGAAAACTTACGATGATCAGGACAAGAAAGAAATAACCGTTCTCCGGGCAAATGGCAGGTGATCCTTTTTCGCTATATCTCCTGCAATTTTTCTTGCATCCAGGCCGATCTCCCGGATCTGACCCGTCGGGCTGATCCAGTAGCCGCAGAAATACAAACCATCTTCTCCAAAATATTTCTGCTTTGCCACGCTTAGCCGCAAATCCTCGAAACGGCGCTTTTCCACATCAACTATTTCTGCATAATCCTGGCAATACCCGATAGCGGCAACGATCGCATGGAAGACTTCTTTTCTGCCATCCATGAAATGAATGGTTTCACCTGCTATATGATCCATTTCGCCGTACATCCCGATATGCCCCTCCCGGATCAGCTGCAGGGTCCCGATATCCAGCACCGGTGCATTGCCATCCCTGCGAATTTCTTCCAGGGGGCCATAAGGTAATTTTTTTAGTCCCAGCTTATTCAGATCTCCTATGAGCCATTTTAACAAAGGAGCACTGAGGGCATCGGCCATACGCACAGGCAGGCGGTTCAGTAATAAACTCAGTTCAATTACGGGCAAACCCAGCACATCGCGTGGAATAACATTCACGGGGGAGCGTACCGACATAAACGGGATGGCTCCCTGCTCATATAAATCAATTGCAATTTCACAGGCGGAATTCCCAAACCCAACGACCAGCACTTTTTGTCCAGTAAAATCCTTACCCGTTTTGTATTCAAAACTGTGCAGTATCCTCCCCGGGAAAGTATCCATGCCAGGAAAGCTGACAGGCTTTGGTCGTCCGTATGCCCCCGTGGCCATGATCAGGTATTTTGACAC
>Ga0207652_10004960_pt1 | contig 10779 bp, 9 predicted proteins | sample KBSC63BmetaG_FD_184334 | JGI IMG/M metagenome (GOLD analysis project Ga0207652, IMG submission 184334) | Corn rhizosphere microbial communities from Kellogg Biological Station, Michigan, USA - KBS C6-3B metaG (SPAdes) (version 2) | ecosystem: Host-associated > Plants > Roots > Rhizosphere ...
TGACGGGTGTTCGAGGCGAGCCGCAAGTTTTCTCGAGCAACAGCTGCTAGAAGCATTCGAAGCGATTCCGGAAGGAATCGCAATTTTCGATGCTAACGATCGCTATGTCCTTTGGAACTCACGTTACGCCGAGGTCTACGACGCCTTGGGACAGCACCTATGTGTCGGGAAGGCGTTCGAAGATATTCTCCGCGAAGGGCTCGCGCGCGGCCTTTACCAAGACGCGATTGGCCGCGAAGAAGAGTGGCTGCAAGCCCGCATGCTCAGACACAGAAGGGAAAGGAATGAGCATGAGCAAATGCTGTCAGACGGGAAGTGGGTCAAAGTCCAAGAGCGCCGTAGCGCCGGGGGCGGCAGCGTCGGCGTGCGCATCGACATCATTGAGCTGAAAAGCGGCGAAGAGTCGTTTCGGCTTCTTTTTGAAGCGAACCCCGTTCCGATGTGGGTGTTCGACCCAGGCACGCTGGCGATCGTCAGTGTCAATGATGCTGCCATCGCCTTGTATGGTTACAGCCGAGAACGCTTTCTTACTCTTAAGGTGACTGACCTCCGACCAGGAGAAGATCGACCCAAGTTGCTGGCGCACCTTTCGAGTGGAGAACCAACTCAGGGGCGTAAGGTTTGGCGCCACATCAAATCTAACGGCGAGCTCGCTCTGGTCACAGTTTACTCGACCGACCTTGCGCATAACGGAAAGAGCGCGCGGCTATGCGCGATCGTCGACGTAACCGATGCAAAGGCGGCCGAGATCGAGCTGCGGAATCGTAAACTTCAACTGGATGCGGCCGTCGACAATATGTCTCAGGGCCTTCTGATGTTCGATGCAGAGCAGCGATTGGTTCTGCATAACAGACGGTACGCCGAAATGTACGGCGTCCCAAATGCGCTAATCCGACCCGGCATGACCGCAGTCGATCTTGTAAAGCTACGAGCGACCTATGGTTCTTTCCAGGGAGACCCGGAAAAGCACTGCGAGCGTCTTTTCATGGCAATGTCGGAGGGCCGGACATACAGCAGGACCTTGGAACTACCAGATGGACGAACGATGCATGCCGTAAGCCGACCGATGGCGGGCGGCGGATGGGTTGTTACGCATGAGGATTTTACAGAGAAGCGCGCTGCCCAGAAACAAATTGAGTTCCTCGCGCACCACGATTCCCTGACCGGCCTCCCTAACCGCGCATCATTCAATTCACATCTGGCCCTTAAAATACAAGAGGCTAGGGAATGTGGTACTGCGATTGCTCTCCTTTCAATCGATGTCGATCGGTTCAAGCAGATAAACGACGTGTTCGGACATGCTGCCGGTGACGAATACCTAAAGGAGATCGCGGCCCGCCTTCGCAGCCGCGGCTCCGGGCTTTTAGCCCGCCTCGGAGGCGATGAGTTCAGCATGATCCTCGAAGAAGCTACGGATCCGGCGAGTACGGCTAAGCGGATTCTCGAAGAGTGTAGCAAAGACGTAGAGATCGGCGGTCAGGCCGTCCGCGGCGGAGTCAGCATAGGGATCGCAGTTTTCCCCATTGACGGAGAAGACGTACCAGCCCTTCTCGCCAACGCTGATGCTGCACTCTACCGAGCGAAACGGAGCGGCCGAGGGGCAGTACAGGTCTTCGACCACAGCATGGATCGGATGCTGCGAGAAAGCCGGGTGCTACAGAACGATCTCCGTGTCGCGGTCGAGATGAGGCAGATGACGTTGCATTACCAGCCCATCCTCAAAACAACGGGCGCGCTGGCCGGATTTGAGGCGTTGCTCCGCTGGAACCATCCAAGGCTTGGCCATGTCTCGCCGGGGACATTCATCCCTTTGTCCGAAGAAGACGGCTCCATTGTCTCGCTCGGCCATTGGGCGCTGCGAGAAGCGTGCACCGAAGCCTCGAAATGGCACAATGACCTGCGGATATCAGTAAATCTCTCGCCAATTCAGTTAAAACTCAGCAGCCTCCCACAACAGGTGAGAGATGTACTCGCTGCCACGAGATTAGCTCCACATTCGTTGGAGCTTGAAGTCACTGAGAATGCGCTCATCGACAACCCGGAACGTGCACTTTCGATACTCAAGGAGATAAAGTCTCTGGGCGTTTCCATAGCAATGGACGATTTTGGCACAGGATATTCTTCTCTGTCACACCTTCAAGCCTTTCCCTTCGATCGCATTAAAATCGACCGGCAATTCATCTCGGGAGGGGGCGGGTCCTCCCTGCCAATTATTCGCGCTGTGGTCGGGTTGGCAGCCGGCCTCCGTCTTCCAGTTACGGCGGAGGGCGTTGCGACCGTCGAGCAGCTTGATTTGGTGAAAAGAGAGGGTTGCGAGGAGGTTCAAGGCTTCCTGATCGGCCGACCGGGGCCTATCGAGACTTTTCGAAATATCCTAACTTCTGCTCAGGTCAGCCTACCTCACGTCGCGTGACCCGAAGCAGCCCGCGCTTGTTGGGATTCCGCAAGGTTCGGCGGCTCTCTCTTCCCGCGCCAGCGATTTTCCCAGGCCGGCGCTGACAAACAGGTAATATGCCCGGCGCGTCTTCTCCCGGATCGCCGAGGTTTCTCGGTATTTCTGTTATCTTTGGGAAGCGGCCTATATACAACCAAATGGATTTTGACGTTCGTCAATTCTCATTCTGATCGCCGTGAACAGCGGCTGGCGAGGAAGAATGTGCTCCAAGCAGATCTCATCAGCGCGCCGGGAATTCAGCTGTCGCCAGTCCAAGCTAGGGCAGCCCCCCATTCCGGACGCATGGGGAGCTGCGAACCGGGAATCTGGCCGCGCCCAATCTCTCCTACAACCTGGCGAACCCTTCTAATCTCCTGTGGATTGAACCATAACCCTGTTCCGTAGAACTGCCCAACCGTGTTCGGCTACCATGTGTGCGGTACATGATGACGGGTCGATGGGGGAGTGTCGCCGTGCCGGTCAAATCTGCCAAACAGCTCAACGCGGTGGACGTCCACGTCGGATCGCGGGTCAGATCGCTGCGAATACAGCTGAAGATGAGCCAGACAGATCTAGGAGAGAGCCTGGGAATTACGTTTCAGCAGGTTCAGAAATACGAGAAAGGGAAGAACCGCATCAGTTCCAGCAGTCTGCATCAAATTGCGAAAGTTCTCGGGGTGACCCCGCCGTACTTCTTCCAAGATCCCCTTGCCGAAGTGGCACATCACAGTAGCGCCGCGATGAAAGACTTCGACGAATTCTGCGCTAGCAGAGATGGCGTTGCGCTTATGCAAGCCTTCGTGAGAATCAAAGACAAGGCAATAAGACACACGATCGCAAAATTGGTTGAAGACCTCGCGCACTGATCGGCGCACCCTCAATACTCGCATATTGGGGATCGTACGTCGTAGCCTGGTTTTCCTACGGCCTCAGAACACAATCACCTTGGCGCCGATCATCACCCGCTCATAGAGGTCGAGTACATCCGCGTTTCGCATGCGGATGCATCCGGACGATACATTGCGGCCTATCGTCCAAGGCTCGTTTGAGCCGTGAATTCGATAAAGCGTCGACCCCAGATAGAGGGCTCGTGCTCCGAGCGGGTTGCGAGGACCTCCCGGCATTGAAACGGGGAGATGTGGCTGCCGAAGACGCATCTCCCTCGGCGGGGTCCACGCGGGCCACTCCCGCATGGCAGACACGTGATGGACACCAGACCAGGTGAAGCCCGGCCGTCCGACGCCGATCCCGTATCGCCTGGCTATCCCGCCTCTCTCGACAAGAAATAGAAAGTGGTTTGGGGTATCGACAACGACGGTCCCTGGCGCCTCGGATCCTCGATAAGCAACAGTTCTCGGCAGGAATTTCGGTGCGATCTCAGCACGGCGGAGGCTCTCGACCGCAGTCCTCACAGGACGATCGAAGTCCAAGTGAACTGGGTCTTCATGGGGCTGCACAGCATGTCGGAGTGGATGCTCGTCGAGCCGATGCCAGCTTGATCGCGCTCCATATATGGGCACCGAAGCTGGGGATGGGGAAAAAAGAAATTCGATGATGCCGCCACCCAGCTCTCGAGCGCCCGGCACTCCTTCATACACGTAGCCGCCAACCAGCGACTGTGCGTTCGCGGGGCAATGAATAAGAAGCCCGCAAAGGGCTCCGACGAGAGCCCTTGACCTAACGAGAAACCTGTCGGCACGAGGTAGCATGCGAAATATATAAACGGAACGGACCAAATCGGTATCCAATCTCCACAGTTAACGTTTATATTGGTTGGGCGATACCCGTCTTGCAGGACCGCTACGAGGTTTGCCCCAGCGGCAGCAGACAACGTGCTGTTTAGTCGGCCGGTCGATACGGGCCAGTGCACAGCATCGTGATCTGCAGCCTCGCGGTGCGATGGCACAAACGTCAGAAAGCATTCGCGACCTGTCACCTGTTTCCCGGCTAGACAGCTACCTACTGGAACGACACTCGTTGTTGGCGCTTTTTGGCACCGTCGACGCAGGCGGAAGAATAAGCGAGGCGGTCGACACACCAAGGTGCGAAAAATGGCCGTGCACTCAAGCCGGACGCTAGCCACGCTCGAAACACGTGATTAGCGGAAGGTGCGCAGCCAATGCCTAATCGTTGTCCTCTACCATGCCGAGACATCGATTTGCCCGCCTCTATGCGATCGAAACCAATCCACACGCGGTTGCAGATTTGATCTGTCACAACGCGACCCGTGCTCTTGGTCTCAATTGCGCTGCTTCAGATGAGAGAACGGCTTTGGCGCGTACCGGTCCCTTGGCGAAATTCACCATCCGACCATGGCGGGAACGATATGAACAGGCAGCCCGGATTGCTGAGAGGGGACGAGATCTGGTTGCTCTCCAACGCGCTCTCATAGATCGGCAAAAGGCTCTCGGACAGGATGCCTCGTGGCTGGAAAGAGGGCTTGATCTCTTCGAAAAATCCCAAACTCTTTTCGAGCGTGACCTAGAGCGCATCCGCCATGAGCGCCACTAATAAAGTCGCCTGCGTTGCGTGGTGAAGATCGCTAAGATTAAACGGCGCCTTTGTCCTACGGATATTGCGAGCCCGTGTGCCATCACACGAATTGTTGCCTCGGGGCGCTTCAGTAACCGACCAATCGGCGCTCATTAAAAACGCAATTAACCGTGTCACCTAACCATCAATTCGTGTTTTGGTTGCGACCCGTCTGCCGGTTAGTAGCATGCGCGCCATCCGAGCACCTCAAGACCGCATTATCAGGCTCGGATCTTATAATCTGCCGTATCTCCGGGTATGGCAGGCCGACAGGCCCCGGCACTCTCACCATCGTGCCGGGGCCCCACTGCATATCCGTGATAGAGCAGCGACCGCCTCCGCCAGATTTAGCCAGTGCTAGACGCAAAAGTTAAGAGGCGCAAATGTCAGCCAGGAAGACCTTGCAATTGGCGAAAGACGTTCTCCTGGGCGAGCTTGTAAAATACGCCGACATAGTCGCCTCCCAAAGGCCGGGATCGACCCCCAGCAAGGTCGCCCGGAGGCAGCTCGCCGAGATCGAGATGGCCATCCAGGCGATTAATCGCGGGCTCGCGGAAACGGAAAGAAAGCTGACGCATCCTGGGGAGCGGACCGCCTAGGGTCATATGCTAATCAGCGCGCAACTCCGGGCGGCGCGCGTTCCGACGTCGGCGGATTAGGTGGGGCCTCGATCCCTGCCCTGCCCGGGCCACCTTGAAAACGGGACGGGAATGATCGGTCAAAAAAGGTGCTTTCCCGCGCAGTGACCTACCTGTGTGGCGCACGCTTTCACGGCGGCGACACGGGTTCGAATCTGAGGCTTTTGCCACCGCGCCGGGAACGACGATTGCGCCAGCTTGGCCCAGGTCAACATTGAGTCCTCGCCGCAACAGGAGCACCTGCGGATTGCACGCTATAGCCGAAATGGTCTCAGCCGTTATCGTCTGCACCAAAGCGGCAGGCTTGTGGTCGTGCTTGGCGACGTGACGGCCCGCAAAACGACGTGGGCGTCTTGATCGCTAGCCCGCACCTGCTTCGCGATTGCGGTCGGGTCGTCATTTCTGATGGGGCCGAGCAAAGCGGCTGTGGCAGCGCGATGGAAGCTGCGCGCGCTAGCCGCCGCGTACGCGCCGCCGTATTTGTATTCAGCTGAGATTGCGCGTGCTGGCGCCATACATACACTTTTTGCACGAACCGCACCCGTCGTACGTCACACCGTAACGACGACGTTTACAAGTGCCCCGCGCTTACGTCCATGGACCAGCACGAGCGCGAAGCCGCGACACAGCCGAAAAGACGTGAGCGCGACCGCCACCGGCGTCGGATGCGCCTGTCGGATAGTGTCGAGTATTCGGACGAGGTCACGGAAATGCTGATCGACGACCGCCTGCCAGCGGAAGTGCGGTCGGAAGACCCTAGGGGGGTCGCCAGTGCGATAAGCGCCTACCTTCGCATCCAATTGGCCTCTCGTCGCCGATATGAGAGGCGACTGTAACCGTGAGACAGCGCGTCTATGACTAGTGCGCTGCTTGGTCCTGGTGGGGCTGCTCGATGGTCTCAAGCTCAAACCCGTCAGCATGGGTGTCCCAACGTTCGGCCCAATGCCGCCGCGCAAACCGATGCTGCGCAGTCTTGATGGCCCGGTCTGGATCGCGAGCATATCGGACCACTACGATGCCTTGGATGGCTTGGTGAGCATGACCGGTATCGTCGCAGATACGCTTTGTGAAGCAGATGCGGTGGTGGGTCACGGTTTCCTCCCATGCAGTCAGCCCCGCCGCAAACTTCATACTGCGTTAAGAACGTGAACCCTTGAGCCAGCGCAAACGAGCGCGTGGATTTTTAACAACGAGGCTCTGAAAGTGTCGCGATCGGTCACTCAGCGTACCGGCCTCTCTTCGATATCCACCATAAGGTTCCCTCCATCATCGGCCTGTATGCCCATCCCGGCTCGCGGTGACAGAGAGACGCCGCCATTTTGCTGCCAGGTGATTCAAACGTCGGGCCCGGCGCGATCGCCCCAGCCACCCTCTCTGGGGGAGCCGCGCGGATGCCTGCCAATCATCATTCATCGCTTGGCTCAAGATGTCCGCGCTTTTGGACCGATGTTGACTGTGCAGAAAGTTCACAACACCCCGCAGTGACGCCCACGGCGGCCGGGCTGCTACGCGCTGTGGTGCACGGGCACGTCAGGGTGTGTGATTGGAAAAAGAGGACGCGTCTCGGGGAAGAGGCGCGGCCTCTACACAGCCGCAGTCAGATCAGGGGGAGATCAAGCTCTGCGGAGATCATTTCTACTGCTGCCTCAGCCGTCGCTTCATTGCGGCAGATCAACCGGCTTACGTGAAATTTGTCAGGTCAGCCCAACATAGTGTACGCCGCATGAGTCGATCATCGACTTCTGCCGCTCGCATTGCGCGATCTCGACGCGCAGGTCAGGCAGCGCGATCTCTAGTCCGAAGCGGGCGATCAGGCTCGCCTTCCAGTATTGGCCGCGCCGCCCGCACTTTTCGCAGGCGAGACGGACTTACGTCATCCGGGTAGTCGCGCAAGGTGAGGGATCCCTTCATCGCTTCACCGTTGCAGTCGTTCCGCTTGCTCAGCCATTTTGCGCCAAAACTTGGCGAGGTCACGCCAGACCTGTTGCATTTTTTCCGTCGGCGCTTGCTCTGCCCTCTTCTCGGCGTTATCCCCCCGTTGACGGTAGTCGTCTGCTCTGGCCATGCTGAGCATGTTACCCCCTAAGACATCATCGCTATAGTTCACGGCAGCGATCCTGCCCGACTTTCTTTTTGGGGCTCATCCATTTGCAAACCAAATGATTCTACAGCGCCGACCTGTCTGAAACTTTCACCTCATTTGTCCGCTTGCTTCGTCGTCGCAGCAAAGGGGGAAGATGGCGATGACGAACCTCTTGTTGATGATCGAACTCACCGTGTCGTTTTATGCCACACAGGTGATCTGGCAGGTGGGGACACATCCGAGCGCGTACCGACACGCTGGCCAGCCACCCAAAGATCAGCGAGCCCATCATTCAGTTCAAGTGTCGGCGACGCCGCTCGCGGCCGCTGAGGTAGCAGGCTCGAAGGGCTGGCGGTGGCCGCACCGGCCGCACCGCAAGGACTTCACCGACACATCGACGGCGGCGGCGCTGATCTCGCCGGGGTGGCCCCAGCGATCGCAGCGAACGGGCCGGCGCTGAGCCAGCGGGAGCAACATGCCCCGAAATATCAATGCGCAGCGTGGCCTCTCACCAAGCCGCCGCGCAAAGAAAAAGGCCGCGCCCGGTTAGAACGCGGCCAGGTCGCTTGCTTATACGCAACCGGCGGGTCCGGCCGTGGCTGTGGGGACGATTGAGCCGGGGGGACTCAAGGGGCCCCAAAGCGCCCGACCGCGCCTGCCGCACCAGCGACATTCGAATACCGATCTAAGTTCCTCTTCGGGAGTGTGGCCGAACGAACCGCTGAGTTCCCGCGTTGTCCTTACAACCTGAAAGGAGGACGAAATGGACGACGGAACCGTGCCAAACGAGTTGCTGGTTGTCGGCGCGACGACCATCGCGCTTTTTTCGGCTACCGCCTTTTTGCTTACGGCCATCGCGATTTAGCCTAGCGCGCCCCGCTGCGCTCGTTCGGCAGGACCACCCCGCCTTTAGGAAGGCGCAGCAAGCGAGTAGGAAGCGGTTGCAGCTTTTGTGCCTTTAGATGGCGCTTGCGTTCCGGTTTCTGCGCCAGTGCAGCAAAACAAGGCTGACTAGTCCCGAAGCGAAGAGAGGCAGACTGGCCGGAAGAGGTACCGTCGCGACATCGCTCGTGATGATGTAGGTGACGGGGCCAGCTGCTCCGGCTACGAAGCCTGGCTGACCAACTATTGGCGTATATATCGCACCGCCATTGATTTCCGGCAGACTCAGGTCATTGGTGTATAGCGCCGTAGGAAACCGGTATCTGCTAGACTGCCTTCACCCAGAATCGAATAGAACACAATCGCTCCCACCGCCCCTGCAATCGACTCGTCAGGGTTGAACCGAATGATGTCGCTAACAAGGAGCGATGGGTCCAATAGGATCAGGTCGCCAGCGACGAGACCTGGCGGATTGAGCAAACTGTAAGTGAGAGCACTAGCAAGCCCTCCCGGTCCAGGATCAGCTTGTAAGGCAAACTGCATCGCTCCCGAGAAACCGGCACTATTTGTGAGTTGGCCATTCCCATTCTCGTCAATTGAAACTGTAACCGAGAATGCTTGCGCGTTTGCTCCCGAGTTGTAGGCAAGACTCAAGATCGCAGCTAATGCTATGGCGACCAGCACCTTTACTTTCATGATACCCTCCCTCATACGCGTGGCGCGGCTTTATGTTCGATTTTTAAGCCAGAAGCGCGCCAGATTCCGGGAAGAAATTATTTCAACGGCTTACCTCGCCTCTGCGGGCGCGGTTGTAAAAATTTTTGACGCTGCCGCTGAGCTTGGAGACACAGTCGCCCGGACCACCTGCTGTCACCAAATGTCAACCGCTCGGGCCCTGCGTGAGGAATCCGGACTGTAAGGCACCAGCCAGCCATTTTAGAACTTGACCGTGGTACCCGGTCCACCAGCGCACCAGTTCGGTCACACCTTCGTCTGCTTGCACCCGCCGAAGCGGTACTGGCACGTGCAGCCGGGCGGCGCCCCCCCGACGGGTCGCCGCAGGGCACCGCGAAACGCACAGGCTGCGCATGGACGCGCAGGTCGGACGATCATCGAGTGCATGTGCGGGACTGACCAGGCCGACTGCGAGGATCGTCCCCATTGACCATCTTCTTCATCGCGGTCTCCCTCTGGAAGCAGGTCTTCGAGCGTTCATCGCCCGGTCTGTCGGCCTTTTTAATAACCTTTCGAGCGCAATTCGTCTATCTCTTGACGCAATTCCTCGATGCGCTCGTTCTTGGTCTTGATCTCGTCTTCAAGTTGGCCGTCGCTATCTCGACGCGCAAGTCAGGGAGCGGCATGTCTAGCCCAAAGCGGGCGATCCGCCGTCGCTGCCGCGGCATTTCAACGCAGTTGAAGTAGTGCCTTTTTCATTCCGCAGTTCGCCGAAGGCCCCTTCTGTTACGACCTAGTTTCGATCGGGTAACGGCGGTAGCCGTCGCCTTGTCAAATATCACGTTCTGCCGCGCACTAATTTGGCCGAAACCCTCGCCAGTCTGCGGCTTTGACGACCTTCTCCGGCCTGGTGCGTGGCACGAGACAGCCTCTCGTGCGAATGCGCACTCTCCACGGTCAAAAGCGTCTGTCGATATGATTATATGCAAATTTAACGCCGATGGCGGTTCACTCACAGTGTTTTTACGCACCGCCTTCGGGATCTCTTAAGCAAGACTGAGTATCGGTAATCGGCGTAAACTGCAGAATGTCTCAGCATGGATATCACCTTCTTTGTAAGAGATTGCCTCAGTCGCTGCCGTAGTCTGACCACGGACGTCCGCGGCAGCGTCGCAATGACGTTCGGCCTCGCCGCCATTCCAATTGTCGCCTTGGTCGGTGTCGCGGTCGACTACAGTCGCGCCAATTCGACCAAGGCCCATCTGCAAGGCGCTCTCGATTCCGTGGCGCTCATGTTAGCGAAAGAAGCAACGAACGATACCGCGGATCAACTTCAGGCCAACGCGACAAAATACTTCAATGCGCTTTTTAATCATCCTGGAGCCACGGATGCCGCGATTACAGCATCCTACACGTCGAGCCTGGGGTCTCAGCTGACTGTCGTTGCGACCGCGAATGAGACAACTGTTTTTATGGGCGTCTTCGGGAAAAGCACGATTCCACTCAGCGTGACATCTACGACAAAATGGGGAAAC
>Ga0207652_10004961_pt1 | contig 10776 bp, 12 predicted proteins | sample KBSC63BmetaG_FD_184334 | JGI IMG/M metagenome (GOLD analysis project Ga0207652, IMG submission 184334) | Corn rhizosphere microbial communities from Kellogg Biological Station, Michigan, USA - KBS C6-3B metaG (SPAdes) (version 2) | ecosystem: Host-associated > Plants > Roots > Rhizosphere ...
CCGCCCATGTCACTGGCCTGTTCAAGGAACGCATCGAGGACATCCGCAAGCACGGCAAGGTGGAAGTCTCGCTCGCGGGCCGGCCGTTTAATATCAGCAGCGAATTCCTCGACGACATCGCCGAACACAATCTGATGGCGCAGGTGACCAATCTTCACAAAGCGCTGCTGATCATGCACGCGCCGGCCGACGACACCGTCGGTATCGACAATGCGACCCGCATTTTCGTCGCGGCCAAACATCCCAAGAGCTTCGTGTCGCTGGCAAGCGCGGATCATCTCTTGACCGGCAAGCGCGACGCCGCCTATGTCGCCGATGTCATCGCCGCCTGGGCTACGCGCTATCTCGATCCCGCCGCACCCGAGCAAGTTGTCGAAGCGCCGCGCAACGTCGTGGTCCGCGAGACCCGCAACAGCAAATTCCAGCAGACCGTTTCGGTCGGGCCGCATCGCATGCTGGCCGACGAGCCGGTTGCCGCCGGCGGCGAGGACACCGGGCCCGGCCCGTACGACTTCGTGCTGGCCGGCCTCGGCGCCTGCACCTCGATGACCATGCGCATGTACGCCGACCGCAAATCGCTGCCGCTCGAGCGCGTCACGGTGACGCTGAAGCACAGCAAGATTTACGCGCAAGATTGCGCCGAATGCGAAACCAATGCCGGGATGCTCGACCAGATCGATCGGGTGATTGCCATGGAAGGCCCGCTCGACGCCGAACAACGCAAGAAACTCATGGAAATCGCCGACAAGTGCCCGGTGCACCGCACCCTTACCTCGGAGATCCATATCGTCACCCACGCGGCGGATTGAACGAACCGCCGCGCGGGCGTATCATTCTCCAAAAGGAGCCGCCTATGCCGGTCGTGGCACGCGTCGACCCCAAAACTGTTTTTACCTCAGAGGAATGGAGCCGGCTGACGTCGCGCAGCTCGCTGCGGGGCATGTGGCTCGTGGTACACGCCTGGGGCACCATCGCCGCGGCGATCGCGCTGGTCACGCTATGGCCGAATCCGCTGACCTGGCTGATCGCGGTGACGGTCGTCGGCGCACGCCAACTGGGTCTTGCCATATTGATGCATGAGGCCGCGCATGGCGGACTCCACGGCAACAAGGCGATCAATGAATGGGTCGGACAATGGCTGTGCGCGGTCCCGGTCGGCGCCGACCTCGCGAGCTACCGGTCGTATCATTTGCAGCATCACAAGTTTACCCAGCAGCCTGAGGATCCAGATCTGTCGCTCTCGGCGCCGTTTCCGATCACCAAGGAAAGCTATACGCGCAAGGCGATCCGCGATCTCACCGGCCAGACCTTTGTAAAACAACGGCTGCCTTTGTTGCTGTCGCTGTTCCGGCGCGGCGGCGCCGACGAGGCGGTGTCGCATGAGAGTTTTGTGTCAAGCGGCGCCGACAAGATGGCGCGCTTCCTTGCCGTAAATGCTTTGATGTTCGGCTTGTTCTGGCTGGCGGGCGCGGGCATCTGGTATCTTGGCGTCTGGGTGCTTGCGATGGCCACCTGGCTGCCGCTGGTGACGCGCATCCGCAACATCGCCGAACATGCCTGCACCTCAACGGGCGAAGACCCGTTCAGCCACGCCCGCACCACGCATGCCAATCCGATCGAGCGGTTGTTGATCGCGCCCTATTGGGTGAACTACCACGCCGAGCATCATCTGTTCATGTATCTGCCGTGCTATCGGTTGCCCGAAGCGCATCGGTTCTTGATCGAGAAAGGCCTGATCGAGCGGATGGAAGTGCGGCCGGGATATCTCGACGTGATGCGGCTGGCGACCTCGAGTCAGCGGGCCTGACCGCGCGTCTTGCGTCGGATGGGCTGTTCGAGCGGCAAGTCAGCGGCCCTCGCCTCTCCCGCAATTCGAGCCACGAAATCGTCAACGCGCACTGCGGCGCTCCGCCACAGCTTCGGAACAACGACACACCCTTCCAGAGCACAAGCGCTTTTTGCTAAAGTTGACCGACCTCGGCGGGCATCTCAATACGCCGTTGGGGTCTTTGTTACCCGGTGCAATTGCCAGGGGAACAGAATGATTGGCTCCAATAAAAGCTGGATAAAGAGAAATGCTCCTTCGTGGGAATCATTCGGCATACTCGCGCTGTTGAGCGTGCTGATCGCGGCCCCCGCATTCCAGATGATCCGTTTGCTGGAGCCCGGACTCGTCCTGCCTGCGTTAAGCATTCTGCTTTTCTCGGGTGCAGCGCTCGCCGCCATCGTGGCCCACAGAAATTCGGAGAATGTGGAGAATGTAACGTTATGGGATATTGCCGGCGCCTTCACCATGATGGGGTGCGCCGCGGCGATCTTCAGCGAACCGGATCAAGTGGCACAGTTTTTCGAACAACCCGTCGAATAGCATGCAGCACAGGGTTGCTGCAGTATCGGTGAACACATACGAATTACCGAAAAAGCCCGCGCCGAAACAGGGGCCATTCCCTCGGCAAGAGGGGGAGCGTGACCCGTGTTTGAATTTCTCAGCATAGATCTCCTGAATGTACTTTTGCAGGTCGTTCTGATCGACCTCGTGCTCGCAGGGGATAACGCCATCGTCATCGGTCTTGCTGCCGCTGGCCTGCCTCAGGCACAACGAGGCAAGGCGATTCTGATCGGCATCGTCGCCGCGACGATGTTGCGCATTCTGTTCGCCGGGTTGGCGACGCAAATTCTGCAGATCGTCGGCCTCCTGCTCGCGGGCGGGATTCTGCTGTTGTGGGTATGCTGGAAAATGTGGCGAGAGTTGCGCGCGTCTTCCGCAGGGCCCATGGAAGCGAAGGAAGCAGCTGCAGCAGTCGCAGGAACAAATGCCGAAGGCAAGCCCCGCAAAACACTCGTGCAAGCGACTTGGCAGATTATCGTGGCTGACGTTTCCATGTCGCTCGACAACGTCCTGGCGGTCGCGGGGGCGGCACGCGAGCATCCGGTGGTCATGATTTTCGGCCTGGCGCTTTCCATTGCGATGATGGGCATGGCCGCTTCTTTCATTGCGCGCCTTCTGCAAAATCATCGATGGATCGCTTACGTCGGCCTAGCCATCATTCTCTACGTCGCAGTCGAGATGATCTTTCGCGGAACCCTGGAGATCATGATGGTTGCGTCAACATGACATGACACACCGCCGCATCGTTTTGTTGACCGCACAGCATCACGGGGCGCGATCCGAATGCCTCTTCCAAACTCAAGCCACCATCTGTCGCGCGAGTGCGATTATCGCCGCCGACTTTGCACCAACGTAATGACGCCGGCTCCTAGCACGACAATAACGATGACAACGGCAAGCGCCTCCGCCGAGGCCAAGATTTCGTACCAGTTGTTCCAAAGCTCAAGCATGTTGGCTTCTATGGAAAGCGCGCCCATCACCGGAGAATCCCACGTATCGAAAGGACGTGCTTCTGCGACGAAAAATGCAATGCTACGTTTCGTCGCGCGCGTATTGAACGCGCGGCAACATGACTCATGCCGAACCGGGTGTTGAGGCCGCTACCGTTCGGACGTCCGTTGCACAATACGGACGACAGTGAACGGCAGGACGTCAACTAACGTCCTGCGTCGACACTGACGGCTGCACACGGAGCACTCCGCGCAGACCGGCAGCGGTCCCCAACAAGATTCCGGCGACAGCCACGAACGAAGCCAGCGCCAGCGTAGACAACCCTGTCAGCCCCTGCCCGATCGAGCAGCCAAAAGCCATCACGCCGCCCGCGCCCATCAATGCTGCGCCGCCGGCCGAGCGCAGCATGTGGCGAGGCGATTGATAGCCTTCCCAATGGAAACGCCCGGTCAGCAGCGCTGTTGCAAGACTGCCCGCGAATACGCCGCCGACTGTCGCGATTCCGAAGTTCAGCGTCGATCCCGTCGACAGCATCGCATATTGCAACGCCTCCGCGATCGGCGCGATGAAGGTGAGCGAGGTGACCGGCGTCGGATTGAAATCGTCAGCACCGAGATAGCCGGTCGCAACCCATCCGGCGGCGACTAACAGTCCGACCGCGATCCCGGCCCCGGCTTGTCCCCAGGAGCGGCGGAACGGCCCATGCGCGAACGCAAAGATGATCAGGGCTCCGGATATCACCGAGGACGCGAGCGTGCGCGCGAATGTCTCGCCGATGCCTGATGTCGACAACAGCGCCGGCAGCGAAATGATTTTCGGCGCGGCCTGTGACGCCTGCAGCATGGCGATCCGGGTCGGCGCGATCAGGCCTTTCAGGGTCATCTCCGCTGATATGCCGAGCACGATCACCACGACGAACGAGCGCAGATTGCCGCGGCCGAGCAGCACCAGCGCGCGCGAGCCGCAGCCGTTTGAAAGCACCATGCCGTAGCCGAACAACAAACCGCCAAAAAACATCAGCGGCACCGAAAACGAGGACTGCAGGTAAATCGATTTGCCGAGGTCGACCGTGCCGCCCGCCGCCAAAAGTTGTGTCACGGCGATCGCAACCCCCAGCGCCAGCGCATAGCTGCGGATCAAGCGGCTGTCGCCCTTGGCCCACCAGCCGCGCAGGCTGCTCATGAGACAAAACCCGCTCAGCAGTCCGACCGCGCCATAGGCGAGGCCGATCAGCAGACCGGCATAGACGACGATGTTGGCAGCATCCGTCATGGCTTTTTCCTTATCACGCCGGCCGCAGGATGACGCGATCGCGCGACGAGCCGGCGACCGCGAGAAAGGCGGATTTAGCGTCTTGCAGCGGATAGATCGCACCTGGCTTGATCGGAAACGGCTTGAGCTGTCCGCTGGCAAAGCCGGGACCAAGTTCGCGGAGCACCGCGCCGGTCGCGATCGACGACAGCGCCAGCGTATCGATGCCGACATAGGTGTGCTGACCGCGATAGAATCCGAGGATGTCGAACGGCACGATCCTCTCGATGGTCGCGATCAGGATCTGACGCCCGCGCAGAGCCAGCGATTGATGCGCCACCTGAAAATACGGATCGCCGACGGTATTGAACACGATGTCGGCGCCCTTGCCATCCGTGAGTTCGCGAACCGGCGTGGCGACGTCCGTTCCCGATGCGTCGATGACTTCAACCCTGGAATTGGCGTGGCCCTCATAGGGCTCGTTCCTGCGCACGACGCCGATCACGCGCGCGCCGTTCCAGCTCGCGATCTGCACCGCGGCCTGTCCGACCTTGCCGTTGACGCCCATCACCAGCACCGTCTCGCCCCTCTCCGGCATGCCGGCGCGACGAAAACCTTCCATCGCCGTGACGAAGGGAACGCCGATCCCGGCGGCTTCCTCCCACGACAGATTTTTCGGCTTCTCCACCACGGCATCGGCTTCGACGGCCAGATGCGTGGCGTGACTGCCGTCGCGCCGGATCCCGAGATCGCCCGACGAGCCGAACACCTCGCGGCCGACCGAACCGGCCGGGCCGTCGATGACGATTCCTGCATAGTCGCGGCCGGGCGTGCGCGGAAACACCGCGTAAGGCATCAGGCCGGTAGCGGCCTTGACGTCGGACGGATTCACCGCCGCTGCCCTGACCTCAATCAGCACCTCGTTTGCGGCCCGCGACAACGGACGCCGTTCGATCGCCGGCGCGATAGAGGCCGGATCGTCCGCCTTCGCAGGCAGCCGCACGCAGCGCGCCTCGGCGGTAACGGCAGCACCATCTGGTTTGTTGGGAGCGGGTATCATGGATGTTCCCGATTTCTTGGCGATTTCGAACGCGATTTGACGCCCGCAGGGATCGTTGACACCATGGTGGCTTCGCATCATGACTAACCGACTGAACGTACAGTTCAAGAGGCTTGTTCCAACAAGCCCGGCGCGACCTGGGGAGACCGTAGTGAACGTCAAGGCCGCACTTTCCCCCGATGATCTCGCCCGCGCCTGCGCCGAGGCGATGTGGAAGGAAGACGATGCCAGCAAGGGTCTCGGCATGGAGATCCTGCAGATCAAGGCAGGCGAAGCCACGCTGACGATGACGGTCAAGCCGGACATGGTCAACGGACATGGCATCGCCCATGGCGGCTTCATCTTCCTGCTGGCGGATTCGGCGTTCGCCTTTGCCTGTAACTCCCATAACGAGCGCGCCGTCGCCGCGCAGTGCAACATCGCCTTCATCAAGCCGGGCAAGCTCGGCGATCGGCTGATCGCTGTGGCACGGGAAATCTCGCGCACTGGACGCGCCGGCATTTACGATGTGCGCGTCACCGTCGATGATACCGCGATTGCCGAATTACGCGGCCATTCCCGCACCCTCGGCGGCGCATGGGTGCCATCGGCCAAAGCCGATGCCAAGTTGCAATGAACAGCTGAATTCAGGAAAACGCCCGATGGCTTCGATGAACCATCAATCCAAAGGAAGCAGTTACAGCGCCGAGATGGACCCGGACGAGCGGGCATCCCGCGACGAGATCACGGCACTGCAAACCAGGCGTCTCGCCTGGACGCTGGCGCATGCCTACGACAATGTCGGGCATTACAGAAGCGTCTTCGACACGGCCGGCGTGCATCCGAAGGATTTTCGGCAACTGTCCGATCTCCGCAATTTTCCGTTCACAGTGAAGACCGACCTGCGCGATAACTACCCGTTCAACATGTTCGCCGTGCCGCGCGAGAAACTGGTCCGCATCCACGCCTCTTCCGGCACCACCGGCAAGCCGATCGTGGTCGGATATACCAGGGGCGATATCGAGATGTGGTCGGACGTGATGGCGCGCTCGATCCGCGCCGCCGGCGGGCGCACCGGCATGATCATCCACAATGCCTACGGCTATGGCCTGTTCACCGGCGGCCTTGGCGTGCATTACGGCGCCGAGCGGCTGGGCTGCACCGTGGTGCCGGTCTCCGGCGGCATGACCGAGCGGCAGGTGCAGCTGATCAACGACTTCAAGCCCGACATCATCACGGTGACGCCGAGCTACATGCTGGCGATATCGGACGAATTCAAACGCCAGCGGCTCGATCCGCGCAAGTCGTCGTTGAAAATCGGCATCTTCGGCGCCGAACCCTGGACCAACGCGATGCGCGCCGAGATCGAACAAGGCTTCGACATGGACGCCACCGATATCTACGGCCTGTCCGAAGTGATCGGCCCCGGCGTCGCGCAGGAATGCATCGAGACCAAAGACGGCCTGCATATCTGGGAGGATCATTTCTATCCGGAGGTGATCGATCCCGAAACCGGCGCGGTACTGCCCGACGGTGAAAAGGGCGAACTTGTCTTCACCTCGCTGACCAAGGAAGCGTTCCCGATTATCCGCTACCGCACCCGCGACCTGACGCGGCTATTACCGGGCACGGCGCGGCCGGGCATGCGGCGCATGGAGAAGGTCACCGGGCGTTCCGACGACATGATCATTCTGCGCGGCGTCAACGTATTCCCGACCCAGATCGAGGAGGTGCTGCTCGCCACCGACTGGTGCGGCGGTCATTTCATCATCGAATTGACGCGCGAGGGACGGATGGACGAGATGACGGTGCTGGCGGAAGCGCGCCCCGAGAGCTGGGACGGCAGTGGGCTGATCGAACACACCGAGCGGGTCAGCGCCTATATCAAGAACACCATCGGCATATCCGCGCGCATCCGGGCGGTAGCGCCCGAGACGCTGGAGCGTTCGCTCGGTAAGGCCAGGCGCGTCTACGACAAGCGGCCGAAGGGGTAAGTTTTTCTCCTCATGGTGAGTGTCTCGAACCATGAGGCCCCGGCCGGCTCATCCTTCGAGACACGGCGAAGACGCCGCTCCTCAGAGCCTGTGAAGAAATACTGCCCTCATCCTGAGGAGCTTGCGAAGCAAGCGTCTCGAAGGATGGACACAATGCCGGGACTTTTGGCGGTTATACCGCGACTCGCCGGCCAGTAACGCTCGTATTCTCGCAGTGGTTCGACCGCATCACCGACGCCATAGAGAGTGAACGCAAGCTCAAGAAGTGGTGTCGGGCGAAGAAAGAGGCCTTCATACGGGGCGATTACGCAGCACTTCAGCGACTCTCGGCACCTAGATCACCGCATCCTTTAAGACGCCCGCTACAATGAGTTCAGCTGGATGAGGAATTCTAAATATGGTCGTAATCCACCACGACCCTGTCCGAGGTCGGCCGTGCCTGGCAAGTGAGGATGAACCCCGCCCTCAACTCCCACGGCTCCAGCGAATAGTTCACTTCCATCTGCGCGTTGCCCTCGACCAGCTTGGCGCGGCAGGTCGAGCACATGCCGCCCTTGCAGGCGAACGGCATGTCCAGCCCTGCGCGCAGCGCCGCATCGAGAATGGCCTCGCCCTCGGCGACCGGCACCTCGCGGCGCTTGCCGTCGATGATCAGCGCGGCAAGCGCTTTCGGCGGCGCGCTCGCCGGCACGACAGCTTTGGCACGCGGCTTGCCGCCGAACTCGGAGACAAAACGCTCGACATGAATTCGGTCCGCGGCAATGCCGATATCCCGGCAGGTCGTCTCGATGTCCTCGCTCATGCCGGTGGGGCCGCAGATGAAGACATGATCGACGCTTTTCGCCGGCACCAGCGAGCGCAGCAGCACCCTCACCTTCTCGCCATCGAGCCGGCCGTGCAGGATCGGGATGTCCTGTTCTTCGCCTGAGATCACATGGAATAGCGAGAGCCGCTGGATGAAGCGGTCCTTGAGTTCTTCCAGCGCCTCGCGAAACAGCATGCCACCGGTGGAACGATTGCCGTAAAACAGGAAGAAGCGGCTATCGGGTTCGCGCGCCAGCACGCCTTTCACGATCGAAAGGATTGGCGTGATGCCGGAGCCGGCGGCGAAACCGACATAGATCCGCGCCTCGCCGGGCGCCGCCGCGACGCCGAAACGGCCGGTCGGCGTCATGACGTCGAGTTCGTCGCCTGGTTTCAGCTCATCGGCGGCCCAACTCGAAAACGCGCCGCCATCGACCTTTTTCACGGCGATGCGCAATTCGCCGTCGTCGGGACCGGAACAGATCGAATAGGAGCGGCGCACTTCCTCGCCGTCCATCGTCGTGCGCAAAGTCAGATACTGCCCGGGGGCAAAACGGTAGTCGCCTGCAAGCGCCTCGGGAATCGCAAATGTCAGCGACACCGCGTCGGCAGATTCGCGGCGCAGGTCGTTCACGGCCAGGCGGTGAAAGCGGGGAATCGACGAGGACATGTTCAATGACATTTGAAATAATCGAATGGTTCGCGGCAGCTTTTGCAGCGCCACAGCGCCTTGCACGAGGTCGAACCGAATTCCGAGAGTACCTCGGTATTCCCGGAGCCGCATTGCGGGCACGCCACCTGCTCTACGCCAAACAGCGCGCGGCGGGAGCTACTGGCCAGCGGCGGGGCGATGCCGTACTCCCTGAGCTTGCGGCGGCCGTCGTCGCTCATCCAGTCGGTGGTCCAGGCCGGCGACAGCACGGTACGGACCTCCAGATTGCGGAAACCCTCACGCTCCAGCGCCAGCTCGATTTCTACCCTGATCATGTTCATCGCGGGGCAGCCGGAATAGGTCGGCGTGATTGCGACCTCGACGCGGCCATCGGTCACCGTGACGTCGCGGAGCACGCCGAGATCGGCGATGGTCAGGACCGGAATCTCCGGGTCGACCACCTCAGCCGCGGCATTCCAGGCGCGCTGCCGCAACTCGGCATCCTTATGCAAAGCGGTCACCATGTGGCCCCCGGAAACGTCCGTTGCATCGATTGCAGTTCGCTGAGCAGATGCCCGAGATGCTCGCTGTGCCGGCCGCTGCGGCCGCCCTGCTGCATCCAATCGCTTTTGGGCAGCGCCAGCGTCGCTTCGCCCACGATATCGGAAACCGTCTTGAGCCATTGCGGATGCAAGCTCGCGGGATCAACCGCAACGCTGCCATCGATCAGGGCGCGCTCGCTGTCGTCGATGGCAAACATCTCGCCAGTATAGGCCCAGAGATCGTCGATCGCAGCTTGCGCGCGGGCGTGGCTTTCCTCGGTGCCGTCGCCGAGCCGGACCATCCATTCCGAGGAGTGCCTGAGGTGATAGGCGCTTTCCTTCTCGGACTTCGCTGCGATCGCAGCCAAGGTTGCATCGCCCGACTTCATCATCGCGCGCCAATAAAGGTCCGCAAAACCTGCGTAGAAAAACTGCCGCACCATGGTGTGCGCGAAATCGCCATTCGGCTGTTCCAGCAGCAGCAGATTGCGGTACTGCCTGATGTCGCGCAGATAAGCGAATTTGTCTTCGTCGTTGCCTTTGCCTTCGACCTTGCCGCATAGGAATACAGTTCGCGCGCCTGACCCAGCAGATCGAGGCCCATATTGGCAAGCGCCATGTCCTCTTCAAGCATCGGCGCGTGACCGCACCATTCCGACAGCCGATGCCCCAGAATCAACGCGTCGTCGGCCCGGCGCAGCGCGTACAGCACCAGCGGCGTCTCCGAGACCTGGATCGAGGCAACAGCCATATTCACCAACCTGCTTGTCCACTCTCCAACCTCATCCCTGCGCAACGGCTTCGCCGTTGCGCAGGGATGAGGTCCGTATTTCTTCGCAAGCACCGGGGTCCCAAATAGGCGCCTTGCCTCGGAATTTCATGGTTCGACGCGGCCCTTGCGTGCCTCCTCGCCATGAAGGTTGTCGTCACATATGCCCGACTTCCTCGGGCACGTCGTAAAATGTCGGATGGCGGTAGATCTTGGATTCCGCCGGCTCGAACATCATGCCCTTCTCGGACGGGTCCGAGGCGGTGATTGCGCTTGACGGCACCACCCAGATCGACAGCCCCTCGCCGCGGCGGGTGTAGATGTCGCGCGCGGCCTGCAGCGCCAGCGTTGCGTCAGAGGCATGCAATGAGCCGACGTGCTTGTG
>Ga0207652_10004962_pt1 | contig 10773 bp, 5 predicted proteins | sample KBSC63BmetaG_FD_184334 | JGI IMG/M metagenome (GOLD analysis project Ga0207652, IMG submission 184334) | Corn rhizosphere microbial communities from Kellogg Biological Station, Michigan, USA - KBS C6-3B metaG (SPAdes) (version 2) | ecosystem: Host-associated > Plants > Roots > Rhizosphere ...
GATCGTGCCGTCCTTGATGCTGATGGTGCTACCGCCGACCTTCAGCAGGATCTCCTCGCCGCTCTCCATGCTCAGCTGCAGGGCGACGTAGTCCTCCCTGTTCTTCTCGACGATGATGCTGTGCACGTCCCCGAACACGTTGTGGTTGTGGCCGGCCTTGTACGTGTGATTGGTCACTCCCATCACGATGGTCTCGTGCTCGTCGTTCAGGTGAACGGTGTCTTTCTTGGTGACCGTGGTGCTGCGCGTCCCACCGACCGAGATGGACTCGCTCCCCCCCACCGACAGGGACCGGCTGCCCTTCACCTTGACGGTGTGGGTCTTCTCGGCCTGGACGAACAGCTCCTCCTCGCCCTTCTTGTCCTCGAAGCGAATCTCGTTGAAGTTGTTCGGCCCGCCGCCCTTCGTGCTGTGGGTCTTGATCCCGCTCTGGGTCGCCTTCGCCTTGGGATAGGGCGGCTTGTTGACGTTGTTGTACATGCGCCCGGTGACGATCGGGCGATCGGGATCGCCCTCCAGGAACTCGACCATCACCTCCTGGCCGATGCGCGGCGTGAACTGGACGCCCCACTGCTGCCCCGCCCACAGGGAGGCCACCCGGACGAAGCAAGGCGCGCTCTCGTTGTCCTGCTCTTCGCTGTCGCGCTCGGGATCGTGCGGCTTGTAGGGCCCCAGGCGCTCCCAGTGAAAGCGGACCAGCACCCGCCCCAGATCATCGGTCCAGATCTCCTCCGGGTTGTCGTCGTCCTTCTTTGGCCCGACGACGATCGCCGTCTGCGGCCCCTGGACGACCGGCTTGGGCGTGCGGGTGACGGGGCGAAACGGCACGTGCGACTCGACCAGCGTCAGCTGGCACTCGAACCGATCCTGGCCCGCGTCAGGGCCCGACTCGGGCAGCTTGCCCTGCAGCTCGTAGCGCGCCCGCACGATCAGGTGCTCGGTCTTGCCGTCGCTCCACGGCGCCTCGGTCAGCATGAAGACGTTGCCCACCCCCACGCCGCGCACCGAACCGGAGGCGGTCACCGTCTCGTAGTACGACTGCGCCTCGTTCAGCCGCACCTTCACCGTCTGGTCGCCCGCGTCCTGGGTCTGGAAGCGCCCCGGATAGTCGTACATCTCGCCCAGCAGCTCGCGGTTCGGGTCGTCGCCCGGCACCAGCTGCGACAGCAAGGGGGCGCGCGGCTTCAGGTAGTCGAAGTCGCGCAGCACGTAGGCGGCGGTCTTGATCTCCTGGGCCGTGCTCCAGTGGGACAGGCACTCGGTCTGACCGGTCTCGCCGGGCGTGCGCAGGGGAACGGTGTCGTAGCCGAAGCGATGCTCGCGTCCTGCGATCGAGTCGGTCAGCACCAGCGTGTGCGTGTCGATGCCGTGGACGAAGTGGTACGAGATGCCCACCTCTTCCAGCAGCCGGTTGATGAACCGCAGGTCCGTCTCGCGGTACTGGACCGTGTACTCGCGCACGGGATAGTCGGCGCCCGGCTTCTCCAGCACCAGCTTGAAGTCGTTGTTCGGATACTTGCGGAAGATCTTCTCGACGATCTCGGGGACGCTCTTGTTCTGGAAGATGCGACAGTCGCTGGTGTGGGCCAGGAACCACAGCCAGGGGTGCAGGACTGCCCGGTAGTGGTAGTAGTTTCCGTGCATCCCCACCTGGGTGAAGCGGGTGACGTAGCCGTTGAAGCAGCGGGCGCCGGTCAGGCTCTGCTCGACGGTGATCGTCATCTTCTCGCCCAGCGCATCGACCAGCTGGATGTCGCGCCCCTTCGAGAGCACGTCGACGATGTACTGAAAGGGCCGGTTCATCTCCTCGTCGCCGCTCATGGCGTGGAAGAACAGGTCGTTGCCCGCCAGCGGGGTCACCTCGATGAATCGATCCTGTGCCATTGATGTCCTCGGTATCTCGTCAGGGGCGCCGCCGAAAGCTGGATTTCCCTGTCCTCGGTTTTGCCACGGCCAGCTTGCGTAACCGGCCGAGCAAAATCAACGGGGTTCGTCGCGGCCGGTTCCGGCCGTCGGTCAGCGGAAGTTCATCACCACGATCTCGGCGCCGGGGCGTGACTTCACGGCGGTGAGGGGCAACGTGTTTCCTTCCAGACGGCGCACGTTGGCCTTGCCGGCCAGGAACTCGTCGACGGTGGCCAGCTGGGAGATGGTCGAGGCGGCCGTGCGGTAGTGCATGGGGACGATCACCAGGCGGGGACGAAGCTGATCGATCACGCGCGTGGCCTGGGCGGCGTCGAGCGTGAAGTGCCCGCCCACCGGCACCAGCACCACATCGACGGAGCCGATCGCCGACAGCTCGTCGTCGTCCAGCGTATGGCCCAGATCGCCCAGATGCGCGATGCGCAGGCCGCCGCTCTCGAACACGAAGACGGCGTTCAGGCCTCGCTCGGCGCCCCGCTTGTCGTCGTGATACGTGCCCACCGACCGGATGGTGATGTCCTTCACCTTGTCGTCGATCTTCGTCCAGCCCTTCTTGTCGGCTGTCAGCCCGCGGAAGACGCGGGGCCGGCCGGTGATCAGGGCCAGGTTGTTGTGGTCGGGGTGCTCGTGGCTGATCGTGACGGCGTCGGCGCGCAGCCCGGCGGGCAGCTCGTAGCCGATGCCCTTGGGGATGGGATCGGTCACCACGCGCGTGCCGGCCGCCGTCTCGATCAAGAAGCAGGACTGTCCGAACCAGGTCAGGGTCAGCTTGGCTGGCGCGGCGGCGGCGCGCGACGAGGTCAGGCCGACACCCAGACCCGCGATCAACAGCGCGAGCGCCACCCGGACGAACGCCCGGCGGGCGCGCGGCTGGCCTGGGCGGCGAAAGAGTCTGGTCATGCGCCGATGATAGACCCGTCCCGCGGGTCCGTCTTCGTTGCCAGCGTCGCCGGTCCGCCCGATCGGCGAGGCGCGGTCGCGACGACCGTGAAGGCGACGCCGGCCAGGATCAGCCCCGCCCCCAGCAGGAAGCTGGGCGTCAGCTCTTCTCCCAGGAACACGATCCCGAACGCCACGGTGATGGGCACGGTCAGCTGCGAGATGATCCCGCTCTGCACGCCGGTCAGGTGCCCGATGGCCTCGGTCATCACCAGCTGCGCGCCCACGCTGGCCGCCGCCACCAGCGCCAGCAGCCCCCACTCAGGCCCATGCGGCACCAGCCAGCCGGCGCCCGGCGCCAGCGCCAGCGGCGCGGAAACCAGCGCGCCCAGCGCCGAGAACGACAGGAACACGCTCCACGCCGTCTCGGGCGGCGGGCCGCCGGGGAGGGGGCGGCGCGAGGCCCGGATCGACGTGACCGCGATGCCGGACCCGACCGCCGACGCGATCCCCAGCAGCTCGCCGCGCCAGGCGTGCAGGGCCAGCTGCCGGACGCCCACGATGATCGACACGCCCGCCACCGTCAGCACCAGCGCGCCCAGCAGGCCCCGGCGCGGCCGCTCGGTCAGCAGCATCCACGAGAACAGCATCGTGAACACCGGCTGCGTTTGATTCAGCAGCGTGGCCACGCCCACCGGGGTCAGGCGGATGGCGCCGAAGTAGCTGACCACCGAGAGACCGCCGAACAGACCGCGCAGCAGCAGCCAGTCCCAGCGGCGGGGGCGGAGCTGCGCCCGTCCCAGCGCCACCGCCAGCGCGACCACCACCACGCCGGCGACGAACCGCACCAGCGACACCTCGGCGCCGGGCAGCCGCCTGGTCACCACCTTCGTGCCGGCGGCCATCACCGCGAACAGGGTGGACGACAGCACCAGCCGCGTGGCCGCGGCCCGGGCCGCCGAGCGGGGGCCGGACCAACCGGGCGGCATGGACGTCGGCATCGACGGGGCGATGGGCGGCGCGGGGGGCGGCGCGCCGGGCGGGCGGGGCTCTTCGTCGGACACGGAAAACGACCGCCGACACCATACCTGACGCGCCGTCTTCGTCCGCTATGCTGAAGAGGATGTCCGAAGAAGCACCCCGCCCGGAGGACGCCCCCTCCCCGGACGACGCCGGCCCCACCCGGCTGCGCGACGCCGCCGTCGAGCCGGCCAAGCAGACGCTGGCCGAGATCCTGGACCGCCTTCCCACCGATCCCGGCGTCTACGTGATGAAGGACCGGCGGGGGAAGACGATCTACATCGGCAAGGCCGGCAACCTGCGCAACCGGGTCCGGCAGTACTTCCAGCCCAACACGGGCGACACGCGCCAGTTCGTGCCCCTGCTGGAGGGCATCGTCGCCGACATCGAGACCGTCATCACGACGAACGAGAAGGAGGCGCTGCTCCTCGAGAACACGCTGATCAAGCGGCACCAGCCCCGGTTCAACGTCAACCTGCGCGACGACAAGAACTACCTGGTGCTGCGGCTGGACCCGGCGGGGGAGTGGCCGCGGCTGGAGGTGGTGCGGAAGATCGCCGGCGACGGCGCCTACTACTTCGGGCCTTACCACTCGGCCTCGTCGTGCCGCGAGGCGCTGCGGGTGGTGAACAGGCATTTCCAGCTGCGCACCTGCACCGATCACGTGCTGCACAACCGGCGCCGCCCCTGCCTGCAGTACCAGATCAAGCGCTGTCCCGCGCCCTGCGTGCTGCCGGTGAAGACGGAGGAGTACGCGGATCAGGTGCGCGACGTGCGCCTCTTTCTCGATGGCAAGGACGACGAGCTGGTGGCACGGCTGACCGGCCGCATGAAGGACGCCGCCACCAGCACCGAGTTCGAGCGTGCGGCGGCCATCCGCGATCAGCTGAAGGCGCTGCAGGTGACGCTGGAGGCGCAGCGCGTGGTGTCGACCGACTTCGTCGATCAGGACGTGATCGGCTTCCACCGCGACGGGCTGGCGCTGGAGATCGTCGTCATGGCGATCCGGCAGGGGAAGCTGGTGGGCAGCCGCGGCTTCTCCTTCGGCGGTCAGGAGTTCCCCGACGGCGAGCTGCTGTCGTCCTTCGTCGGTCTGTATTACGACAGCCCCACCGCATCGATCCCCGATGAGCTGTTGCTGCCGTTCCCCATCGACGACGCCGACCTGAAGGCAGAGTGGCTGAGCGAGCGGCGTCCCCCGCGCCGGCGCCGCGTGGAGGTGCTGGTCCCCCAGCGCGGCGATCGCAAGCGGCTGTCGGATCTGGCCCAGAAGAACGCCGAGGTCAGCTTCAGCACGCGGCGCAACGCGCGCGAGGACACGGAGATCATGCTGGCCAAGCTCCAGAAGCGGCTGCGCCTGCCCAAGCTGCCGCGCGTGATCGAGTGTTACGACATCTCGCACATCCAGGGGTTCGCGCCCGTGGCGTCGATGGTGGTGTTCGTCGACGGCCGGCCCGAGCGCTCGCGCTACCGGACCTACCGGGTGCGCGGGGCCGAGAACCGGCCGCCGGGACGCCGCGCCGGCAACGACGACTTCGCGTCGATGTACGAGGTGCTGTCGCGGCGGCTGCGCCGCGCCCGCGAGGGCGATGCCGGATGGGAGCTGCCGGATCTGATCGTCATCGACGGTGGCAAGGGGCAGCTGGGCATGGCGCTCGCGGCGGCGCGCGACGTGGGGATCGACGTGCGGCCGGGACAGGGGCTGCCCATCGTCGGCCTGGCCAAGGAGCGCGAGTTTGCCGACGACGGGGCCGAGCCGCCCGCCGACGCGACCGCTATCCCGGCCGAGCCCGCGCCAGCTCCGGTCGAGGCTTCACCGGAGGGGGGGACCCCGTTCGCGACGGAGGATGCCACCGCGCTGGCGAGCGAGCCCGCCAGCGCACCGGCCGAGGTCACGGAGGCGTCTGCCCCGCCGGTGACCGCTGCGCCGGAGCAGAACGCCGCCGCCGCGCCGTCCGAGGGGGATGGGACCAGGCCGCGCGGGCGCAAGCCGAAGAACCTGGCGAAGGGTTCGGAGAAGGGGGACAGCGAGAGCAAGCGCCCCGATCGGATCTTCCTGCCCAACGCCAAGGACGCGATCCCCATCCGCCCCAGCAGCGCCGAGATGTTCGTGCTGCAGCACCTGCGCGACGAGGCCCACCGCTTCGCGATCACGTTCCACCGACGCCGCCGGGGCAACCTGACCTTGCGCTCGGCGCTGGCCGACGTGCCGGGGATCGGGCCCGGGCGCCAGCGCGCCCTGCTGCGCTACTTCGGCAGCCTGAAGAAGATCAAGGACGCCACGCTCGAGGAGCTGACCGCCGTGCCGGGCATGACCTCGACGGCGGCCGCCGCCGTGGTGGCCTACCTGGGCACGCCGGCCGCCGCCGCGCCGGCGACGACGACGATGGTGGGCGCCGCTGATGGGGCACGCGACGAGGCCGAGGAAGAGGTGCTGGAGAGCGCCTTCGCCGACCTGGAAGCGGACGCGGACGCGCCGCCCATCGACGGCGAGGCGCCGGTGGCCGAGCCCGAGACGGTCTAGGCGCCGGCGCGCGCGGGCTGGGTTGCCGGCGTGCTCGTGCCTGTCGCCGCTACGGGCCGAGCCGCTTGCCCAGGATCAGCAGGTCGCGCTCGATGCCGTCCAGCACGGCCACCCGGGGCAGGTGGCCCCAGCGTTCGAAGCCGAAGCGCTCGCACAGGGCGACGCTGCGGCGGTTGTGCGCGAACACGAACCCCAGGAACGTGGTGAGCCCCAGCCCCGGCGCGCGGTCGAGGGCCGCCTGCAGCAGCGTCTTCGCGACCCCGCGGCCCTGCGCGCCGTTCGCCACGTAGATGCCGACCTCCACCGTGGCCCCGTAGGCCGGACGACCGTAAAACTTGCTCAGGCTCAACCAACCCACCACCATCCCGTCCTGCTCGTAAACCCACACAGGGTGGCGCGCGTCCCGGTCGGCCAGCCAGGCGCGCCTCGACTCCACGGTCACGGGCGTGGTGTCCGCCGTGGCCTCGCGGCCAGGAACGGCGTCGTTGTAGATGCGGACGAGCTCTGGAAGGTCCGACTCGCGCGCGTCCCGGATCATGGGCGCCGATTATAGGCCGCCAGTTCAGGCCGTCGGTTCAGGCGCGCGTTGGGCTCCCGTCGATGTAGCAAACTTGACTCCTATATAGGTGAAAGTAGCCTATGTAGGATATTTCATGATGTCGACGGGAAGAGCCACCAGAATCCGGACGATGTCTAGCCGCACCAGCGGCGGAAGGACCGCATAAACCATGGCAGCCAAAGGAAATTCTGACTCGCACGGCCGCGGGCGCTCGGGCCGGCGACACGAGATCCTCGGGATCTTCTTGCTGGCGTTCGGCCTGTTTTCCGGGATGTCGATGCTGGCCATGCACGCCGGCCGCACCGGGATGATGGGCCCCGGGGGCGCCGCCACCGCGTCGGGGCTGTACGCCCTGTTCGGCATGGCGTCCTATCTGGTCATCTTCGCGATGCTGGCCCTGGCGCTGCGTTCCTTCAGGGGACGCTCGCTGATCGACGGGCTGACCGAGGGGCTGGGCTGCCTGACCTTGATGGGCGCGGTCACCGTGCTGCTGCACCTGCCGTTCGCGGGCCGCCCCCAGGGGATGCGCAACGGTCCCGGCGGGCTGGTGGGCGAATGGCTGGGCGAGCTGGCCTCGGGCTTCATCGGTCCGATCGGCGCGGCGCTGGCGGCGACGGCGCTGCTGTTCGTGACGTTGCTGCTGGTGACGGACATCCGTATGTCCGAGGTGGTGGTGGTGCTGGCGTGGGCCACCCGCGCCGCCCGCCAGGGCTTGTGGGCCGGGCTGAGGGCGCTCGGTCGCCTGGTGGTCGCCATGTTCCCCGAGCGCCACGAGTCCGAGTCCGACGGCGACGAGGACGAGGCGATCGCGGCGGCGCGCGCCCCGCGGGCGCTGCTGGCCGAGTCCCGCGCCGACGAGGGGTTGCGCGGCCGTTCCAGCCGGGACGCCGGCCTGGGCATCCCGGACGTCATGACGGCCGACGAGACCGATGGCGTGCGGGTGGGCGACGCCCGCGCGTACTCGAGCGAGATCGAGGACCCGCGCGCGCACATGGCCGCCATCGTGGCCGAGGTGGCCGCGGTCGAGGCGGTGCCGCGCGGCCAGGCTGCTTCATTCCAGACGGCCATCGCCGAGGAGGACGACGGGGACGTGCACGCCGCCGCCGCGGACGAGGAGGCGGAGCCCTACGTGATCGAGGAGCGGGTGATCGATCAGCGCCCGGCCGTGTCCCTGGTGCCGAACGAGGCCCGCGCCGGCGAGGCCACCGCGGCCGGTCCCATCATCGTCGAGCCGGCCTGGCGCACCCGCCTGCGCGAGCGCGAGCAGGCCAGCAAGGACGCGGCGAAGGAGGCGAGCGCGCGCAAGGCCGAGGCGGCCGACGGTCCGTCGTTCATCAAGCTGAAGGACGGCGCCTACCAGCTTCCCAACACCGAGCTGCTGGAGTACCTGCCGCCGCAGGGGAACGACACCGACAAGCAGGCGTTGTACGAGATGGCCGAGCGGCTGGAGCAGGCCATGTCGAACTACGGCGTGCGCGGCAAGGTGAAGGAGATCCACATGGGTCCGGTGGTGACCATGTTCGAGTTCGCGCCCGCCCCGGGCACGCGCACGGGCAAGATCGCCAACCTGGAGAAGGACCTGGCCATGGCGCTGGAGGCGCAGGCGGTCCGCATCGTGGCGCCCATCCCCGGCAAGGCGGTGGTCGGCGTCGAGGTGCCCAACAAGACGCGCGAGATGGTGTACCTGCGCGAGATCCTCGAGGACGACTGCTTCACCAAGGCGAACTCGAAGCTGCAGATGGCGCTGGGCAAGGACATCAAGGGCGCGCCGGTCAGCGTGAACCTGGCCAAGATGCCCCACCTGCTGGTGGCCGGTACCACCGGCTCGGGCAAGTCGGTGGCGGTGAACGGCATGATCGCCAGCCTGCTGTACAACGCCACCCCGGAAGAGGTCCGCTTCATCATGGTGGACCCGAAGATGCTGGAGCTGTCGATCTACGAGGGGATCCCGCACCTGCTGCTGCCGGTGGTGACCGATCCCAAGAAGGCGAACCTGGCGCTGCGCTGGGCCGTCGACGAGATGGAACGGCGCTACGAGCTGCTGGCCAAGGCCGGCGTCCGCGACATCACCAGCTACAACATGAAGCTGGAGGCCGAGCTGACCAAGGCCGCCGACAAGAAGGCCGCCCTGTCGGCGCCGGCCGCGGCGGGCCTGTCGGGCAAGAAGAAGCTGAAGGTGATGGTGACCGGGCCGGACGGCAAGGATCAGGAGATCGAGCTGGCGCCGGACGACGCGAACGCCACCGTGGGCGACGCCATGCGCGGGCTGTCCGCGGCGGAGAACGACGGCGAGGGCGCGGACGGCGAGGGCGTGGTGCAGGACCCGCTGGATCCCGAGGAGATCTCGGGACAGGCCGCCGCCGTGCAGGCGGCGCGCGAGGCCGAGCAGGCGGGCAGCGAGGTCCCGGGCGCGCCGCCCAAGAAGCTGCCCTACATCGTCATCGTCATCGACGAGTTCGCCGACCTGATGATGGTGGCGCCCAAGGACGTGGAGACGTCGGTGGCCCGTATCGCGCAGAAGGCGCGCGCCGCCGGCCTGCACCTGATCCTGGCCACGCAGCGACCGTCCGTGGACGTCATCACGGGCCTCATCAAGGCGAACTTCCCCAGCCGCATCGCCTTGCAGGTCGCCTCGCGCATCGACTCGCGCACCATCCTGGACCAGCCGGGCGCCGATACCTTGCTGGGCAACGGCGACATGCTGTTCTCGGACCGCGGCCTGAAGCTGCGCCGCGTGCACGGCGCCTTCTTGAGCGACGACGAGGTCCACCGCGTGGTCGACCACCTGAAGACGCAGGCGAAGCCGGTCTACGACATGGACATCCTGAAGCCGCGCGAGGAGGACGCCGAGGACGGCGCCGCGCCGGCCGACGACTTCCACGACGATCTTTACGATCAGGCGGTCGCCATCGTGTGCGAGACGCGGCAGGCCTCGGTGTCGTACATCCAGCGGCGGCTGCAGATCGGCTACAACCGCTCGGCCCGTCTGGTCGAGCAGATGGAGCGCGACGGCATCGTGGGGCCGGCGAACGGCGCGAAGCCGCGCGAGGTGCTGGCGCCTCCGGGCGAGTACCTGCAGCAGGCCGGGTAGGGTGCCCGAGCAGGCCATCGCGCAGGACTGCAGCGGCAGGTGAGGGCGGACGGGCTGCCCCCGGGCGCCGCTGCCCCTGCTGGCCTGGCCGAGCGGGAATGGCGGCGCGCACCGAATGTCGCACCGAATGTTCCTGGCGTTCGAGGCGTCCTACGACAGGCAGGAAGTAGAATGCCGCTCCCATGACTCATGCGCTCGCCCTGTTCGTGTTGACTGCTCTGGCCGGTGACGCGCCAGTGGCCACGCCACCCGCGCGCCTGGCGGTGCCGGCCGTGGTCGAGCGGGTACAGAAGAAGTACGACGGGGCGGCCGACTTCCGGGCCTCGTTCAACCAGACGCTGACCAACGCCACGTTCAAGCGGCGCTCCTCGTCGACCGGCGAGGTGCTGCTGAAGAAGCCCGGGCGGATGCGCTGGAACTACAAGACGCCCGAGACGAAGACCTACGTCTCGGACGGCGACGTGCTGTGGCTGTACGAGCCCGAGGACAAGCAGGCCTTCAAGCAGGAGCTGAAGGGCTCGCAGCTGCCCGCGGCGCTGGCGTTCCTGACCGGCAAGGGGAAGCTGGCCGACGAGTTCGACATCGCGTTGGCCAAGGATCCGCCGGTGGGCACCAGCCGTGACTACGTGCTGGCGCTGTCACCCAGGCAGCCCCAGGCGCAGGTGAAGTCGCTGCTGTTCGTGGTGGACCCGGACAGCTTCTTCGTGCGCGAGACCTTCATCGTGGACGCGCAGGGAAACACGAACGACATCCTGTTCACCGACGTGAAAATCAACG
>Ga0207652_10004964_pt1 | contig 10773 bp, 9 predicted proteins | sample KBSC63BmetaG_FD_184334 | JGI IMG/M metagenome (GOLD analysis project Ga0207652, IMG submission 184334) | Corn rhizosphere microbial communities from Kellogg Biological Station, Michigan, USA - KBS C6-3B metaG (SPAdes) (version 2) | ecosystem: Host-associated > Plants > Roots > Rhizosphere ...
CAACGAACCGCCGCAGCGCTAGTCTGTGCGAAGAAGGCGTGCATCTGTCCGCTGAACTGGCCGCGCGCAATGCTCGCGAAGGTTGGAAACTCGCCGCTCTTTGGAGTATAAAAGAAGGTTGGCCGCAGCTGCGCTTCCTGCGCAGTACAGCAAGCTCGAAATCGGATAAAGGAATATGTCAACCACTACAGTTACGCCCAAGGGCTTAGAAGGTGTTGTAGCAGCAAATTCTTCCATTTGTTTCATTGACGGCGACGCCGGAATTCTGGCCTACCGCGGCGTTGATATTCATGAATTGGCGCAAAAATCCACGTTTGAAGAGACCTGCTACCTGCTGTGGTATGGCAAACTGCCCACCCGGGCCGAACTGGCTGATCTGAATAAGAGACTTGGGGCCGAACGGAAGATGGATCCGGCCATTTTTGAGAGAATGCGGATCACCCCCAAATCAGCCATCCCGATGGAGGTGCTTCGCACCGCCGTTTCCGCCCTTTCCTTCTATGACAAAGAAGCCGAGGCGATGGACCACGACGCCAACGTCCGCAAGGCGATCCGGCTGACTTCGCAGCTTGCCATGATCGTGGCCGGTTACGATCGCATCCGCAAGGGCAAACCGGTGGTCGAGGCCGACCCTTCACTTTCACACGCGGCTAATTTCCTCCTGATGCTGAACGGCGAGAAGCCTTCTCCCACAGCGGAAAAGGCGCTTGACGTAGCGCTGATTCTCCACGCCGATCACGAGCTGAACGCTTCCACGTTCGCCGCTCGCGTGATTGCGGCCACCATGTCAGATATGCACTCCGCCATCACCGGAGCGATTGGAGCGCTCAAGGGCCCGCTGCATGGCGGCGCCAATGAAGCGGTGATGCGGATGCTGTTCGAGATCGATAAGAAAGGCGCAGACCCTGTGGAACATGTGAAGAACATGCTGGCTTTAAAGAAAAAGGTCTCGGGATTCGGGCACCGCGTGTACCACACTGAAGATCCGCGGGCCACGCATCTGCGGAAGATGTCGCACGATCTCGGGCAGGATGCCAATCCCAAGTGGTATGACATGTCGGCGGCAATTGAGAAATACATCAAGACCGAAAAGCGCCTGAACGCGAACGTGGACTTCTACTCGGCTTCTACCTATACCACGCTGGGCCTGGATGTGGACCTGTTCACTCCGGTGTTTGCGCTGTCACGCATCAGCGGCTGGGCCGCGCATGTGATCGAACAGCTCGATGATAACCGCCTGATCCGCCCGCGCGCTGAATACGTGGGGCCGCGGTATCCGAACCGGTACATTCCAATCGAGCAGCGATAGCCGGACTAACAAACCAACCACAAAGGACACAAAGGAACACGAGAGAGATGACTTCGTGGTTCTTCGTGTCCTTTGTGGTTAAAGCAGTAAAATAGACCCATGCACCGCGTTTATCTCGATAACAACGCCACCACGCCGGTCCTGCCGGAGGTGTTCGAGGCCATGAAGCCGTTTTATCTGGAACGGTTCGGCAATGCCTCGTCCATCCACCAGTACGGGCAGCATGCGCGGGCAGCGGTGGAGAAGGCGCGTGCTTCGGTCGCTGGGCTGTTCAACTGCCGGCCCGCAGAAGTGATTTTCACCGGCGGCGGCACCGAGGGCGACAATACGGCCATTTTCGGCCTGGTGCGCAGCGGCGATCACATTGTCACATCGGCCATCGAGCACCACGCGGTGCTGAACACCTGCAAGCGTCTGGAGCAGATGGGCTGCGAAGTGACCTATGTCCCGGTGAACGGACGCGGACAGATTGAGCCCGATGACGTCCGCAAGGCGCTGCGGCCCAATACGCGCCTGATCAGCATCATGATGGCCAACAATGAGACCGGTGTGCTTCAACCGGTGGAGGAGATTGGAAAGATCGCCCGCGAAGCCGATGTCTTCTTTCACACCGATGCCGTGCAGGCCGCGGCCAAAGTGCCGATTGACGTAGAGAAGATTGGCTGCGATGTCCTCTCGATCTCCGGCCACAAGCTGCACGCCCCGCAAGGAACCGGAGCCATGTACATCCGCAAGGGCACGCTGATCCAGCCGCTGCTGTATGGCGGCAGTCATGAGCGGCAGAGGCGCGCCGGCACGGAAAACCTTCCCGGAATTGTGGGCTTGGGCAAGGCGGCTGAGTTGGCTGCAGAGTGGCTAAAGAGTGGCAGAGCCACCGAGATGGCCGCCATGCGGGACCGGCTGCAGCAACGCGTCCTGGCCGAGGTGGACGCGGCGGGCGTGAACGGCGAAGGCGCGGCGCGCGTTCCAAATACCACCAATCTCTGGTTTGACTACATTGAAGGGGAGGCGCTGGTGATTGCGCTCGACCTGAAAGGGCTGGCTGTCTCAAGCGGCGCAGCCTGCTCTTCAGGAGCTATTGAGCCTTCGCACGTGCTGCTGTCGATGGGCCTGCCACACGAGCGAGCGCGCGCCAGCCTGCGCATTAGCCTGGGCAAGCAGACCACAGCGGAAGACGTTGAGTTTGCCATCAACGTGATTCCCGAGACGGTGGGCCGGCTGCGTGAGATCTCGCCGCTCTACAAAAAAGAAGCAGTTGGCCATTAGCTCTGGAGAAAAACCTTACCGCTGAGGAACGCTGAAAACGGTGATCAAAGCAACTTCAAGTTGGTTCTGAATGCCTCCCGGTCATCGATTGCGTCCACCATATGGACAACTTGCATCGGCTTTCTCGATAATCGATGGCCTATGAACGCGCCATCCTATTTTGAAATTCAGGCTGACGATCCCAGCCGAGCCGTGCGCTTCTATCGCGAGGTGTTCGGCTGGAAGTTCGACAAAGTTGAAGGGCTTCCTATCGAGTACTGGCGGATTGAAACTGAAGGCCCGCGCGGCGGATTGCTGAAGCGTCCGGTGAAAACACCACCAGCGGAGCACGGGACGAATGCCTTCGTGTGCTCGATGGAGGTGACGAACTTCGATGCGAGCGCGGCAAAGGTCCTCAGCGCAGGCGGACAAGTCGCGATGCCCAAATTCGCCGTGCCGGGCGTGTGCTGGCAAGGATACTTCATTGACACCGAGGGCAATACGTTCGGCATCTTCCAGCCTGATGCAGCAGCAAAGTGAGGCTACGCCTACCTACTTCGTCCATCCATACAGTTTTGCTGCGTTGTCATGCAGGACCATGTGAGCGATCTGGATCGCCCGCTCGCGTGTGATCTCATGGTCCTCCATCATGCGGGTAAGTGCCATGGCCAGCGCTTCGCGGCCGGAATGCGTGGTCTGCCACCCGATTACATCCCAGTCGATTTCCGGAGTATTGGGATAGAGATCAGTGCCGAAGAGGACTTTCTCCGGATACCACTCCAGCCAGTAGCGAATCACCTGGCTGAGCGCCCGCGTGGGGATGAGCCACGTCTGCTCTGAGAAATCGGCATAGACGTTCGGCTTCATCAGTAGGTACGCGACATATTTTGTGAACGGTCCGGCGCCGCCATGAAGGAGAACAAATTTTGTGTTGCGCAGCGAAGGGTCATTCAAAACGGAGTCGAGCAGGACAGGATTGGATCCAGCCAGATCAAAGTAAGTGCCGCAGCCGCCGCCGGTGTGGAAGTGGACAGGCAAACCGAGGCGTCCGGCTTCGCGGGCAACGTAGCGGAAAAGATAATTCTGGAGCGCTGTGTACTCCGCGCGCGGTGGGATGCCGCCATTTACAAAACGTGAATAGGCAGTACGGGCCTCAGCCAGATCAGCAGCGGTCTTCGGCGGAACTGGGCCGAAGTCCAGCGAACGGAGGTAAGCAGCTTCAAACTTGATAGCAACCGCGCCGTCTTTCTTCTGCAGTTCGAGCGTGGGAGTGATTACCTTTGCGGTGTAGTCCTGCAGCGTTCGCGGCATGGCCTCCACGTTCACCTCGTGCATGTAACGCCGCAACAGATCGGTTTCACGCGAAAAAAAGAACTGCCGGTCAGGCGACTCGCTCTGAAGATCTGAATTCTTAAGCGGAAACAGCAGCGCGTCATCAAACGGAACCCAGCGGAAGCGCGGAGGCCGAAGCCCGCGACCCATGGCAATGCGATTAGCCAGTTCCGTTTCAATGCCGAGCTGGTCCAGCACCCAGTTGGGAAAATTATCGCCCTGCTGCTGAATCACCTTATTTCTCGCCTGCAAAAGTTCTTTTACGTGCTCGGGCGCATTGTCGTTGTAAGGGTAGTTGTAGAGCGCCTTCCACGCCTGGATGTACTGCGGGTTTTCCGGCCGGGAGGTGGTCGTAGGAACACTGGGTTCCAAGGGGTCGCAGGGCAGCGCGTCAAACTCGTCATCTTTCTCGCCCGGGTTGACAAGCTTTGGCGGATGCGAATGGTTATCAATGGCTTTGATCTTCATGATCTCGGCAAGAAGCTCTGGATCGGCGTTCTGCGCCTGTGACACCGCGACGAGTGTGATAAGAACTGTGGCTAGGCAGAGCGATTTCAGCATTCGATCAACCCCTTTGAAATGGACCCACGAACCGGCGTGCCAAAGAGTAAATGGCGACAGAGATTAGTGCAAAGAGATTTGAGAAGATAGTTGTGCGGGCGTGGCATGCATTTCCCGCAAAGCATTGGCGATTACACCGGAAAGAAGAGGGTTCCACTGGTTCCAACTGTGGCCACCGTGTTCTTTCGTAAAGCGAAAACGAAAGCCGCGCTCTTTGAAGAGCTGTGCGAACCTGACGTTGGCAGGAAGAAGGCCTTCCTGATCGCCGCAGGAGAACCATATGAAGGGCACGCTTGCGGCATCGGCGGCACGAGCGCGGGCAAGCTCATAGGGATCATTTTCGCGCTGATGCCGGCCGTTCCAGTCACCGAAAATGGAACGGTGATGCCGAAATGCTGATCTGAAGGCCCGCTCTTACCCACTGTTCCAGATGACACTAATCCGCTGCGCTGCTGACGCCGGCGCGCAGGGTCTGCTTGCGCACGGTGAGTTTGTCGATAAGAGAGCTTTTCAGAGCAAAGCCACGTCCCGCTATATTCGGAACGGCGATGAAGCCTTGGGATGAGACCTCGACGGCGGGCTCGATGATGTCTTCCTTCCAGTAGCGTTTGGAAGCGGACACATCGCCCGGCAGCGCGAAATTGGGAAGCGTGGAAAGCGCGATGTTATGGGAGCGCCCGATGCCGCTTTCCAGCATGCCTCCGCACCAGACTGGAACGTTGTTTTGCCGGGCAACGTTGTGAACAGCCACGGCTTCACTGAAGCCGCCGACACGGCCGACCTTGATATTGATGATGCGGCAGGCGCCCAGTTCAATGGCGGCACGCGCGTCACGGCGCGAGTGAATCGCCTCATCGAGGCAGATGCTGGTTTCGAGCTGGCGCTGCAGCTGGGCGTGAAAGTAAAAATCGTCATGCCAGAGCGGCTGCTCAATCATGAGCAATCCAAATTGATCGAACTTTTTCAGATGCTCTACCTGCTCCAGCGTGTAGGCGGAATTGGCGTCGCAACTGAGAAGGATTTGAGGCCAGCGCTCGCGGATTTTCGCGAACACTTCAATGTCCCAACCCGGTTTGCATTTGACCTTGATGCGTCGATATCCCGCGCTGAGCTCAGTCTCAATTTTTTCCAGTAGCTGGTCGACCGAGTTCTGGATCCCGATGGACACGCCGCAGGGGATCTCAGTTTGCGAGCCGCCGAGCAACCGCCAGAGCGGGACTTCTCGTTCCTGGGCCTCAGCATCCCACAGTGCATTTTCGAGAGCGCCTTTGGCCATTCGATGCCCGCGGATTTTGCCCAGCAGTGGAAAAGCGTCCGCGCCTTTTTCGACGGCTCGACCAAGCAATGCCGGCGCCAGGTAACGCTCAATGGCGTACCACGCAGTGTCGATGGATTCCTCGCTGTAGAAGGGATCTTCACCGGCGACGCACTCGCCCCAGCCTTCCGGACCATTCGTGTGCAGCGTGAGCAGGAGAATGCGGCGGTCCGTGGTGCGGCCGAAACTGGTCTCAAAGAAGTGCACCAGCGGCATGCGGATTTCGCGCAGCGTGATGGCTTCAATTTTCATTGCCCATTCTCCTCGGGGGTGGAAGCATACGACCAGTTTTCGTCCCAGCGTCCAAGCAGGAATGAGCCATTGCCCTGGGCATCATTCTCATAGCCGAGCGCCACAAGCCCACGGCGGAATCCATCCAAAAACTGCTGGCGATTGCGCTTTTGTACTTCCGCAGCTTTGGGCCTATCGGCATCAGACGCCTTCCATGCATAAATCTGTGCCGGGACATTGATCTGGGTTTCCACCGCAAATTGCGGAGGCGTCTTTCGCTCCAGAAGATTTGTCACGCGCTTTGACTTGATCCACCATTCGGCTACCAGCCGGTCCGTAGGAAGTCCGCCCTGGAGCGGCGATGATGAAAATCCGTAATGGTTCACGCTGTAACGACGAGCGACAGCCCCCAGACGAACCAGATTCAGGTGCGCGTTCTTGATTTCCAGCGGATCGAAGGTCCATTCCAGAAGTTCAAAGCCTTTAGCCAGCGCGTCATCACGCTGAGCTAACTTCAAACGGCGTCCCAAACCATAATTGCGAAACCCTTCGCGGACGGCGAGCATGTGTGAGTGCAGATAAGAACGTCCGTTGCGACTGCCGGGAATCGAGAACGCAAAGCCAACCACCGTTTCGCCATCGAACGCGCCGATGATTTGGCCGCCGATTTTCTCGCTGACCACGAACATGCGGAGAGGAACGATGTCCAGGTCGTCAAAATTCCAGACTTCCTTTTGCAAAGCAACGCAGGCCTTGAATTCGTCAATTCCATTGCATTTGCGGATAGTGATTCGCTCGATGGCGGGTACGGTGGCGCTCACGGCGCGGTGTCCTCCAGGGATTTGGCGTGTTGCCAGAGCGCTTCCAGCTCTTCCATGGTGCTTTGTTCCAGGGTTTTGCCTTTGCTTTCGAGTTGCTCTTCCATCCGGCTGAAGCGCCGCCGGAATTTGCGGTTGGTGCTGCGCAGCGCGGATTCCGGATCAACAGAAAGATAGCGTGCGATATTGACCAACACGAAAAACATATCTCCGACTTCATCTTCAAGGCGCTGCCGCAGTTCCTCCGGCAGTTTGGAACTGGCGTGCGGTGTAAATGATTCAGGCGGAGCCTGCTCGATCTGCTGTTGAAGTTCGGCAGTTTCTTCCGCCAGCTTTTCAAACAGGCCATCGACGTGCGGCCAGTCAAAGCCGGCATACGCCGCCTTGGAGCTGATCTTCTGCGCTTCCATCAGGGCGGGCATGCGCGAAGATACGTGATCAAGCAGTCGCTCTGGGACGCCATCCGCCGATTGAGCATTGTCCGCGGCGCGCTTTTTCTTTTCTTCCTTCTTCAGCGCTTCCCAGTTCTTCAGCACCTGCTGCGCGTCCTCCGCCTTCACGTCGCCGAACACATGCGGATGGCGGCCAATCAGCTTGTTGCTCAGGGCATCTAGAACGTCATCAATAGAAAAAAGGCCTTGCTCCTGGGCCATTTCCGAGTAAAATAAGACTTGCAAGAGGAGATCGCCCAGCTCCGACGTCAGCTCTGTCCAGTCTTTCTTATCAATAGCTTCCAGAACCTCATAAGTTTCTTCGAGGGTATAGCGCTTAATGGTGTCAAAGGTCTGTTCGCGGTCCCACGGGCAGCCGCCGGGAGCGCGTAGGCGGGCCATGATGGAGACTGCCTGCTGGAACTTTTCTCCGGTTGTAGACACCAAGTAATGCTATCATTACGCAACTTCCCCGGTCTTGACCTTATAGGAGACGCCGCCCCTGTGCCAGGAGAGTCGACGAACGGCCTCAGAATGCTTCCGGTAGCACGAATCAAGGCGGGCTTGATCCGCGTGCTGGACACTCGCACGCTTCTGCCTGTTGCCTTCCTGCTGATGCTCGCCTTCCTCTTCGCGATGGCGTGGGACGGTTACTCCAGCACCCGCGAACTGCTCAACGCGCAAACTTACGTCCAGCGCACGCATGAAGTCCTGCATGAGATGGACGGCGTGGAAGATGGAATCCAGGACGCGCGCGAAGCCTGGCTGCACTACGTGCTGACGCCGGAAAAGCAGGACCGCGTCAACTTTGCCGACGCCGAAGCCCGCATCTGGGGACAGCTTGCCAGCGTCCACCGGCTCGATACGGAGCACCAGCAAAACATCGAGAACCTTCGCGGATTGGTGCGCGACGAGCTGAGCCAGTTGAGCGATGACATGCTCACGCAGCACACCAAGCTCATCTACCACTCGGCGGAGAGTGATGAGAAACGCGACCGCGTGCGCGATGCCATCCAGAGTTTTAAAGACGAGGAAGTACGCATTTTGCGGGAACGCAATGAAGCCGCGGAGCTGCGGGCGGCGCAGATCACGCGCAGCGTTACTCTGCGCATCGTAGTCTTTAGTCTTCTCATGGGCATTCTGTTCCTGTTGGTGCTGCGCGATTCCAAGAAGGTCCGCATCGCCGAGCAGAAGGCGCTCTTCGCGCAGACGCGCCTTGAAGGTTCGCTGCTGCAACTGCAGAGCGAAACCGAGAACAGCCGGCTCCTGAACGAACTGCAGGCAGACTTCCAGATCTGCGTGAACGCGCGCGAGGCTTACAAAGTCGCGGCTACATATCTGCACAAGCTTATTCCAGATAGCGGCGGCAGCGTGTTTGCGCTTTACGGCGCTGAAGAACGTATTGAAACCGTGGCCCACTGGCCGGAAGGTCCGGCGCCCATTGTCGCCGCCACATACTCCACAGAAGATTGCTGCGCTGTGCGCGGCGGGCGCCTGCACGTTCATCTGGATTCTCCTCGCGGCCTGGCTTGCCGCCATTTCCATGGACCGGTGCCGTCGTCCTACATCTGCTTCCCGCTTTCCGCGCTGGGTGAAACGCTGGGCATTCTGCACGTTCATGCGGAGAGCGCGGGACTCTTCACCGCGTCGCGCCTGGCGCTGATCCAGCAGATCGGCGAATACGCTGCGCTGCGGCTGGCCAACCTCAAGCTGAAAGAAAAGCTGCAGGACCAGTCCATCCGCGATCCGCTCACCGGACTCTACAACCGGCGCTTCCTCGAGACCACGCTGGAGCAGCAACTTCGCAACTTCAACGAGGGGCAGGACGGAATCGGCATTGGCATCGTCATGGCCGATATCGACGGCTTCAAGCTGTTTAATGACACCTTCGGCCATGAAGCCGGCGATCACGTGCTGCGCGAAATCGGCGCCCTGCTGCGGCGTTGCGTGCGCACGGAAGACATCGTCTGCCGGTACGGCGGCGAGGAATTTCTTGCCGTCATCCCGGAGAGCTCGCCGGAAAGCGTGATGGAGCGCGCCGAGCTCATGCGCATTGCCATCTCCAAGCTGGAGCTGGACCATGCGGGCCGTCCGCTGGGCAAAATTACCGCCTCGTTCGGCATATCGTTCGCGCAGAACAATGAGCTTTCCTCTGACACGCTGCTCCGTCGCGCCGACGAAGCCCTCTACGTGGCCAAGCGCAGCGGTTGCGACTGCGTACGCGTCTGCGACTCCGTGGCCGCTCTGCTGGCGCAATCGAAAGACGAGAGAGAGCTGCCGTCCCCGGTCCGTCCTCGCGCCGCAGCCAAGCGGGCTTGATCGATTCCTGTTCAACCGCGGCTAAAGCGGTGGAAGAACGGCGCTTTAGCGCCGTGAAAAGCATCGTTTCAATGACAGCGCTTTAGCGCTGGCGGATAGCTTCCCTTCTCTTGATTGACTTGGGAGTTATCAGCCATACGCGACTTCCGGCTTTCGTTGAATGCGCTTACCTCATTAGCGTTTCCTTAGAACAGCACTGCCGCAGGTAACTACAACCTAAATGCTGCGAAAGTAATGTTGTGCGCCGGCCAAAACAGCATCTAAATAGATGATGTGAGTAGCTCAATTCCTTTGCAGGGCAAGGGCTTTCAAGTCCTGGTGGTTGGCGGCGGCATCAACGGAGTCGCCATTGCGCGCGAGTGCGCCCGGCGCGGCAAGCGCGTCCTGCTGGTTGAGCAGAACGATTTCGCCTCCGGAACCACCAGCCGCTCCACGCGCATCATCCACGGCGGCCTGCGCTACCTGGAGCAGTTTGAGTTCGACCTCGTGCGCGAATCGCTGCGTGAACGCGAGCGCCTGCTGAGCCAGTCGCCGCACCTCATCCGCCCCATGCAGTTTCTGCTGGCGCTGCCGCAGAAGCCGCGAACGTTTCTGCGCAGCTCGCTGGCTGTCCGCTTCGGCCTGTGGCTTTATAACTACTGGGCCGGCGGCAAGCGCGCGTCTGAGAGCGCTGTTGAAACCGTGGAGCGCCAGCTCGACTCCGGCCGCCACTGGGCCATCTACTCCTACGAAGACGCGCAGTGCGAATTCCCTGAGCGCCTGGTCGCCGAGTGGCTGGCTGAAGCCATGTCGTACGGCGCCGTGGTGCGCAACCATACGACGGCGCTTGAAATCACGCGCGCAAACGGCCGCGTTACCGGCGCGCGCCTGCGCGACCGCATCTCCAGCCAGGAGTACACCGTCTCCGCCGAGCAGGTCGTCAACGCGGGCGGGCCGTGGGCGGACGCAATCGCCGCATCGTCCGGCATCCGCGCGCAGCGCATGATCGGCGGCGTGCGCGGATCGCATCTGGTGCTGCCCAAGTTCTCGAGCGCTCCTGAGCATCCCATTTACACCGAGGCCGCCGACGGCCGGCAGATCTTCGTGCTGCCGTGGAACAAGCAGGTCCTCGTCGGCACCACCGAGATCGTCGATTCCGGCCCCGCCGACGCGGCGGAGCCTTCTCCCGACGAGATCGCGTACCTGTTCGACAACTTCTCCCGCCTGCTGCCC
>Ga0207652_10004965_pt1 | contig 10772 bp, 11 predicted proteins | sample KBSC63BmetaG_FD_184334 | JGI IMG/M metagenome (GOLD analysis project Ga0207652, IMG submission 184334) | Corn rhizosphere microbial communities from Kellogg Biological Station, Michigan, USA - KBS C6-3B metaG (SPAdes) (version 2) | ecosystem: Host-associated > Plants > Roots > Rhizosphere ...
ACGGCAAGTCGGGTGGACGGCATTCAGTTTCGACTCCGTTGTGACCGATCCGGAACAACGGAAGACATACGTTGCCTCGGATGATCCGACGCGCCTCGTGCCCATGATTATGAACCCCGATTGGATTAGCATCGTTATCGGGGGAAATCCGTCTCGGAACCAGTCCCGTGGCTATATCGGAAACCTGACCGCAGGTCCGCCGGTAACAAAGGTTATCGCGCTACCGCCCTTCCGGTAAGCCGCTGAACGCTGGGGCGTAGTCGCGGGCGAATTGGGCGACATCCCTGGGCGCTGTGCCGGTGATCTCGGTGACCGCGGAGGACACCACTGCAGCTTCCCCGCGCCGGTAGTGCGCGTAGTCCTCCAGCAGCCCGTCCACCTGCCAGGGCGGCAGGACTCCGCGCAGGCTGTCGGCGAAGGCCGAGGGCGGGACGTCCACAAAATTCACCTGCCGGCCAAGCGCGGCGGTCAGCGCCCCGGCGATCTGGGCGTGGGTGATCGCCGAAGGGCCGGTCAGCGTGTAGGTGGCGCCCTCGTGGCCGGGCTCGGTGAGAGTTACAGCAGCCACCGCCCCGATGTCTCGCACGTCCACCGCGCTGACCCGAGCATCACCTACCGGGGCGTAGAACCGGCCCTCGGCGGCGACCGGCCGGGCGAACGCCAGCAGCCCCTGGAAGAACAGGTTCGGCCTCAGGAATGTGTAGGGAATGCCGAGGTCGCGGACGTGCTGTTCAACCGCCGCGTGGTAGCGCAGGAACCGGACCGGCGAGTGCTCATCGGCAGCGAGCTGCGACAGCACGACCAGGTGGTGGAGTCCGGCCTTGGCGGCGAGGTCAGCAAACCGCCGCTGCTGCTCCTCGGCGCGCTCGGAGGACGGCGTAACCAGATAGGCGCTCCTGGCGCCGACCATTGCCGCGGCGATGGATGCCGGATCGTCGAAATCGGCGATGACTGCCTGGACGCCGTCGGGCAGCTTGACCCGGTCGGCTTCCGAGCGCACCATCGCCCGCACTCGCAGGTCCCGCCGGACCAGGGCGTCCAGGATGGCCCCTCCGGTGTTGCCGGTGGCGCCGGTTACCAGGACGATGTCACCTTGCTCAGTCATGGATCTCACCCTTCCCTTTCCGGCGGGACGACTAACTGATAAATCACCCTGAGAGCATGGGCAGAGGAAACGACACACACGCTCACGCTCCGGAGCTGCGGTAACGCCACGTAAAAGCGGCTTCCTGCGCTCAACGCGAGATCCGCCTGCGAGGCCTGTCAACTGCCGCTCTGTAGCGCCGCGCAGCGGGTGCGGAGTGTGTCTGTCGCCGGGGTTATCTGCTGGACGAGGTAATGCCGGGAGGGCGGGAACAAGCGCGGTCGCTCCACGTAACCTGATTTGCGTGAGCTTGCCCGCGCTTCAGCAGCCGCAGTGGCCTGACCGTGATCGTCTGGAGGCGGTGGTGCGCCGCCTCGAGGGCCTGCCGCCGTTGGTGCTGGCCGCAGAGTGCGACCAGTTGAAAGAGCGGCTGGCCGCGGTGGCGCGCGGTGAGGCCTTCCTGCTGCAGGGCGGTGATTGCGCGGAGACGTTCGCCGGTACGAGCGCGGGCAGTGTACGGGGCAAGTTCCAGACGCTGCTTCAGATGGCCGTGGTGCTGACCTACGCGGCCAGCGTGCCGGTGGTGAAGGTCGGCCGGATGGCGGGCCAGTTCGGTAAGCCGCGGTCAGCGGCCACCGAGGTGCGGGACGGCGTGGAACTTCCGGTCTACCGCGGCGATGCGGTCAACGGGATCGAGTTCTCCGCCGCGGCGCGGACGCCGGACCCTGGCCGGCTGCTCGAGGCGTATCACTGCTCGTCGGCCACGCTGAACCTGTGCCGGTCCCTCGCCAGCGGCGGCTACGCCGACTTGCGCCAGGTGCACGCCTGGAACCAGGACTTTGTGGCCGGCAGCCCGGCCGCGCAGCGCTATGAGCAGCTGGCGGACGAGATCGACCGGGCGATCGCGTTCATGCACGCATGCGGGGCTGATCCCCGGGAGTTCCGCGCGGTGGAATTCTACTCCAGCCACGAGGCCCTGCTGCTGGATTATGAGCGGGCCCTGACTCGGACCGACGTACGGAACGGGCATGCCTACGACCTGTCGGCTCACCTGCTGTGGATCGGGGAGCGCACCCGCGATCCCCGCGGCGCGCATGTCGAGTTCGCCCGCCAGATCCGCAATCCCGTTGCTGTCAAGATCGGCCCGGACGCTACCGCGCAGGACGTGCTCGAGCTGACCGAAGCCCTCGACCCGGACCACGAGCCTGGCAGGCTCACCCTGACCACCCGGATGGGCGCATCGCGGATCCGACAGTCGCTGCCCCCGCTCGTTGAGAAGGTGACCGCCAGCCGGGCCGCGGTGGTCTGGGTATGTGACCCAATGCACGGCAACACGGTGGAAGCGGCTAGTGGCCAGAAGACCAGGAACTTCGACGACGTGCTCGACGAGGTCGCCGGATTCTTCGAGGTACACCGCGCGCTCGGCACTCATCCCGGCGGCATCCACATCGAATTCACCGGAGACGACGTCACCGAGTGCATCGGCGGCGCGCACCACATCGCCGAGAGCGACCTGAGCTACCGCTACGAGACGACGTGCGATCCCCGACTCAACCGCAGTCAGTCCCTCGACCTAGCCTTCCGCGTCGCCGGCCTGTACCGCCACCACCTTGACCCCGACGGCGGCAACTGAGCCGCCGCTGTCCACCGCACCCTTTGCCGAACGGGTGCTCCCGGATCTCCGCTAGCTCCGGTCCCAGCGGGATCGCACGTGCGGCCGGACAAGGCGATCGTCATGACCATGAGGACCCGCCGGTGGCGCCTGCCGCTGTCTCGAGGGCGCCGTTCGTGGTCGGCCATGGACTCCGTAGAGCCGGTCATCGGCAGGCCGCGTCCTCGACCGGACTTCAGTTTCAGCGGGTTGCTGTTGGCCGGGAGAGGGTATCGCTGTGGTGTTGCAGGCCGGGTGCGGCCGTGCGGTGATCCGAGCGATTAGGAACAGACGCAGCCCGGCGCTTGCCCGCCGACGGGAAGCGGGTGCGCCAAGTCATCAGCGTTGCCGACGTCGTTGAGCGGCGAAATCACGATTAAGCAGATAGTGATGGCCGGTCCTGAAAGCGGCTGTCCGGGAGGGAACCACTGATGAGTGCTCGACCGAATATCGTCCTCGTCCACGGAGCGTGGGCCGATGGCTCCAGCTTCAGCGCGGTCATCGAGCGCCTGCAGGCTGACGGCTACAACGTCACCGCGCCCCAGTTCCCGGAGTCCTCGCTGGCCGCTGACGTTGCCCGGCTGCGCCAGGTGCTGGCCCGCCAGGACGGCCCGACCATCGTCGTTGGCCACTCCTACGGCGGTCAGATCGTCACCGCCTTGGGCACGGATGCGCCGAACGTCGTCGGCCTGGTCTACATCGCGGCCTTCGGCCTGGATGAGGGCGAATCGATCGGCGGGCTACTGGCGCAAGGTCCTCCGACCCCGGCACTGGCGCACCTGGATGTCGACGAGCAGGGCTTCGCCTGGCTGCCCGAGGACGACTTCGTGAACCACTTCGCGGCCGATGTTGACCCGGTCAGGGCGCGGGTAATGTACGCCGTGCAGCAGCCGCTGTCCTGGTCCGCCCTCGACGAGGTGATGGGCGTCCCGGCCTGGAAATCACACCCGTCCTGGTTCCTGGTCGCCGACGGCGATCAGGCCATCCCGCCCGATGCCGAGCGCCAGTTCGCCGCCCGCATGGGCGCCACCACCGTCGAAGTCCCGACGAACCATGTGGCGATGGTCTCCCACCCCGATGACGTGGTACAGCTCATCGAGACCGCCGCCGAGGCTGTCCAGGCCGTGAATTAAGCGTCCGGCCGGCGGAGTTGACATTGCCGGGCGTGACCGCGGCCACAAGGCTACGAGACCGGGATCGCCCCGCTTGGGCGATCCGCAATGACCGCGCTTGCCGCGCTGTCTTCCGTACCTCGGCGCCCTGCTCATCGGGCTTGCCGCGCCGCGAGCACATCTGAATCAGGCCTGCCCGCACTGGGACGTCCTGCCCCGTGCCTGCCCGGCGCGGCGCCAGCCGATCACAAGGGCAAGTTCTCGCCCGGGCTGCCAGACCCGCCTGCTCGCGGCCGCCAAGGCCGCCGCGTCGGCCACGCCGTCATCTTGTCGATCGTGGGCCGACCTGGTGCCGTGGTATATAAAACCCGCTGGCCACTTAGTGTCAACTTATAGAGCGGACGATATCCGTGGGACCATACCGAATACTGCCAACGAATTATCGGTTCGGGATGTTGGGGGTTCCATAGAGTCCGAACATAAAGCTTGGTCTATTCTCGGCCGATGAGGAAGATGGCGCTTAGTTAGGGTCCGGTATCAGCCGTACGAGAGCGGCAGTGTAACGCCCAACGCCATCAAGGCTGCCATTAGGGCGAAGCAGGCCCCTGTCAGCAGGTCAGTATTGATCTTGGGGATGAAATCGACGAAGTGAGCCACTATGCGGCCGATCTGGTGCCCGGCGACCGACATCACGAAGGTCATGCACCCGAATAGAACGGGCGCGAGCCAGGGGGTGTAGCCGGCGAGGCCAAGCGCCGCGCCGCCGGCGATATTGTCGACGCTCAGCGGGACCGGCAACCCCCACCTTGCCCACTTCAGGTCCGGATCCGCGTGATCGGGCGAGATCACCGCCCGGACGATGAGGAACAGTCCGTATGTACCGAGCCCGATCATTGCGATCGTGTCGGAGGCGTTGTCGAGCTTGTCGCTCAGGAAGTGCCCGATGAGCATCCCGACCAGGGGTGCGACGCCGTCCCAGATGCCGAAGATGGCGGATGTCTTGACTGACTGAAGGAAGGTCGGCTTGAGCCCCCCGAGCACGAGCGAACTGCGGAAGTTGTCGAGGCTCAGAACAAACCCGAGCGTGAGCAGTCCGAACATTAAGGATTCCATTCTTTGGATTGCGTGCTACCAACCACCGACCAATGGCAGGGAAGACACCCGCTGGCGGCGCCCATATCAACATCTCGCCGCACACGTGACCCGCCACGGTTCGGCGGACGGAGCCCGAGATACCTCATGGTTATGAGTGGCCTGCCTGATGGAGATTGTCAGATACTCGCCGATGCGGCACAAGGGTGACGGGATGAACGGCGTAAATCTGAAGGCGACCGGCGGATTGCGCGTGATGAACGGCGCCATGGTTCAATGCGTTCAATTAAGGATCTTTCGTTCCAGGCTTCCACATATCCACAGGATGATACGTCGGCAATCTGTGGATATCTCTTTAAGGTTGCTGGTGCCGCGTCAGGCAACGTTGTTCTGATACGCGTGGCTCACCGTCCCTGCCACTCGATTGTCGGAGTTGGACGGCATACTTGCCGCGTGGCATCGGTGAGCGAAGACAAGGTTTTCCAGGCGGTTCGGGATCTCGTGGCGGCTGGCGAGTATCTGGATCAGATACCGGGGATTCCCATACCCTCAACGGACGGAGGCGGCGCGTTCCTGGTGACTCCCGATGACCAGTACCAGCGGATCTATTACCGCGGATCACCCGAGTACCTGCAGGCGCGGGGCAGGGGGCTGGTGGAGCCGCTGCCCGCCACCCTCGTTCCTGCCTCGGAAGAAGCGGTTCAAGAGGCGGAGCGTGTCCTTGGCTTGCCGCTTCCGCCGTTGCTGCGGCGGCTGTATCTGGAGGTGGGCAACGGTGGATTCGGCCCGGGATATGGTCTTCTGAAGCTTTCGTACAACAGCGAGTACACCGGCCTCAGCATGTACCGGCGGGCCCGCGAGGACGCCTCCCACAACTGGTCGTCGTTTCCGCCGTCGCTGTTCCCGGTCTGTACGTGGGGATGCGGGATCTACTCGTTTATCGACTGCTCTTCCCCGGACGGGCTGATGTGGGGCTGGGACCCGAACCCTGGCCCCGGGGACGTGAAGGCGCTCTACCCCCAGCCCCTTAGCCTCGCCGCATGGCTCGGCCGGTGGGTCGAGCGCACCCTCTACCAGCCTTGGCTCATCGAGGACCCGGTCACGGGCACGTGGCGTGGCGCGACAGATGATGATTACGCGGAGGCCTCTGCCGAACCGGACTAGCGCACATCTGCGCGGCCTGCCGCCGCACCACTGACCACCTCGAACTGCGGAAACGCGTGGGGCGCCTATCCTGGCATGGTGGATAAGACCCGGCTGGAGGTGCCGCCTGCGGGTTGGCGGAGGTTCCCTAGTGGTCGGCCAGCCGAACCGTTCGTCGCTGCTGCCGCGCTGGGCCTGCTCGCGGTCAGCCTGTCTGGCTGTGCCGTCCGCCCGTGCCCGTCCGCAGGCCCGCGGGTGTCATGCTGAAGCTGCTGATTTTCGTCCTGCCGTTGGCCCTGGACTCCTTCGCCGTCGCCGCCGCAATCGGCGCCGCGCAGGCAACCACGGCATCGCTGCGGCTGCGGATCTCGCTGATCCTCGTGGTCTTCGAAGGCGGGATGCCGCTGATCGGGCTCGGCCTGGGTAGCGTGCTCGCGCACAGGATCGGCGTCGCCGCGGGCTACCTCGCCGCCATCGTCGTCAGCGGCATCGGAGCCTGGATACTGCTTTCAGATGAGCAGGACGAGGAAGCCAAGGCGAGCCGCATCACCGCCGGCCGTGGACTGGCGCTTATGGGGCTCGGGATCGGCATCAGCATGGATGAGCTGGCCATCGGGTTCAGCATCGGCCTGACCCGGCTGCCCGTCATCCCCGTCATCGCAGCCATCGCCCTCCAGGCCTTCGCCGCCGCGCAACTAGGGCTGGCAACCGGCGCCAAGATCGCCGAACGCTGGCGCGAGCGCACGGAACGACTCGCGGGAATCGCTCTCATCGTGCTCGGCGCCTACCTGATCGCGGAACAGCTCATGCGGTAGGAAACCGCGTGGCTCAAGCCGAGCACCGTCGAGCGGGTCTGGCCGTGTGACCAGCCACCCAAGACGCTGCGGCGCCCATCTTGCTATTTGAGTACAATTACTGTGATAAGTCCGATTTGCAGAATCCGCGCGCATTGACTTGCTAGCACCGGAAGAAGGTCGGCGACCCGCTGAGATCGGTGATGAGGAGACCACGTGAGCACGGTGTACTACTGCTGGGTGTGTGAGAGACCGTTGTCCGACAACACAGTGTCCGATACGCACTATGAGAGCGAACGTGTGATCTTCTTCTGCTCCCCGCGGCACTGGAGCGAGTACCAGGCCCTGAGGGGATTGTGACCGGCGCCACCTCCCGGGTCAATCCTGTCGCCTTGCGTCTGGATGTGGCCGGGGAATGAGTATCGGTTCACGTGGCTGTACCGCCTCGCTGGCGGCCCGCACCGCGCTGGCCACGATCTCGTGGTCGGGAGAGAGATGGCAGACGGGGTCGGTGCGGGTGGCGTCACCGGTGAGCTGAAATGCCTGGCACCGGCAGCCACCGAAGTCGAGGTCGCGGCGGGCGCAGCTCCGGCATGGCTCCGGCATCCAGTCCGTTCCGCGAAAGCGCTGGAAGAGCGGCGATTGCTGCCAGATCCACGCCAGCGAGTGCTCGCGCACGCTGGCCTGGGGGAGCGGAAGAGTGTGTGCGGTCGGGCAGGGCAGCACGTCGCCGTTGGGCACGACGGTGAGCTGCCGTCGGCCCCAGCCGCCCATGCAGGGTTTGGGATATTTGCTGTAGTAGTCGGGGATGACGTAGATCATCTCCATTTGGCCCCGCAGCCGTTCGCGGGCCGCGCGGACTACCGCCTCCGCGCGCTCCAGCTGAGCCCGGCTCGGCAGCAGGGCCTCCCGGTTACGCTGAGCCCAGCCGTAGTACTGCGTGTTGGCGAGTTCGATCCGGTCAGCCCCCAGTTCCGCGGCCAGGTCCAGGATGCGGCCGATCCGGTCGATGTTTTGCCGGTGCAGGACCACATTCAGCGTGAGGGGCCAGCCCAGCTTCTTCACCAGCCGTGCCGCCGCTAGCTTGCGCTCGAACGACGGCATTCCGGCGATGCGGTCAGACAGCGCCCGCTCGTCGGCCTGGATGCTGATCTGCACATGGTCAAGGCCAGCGGCGCGCAGCAACTCCGCACGGCGGGACGAGAGTCCGGACGCGCTGGTGATGAGGTTCGTGTACAGGCCGTGTCCGCTCGCGAACCGCACGATATCGACGAGGTCGCGGCGTTGCAGCGGCTCACCACCGGACAAGTGAAGTTGCAGCACTCCAAGCTCCGCGGCCTCGGCGATCACTTGCTGCCACTCCTGCGTCGTCAGCTCCTCCCGGTAATCACCGAGGTTGAGCGGGTTGGAGCAGTACGGGCAGTGCAGCGGGCAAGCGTAGGTAAGTTCTGCGAGCAGCCCGAGCGGCCTATCCATGGCTGACCTCCACGCATCGCTTGGCTAGCAGTCCGTTCAGGAACGCCTGGACCTCGGCGTCGGCCACGCGGTCGTAACGGCCACGCAGCTCGGCCAGGATCTCGGCCACCGTCCGCATCCCGTCGCACAGCTCCAGGATGGCCGCGCCGGTACCGTTCAGCAGGGTGACCGTCTCCGGAGTCAGCAGCACGTGCCGTTGCCGTGTCTGGTCGTACGCCAGCCGGACGTGCGGTGCGAGGCGGGGGCGGTCAGCGCTGTCAGCGGTCCGCATAGGCCCGGTCGATGGCATCGAGCATGCTCCACAACACGTCGCACTTGAAGGACAGTGCCGCCACGGCCGCCGCCTGCTGATCCGGTGTCCGGCAGTGCCGGGTCACCACCTGCAAGGCGTGCCGGGAATCGCGTGGCGCCTGGGAGAGGCGAGCCCGGAAGTAGGCGAGCCCCGCGGGATCGATCCAGGGGTAGTAACGCTCGAACGCGGCGAGGCGCTCGGCCATCAGGTCCGGCGCGAACAGCTCGGTCAGCGAGGAGGCCACCGCCTCAACCCATGGCCGGGTGCGGGCGAAGTTGACGTAGGCATCGACGGCGAACCGTACCCCGGGGACGACATGCCGCTCGTCCCGCATCTCCTCCCGGGTCAGTCCCGCTGCCTCGGCGAGGCGCAGCCACGCCTCGATGCCACCTTCGCTGCCCCCAACGCCGTCATGGTAGGGGCCGTCGTGGTCGAGGATGCGCTGGACCCAGCGGCGGCGGACGTCCCGGTCGGGGCAGTTCGCGATGATCGCCGCGTCCTTACGGGGAATGTTCTCCTGATAGTAGAAGCGGTTCGCCGCCCAGCCACGGATCTGCCCAGGGCTCAGCTTTCCCTCGTTCATCTTCCGGTGGAAGGGGTGCTGATCGTGGTAGCGCCGGGATTGCGCTCGCAGCGCCGCCACGAAGCTCTCGGTTTCCGTTATCGTCACCGCGCTCATATCCGCAGCTCCAGCCCGTCCACTGCGACCTCCATGCCCTGTTGCTCGAGGGTGCGACGTTCCGGCGCGTCTTCGAGCAGGATCGGATTGGTGTTGTTGATGTGAATGTAGATCTTCCTGTCGATCGGGAGCGGGGAGAGCTGTTCGAGGCTGCCGCCGGGACCGCTGATCGGCAGGTGTCCCATCTCGCGCGCCGTCTTTCCGCTCGCACCCAGCCGGATCAGCTCGTCGTCGTCCCAGCAGGTTCCGTCGACGAGCAAGCAGGCGCAGTCGGCGAGCTGGCGATGCACCGGCGCGGTCAGCTGCTGAACGGCCGGCAGGTAGACCAGCGTCCCGCCGGTGCGCACATCTGTGAGGCGGTAGCCGACGACGCGCCCCTCCCCGTTGCCGTTGCCGAACCGCGGCCGCTTCGTCGTGGGCACATCGAAGGCCTGGTACGACAGGCCGTCCCCGAGCGGCGTGTCACGCCCCGGCACGACGCGCCTCCAGCTGACCGGGCAGTAAGCCTCGAGCGTCCGGAGCAGCGAGGTTCCGTCCCTGAGCGTGTCGCGGGCCGCCTCGGTGGCGTGGACCTCGAGGCCGCGTCCCTCCCGGAGCAGCAGCAACCCGAGCGTGTGGTCGAGCTCGGCGTCGGTGAGCAGCACGGCCCGCACGGGAACCGCCCTCGATACGCCGCCAACGCGTCCGCCGCGGGGTCGCATGGCGGGGAAGGACTCGAGCTGGGCGTGGATATCGGGCGAGGCGTTGAGCAGGAACCACTGCCGGTAATCCGGGCTCACGGCAATCGATGACTGAGTGCGGGAACGGGCGGGCCGGGAACCGTCCCGTACCGCGTGGCAGGCGGGGCAGGCGCAATTCCACTGCGGGTATCCGCCCCCTGCTGCCGATCCCAGTACCCGAACCCACATGCCGATTCGCCGACTCCCCTACGTCCGGATCGTCCCGGGATACCGGGAAGGGCGCCGGGCCCACTTTTTATGAGGGGCCCGGCGCCCTGGCCGGTCACATCCAGTCCTGGTCCTGCCAGGCGCCCATGTATGCGGAACACTCAGGCGAGACTCTGATCTCCTCGGCGAGAGGGGTCTCCCAGACATGCTCTTGGGGCCGGTGTACGGTGTGCTCCCGGTCCATGGCTGTCACCTCCTTTCGTTGCCGGTCTCGTGGGTGGCCGCGCGGATCTGGCGCGTAGACAGCAGCGCTAGTCCGGCAGTGCGAACGCGAAGAGAGCGGCTCCGTGCGGTACCCCGAGCATCCCGGGCGCGAACCCTTCGATCCAGCCGCCCCAGCCGGTCGGTACGGCGATGTACTGTCGTCCGCCGATGCTGTAGGTGGTCGGGCTGCTGTGATGGCCGCTGCCGCACTGGAACTGCCACAGCGGTTCCCCGGTGCGGGCGTTGAACGCGTGGAACTCCCCGGTCGGCTCGCCGGCGAACACCAGGTCGCCCCCGG
>Ga0207652_10004978_pt1 | contig 10757 bp, 10 predicted proteins | sample KBSC63BmetaG_FD_184334 | JGI IMG/M metagenome (GOLD analysis project Ga0207652, IMG submission 184334) | Corn rhizosphere microbial communities from Kellogg Biological Station, Michigan, USA - KBS C6-3B metaG (SPAdes) (version 2) | ecosystem: Host-associated > Plants > Roots > Rhizosphere ...
CGGGAGCAGCGGGCGCGATCAGACCGCCCTCGGCGCGGCGGGGCTCGCGATTCGTCGGCACCGAGATGCCCTTCGTGCTCCGCGACCGCGACGGTGCGATGCTGAAACACTATTTCACGCTCGTATATCAGGCGATCACGGAGCTCGACGGCGCACGGTCCGGGATCTTTGTCCACGGCGTGGACGTCACCGCGTCCGTGCGCGCTCGCGTCGAGGTCGAACGCGCCAGCCGCGCGAAGGGCGAGTTCCTCGCCGTCATGAGCCACGAGCCGCGGACGCGACCCGGGCAAGCTTCCGACGATCTTCGAGCCGTTCGTGCAGGCCGACTCGCAGCGCACGCGCACGCGAGAAGGCATTGCCCTGGGCCTCGCCATCAGCCGGGGCCTCGCGCGCGGGGTGTCGCGTGATCTCACGGTGAGCAGCACACCGGGAGCGGGAAGCAGATTCTGCCTCTCACTCGCGGCGTGCTGAATCGTCTCAGCTCGCCTTCAGCACCACTTTCTCGCAGTTGTCCTGCTTCCTGACGAACATGTCGTACCCCTTCGGGGCGTCCGACAGCGGCATGCGATGCGTGATCACGAAGGTCGGATCGATGCGCCCCGCCATGATGTGCTCGAGCAGCGGCTGCATGTAGCGATGCACGTGGCACTGCCCCGTCATGATGCGGAGCGATCGATTCATCAGCGCGCCCATCGGGAACTGGTCGATGAATCCGCCATAGACGCCGATCACCGACACCGTCCCGCCGTTCTTGCACGCCAGAATGGCTTCGCGGAGCGCGAGCGGCCGGTCGAACTGCATGTTGATCGCCTGCTTCGCGCGATCCATGGCGTAGAGGAGGTGGTTCGCCGAATGCGCCTCCATGCCCACGGCGTCGATGGCGCTGTCCGGTCCGCGACCCGCCGTCATCTCCATGAGCGCTTCATGAACGTCGACTTCCTCATAGTTGATCGTTTCCGCCCCGACGTTCGCGCGCGCCATCTCCAACCGGTACGGCAGCCGATCGATGACGATCACGCGCTCGGCGCCGAGGAGCTTGGCACTTGCCGCGGCGAAGAGTCCGACGGGGCCGGCGCCCCAGACCGCAATGACGTCGCCGGGCTTGATGTCGCACATCTCGGCGCCCATGTAGCCGGTCGGGAAGATGTCGCCGAGAAACAGCACCTGCTCGTCGGTGAGGTCGTTCGGCACCTTGAACGCGCCGACGTCGGCGAACGGCACGCGCACGAACTCGGCCTGGCCGCCCGCGAACCCGCCCGTGAGATGCGAGTAGCCAAATGCGCCGGATGCGGAGTGGCCGAGCATCTTCTCCGCCAACCAGGCGTTCGGATTGGAGTTCTCGCAAATCGACGTCATACCGGCCTTGCACGCCGCACAGTTGCCGCACGCGATCGTGAACGGGACGACGACGCGATCGCCCACTTTGAGATTCTTGACGTCGGGGCCGACCTCCATCACCTCGCCCATGAACTCGTGCCCGAGCACGTCACCTTTTTCCATCGTCGGCATGAAGCCGTTGTAGAGGTGCAGGTCGGAACCGCAGATCGCGCACGACGTCACGCGCAGGATCGCATCCCGCTTGTTCAGAATGCGCGGCTCAGGCACGTCGACGACCTCGACATGCTTTTTCCCCATCCAACAAGCTGCTTTCATGCGGCGGAGCCTCCAATCTCTGATGTGTCGGTTCGGGAGTGCGCAGTCGCTGCCTGAGACGCCTGCGCATCGGGTTGTGCCGGGTGACGCGACGACGCGCCATTCACCCACGCGTCGGAAAGCACGATGTCGCCCGTCTCGAGGATTTGCTTGAATGCAAAGAGCTCGTCGTCACCGGGCGCATCCTGCGCGTACCGCCGCCACAACGTGGCGACATCCTCCGGTGATCGATCGATCGTCATCGCGCACCGAACGCGCTCACGCTCATCAGGGGTCCGATCGAACATGCGCCTCTCCGTTAGGAGTCGGCCAAGTCCGCACAGGACATGCCGGCTCGTCAGCCGTCTAGCAGAATTCGCTAAATCGGCGGGCGCGAGAGTTGTTTCATCCGCCGAGAAATTCGCCCGCGCTTCATCTGGACACGGCGCAGGGGGAACGGATTTCGCAACCGTGATGTGCAAAGCTCTCCAACACGACCATGGCCGCACGAAAGCCAAGAACGTCCGCATCCGCTCCCGAGACGAAGACGACCATCGTCGCCTTCCAAGCGGGAGCGAGCGCCGCCGATCGCTCGGAGGATGCGATCCGGCAGAAAGCCTACGAGATCTTTCTCTCGCGCGGCGACGCCGACGGCGATGATGTCTCCGACTGGCTCGAAGCCGAGCGTCAGGTCACACGCGCGAGCGGATCAGAGCTGATCTAGATCGCGCGTCATCTCGATCATCGTGCGACGAAAGCCGGCGCGAGCGAAGAGTCGCTGCGCCGCATCGTTGCGCTCGGCCGTCGAGAGCACCACCTGTCGCACGCCGCGCGACGTGAGCGCCGCGACAACGGCGTCGAGTAGCTGGCGGCCAACTCCGTGCCGACGACACTCCGGATCGACCAGAATGTCGTACAACACGCCGGCCGGCCCGCGCAGCGCCATGTAGTCCGTGTCTTCCACGCCTGCATAGGCATAGCCGATCGTCCCGCCGTGCTGCTCGGCGACGAGTACGATCGCTTGCTGCGCATGGAGCTGCGATCCGAGGAACGAGGCATAGCCGCGCTCGGTGTACGGCGTGGGAGCGATGAATCGCTTGCGGTCGAAGTGATGATGTGTTTGAACCATCAGCGCGCCGAGGCGCCCGAGGGTCGGCAGGTCGGCCGGTGTGGCGGGGCGAATGATGACGTCCGAAGCGTTCGCGGTCACGCGCGTGATCCTCTGGTGAATCGCTCTCGATCCAAAGAAATCTCGCACGCTCGCTGCGGCGCCGTCGCGCTGTCATGTGCCGTGGCGTACCATGGCCCGGTCCGTCCCATTCGGCTGCACCGCCGCCACCTGATCACGATATCGCCGACGCGGCCGGCTTCAGAGAACTCGAAACCGCCCGCGCCGAGCCCGACGATCATTCCCTTCTGGCGGTGGGGTCTACTCGGGCAGAAGCTCCCGCGGCGGCGGAATGAGATCCGCGAAGGGACGATAGAGCCGGCGGAGATCCTCGCGTGAGAGCTGCGGCCATGCGGCGAGCGCGAACGCGGCGAGATGGGCGGCGCGACGCATCCGCTGCACCGCGGACGCCGGCAAGATGCCCTCGAACACGGCGAGGTCGCTGTTGATCCGCTGGCGAATGCGGCGTGCGACGACCGGCATCGATTCGATGGCGTCGTGCAGTCTGCGCCGCGCCGCGTAGTCCGCCTGCTCTTCGAGAAACCAATTGGGGCTCCCGTCGCGCGCTTCGTCGACATACGTCTCGTCGTCGGCCGCCTCGAGCCACATGGACGCCGGAATGCAGCGCAGATGATGCAGGAACCAGGCGACGTACCCGCTGGCGGCGCCATACCAGCGCGTTTCTTCCGCGCGGAGCTCGGTCGAATTCAGAGTTTGCTCGAGTGGTGTCATTGTTGGCCTCCACGAATGAAATGGGTCGGCGACACTGAGCACCGGGCACGTCCCGGCGACGCAGTGCGTCGAGCGACTTCTGTTGGGAGGAGTGCGTGCGCGAACGCGACACGCGTGGCCTCGATCGGGGGATCGACGCCCTCCACCTTCCATGCGGCCTGCGGGGTTAGCTGACGGGTTAGGAGCTGGAAGTCTCCCTCCGGCGAACCGGATGCACCCCGATTGACTGGTTCCCCCGCCGCACGGTGCACTCATCGACGCCGCGCGTTCGGCAGTGGTACTGCTGGTCCTGCGATACAGCAAACCATCGGTACAAGTGTGCTGCGTGCTGCTTCTCCATCGTCGCACGTTATCGCTCGCGAGTCAAGCGGGCCGAGCAACTCGAGGCGCAATTCGACGGCACTCAGGGCGCCTCCAAAAACAGGGTATCTCTCGACAGAGAACCCCTCCTAAGTAATTCCCCGGAGACCGCTTCTTGTTCCTGAATCGCCGGGGGTTCGGCTGGGGGGCACGCCGACGAGCGTGGCGACGCCCACGACGATCACAGCGATCACAACGTCCTGCATCGCGATCTGCCGGAGACGACGCCGCGACCACCGCTTGCGAGCAACGCACCCGGCCGACAGCTTCGCACAGGCTCGTTTGGACCTCCCGCCGTCACCGCCCATGACCCGTCGCGTCCGTCTGTCGGCTGGTTCATCACTCGCATTGCTTTTCGGGTTACTGGCCGTTGCGCGGCTCGGCGCGCAGACGTTGCGTGGCACCGTTCGAGATCCGACGAATCGCCCGCTGCCCGGCGTCCTCGTGCTGATGCTCGACAGCACGTCGGGCGTCGCCGCACGCGCGCTCACCAACGAACGCGGCGAGTTTACGACCGCCTCGCCGCGCGCCGGCACCTATCGCCTGCGGATGATGCACATCGGGTTTCAGCCCGAGGTCTCAGAAGCCGTCACGCTGCTGTCGGGCGGCGAGATCACGAAGAGTTTCGTCTACACGAACGCGCGTGTCGCGCTCGACACCGTGCGCGTCGTCGACCGCGGATCCTGCCAATCGATCGGCGATTCGGCCGCAATCACGTTTCGCGTCTGGGAACAGGCGCGCACCGCGTTGCACGCGACGCAACTCACGGCAACCTCTCGTACGCTCATGGCCACGACGATCGCATACGATCGCGTGCTGGAGCCCGATCTTCGTCATGTTCGCCAGCAGCGCTCGAACCTGTCCACCGCGTTCGTGACGCAGCCGTGGCGCGCGGTCTCCGCGGATAGCCTCCATCGCGCGGGATTCGTCGTCACCGACCGCACAAACACCACGACGTATCACGCACCGGGAATCGAGGTACTGCTCTCGCCGACGTTCGTCGCCGACCATTGCTTCCGCCTCGTGCCGCCGGGTCGCGGCCACGAACAACTCATGGGCATCGCGTTCGAGCCAACGTCGGAGCGCAAGAAGCTCCCGGAGATTCGCGGTACGCTCTGGCTCGATCGCAAGAGCGCGGCGCTGCAGCGGCTCGACTTCGGCTACGTCCACCTCTCGCCCGAACAGGAGCAGCTCGGCGGGGGCGAGTTGGAGTTCGCCAACATGCGCAACGGCGCGTGGGCCATCTCGCGCTGGAGCATCCGCATGCCGGTCCTCGAGCAGACGATGGCAATGCAATCGCTCGGGGGCGTGCAGACACATGTCGCCGAGGTGCACGTCACCGGTGGCGAGCTCGCGCTTGCGATCGCCGCGGCGAGTCACGACACGCTGTGGACAGGACGCGTGCTCACGGTCGCAGGGACCGTCGTCGATTCCGCGAGCGGGAACAGCATCGCCAACGCGGACGTCTCGCTCGCGGGAACGTCGCTCTCGGCGACGACGGACAATCGCGGCCGGTTCACGATCGCCAAGATTCTCCCGGGGACGTACACGCTGGAAGCACGCACCGCGTCGCTCGATTCGGTCGGAGCGACGAAGCAGATGTCCATCACGTTGACGGATTCCTCAACGTCAATCGACGTGCGCGTTCCCTCTGCCGGGCAGATCGCATCCACGTTGTGCAGCGCGTCGCATCAGACGGATGCATCGCTGGCCGGGATCGTCGTCGGTTCCGTTCGCGCGAGTGATTCGACACGAGCCGCGAACGCGCGCGTGACGGCCGAGTGGCAGGATCAGGGATCGTCGTCGCCGCGGCTCGTCGAAACGCACAGTGACGCGCGCGGCGCATATCGTCTTTGCGGCGTCCCGGTCGGTTCGACGCTGACGTTGCGATCATCGAGCGAAACCGGCGCCAGTTTGGCCCGCGACGTTCGCATCACGGGAGACACACGCGTCCTTCGCGCGGACCTGGTGCTCCAGCGCGGCGCGGCAGGCATGGCGACGCTCACCGGCGTCGTGCTGATCGATTCGACGAAGCAGCCCATCGCGGCAGCCGAGATCACGCTCGTCGATCTGGCGAGCACCGTTCTCACCGACGACCACGGCGTATTCCAGTTCTCTGATGTACCGCCCGGCTCTCATCACCTCACCGCGCGTCGCGTCGGGTACGGATTGCTCGACGCGTCGATCGATATGGCGCCGAACCAGACCACGCAGCGGACGCTCCATCTGTCGCGCGCCGCGGCTCTGGACTCCGTCGTTGTGAATGCGGCGACGCGCGATCATGGCATGCGCGAGTTCGAGGAGCGGCGGCGCACCGGCTTGGGCCGATTCCTCACACGCGCCGAGCTCGCACCGATGGACGGCCTCACGCTCGTCGAGGCACTGACGAGCGTGCGAGGCGTGTCGATCGCGCGTGGCCCGATGGGTCATGGCTGGGCTTTGTCGAAGCGCTCGCTGCCGCCCGCCTGTGCCGTGCTGACCGGTATGACGCCGCAATGCGCGGCGATGCTTGCCGGCGAGGGCTTCTACGTCCCGCCGCCGGGCGAGGCGGAGAAGGCCGCGGGCGCCGCGTGCTACATGCAGATCTACATCAACCAGACGCTGGTGAACCCCGAGAGTCCAACCGAGCCGTTCGACCTCGGCAGCATTGCGACGAATTCGATCCAGGCCATCGAGGTCTACGCGACCGATTCGGAAGTGCCGATGCGCTACTCCGGTCACGGCTCCAAGTGCGGCGTGATCGTTCTGCACACGCGCCGCTGAGCACGACGGCGATCAGACGGCCTTCAGGCGACCCTCGAGAAAGCCCAGCACGGCGAGCGCGAGCGGAATGATCGCGAGCACAGCCGCCGCGCTGAGTACGAGCCAGCGCTGGTTGAGCCGCGCACTGATCGCGGGCACGATGGCTCCAAATAGCAACGCCACCCCGAGCAGGGTGGCGTCCACGAACAATCCGAGAATGATGCCCGACACCGTGCTCCAGACGAGGATCGACGTGCGCACGGTCGTACGGTGCTCGAGCGCGCGCTACGGCTTGATCTGAATCGGCGCGCCGACCGGAACCGCGCGAAAGATCTCTTCGATCTCCTGGTTGGTCACCGCGATGCAGCCTTCCGTCCAATCCGTCTGTCGATGGTCCGCGCCGTAATACGAGTACGCCTTGGGCAACCCGTGGATCATGATGTCGCCACCTGCCTGCACGTGCAGCTCGCTCGCCCGCTCGAGGTGTGCGGCGTCGGGATACGAGATGTGCAGCGCCATGTGATACTTGCTGTCCGGATTGCGGAAGTCGATGTGGAACAGCCCTTCGGGCGTGCGTCCATCGCCGATCTTCACCTTGTCGCCCTTCGGATTCGTGCCCAGTGCGATCAGATACGATCGCACCGGAATGCCGCCGTAATAGAGCGTGAGCGTGTGCTTCGCTTTCTCGACCACGATGCTGTCCGCCATCATCGTGCTCTTGATCCCAGTCACCGGCGTGTGGGAGATGGTCGGCGTGATGGCATGCCGGAACGTGGCCGTGTCACGCGGAGTGGCCGAGAGGAGGGCGGCGGCGCCGAGAAGCGTAAGGAGCATGTTGGAAACGCGAGACTACGCTGAGTGAGCAGCGTGGAAGGCGGAGGAGCGATGATGGCCGTTCGCGAGTACGACGTTCAATATACGCTCGGGGTCACGGTACGTTCCAGCCGTATCAATGCGTGCCCGCCAAGCGATCACAGCCGTTGAGCACCCTGATCGCACTGTGCTCGACCTTCGCGTCTCGGTCCTCGAGGTGGTCATCATCACACCGCCGCTCACGATTGCACCACCGAGCGGGCCATTGCACCAATGGCCAACACGCTCGCGCCCTCTCACGCTGAACTCAGAATCTCCTCTAGCATCCATCGCAAACGCCAGGCCTCATCTCGCCAGCCGATCGAGATACATCTTCCTCGCCTTCGCGACCTTGGGCGCGATCACGATCTGACAGTACCCCTGCTCCTGATTCTGCGTGTAATAGTCCTGGTGGTACGTCTCGGCAGAATAGAACGTGGTGAACTGCACGACCTGCGTCACGATCGGATCGTCCCACACCTTGTTCCGATTCAGCTCGTCGATCACTTGCTCCGCCATGTCGCGCTGCTCCGGCGAGTGATAGAAGATCACCGAGCGGTACTGCGTGCCGACGTCTGCGCCCTGCCGATTGAGCGTCGTCGGGTCATGAATCGTGAAGAAGACGCCGAGGAGATCTCGGAACGAGATCACCGAAGGATCGAACGTGATCTGCACGACTTCGGCGTGTCCCGTCATCCCCGAGCACACATCGCGATAGCTCGGATTCGGATATTGCCCGCCGGTGTAGCCCGACACGACGCTGTCGACGCCGCGCAGCATGCGAAACACGGCATCGAGGCACCAGAAGCATCCGCCGCCCAGAGTCGCTACTTCGCGCGTTTCGCTGCTCATCGTCCCATCCTCGTGTGTGAATTGGAAATTTCGTCGCCGCGGCAAGGGCAGCGCCTACGAAATGTTCGGTGGTTCTCGGTAGCTCACGGCGTACTCGGCGGTAGCTGCAAGTACTTGCAAGTACCTGCGATCGAAGATCCAAAGAAAAGTCCCGGCCTCGAGAGAGAGCCGGGACTTTTGACCAACCGACGGACCGAAGCTTATGCCGCCATTCCATCCCGCAGCACATCGGCCGTATCGCTCTCGCGCAAACGCTTGAGCGCACGATCGCGCAACTGCCGCACACGCTCTCGCGTGACACCCAGGTCTCTTGCGATCTCCTGCAGCGTCATCGGACGGCTGCCCTCCAGCCCGAAGTAGAGCGTCAACACGCGGCGGTCGCGCGGAGCAAGCACCTCGAGCGCGCGGGCAATCGCCTCGCGACGAGACTCGCTCTCCACTCCGCCCGGCAGCACGTCTTCGTCCTCGCCACGATCGAGCACCAGCGTCTCACCGAGCGTGCGACCCTGATCACCCGACACCGACGGCTCGTCGAGCGAGCGCACCGGCTGCAGCAATGCCACCAGCCCACGCGTGACGTCGAGCGAGAGATCCGCCACCGTCGCGATCTCTTCCTCATACGGCTCGCGCGACAACTTCTGACGCAGCACTTCCTGCGCGCGCGACACGCGCGACAGATCCGCCGCGCGGTTGAGTGGCACCTGCACCGTGCGCCCCTGCCGCTGCACGGCCGAGTGAAGCGCCTGGCGAATCCACCACACCGCGTAGCTGATGAAGTTCACACCCACTTCTGGATCGTACTTATCCGCCGCACGCACCAGTCCGGCGTTGGCCTCGCTCACGAGGTCGCCGAGCGGCACGCCGCGATTCTGATACTGCTTCGCGACAGAAAATGCGAACCGCAGGTTCGCGCGAATGAGCTCCGAACGCGCACGCTCGCGTGCCTCGTCGGAGGTCGCGCGCCGCATCTGGCGCGCAAGATCCTTCTGCTGCTGCGCATTGAGCACAGGCTCTCCACGCAACTCATCGATGTAGAGGTCCAGCAGGTCGCGATCGTCGTTCGTCGTATACATCGCTCACCTCCGGCGCTGAAGAGCGCCAGACCCATTGTTCGTGCTTATTCGCTTCGCGCCCCGGAGGACGCGCGCTTCACGGCCCTGACAGTCCTCGTGGTCTTCGGTCGCGCAGCGACCTCACCTTCCGGCACAGCCATCCGTCTCCGAAGCTCGGCCATGTACGACTCGAACACACCGGCCCGAATTCGGTAGTACACGAACTGCCCGTCGCGTCGGGACTCCACCAACCCAGCGCCGGCCAGCTCCTTCAGATGATGCGAGATCGTCGCCTGGCGAACCGGAAAACATCCGCACAGGCGCTGGCAACCCACTTCCGCCTGTTGCGCGATATGCTCGAGAATCTCGAAGCGTCGCGGGTCGGCGAGTGCCTTGGCGATCCGTTGGAACTGGTCAGCGTCCACGAGCAGCCATACTCCACGGGCAGTACGATAGATAGATAATCATCTAATTGTACGACGCAAGCGCCTGTTCGGTTCCCTCCCTCCTCCATCTACTTTCCAAAAGGACAGAATCAGTTGTCGGCCCGATCCCTGCTCGATGGGTTCCCGTCTGCCGCATTCCCGAATTCGCCGTCCTCACCGATCATGACGACCACAGCACCCAGCACTTCGGCCCAAGGCGACTCCCACACCACGCGACTCGTACCCTCTCGGCGGCTGACCGACTTGCCGACGTACGTCTTCGCCTGGCTCGACGAACTCAAGGCCGACGCGCGCGCCCGCGGCATCGATCTGATCGACCTCGGTATGGGCAATCCCGATCAGCCCACACCGCCACAGATCGTCGACGCGATCGTCAACGCGTACCGCGACCCGCGCACGCACGGCTATCCGCCCTTCCGCGGGACCGACGCGTTCCGCGGCGCTGTTGCGAAATTCATGCACAGGCGTTTTGGCGTCGACGTCGATCCCGGCACCGAGGTGCTCTGCCTGAGCGGCGCGAAGGAAGGAATCGCCCACGCCACGATCGGCTTTGCCGACGAGCACACGATCTCGCTGGTGCCGGACATCTATTATCCGGTCCACGCACGCTCCACCGGCCTCGTCGGTGGAAAGACCTACCTCATGCCGCTGCGCCGTGAACGCGGATTTCTACCGGACTTCTCGACGATTCCGAGCGACGTGCTCGACCGCGCATCGCTCCTCGTGCTCAACTATCCGCACAACCCGACGGGTGCCGTCGCTCCGCTCGAGCTCTTCGAGGAAGCCGTCGCGCTCTGCCGCAAACACGACATTCTGCTCATTTCCGATCTCGCATACAGCGAGCTCACCTTTGACGGCGGCAAGGCGCCGAGCGTGCTGCAGGTCCCGGGAGCGAAGGATGTCGCGCTCGAGTTTCATTCG
>Ga0207652_10004979_pt1 | contig 10756 bp, 3 predicted proteins | sample KBSC63BmetaG_FD_184334 | JGI IMG/M metagenome (GOLD analysis project Ga0207652, IMG submission 184334) | Corn rhizosphere microbial communities from Kellogg Biological Station, Michigan, USA - KBS C6-3B metaG (SPAdes) (version 2) | ecosystem: Host-associated > Plants > Roots > Rhizosphere ...
GGAATGCTTTCACGTTTATATTATTATGCAACTGTAACGTATGTTGGTGGCGGTTTTGGCGATGACGGACTGCACAATATTTTAGAAGCGGCGGTGTATGGAAGGCCGGTTATTTTCGGCCCCGAATATGACAAAAATTTCGAGGCAGAAGAAATGCTTGAAAGCTCAGGCGCAATAAGTATTAAGAACGCCATCGAACTGGAAAAAATAGTAGATGAATTATTAAAAGACAACGAAGAACTCAGGATTAGAAGCGAAGCAGCAAAAAATTATGTTTATAAAAATGCAGGTGCCACAGATAAAATTATTTCATATATAGAAAGTAATAAATTGCTTTAAGCCTGGCTACAATGAAACAGGCATACAATAGTGAAGCAGTAAATAACGCGGAATTTAATTCAGCTGCACAGAATAAATCATGCGAATCGAATGATAAAGACCGGAGATCCACGTAAGACTTAATCCCGTAATAGATGATGGATTTCAATTTTGCTCATATCCCTGATAGCTTCTGCAATTGAGGCGGCATCAATTCCGACATCGTGCTGCTGCTGGCTTTGGGAGGCGTGTTCAATAATCTTATCCGGGATTCCTAAAATTTTGATATCTGTTTTGTATCCAAATTGATTCATAAACTCCAATATAGCAGAACCGAACCCACCAACTACAGTTCCATCTTCAACTGTGATTACTTTAGAATAATTTTGGAATACTTCATGCAATAATTTTTCATCAAGAGGCTTCACAAACCGAAGATCATAATGCGCGGGGTTTAGCCCTTCCTTTTTTACGTCGCGAATGGCTGCTGCCACAAAATTTCCCGGATGCCCAAAAGAAAGGACAGCAATATCTTCCCCGTCTTTTATTTTTCGGCCGGTTCCGATTTTAATTTCTTTCATTGGCGTTTTCCAATCAGCTTTTACGCCCTGCCCGCGCGGGTAACGGATTACAAACGGATTTTTTGTTGATTCCAACTGTGCAGTGTACATCAGATCTCTTAATTCGCTTTCATTCATTGGCGCACTCACTATCATATTGGGGATACAGCGCATGTAAGCAATGTCGTACGCTCCCTGGTGCGTAGAGCCGTCTTCACCAACGAGCCCAGCCCTATCGAGGCAAAAAACCACTGGCAAATTTTGTAATGCTACATCATGAATTACCTGATCGTAGGCACGCTGCATAAACGAGGAATACACATTACAAAACACACGCAATCCCTGCGTAGCCATGCCGGCGCTCAGCGTGACAGAATGCTGTTCACAAATGCCCACATCAAAAGCCCGGTTTGGCATTTTATCCATCATATATTTTAAAGAACAGCCGCTCGGCATTGCAGGCGTCACGCCCATTATTTTATCATTTTTTTCAGCAAGCTCAATAATGGTCTGTCCAAAAACGTCCTGGTATTTTGGAGCCTGTGGAAGATCAAATTTTTTCTTATAGATTTCGCCGGTTATTTTATCAAAAAGCCCGGGAGCATGCCATTTAGTTTGATCTTTTTCAGCCAATTCAAAACCCTTGCCCTTTATTGTTTTGATATGTAGCAATTTAGGTCCCGCAATTTCTTTCATATCCTGTAAAGTGTCCACCAGCTTTGAGATATTGTGCCCGTCAAGCGGGCCAAAATACCGGATATTTAAGGATTCAAAAAGATTACTGCTCTTGCTAACCATTCCCTTGAGAGACGTTTCAATCTTTCCCACCATTTTTCTTGAAAAAGTCTTCCCCGGCAATTTGCCAAGCGCTTTCCAAAAATCATCCCTTAATTTATTGTAAGTAATAGAAGTAGTAATATCGGTAAGGTATTCTTTTAAAGCGCCCACATTGGGGTCAATACTCATGCAGTTGTCATTAAGAATTATGAGTAAGTTGCTTTTCTCAATTCCGGCGTGGTTCATCGCTTCAAAGGCCTCCCCTGCCGTCATCGCGCCATCGCCTATTACTGCTATATGCTGCCGTTTTTTTTCGCCTTTATAGTGCGAAGCCATTGCCATTCCAAGGGCAGCAGAAATAGAAGTTGAGGAATGCCCGACTCCAAATGTGTCATATTCGCTTTCGCTTCTTTTCGGGAAACCACTTAATCCATTATACTTTCTGATTGTATTAAATTCATCTCTTCGGCCTGTAAGTATTTTGTGGCCATAGGCCTGGTGGCCTACATCCCAGACAAGTTGATCGTAAGGAGTATTAAAAACATAATGCAATGCCACAGTTAATTCTACTACACCCAGGCTTGCAGCAAAATGACCGCCATGCACACTTACGACATCCACGATATACTGGCGTAGCTCATCACAAAGCTGGTGAAGCTTTGATCTATCTATCTTTTTAAGATCCGAGGGGGAGTTGATAAGACTTAAAAGTGGGCCGGGCAAAATTTCCATTTGGTAAATTTAATAAGTTAAGGACATTTTTAAGAAAAATAATTGACGGCCGTGGGCAGTAATTAATTTGCAGCAAATTATTTAAGATTTAATAAAGAATAACTTAATAAATCCAATTTTTGTTTTAACATAAAATTATAATTTGCTGCGTTGAAATAAAAGTTTCGCGCACCAACAAAGCCAATGCTTTTTATTTAAATAAGATGGGCTAAAAAAGAAAAATCTGAAGTCTTTTTCCGAATTTAAAAGATTTCTTGAAGGTTTTTATGATTTTTTATAGAAATTTGAAATCCTGCAAAAATGCTTACATATATTATATTGTTTAATTATTTAAATTTCGTATATGTTCGCAACTGATTAAACGCCAAGTGAACATTTAAAAATTTTTTAGAAATGAAATTTGAAAAATTAGGGTAAAAATTACCCATATTGGCATAAATATTGCCCAAATACTGCTAAAATAAATCCAAAAAAATTCAATAAAAACCCTGCATACAAATTAGGTGCCAAAAATCCAAACCCTTGTTCAAAACTAGTTAACCCCTTTAAGCATTTATATTATGGTTTTAACGAATACGTTGAAGCCATAACTGGCTTTATTTACGAATCAAACAACCATTTAACCTTAAATCAATAATCTAAAAACCTTACTTAATGAAAAATCTTTTCACACTTTCCCTGGCGGTTTTTTTTACAATTTTTTCATTTAGCGCTTTTGCAACCACTTATTATTTATCAAGTTCATCAGGCAATGATAACAATTCAGGAACAGATCCATCCTCGCCGTGGAAGACTATTGGTAAATTGAATTCAGTTTATAATCTTCAGCCTGGCGATAATGTTTTATTTAAAAGAGGTGACACCTTTTATGGCGGAATTGTAATTAATAACTCCGGTAGTTCGGGCAATCCAATTACCTATGGCGCTTATGGTTCAGGAGCTAAACCTATAATTACGGGTTTTACCAATATTACTTCCTGGAGTAACTTAGGCGGAAATATATGGGAAAGCACCGATGCCGTTTCTTCGCTTCCTTACACGAATATGGTGTCCGTAAATGGAGTAAATACGGCAATGGGAAGATATCCGAACAGCACAGGCCCAAATACCGGTTATTTATATATCCAGTCGCATTCCGGAAATTCTTCAATTACAGCAACGGACGGATTAGGTTCCAATAATTGGACTGGAGCGGGAATTGTGATTAGGAAAGCTAAGTATGTGATCGAGAGAGGTAATATCACCTCTCAGTATGGAAACACTTTAAACTATACTGGTGCGAGTGTAAACGATACACAGGACGATTTTGGATTCTTTATTCAGAATGATCCAAAAACACTGGACGTAAACGGAGAATGGTATTATAATCCTTCTAGCAGGAAACTGAGAGTTTATTATAGTTCTAGCCCTTCAGACGTTAGAATTGCTACTATTCAAAATCTCGTAAGTAGTTATGGAAAAAGTAATTTTACTATTGAAAATATAAGTTTTACTGGTTCAAATGGCGATGCTATTTCATGCCTTAATTCGGGAACAAATCTAACGGTTCAAAATTGCGATATTTCGTTAGCAGGTATGTCCGCTGTTTGGACGGTTATGACAAACTCAGCTATACAAAATAATAATATAAATGACATAAATTATATTGGTGTATACTCGTCAAATGATAACGCGGTAATTAAATCTAACAACTTTAACAATATCAACATTTGGGAGGGGGAAGATCAAATAATAGCTTCCGGAGGTGTTATTTCAACTTACGGACAAAATACTCTTATTCAATATAATCAAATCAATAACTGCGGATATAGTGGAATTAAATTGGGCGGTTTAAATACGCAAGTACGAAATAATTTTGTGAATCGCTTTTGTTTAATCAAAGAAGATGGTGGCGGAATAGATATGAGCGCTAGGGATAGAGCTAGGGGAAGCATAATTGATGGCAATATTGTTATAAATGGTATTGGATCAAGCAATGGAACATCAGATGTAAACAGCCATGATTTCGGAGGAATATTTATTGATGCATATGGAACCGGCATAACAATAACTAATAATTCTGTAGCGAATGTTGCTACAGCAGGGATAAAACTTCATGGAGCAAATAATATTACTATCAAAGGAAATACAACTTTTAATACTGGTGGTCCCAGTTGGACAAAGGGCGGCTTACTGCTTCTTTCGGTAGATGAATACCCAATCTATAATTTGACGGTTGAAAATAATATTTTTGTTGCACGAAATCCTGACCAATACGCTTTTTTTGGATATCCCGGAATGCAATCTTTCGGCACTTCTGACAACAATTATTTTGCTAAGCCTATAGATGAAAGTACCGCTATGAAAGCATATACAACTGTTTATAGCTTGCTCAATTGGAAATCATACTCTGGCGAAGACTGGAATTCAAAAGGGTCTCCTAAAACTATTTCGGATGTTAACGACCTTAGATTTGAGTACAATGCTTCTTCCTCTTCCAAAACAATACAATTGGATGCAAACTATATTGATGTAAAAAATAATTCGTATAACGGATCAATCACGCTTGCCCCCTACTCTTCCGCTGTCTTAATTAGAAATGGAGCAAGAACCACTAATCAACCTCCAATTGCAGACGTTGGAGATGACAGAACAATTCAACTTCCGAAAAGTAGCATTACACTTGCGGGAAGTGGTACGGATGAAGATGGATCAATTACTTCTTATTCATGGACCCAGTTATCCGGCCCATCTACCGCGGAGTTAACCAATTCTTCTTCCGCACAGGCAGGAGCAAACAATCTTGTGCAAGGTGTATATCAATTCCAATTAGAAGTGAAAGATAATCAGGGAGCTTCAGGTACTGCTACATTGAAAGTAACTGTACTTTCGGAAGAATCTACTTCTAATATTGCACCCGTAGTTAGCGTAGGTGATGACAGGGTCATTGCGCTTCCCAAAAACAGCGTGGTACTGCCAGGAAGTGCATCTGACGAAGATGGTTCTATTCAATCCTATCAATGGTCCCAGGTTTCAGGCCCCTCTTCTGCTACGCTTATAAATTCATCTTCTGCACAGGCGGGAGCCGGCGATTTAGTATCAGGGACCTATCAATTTCAATTGAAAGCTACTGATGACAAGGGAGAAAGTTCAACTTCGATTCTAAAAGTCACGGTAACTGCTATAGAGGGCGCTTCTGTTGCTAATATTGCTCCGGTAGCCAACGTAGGTTCTGACCGCTCGATAAATTTACCTAAAAATAGCATTGTCCTCCCAGGTAGTGGAAGTGATGAGGATGGTTCAGTGAGCTCATACAATTGGAGCCAGATATCGGGGCCTAATAACGCAATGCTTATTAATTCCACTTCGGCTCAGGCGGGGGCATCAAATCTAGTAGAGGGAAATTATCAATTTCAATTAAAAGTGACAGATAACATGGGGGCAACCGGCACTGCCATTCTGGATGTGAAAGTTAACCCAGCACCGCCTAATATGCCTCCTGTTGCCAATGTAGGTTCCGATCGTTCGATTTATTTACCCAAAAATAGCATTGTCCTCCCAGGTAGTGGAAGTGATGAGGACGGTTCAGTGAGCTCATACAATTGGAGCCAGATATCCGGGCCTAATAACGCAATGCTCATTAATTCTACCTCGGCTCAGGCGGGGGCATCAAATCTAGTAGAGGGAAATTATCAATTTCAATTAAAAGTGACAGATAACCTGGGCGCAACGGGCACCGCCATTCTGTATGTCAAAGTTAACCCAGTGCCTAACATACCTCCTGTCGCCGATGCTGGTTCTGATAGAAATATCGACCTTCCGAAAAATAGCATTGTATTGTCGGGCCGGGGAAGCGATGAGGATGGGTCAGTCACCTCCTATTCCTGGAGTCAAATTTCAGGGCCTAACAGCGCTTTACTTATCAATCCTTCATCTGCCATGGGAGGAGCCTCGAATCTTATAGCGGGAAATTACCAGTTTCAATTGGTTGTGACTGACAACCTGGGGGCCATAGGTAAAGATGTGATTAATGTAACTGTTTCTGGTTCCTTAAGTGCGCAAAGGCAAATGACAACTGGAACTGATAATACTTCTGTTAATACAAGTGATACAAAACTAGATATCACCTCTGGCTCTTCAACATTGAATTCAACCGAAAACCAGTCATTAAGTATAAGTGCCTACCCAAATCCTTTTATAAATACAATTACGGTTCGTATTTCCGGACCGGCAGGCCCCTTTAGTTTAACACTTGTTGATGCTTCCGGAAGAACTTTATGGGTTAAAAAAGGAACAAAAAATGATGGGCTATACGAGGAGAGTATAAATACTTCGAATATTCAAAAAGGCATTTACTTTCTTACATTAATACAAAATGATGAAAGATCCACAGTAAAGTTGGAAAAGTAAGAATATAAATAAAAAGTAAAAAGGGCTATCTCATTAAATTTGAGATAGCCCTTTTTTTTTGAAATTATTTCTATTTTGGATTGATAACCCGGTTATAAACTTACTTAATTTTGAGGACTGCTTGCTCTCAGTGTGCGGAGCTCACAATAATTCTTCCTGGTCAACGTTTAAATTGCTATTAAACCAGCAAATCAAACTGGTATATCCAAATCGCTATAATTTAAACCCTATGAAACCAATTTCCTTATTAAACACAAACATTTACGGTTCCCAGTAAAAAAGTTTTTCAGTTAAAGGAATGCTCGTTATTCCTGGTCAATATCCAAGGACTTTTAAGCCCGTTTTAACTGCGTTTGTGATTTAATCGCTAAGCAGAATAATCCTAATCCTAAACCTTTCCAGCAAGCCTTGCTTTGCTATTGATATTCCTATGAAAATCCTTATCCTATTATCAGTATTATGTAATGTTTTATCTTTGAATTCATTTTCTAAAGACATTAAGTTTCCACTTGATTTATACGCAAATCCTGTAGCGAATGCGGGGTCTGATCAAATTATTTACTTAAACCAAACTTCCACCGCAACACTTGACGGAAGCGGCAGCCTTGGGGATACTTACGAATGGACTGAGATCTCTACAGATTACCTGAGCGGAGGTCAAGTTACTTCGCCAAATTCCAGGATTACTACTGTAACTGGATTGCCCCAAGGAGTATTTTATTTTAGAATAAAAGTAACTACTGGTGGAATTAGCACGTTTGATAGTATGAAAGTTGTTGTAGATGTAAATGAGCCTCCAAAAAATGCAAAGGTTTTTTATCAATTTCCCTTAAATAATCCCGATTTCGTCTATAAAATTAATCTTCGGGATGACACAATTGATCATATTGGTTATAATGAAGGTTATCCTTATCCGCACTCAAGATTTTTCAATGCTGACGGCAAAATCATGGGTTTCATAGAACGCGGAAGATTACAACAGGCAACAGTAGATCCTTTAAGAGGTAAACTATATAACACTGTTATCGCTGGTCAACCGTGGGGAACTAATGTAAATGTTGAAGGAGACGGTTACTCTCGTAGTCAAATAAATATTACAGACAACAGTAAGCCAGACACCAATAAAACGTATGTAATCATTTGGAAGTTCTATTTTCCTCAACCCTTTACTCTAATGTCACAAATACCTGATTGGGGAAGGTTTACAGCATTCGATGTTCACGGTAATGATGATGGAAGTGGGCAATTGACATCCATGTTTGGCAGAGATTACTTTTATTTCTCAGACAGGATTAAGATGTCCGACGGGTCTTTTAATGGAGACGGAAGGGAAATACAGATGCTTCCGACGAGTGAATTGTATAATAGAACAAATACAGTTAAAATAACTTACAGGGAAGGTTCAGGTTATGTGAATCAGAAAGCATTCCTACGAATTGAAGTTAATGGGGTAACTAAACTTTTTAGAAACCAAGGCCAGGTTGGTAAAACGCCCGGGCAGGATTATATAAAAATAACCGGTATATACGATTGGAGAAACTTATTAGTTCAGGCTGATGATATGATAAGCCATAAGAGATTCTCAATCGTAACTGAAGATGGAACAATCTTCGAATTAAACAATTCACCATATGTAGATGCGGGGATTGACCAAAATATTTCCGGTTCATCAACAGCACTCTCCGGCACAGCAAACGATGATGGGGTGAGTGGCAACGGCAAAATAATTTCGTATAAATGGACAAAAATTAGTGGAGGCGCAGTATCAGTTTCTTCACCAAATTCCCCGACCACCAATTTAAGCGGCTTATCAGCCGGAATATACCAATTTCAATTGAAAGCCACTGATGATAGCGGTATTGACGGTTATGATACGGTTAAAATAACAGTGGAAGGCAACGCTAACTCTTTTCCAATCGCAAAGGCAGGCGCTGATACCACATTAACTTTGCCTGAAAATAGCCTTACTATTTACGGAAGTGGAACAGACTCAGACGGTACTATTCAATCTTATTCCTGGGCTAAACTCTCCGGCCCGGCATCGTACTTAATTGCCAATCCGTCAAATTCTACAACTAATATCACCGGTTTAGAAGCAGGTGTTTATGCATTTGAGTTCACCGTCAAAGACAATACCGGAGATGAAGGAAAAGATACAGTTTTTGTTAGTGTTGTACAACCAATTGCTCCCACAGCCGAAGTAGGTTCAGACAGAGATATTGAACTACCAAAAAACAGCATTGTATTACCAGGAAGTGGTTCAAGCGTTGATGGAACAATAGAATCTTATTTCTGGGAGCAAATTTCCGGTCCAGCAAGGTCAAGAATAACCGGGGCGGACTCAGCTTATGCAGGAGCCTGGGATTTAATTGCGGGTTCTTATCAATTCCAATTGACTGTTAAAGATAATCATGGGCTAACGGGTTCAAAAATCTTAAATGTTTTGGTAAATCCTTCTTCTGATATTTCTCCCATTTCTAATGCAGGGCAGAATCAGCAAATACAACTTCCTGTGAATACGGTTACCTTACAAGGAAATGCAACAGATCAGGATGGAACCATAGCTTCAGTTGAGTGGTCAAAAATCTCTGGGCCAAATCCGGGGAAAATCGTTAATCCTGATTCGGCCACAACCACAGTAACCGAACTTATAGCAGGGATTTATATTTTCAAACTGACCGCTACAGACAATAAAGGCGCGACGGCCGACGATACTGTTTCTATAATTGTGAATGCTGCTGCCAATATTCCTCCATCTGCCTCAGCCGGCTCTGACCAAACCCTTACTCTTCCGGCCAACAGCGTTTTATTAGCAGGAGAAGGAAGTGATGAAGATGGAACTATTGAAAAATATTACTGGGCAAAAATATCAGGCCCTATATCTGGTTCTATAGAAAACCCGCTCTCCCCTGCCACAAATGTTTCTGATTTATCTGAAGGAATTTATCAGTTTGAATTAACGGTTACTGATAACGCTGGAGCTGCGGCAACAGACACTGTTACAATTACCATTGATCCTGCAAAAAATATAAAACCTGTAGCTGACGCCGGAGTTGACCAGGCGCTCATCCTTCCCATAAAAAATTCAATCCTTTATGGAAGTGGCAATGACCAGGATGGCACTATAACCTCATATCTGTGGCAACAGATTTCCGGCCCTTCACAAGTCAATATTGAAAATAAGGATTCGGCCGTTACCAAAATTTCAACATTCTCAGAAGGTGTCTACCAGTTTGAATTAACTGTTACTGATAACAAAGGCGATGCTAGCAATGATACAATTAATATTACCGTATCGCCGGCAATAAATATTGCGCCTATTGCTGATGCTGGTGCGGACCAGGCCATCACTTTACCCAAAAATAGTATCCTGCTTTCCGGAAATGGAATTGATCAGGATGGAACCATTGAAAAATATTCATGGGCACAAATCGCAGGTCCAGCCATTGATTCAATAGAAAACCCTTCTTCTTCCTCAACCAACATCTCAGGCTTATTTGAAGGCACCTATGTGTATGAATTGTCGGTGACAGATAATAGCGGAGCGATTGGAAAGGATACTGTAACCGTTACCGTGTCGGCGGCAAAAAACACGGCGCCAGAGGCAGAAGCAGGAGCCAATCAAACCATTCTGCTTCCTAACCAAAATACAATATTATATGGAAGTGGAACAGATGAAGATGGTATCATTGAAAAATATTATTGGGCCCAGATATCAGGGCCATCAGGTATTCAAATTGAAAATCCGGATTCATCTTATACCAATGTCAGCGGGCTTTTACAAGGAACTTATGAATTTGAATTGACAGTTACTGATGACATGAATTCGATTGGAAAAGATACCGTAACTATTCAGGTAAATTCATTTACGAATATTGCTCCTGTAGCCGATGCAGGCGCAGATGAAGAAATCACGCTGCCGGTAAATAATATACTTCTTTCAGGGATCGGATCGGATGAAGATGGAACAATTTCAGCCT
>Ga0207652_10004980_pt1 | contig 10756 bp, 7 predicted proteins | sample KBSC63BmetaG_FD_184334 | JGI IMG/M metagenome (GOLD analysis project Ga0207652, IMG submission 184334) | Corn rhizosphere microbial communities from Kellogg Biological Station, Michigan, USA - KBS C6-3B metaG (SPAdes) (version 2) | ecosystem: Host-associated > Plants > Roots > Rhizosphere ...
CGTAGCACTTCGCATTCGACTATCTCCCGCGGCGTACTTGCGCGCGCTTTGGCCGGCGGTTTCGAGCTGTTCGGCAATGGCGGTCGCTGTGTTCTTCGCACAATCGATGCTGCCCGCCACGTATCCCCTCGTGGTTCGCCTCATCGCGGAGATCGTTCTCGGAGCCATGCTGTACTCCGCCTGCGTGCTGCTATTCCATCGCGCTCGGCTTACAGGGTTTCTCGCTATCGTCCGGAACGCGCGCGCCTGAAGAGTTTTTCTCATGCGATATCGTAGCGCGTTCGCCTCGCGCTGCGTCGCGATCGCATCCAGGAACTAGAGAATAGTCTGCGAGCTCGATGTCATCGCGTTGGCCGGACTGCCGAAAGGCGCAGGCGACTCGCCAAGTTCCGCCCGTAGCAGCCCATCCATCTGGCGCGCAACCACCTCGTAGCCGATAGGCGCCTGTTTAGCCGAAATGTTCAGAGATCGGTCGAGCCAAAGGCGCTGCAAGATCTGAGAAATTCCGTCGATGTCGTCCGGCTCGCAGGTCATCGCCCCGATTCGACGCGCCTCGCCAGCGGCAGCGCTCGATGACTCGGCGATCACGAGCGTTGGAACGCCTAGGGCAACGCATTCATAAACCTTGGCCGGAATCTGCGCCGGCTGATCTTGCGCCAATACCAGCGCAAGATGTGACCGATTGACCATATCCATCGCCTCGGCGTTCGAGACGAGCCCGCGCGATTCAATCAAATCATGAAGCTCGAGTCTATCGACTTCGGTCCAGAATCTCGTTGCGTGCTCCCCGAGCATACTCCCCGCCACCCGCAGCCTGACCTCGCCCCTCGCATCACCAAATCGCTCCAGCATCCGCGGCAACGCTCGCAGCACTGGCGACAAATTTCGGTTGTAGTACAGCGTCCCTGCGTACGCCACGGAAAATCCGGGGAACTTCGTAGCTGGCGCAGGCAGTCGATCGCGATCCACACCGTTCGAAACGAATGACACCGGCATCCGCGGATAGAACGATTGAAACAGCTCGCGGAACTGTGCGGTGTTCGTGATCACCCGCTGCGCGCGGCGCATCACAAAACGCTCGAGCTGCAGCAACGGCCCGGCCATCTGAAGCGGCGACGCCTTGGACCTGATCAGTTGCGCCGCGAGATAGCTCACCCACGGATCGCGCATGTCGACCCACAGGGGCTCACGCCGGCCCATCAATGCCACCACAGCAGCAATGTGTGCCGAGTGTGGCGGTCCGCTTGAGACGACAACGTCGAATGACTGAGAGTTCAATAGGCCGCGCGCCACTCGCGCTGCGCGGAAAATCCAGCCGCGCGAAAAATCGGGAAACACCAGCGAAGATGCGATCGATTGACGCACAAGCTGGATCAGCCCCGGACGGGAGTCTCTTCGCGGTGCCGGCGAAGCCGCGGCTGCCTTGATATTCGCTGGCATCGCTTCATCGGGGCGGATTCGGCGCGCTCGCACGCGCGCCGCCATGTCGTTGTATCTGTCGTTGAGCGTTCGCGCTCGTGGGACGTAGTGAATAGTCACGCCCGGCGGCGGCGCGTCCTGTTGGACGGCAGCCGTCACGATGTGAACCTCCCACCCGATCCGCGCGAGGTATTTCGTCATTCCAGCCCATCGGAGCCCGCCGACTGAACCATCCGGCGTCAGATGGTACGTCACGACGAGCAAGCGCCTCGGATGTTTGTGCACCCCGCTCATCGCGCCGCTGCCCACCACTTTACCCTGGGTGAATGGATCATGCTGTTCGGCCTCGCCAAATGATGTACTCACCCCGCCTCGAGCACCGGCGCTTTATGGATCGGCTAGGCGAATAACGATACAAACAGGGCTTAAGCTTCAGACCCTGACGATGAAAACCATTGCGTCTCGCGGCGGTCGCGCGCGCTCGCCGGTGCGATCTACAATCGTTCGAGCGCTTGGACGGCCCGTTCCGCGGCACGGCCATCCCACCCGTCTGGTGACTTTTGTCCGACGCCCGCTCGCCCTGTGGCCGCCGCTGCTCGATACGTCTCTACGATACCCTGGACCGTCAACGGCCACGGCGCCAACCGATTCGTTCCCTCTGTCACCGTCACTGGTCGCTCCGTCTGCTCACGGAGAGTCACACACGGTACGCCAAGCGCAGTGGTCTCCTCTTGAACACCGCCTGAATCCGTGACGACCACGGCCGCGGCATCGACGAGCGATAGCATTTCTATGTAGCTGCACGGTTCGGTGACGATCAGCGGCTGAAGCAGCGCACTCAAGCCAAACGACTCCACCTGCCGTCGCGTCCTCGGATGCAAAGGGAGCACCACTCGCCGCTCCGCTGCGATCGTCGCAAGTCCACCGAGGCATATCTCGAGCATGTCTCGGTCGTCCACGTTCGATGGCCTGTGCAGCGTAGCCATCACGAACTCCCCGCTCTTCAACCCCATGCCTGTGGCCGCTGAGAGGTTGCGCGCCATGGGAAGGCGGTCGAGGAGAGTGTCGATCATGACGTTGCCGATGAATACGACCCGGCTCCCGTCTATCCCCTCAGCCTCGAGGTTCTTCACCGCGTCCCAGCTCGGAATGAGCAAAAGGTCGGAGCACCGATCGGTGAGCACCCGGTTTACTTCCTCCGGCATCCGCCAATCATTGCTCCGAAGGCCGGCCTCGAGATGCGCTAGCCGAACCCCCGTTTGTTCCTTGAGCTTCACACACACGAGCGCGCAGGCGAGGGTTGAGTTCACATCCCCGGGAACGAGCACCCAGTCTGGCCGCGTCGAGAGCAAGATCGGCTCAAAGGCCTCCATCACTCGGGCCGTCTGAACCGCGTGAGTCGCCGACCCCACTCCGAGATGGAAGTCCGGTTCGCGAATCTCGAGATCTCGAAAGAACGAGGCCGACATGCGATCGTCGTAATGCTGTCCGGTATGGACGATCACTGTGCGATGGTTCGCCCTGTCCAGCGCCTTTTGCAATGGGGCGATTTTCATGAAGTTCGGCCGCGCTCCAGCAACGAGCATGACAGTCTTCTGTTGTGGGCGCTCCGATGCGGCTTGATCCATGGTGACGATGGGGACGGGAGAGAATACGAGATGACGGAGATCTCCCCCCGTCCCTCGCAGCTACCGACTTGATACGGCGCGGCCTAGGGCCTCGACGAACGACTTTTTTTCGTGGGCGCCTGGGCAACCCAAGATTCGACCAACCCGACCCGGCGCGGCCCGCTGAGAGGGACGGCGATCCGCCCCTCTCAGTCACACGCATCAAATTATCGGCATCCGCGACGAAAAAGCGGCATCGCGGCGATACGGTCGCCCGGCATCGATCACGAGTCTCCGAACGGCAAGCCCGGCGGTCAATTCTCGCGCAGCAATACGTCGAAGGCCATCTGCTCCGGCGTCCGATACCAGGGGCTGATTGGTACCCGGCGGAGCCTGAACGGATCGTCGTTTGCCTCGGCAAGGCCGCCGTGACACGACACACAGCAACGGAATCCTGCGCGCTTGATTCGCTCCCGATTCGGCTCGATCATGTTCTTCACCTGGCCGTAGGGGTAGGCGAAAAGCGTCGGCGCTCGGCCAAGCTCCGTGCGCAAGTCGTCGCGCGATCCGCGAATCTCTTCGTCAGCCGCTTCTCCGTCGACCACGCCGAGATCGACATGCGTCTTCGTGTGCGCGCCGATCTCGAATCCCTCGCGATCGAGCTCACGCACCTGGTCCCATGTCATCCACCCCGGATGAAACGGCAGGTCGCGATCCCACCACGGCACCACGTCCGTGCCGATGAACCTCGTCGCGACGAAGAACGTCGCCGGGATTCCGAGCTTTTTCAGGATTGGCGCGGCAACCTCGAAATTCCCGCGATAGCCGTCATCGAACGTGATCGCCACAGTCCCCGCGATCGATTTCTTCTGCTCCAGTCGCGTCACGACGTCATCGAGCGTCGTGACGTCGAAATGCGTCTTGAAGAATTGGCAAAACCGTTCAAAGTCTCGCGAGCTTCGCGTCAGCCCATCTTCAGGCAGCTCGTCTTCGACGCGATGAAATGCGACGATGATTCCGCGCCCGCGAGTAGCTGTGCGGTGGAGACGCGTCATTACGAGACTGCGACCCATCCATGACTTCACACCGTTCGCCAGCGATGTCATGTCTGCCTCGGGCCCGGTGCAACGACTACGCATCGCGCGACTGTCCGAGCTCGCGTGACGCGATGCCACAGCCGCCTGAGATTAGAGATCTCTACTCTTTCTCGTGGCCGTCTGGATTCGGCGGGTAATGAATTCAGGAGGGACAAAGGAGTCTCGCCGTGGGGTGGGGGCGCCTTCGCGATATCGAGCGAAAACATGGATGGGGGGCGCGGTTGAGACGAGCCATTCGCTGCTGCGCGCGGAAACTCCCAAACAGAACTTCCGCGCTCATTCTTTGGGCCATTTGCCTCCGCGCCACTGCTGGGGTTGTTCCGGCGGTAACGAGCGACAATCCAGCTCTCCGCCGGATGGTTCGACGAGACAGTCGATTTTCCGACCAGCGGTGCGACGACGAAGATCCGCAAACAGTATACAGTCAAGCTACCTGTCCAACTATAGGATCCAGAGTGGTGAACCGTTCGCATTCGCTAATGGCGATCTGCGCGTCTGATGAGCATCACTCCACTCGGCGCAATTGGGTTTGCCTCGCCAGAGTGACGCGTCGTCCGCGCGGGTCCGGGTCGTGACCTTGCTCTTGGCGTAAGCGTTAGTCTCCGGGACGTTCCGCGCGCTCGTCACATCACAGGATTCGCTTTGACGGCCACTGTGCTCAACTCCGAAAACCGGCTACGTCACCACTTCACGGTCGACGTCGAAGAGTATTTTCAGGTCTCCGCGCTCGAGCCGTTCGTTGCGCGCCGTACGTGGGAGGAACGAGCTCCGCGATTGAATGTCGGTATGCGTCTGCTCCTCGACCTGATGGCCGAGCGTGGCGCGCGGGGCACGTTTTTCGTTCTCGGTTGGGTTGCCAAGCATCATCCAGCAATCGTCCGTGCGATTGCTGACGCCGGCCACGAGGTTGCGTCGCATGGTTGGGGACACGAGCGCGTCACGACGCTCACGCCTGACCAATTCCGTGTCTCCGTCCGCGACTCGAAGTCCGCGCTGGAGGAGTTAGCGGGGCAGCCGGTTTTGGGGTACCGCGCACCGAGCTTTTCGATCGTGCGTGGCGGCGAATGGGCCCTCGATATCCTTTTGGAAGAAGGTTATCGCTACGATTCCAGCCTTTTCCCCGTCCGCCGAGCCGGGTACGGTTACTTTGGCGGTGAACGGGATCCGCATCAGATTTCACGTCCAGCGGGCGTGCTCGACGAGGTTCCGCCGGCGACAGTCACGTGCGCCAGTGCGGTGCTTCCCGCCGGTGGCGGGGCGTATTTCCGGTTATTTCCGTACGGACTGGTGAGTGCGGCGTTGAGATCCGCGGAGGAGCGGGGCGTTCCCGGGACGTTCTACATCCATCCCTGGGAACTCGACCCGCAGCAACCGAGGCTCGCCGTTCCGATGAAGACTCGAATTCGGCACTACGGCGGCCTGCATCGGACGGTGCCGCGAATCCGACGGCTGCTGAGCGATTTTGCATTTCAGCCGATCGTCGACACGCTCAATTTCAAAGGCGCGTCAACGATCGGCTGAAGGCGCTCGAGCCGGACGGGTCCATGGCCGGCTTTCGCACTTTTGGTAATGCTATTTGGTTTACCAGCCGCCCTTTCGGAACAGCATGACGGGCAGCGTCATGGACATGATTCGAACGTCGTGCACGAGGCTCTGGCGCTGCACGTACTCGAGGTCGTAGCGAACCTTGTTGCGGACGTCGTCGATGCAGGAATCGTAGGACTGGTTGATCTGGGCCCATCCGGTGATTCCTGGCTTTACGCGCTGACGCTGTGCGTAGAGCGGAATGTCTTCGCGCAGTTGTGCAAAGATCGTCGGACGCTCCGGACGCGGACCCACGATGTTCATCTCGCCGCGTAGCACGTTGTAGAGCTGCGGCAGCTCGTCCAGGCGAGTCTTGCGAAGGAACTTGCCGACTGACGTCGTGCGCGGATCGCTCTTCTGCGCCCAGACCGCCTTGCCGTCGGCTTCCGCATCGACGCGCATCGTGCGGAACTTGTACATCTTGAACGGCTTGCCGCCGTAATCATATCCGCGGCGGTCGTAGTTCGTGTTGGACCGCCAACGCCGGTCGACACCGACGCGCACCTGCGTATAGAAAATCGGCCCCCGGGACGTCAACCGAACCGCGAGAGCAACCAACAGCATTATGGGGGACATGACTACGAGCGCGATCGCCGCGATCACGACATTGGCGAATCGGCTGACCGTCTCGGACCGCTCTGCAGGATACACCTGGTCAATGTCGGCGAACGCCAGGTCTGAATCGGCGTTCGAAACCGGCACCAGCTCCAGGGTGACCTCCGCCCTCTGAGCCTTTCTGCCGATCATCGCATCGCTTCCAGTCGACGTCCTCGCCGAGCCGAAAGATAGAGCTGTTCCCATAACCGCCTTCCTCTGTGGGCCAAGTTTGCGTCCACAACTCTTGGACGTGTTTGACGAGCCCGCCCATATGCAGTGCTCGTGCTCACAGCTCTATGGCGATCCAACTGAGCTAAGTAGTTGATTTAATTGGTATTATGTGATCTGTCCCACTGTAACGTTTCTTTGCGCAACACCAAAGAGTGTTGCGTTGACTCAACACCTGCGGGCGTGCTTGCAACACTGAAAGCGATCAAATATTCCGCAAGTCACAAAAAAAGTGGGACAGACATCACGTCTGCCCCACTCTATTTCCGAATTTGGTCGCCCAATCAGGCCACTAGCGCACCTCGGCCAGCGCCGTGCTCGGCGTGTCGTCCCGCGCTTCGTAACCAGGCACGTACCCGTAATACTCATAGCCGTCGGTGAGCTGAACTCCATTGAGGACCGCCCCGACGATGTTCACGGGCAGCCGCTCGAACACGCGCAGCTTTTCCGCCGTCATTCGACGCTCGGTTTTTCCGACGCGAAGCACGAGAAGCAGGTTACCAGTCGCGGCTGCGATCGAGTAACCGTCAATGCCGGCGGCGAGGGGTGGCGTGTCGAAGAGAACGACGTCGTAATTGGCCCGCAGATCCGCCACGAGTCTTGGAAGAATCGGCGACGTCAGCATCTCCGGACTACGGCGCTGCCGACGTCCGCATGGAATCACCGACAGCATTGGGTCGGACGTCTGCCGAATCACTTCCGCCAGATTCGCCCGGCCGGCGAGGAACTCGGTCAACCCAGGCGATGCGCCGAGCTCGAACATGTCGTGCAGTGCGCCACGACGCGTGTCGCCATCGACCAGGATCGTACGCAAGCCTGCGTCCGCGAACGACATCGCGAGATTCGCCGAGATCAATGACTTCCCGTCGCCGGGCGACGGACTCGATACCGCAAGTGAAATCGGCGGCGGCGCACCGTTCGAGTTCACCACCGCCATTCGCAACGTTCGGAACGACTCCACGAGCTGGAACATCTGCTCGGGCGAATTGGCGTTCGCGCCTCCCTTGGGGAAGCGGGGCACCGTGCCGGCAATCGCCAGTCCGATCTCGTCGGTAACTTGATCGGGATAGCGTAGGCGCCGATCCATCATGTCGAGCAAAATCGCGAGGCCGATCGCCGCGCCAAGGCCGCCGACGATCGCCATCAGAATCACGCGGGGCGCCGTGTTCGTCGTCGGCGAAAGCGGCGCGATGGCCGTATCCATGATGCTCACGTCCGGCGTCGCGCTTTCCTCCGCCAGCTGCGCTTCGGCGTAGCGATTCTGAAGATTCGTGTACAGGCCCGCCGCAATGTCGCGCGTACGGCGGAATTGTTCTTCTTCGATCGTACGCTGCGGTATCTGTTGAAGGTTCTCGCCCGCGCCGGCGATGCGAACACTATCCCCCACCTGCCTGCTCTGAAGACTCTGCAGCAGCTCACGCGCCGCCTGCGGGATCTTCACCTTCTTCAAATCGTCCATCTTCGCGATCAAGACTTTGACCGCCGGATGCTCGTCGGTGTACTTCACGCGCTCGCCGGCGAGCTGCGCCTCGGTGACGTGATAGTCCGACACCGCGGTGCGCAGTGTCTGCGCGACGGGCGCGTTCGTCGCGACGCTCCGAATCTGCAGCAGCGCCTCGCTCGGCACGCTGTCCTTGCTCGTCTCGGCGATCAACGTTTCGAGCAGTCCGATATCATGCTTGACGTCGTCGTACTCGATCTTCTTCTCGAAGTAGTTCTTGACCACGGGGTCGCGCGTTTCCTGCGTACCCGCGGAGATCGGACCGCCCTCTGACGGCTGGGTGATCGTCCTGATCTTGAAGCTCTGAAGCTGATTCTCCGCGGAGTCCAGTGAGCTCTTGGCGATCTGCAGCTGACCATCCAGCGTCCGCGCGAATTCAGTGAGCTTCCGGCGCTTCAGATCGGCCGCGACGGTGACGAATTCGCGCAGCCACGTGTTCATGATGTTCGCCGCGAGCTGCCGGTCGGGATCTTGAAGCGTGAGCGTCAAGAAATTGCTCTGTTCTTTGCGAAAGAGGCCGAGCCGGTCGGTGATCTTGACGGATGTCTCGCGCGGCGTGACGACGGTGAATTTGACTTTATGAATGCCGCTTCCGTTGAATGCCCACGCCGGAAGCTGCCACACGAAGCCGAACCGGCGGCCCACCGAGTCAGTCGCGGCGCCGGAATCGATTGGTGTTCCCGCGGGCTGTGCCGCGACCGTCCACCGCTTGGCGTCGCGGTCGACATCGAGCTCGTATTTGCCCGGGTGAAATGATTCGGCGAGCGTGAAGCCCTGAAACAGCGGATTGTCTGCTTTGTCGGCCGCGTGCAGATACAACGCCAGCTTGCGAACGACGGCGTCCGAGATCGTATAGCTCTTGAGGAGCTGACTCCAATCGTCCGATGACAGCAGCCCGGCCGAGCGAATCGGCCCGCTTCGATTTTCCATCGGACCGTCGGCTGCGACGACGACGCTGGCGTGAACTTCGTATTGTGGCGTCAAGAACCGCGTCGCGAGAACGCCGAGTCCCGTCGCGATGAGCGCGACGGCAATGATGAGCCACTTGTATCGGCGAACGGCAGCGATCGGGCGCTGCAACGCCGACTTCGGCGGTACGACCGCCGGAAGCCGATTGTCGTCCCACGCCTGAAGCTGCGTCTCGCCGAATGGCGTGGACGATCCTATCGGAACTAATTGGTCAGACATTCGAGCATCGGAGCGTTGGGCGTGGACGAAACGGTTGGCGCGGATTCTCGCACGGCGACATCAGCGGCGCTGAAGGAGAATCGGAATCAGGATCGCGGAGAGCAGTGGTATTCCGTATTGGACGAACGGCAACCACTTGTTGGCGAGCGCCCGCGAGCCCACGACGATCTCGTCGCCCGGCTCCAGATTCAGCCGCTCGATCGTTAGCCCGTCGTCGAGTGCGGACATCACATCTTCTTTCGCCCAAAGAATCGAAGGACCACGCTTGATCACGACGTTCCGCAGATCCGCCGCCGCATCCTGGCCGCCAGAGCGCATGATCACGTCGCCGAGCGGCGAATCGCGCCGAGCGTAGTAATAACCCGGAGCGCGCACGGCGCCAGAAACCGCGAGCCGAACTAGCGGCGTCGTGACGACCGTTTCGTCCTTGAAGTATTTGGCGGCGCGCGCTGAAATGCTATCGCCAACTTCGAACCGAAGCAGGCCGTTGACGCTAAGATCGCCCATCGGCTGAACGAGGTGCAGGATTTTTCCGTCTTGCACGACGAGCGTATCAAAACGTTGAAGGCCGAGTCCCTCGAACGAGACGAGGATCCGGTCACCGACCTGAAAATCGCCGTCGCGAAGGCGACTGTGCAGCAGGAACGACTCGTCGGTCCTGCCCAGGCTGTCAGCGGCGCGAGCGCGTGCGATCAGCGCCGCACGGCTATCGAGCGTCGGCGGCCGAGTTGGCGCGGTGCCTTGTGCGAGTACACGATTCGCGCCGAGCACGAGGCAAACGAGACCGAACGACAGGAGTCGTCGCGAGAAGGCCGAGGGCATGAGTAAATAGTGTAGGACATGCACAAGCGGCGCTGGCGATGCGTTCAACGCCGAAAGCTGCATGGTGTTCGAAGGTGTCGAAGTGGTTCTGTCGGCCAATACATACAGACGCACCACCACAATCTACGTTACCGAATACCGTAGCGATGCGCGGCTGTTCCGAAGGCTGGTCCGTGGAGAATTGCGCATCCCGGCGCTACGATTAACGATTCGCCATCGTGAATCGTCATTCGCGGGCCCGTGCGGAGCTGCGCGGCTCATCGATGCCGGTCTAGGCGTACTCAACCCCTCTTGCGTTTGGAGTATTCCATGTCGTTGAGGTCGCGGATGGCGAGTCTGCATCTGTCTGGCGGTCGCCCCGCGGGGCGCCTCGTCGCGATCGCTGCCGCGTTTGGGGGAGCAGTAGTGCTCGCCAACTGCTCGGGGGACAGTCCGCCGACGCAGCCAGAAGTTAAGATTTCGTCGATCGTCATCGACGACGGCGCTCGTGAGATCGAGCGCGGATCGATCATCACGATGACGGCAACCGTCAAGGACACGAAGGGCGCCGTCATCTCCGTGCCGCTCGCGTGGCGCAGCTCAGTCGATTCGATCGCGACTTTCTCACGAGACGGACGCCTTACTGCGGGCGACACAGGGATAACCGTGGTCGCCGCATCCGCGTTGGGTGTCGTCTCCGGCGCGGTCCAGATTCACGTTGTCTGGAAGGGTGC
>Ga0207652_10004981_pt1 | contig 10755 bp, 6 predicted proteins | sample KBSC63BmetaG_FD_184334 | JGI IMG/M metagenome (GOLD analysis project Ga0207652, IMG submission 184334) | Corn rhizosphere microbial communities from Kellogg Biological Station, Michigan, USA - KBS C6-3B metaG (SPAdes) (version 2) | ecosystem: Host-associated > Plants > Roots > Rhizosphere ...
TCGCCGCCGCGCAGAGCGCCCGCCGCCAGGTGCATCGCCACCAGCGAGGAGGAGCAGGCGGTGTCGATCGTCATCGCCGGGCCCTCGAGGCCGAGGGTGTAGGAGATGCGGCCGGAGGCGACGCTGGTCGCACTGCCGGTGAGCCGATACCCCTCGGCCGCGTCCCGCGAGGCCCGCAGGCCGGCGCCGTAATCCTGGGAGCTGACCCCGGCGAAGACGCCGGTGGAACTTCCCCGCAGCCCACTGGGGTCGATGCCGGCGGCTTCGAAGGCCTCCCATGAGGCTTCCAGCAGCAACCTCTGCTGCGGGTCCATCGCCAGCGCCTCGCGGGGTGAGATGCGAAAGAACTCGCTGTCGAAAGCGGTGGCGCCGGCGACAAAACCGCCGCGGCGCACATAGGTGGTGTTGGGACGATCGGGATCTGGGTCAAAGAGGCTCTCCCGATCCCAGCCGCGATCGGCGGGGAACTCCGCGGTCGCGTCTGCACCCTCCGCCAGCAGCCGCCACAGCTGCGCCGGCGACGACGCGCCGGGGAGGCGGCAGGCCATGCCGACGATCGCGATCGGGCCGGTGGAGGCCTGGGCCCTGACCGTGGTCCTGGGCCTCGAACCGCCCGTCGCCAGGACGAGCAGATGGCGGGCCAGGTCGGCTGGGGTCGGGCTGTCGAAGACGGCGGTCGAGCTGATACGCAGACCGCTCGCGGACCGCAGCCGCTTGCGCAGCTCGGCGGCGGCGGCGGAGTCGAGGCCCAGCTCCTTGAAGGCCTGGTCGGGCTCGATCGAGGCGGCCTCGCGGCCGAGCAGGGCCCCCACCTCGGCCCGGACCAGGGCGAGCACACGGCCCTCGCGCTCCCCCGCGGGCAGCTCCGCCAGCTCAGCCGCCAGGCCGTCGTCGTCCACCGCCGCCGGCGGGAATGACCCCTCAGCGGCGGCGTCGAGCCAGTAGCCCTGGCGCTGGAAGGGGTAAGTGGGAAGGCGCACCCGCCTGGCGGCAGGGAAATGGTTGCTCCACTCGACCCGCGCACCGGCGAGGTGGGCTTCCGCCAGGGAGCGGGCAAAGCGCTCGGGCCCGCCCTGATCCCGGCGCAGGGTCGCCAGCACGGCCGCCTCGTCCGGCTCGGCCAGCGCCTGCTCGATCGTCGCTTCAACCGGAATCGCCAGGACCGGGTGGGCGCTGACCTCGATGAAGAGGCGCCGGCCCTGCTCGAGCAGCTGCCGGGTGACGGCCTCGAAGCGAACCGTCTGGCGCATGTTGCGGAACCAGTACTCGGCGTCGAGCTCGGCGGTGTCGAGCAGTTCCCCCGTCACCGTGGAGTAGAAAGGGATGCTGCCGCCGCGCGGCGAGACCGCGGCCAGTGCCTCGAGGGCCTTCGCGCGCAGCGGCTCGACGTGGCGGGAGTGCGAGGCGAAGCGGCCGCCGGGGACGTCGCGGGCCCGGATATCAGCGGCGGTACAGGCCTCGAGCAGCCGGTCGAGGGCGGCGCGCTCGCCCGCCACGATCGAGGCCCCCGGGCCGTTTTCCGCCGCCAGTTCGAGGCGATCACCGTGGGGGGCGAGCAGCGGTGCCAGCGAGCTCCCCGAGGCCGCCACCGAGACCAAACCGGATTCCTCTCCGTCGCGCAGCGCCTCTTCACCCAGCTCTTCCAGCAGGCGGCTGCGAACCGCGGTGATCATCGCGCCGTCCTCGAGCGAGAGGCCGCCGGCGACGCAGGCGGCGGCGATCTCGCCCTGCGAGTGCCCCGCGACCGCGGCCGGCGTCACGCCGCAGGCGCGCCAGAGCCGCGCCAGCGAGACCATGATCGCGAAGGCGACCGGCTGCAGGACGGCAGCCTGCTTGAGCGAGGGCGCGCCCTCCCCGCCCTCCAGCGCCTCCCGCAGAGAGAAATCGACGTGCGGCGCGAGCGCCGCTTCGCACTCGTCGAGAGAATCACTGAACACCGGAGACGCCTGGGCCAGCTCGACCCCCATGCCCAGCCAGTGCGAGCCCTGTCCGGAGAAGAGCATGACGGGCGAGCGCTCGCCCGGGGCAGCGCCGGAAACCAGTCCCGGCCCCTCCTCTCCGGCCGCCAGCGAAGCGAGTTCGCGCAGCATCTGCGCCCGCCCCTCGGTGGTGAGCACCGCCCGCTGTCCGAGTCGGGCACGGGTGGTTGCCAGCGAGTAGGCGAGGTCCGCGAGGGCGAGATCCGGATCGTCCTCGAGCCGGGCCTTGATCCGCTCCGCTTGAGCCCGCAGGGCAGCTCGGGAGGCGCCCGAGAGCACCAGGGGGATCAGGCCCGGAAGCGGCGGCGCCGCCCTCGCTCCCTCCGCATTAGAATTATTTTTTAGTTCAATCAGCCTGCTTTGGTCATCGGCCGGCTCCCCGGCGAGGACCACGTGGCAGTTCGTTCCGCCGACTCCGAAGGAGCTGACCCCGGCGAGCAGCGGCTCCCCGGCGCGCGGCCAGGGACCAAGCTCCTCCTGCACGCGCAGCCCGAGCCGCTCCAGCGGGATCTTCGGATTGGGATGCTCGAAGTTGAGGCTGGCCGGGATCTGCTCGCGACCGAGCGCCAGCGCGACCTTGATCAGGCCGGCGATCCCCGCCGCCCCCTCGAGGTGGCCGATGTTGGTCTTCGCCGAGCCGATCAAGAGGCGGCGCGAGCCGCTGCGCCCGGCGCCCAGTACCCCGCCCAGGGCCGCCGCCTCGACCGGGTCCCCGACCGGCGTGCTGCTGCCGTGGGCCTCGACGTACTGGACCTCAGAGGGCTTTACGCCGGCGCGCCGGTAGGCGCTCTCCAGCACCGCTTCCTGGGCCACCCTGTTTGGCGCCGTCAAGCTCGGGCCGCCGCCATCGTTGTTGGCGGCGCTGCCCCGGATCACGCAGTAGATGTGATCGCCCGCGGCCCGGGCGCTTGCCAGAGGCTTGAGCACGACGACGCCACCGCCCTCGCCCCTGGCGAAGCCGTCGGCCCGCGAGTCGAAGGCAAAGCAGCGCCCGCTCGGGGAAAGCGCACCGGCCCGCGCCGCGCCAAGGGCTCCGCGCGGATCGAGGTTGAGGTGGACGCCACCGGCGAGCGCCAGCTCGCTCTCGCCGCCGCGGATGCTCTCGCAGGCGAGGTGCACGGCGACCAGCGAGGCTGACTGGGCCGCGTCGACGGTCAGGCTCGGACCGCCGAGCCCGAGCGTGTAGGAGATCCGGTTGGCGATGATGCTGCGGTACTGGCGGCCGGCGGTGTAGCGGTCGACCGCCTCGGGGCCCTGCCGGTCCGCCAAGGTCGCGTAGTCGCCCGCGATCGCCCCCAGGAAGACACCCGCCGCGGTGCCACGAAGCGAGCTGGGCACGATTCCACCGTCTTCCAGCGCCTCCCAAGCGAGCTCGAGCGCGAGGCGCTGCTGCGGGTCCATCGCCGCCGCCTCGCGCGGTGGGATGCCGAAGAAAGCAGGGTCGAAATGATCGACGCCGTCGAGGAAGCCGCCGAGCCGGGTCCCGGGCTCCTCGTCGAGCGTCTCGCCCGCGGCCATCCCCGCCAGCTCAAGCCGCTCAGGGGAGGGTTCGGAGATCGCCTCGCTGCCACTCACGAGCAGCTCCCAGTAGTCATCCGGGCTGGGCGCACGCGGAAGCCGGCACGAGATGCCGACTACCGCGATCGCTGAGCCGTCCCCCAAGGCCCTCGTCATCAAACCCTCCCTAGGCTGATTCACAGGTGCAGCGAAAACACCCTAGTTCGCGAGCTGGGCCAAACCCAAAAAACTGCTCTGGCGGCTAGGAGGGATTGGAGAGGGCGACCGCGCTGAGGAGGAGGCCGTCAGCGGCGAGCCAGCGTCCGCTGAAGCCGTCGAGCTTGCCTTCGCCCAGGGTCGGCCCCGGCACGAGCAGGTGGGCCGAGAAGGTCCCCTCGGCGGGATCGACCACGACGCTGGCGTCCTCGAAGCCGAGCCAGCTCCGCGCCAGCGGAAACCAGGCCTTGTAGATCGACTCCTTGATGCTGAAGAGCAGCCGGTCCCAGCTAACCATCGGGTCCGCGGCGCTCAGCCGCTCAATCCAGCGCCGCTCCTCAGGCAGGGCAATGTCCCCGATCAGGCCGGCCGGGAGCGGTTCACCGACCTCCGCGTCGACCCCGATCGTGAGCAGCTCGCTTGCCGGCGCGACCGCGCAGGCCCGGTAGCCGGTGCAGTGGGTGATGCTGCCCACAACCCCCGCCGGCCAGAGCGGCTCGCCGCGAACGCCGGCCGGCACCGACTGCTCGGGGTGCCCCAGCCGCGCCAGCGCCGCACGGGCGCAGGCCCGCGCGGTGACGAACTCGCGGCGGCGCTTCTCGACCGCGTTGCCGACCGCCGTCTCCTCCTCCGCGAAGAGCTCGACCTCGCGCTCCCCGGTGGTGGCGACGACAACCGCGCTGGAGGGCAGGATCCGCTCAAGCACGCCCGGCCCCCGGCAGGACTTCCCGCGGCTGGGCGATCCAGCCAGGCCGGCGCACCCGCTCGCGCGGATATCCGATCGAGACCTCCTCAAAGCGCACGCCGTCATGCCAGGTCGTGCGCGGAATGTGCAGGTGCCCGTAGACGACCGCCGCGGCGCGAAAGCGGCGGTGCCAGTCAGCCGTCTCAACCGTGCCGCACCACTGGGCAAACTCGGGATGGCGCAGCACGCGGGTCGGCTCGATGATCAGTGGGAAGTGGTTGATCAGCACCGTTGGCAGCCGCGGATCCGTCCCCTCGAGCCGCCGCTCGGCCGCGGCGACCCTGCTCGCGCACCAGGCCTCGCGGCTAGGGAAGGGATCCGGGTGCAGGAGGTACTCATCGATGCAGACGACCCCTGCCTGGTGAGCGCGCCGCAGCGCCTCCGCCCTGGTCGGCGCAAGGTTGAGGCCGAACGAGTAGTCGTAGAGCAGGAAGAGGGGGGCCAGCAGCACCGGGCCGCCGGGGCCCCGCCAGATCGGGAAGGGGTCCTCGGGGGTGGTGACGCCGATTCGCCGGCAGAGCTCGACCAGGTGCGAGTAGCGCCGCTCGCCACGCAGCGGCAAGGGGTCGTCGCGATAAGTGAGCAGCTCGTGATTGCCAGGCGCCCAAACCACCCGCTCGTAGCGATCGGCGAGCAGGCGCAACGCCCACTCGATCCCGGCGTGGCTGTCTGCCACATCGCCGGCGACGATCAGCCAGTCGTCCGCCGAGGCGGGCCGCATGCCCTGAACGAGCCTGCGGTTCTCGGGGTGGTCGACGTGCAGGTCGCTGACGGCGAAGAGGCGACCGCTCACCGGCTCGCGCCGGTCAGGCGCCCGACTCCCTCAGTGCGTGACCGCAGTGAGGACATACGCCTACTCCTTCCCGCGGAAGGCCGGCGCTCGCCGATCCCTGCTCCTCCTCGAGATCCCGATGGCGCCTGGCGCGCAGCTCGAGGCGCAGGTCGGCGACCGAGAGACGCTGCTCTACCGCCCGTGCGATCCAGCGATGCTGCTCGTCCTCTGTCAGCGGTGCCAGCAGGACGTGATGGCTCCAGCTGAGCTTGTCACTACGTAGTGACGGGTCAAACTGCGCCGCCACCCAGGCCATGTTGCGCAAGCTGGCGACGTCATAACCGGTGACCCGCGCCGCCTCGGTGTACTTCTCGCCCCAGCGAGCGGTGCCGAAACGGATCCAGTCCCCGATCCACCACTGGCTGCAGCGTCCTATCGCTCCCAGGCGCCGGCCGGCCGAGAGCCACTCCGCCTGCCCGAGATCCGCCGGCGGCGTCCAGGCGACCTTCGAGATCCCCGACACCGGCCGCCGCTCGGCGCCGCTCGGTTCGAGCCTTGGCGCAGCCGTATCACCCGCGGAAATGGGTGCCGGAACTGGAATCGCTTGAACGATCTCTGGGGACCCTGACATAACCCTTGCCTTGCCGCATTCGCTGACACGAACTCGGTGCTCTCGCGGCCAAGTGCACCTCGCCTCCCACTACATGAATAGATGTACAGAAAGGGGTCAAATGTCGCTACACCAATGTGGTGCGCGCGAGGGGCGCGGGGCGCCAAAGTGTCCCATCGGCCCCCCGGAAGCCGCTTTGCCTACCCACTTCCAACGGCGGGCAGGCTCGGCCGCGAGGCCTCGTTGTCGAGCTCCTCGAGCACGAGGGCGACCTCGAGCTCGGCGTGACAGGAGTGCAGGAGCCGACCCAGGGCCTCCTCGACCTTGCGCAGGCGACGCTGGACCGTGTGGCGGTCGACTTCCAAGGCCGCGGCCGCGGTGGCCGCGTTGAACCCCGCATCGAAATAGGCGCGCAAGGTCTCGCGCAGGCCGAGACCCGTGTCCCCATGTTCGTCGAGCGGGGCCAGGTAGGTCTCGCTCAGGGACTTGGCCAGCAGCTCATCACGCAGCACCGCAGCGAGCAGCACCACGTCACTGGCCTGGATGAAGGGCTGGGGCCGGCGCAGCATTACCTGCTGGGCCGCCCGCGCCTCGTAGTGGGTGAGGCGCCAGCCCTCGAGCCCGAAGCGCGGCTCGCCAACGGCGAGGGTCACGTCCCCCAACGCACCGGTAGCCAGGTAGCGCTCGGCCTCGATCACGGCGAGCCGCTCGCGGCCGCCGAGCCAGACCCAGGCGGTGTCGTCGCCCTGCGGAACCACCAACAGCTGGCGGCTGAGGCCGGCCGACAGGGTACGGGCGGCGACATCGGGACGGGAGCTGGTGATGACCAGGCCGAGGTGCCAGGCGTCAAGTTCGTAGTCGAGCCTGGCCGCGTCGACGGGCGAGTCGGCGGCGAGCAGGCGCTGCACTCGTTCGGCGACGCGCTGGGCCGGCGAGCGCCGGATCCGCTCCAGCTCGTCCATGTACTCGGTCGCGACCGCGGCCATCATCCGATCGACGTGCGGGCCCTGAGCCCGGACGAGGGGGCGCATGGCCTCGTTGGGCAGCTGGGCCGCCTCGTCGACGACGAACTCGCCGACCAGGCGATCACCCGCCGCGTAGCGCCGCAGGATCGCGTCCAACCTGACGCCGGTGCGAGCCGCGCGACGCGCCTGCACCATCGCCGCCTCCGGGATCGGGCCGACCCACTCCTCGCCCCGCTCGATGCCGAGCAGCGCGTAGTCGATCACCTCGGCCACCGTGGCGCGCAGGTAGGCGCGGTACTCGGGATCGTCTCTTTCGACCGGATCCGCCATCTGGCGAACGCGGTTGTAAACCGTGTCTTCGATCTCAGCGGAACGCGCCCGCAATCGGGCTACGAGCTCAGCCCGGATATCGTGCAGTGCTTCCAAAACCGCATTGCCCCTCTCTCCGCGATACACAAGCTAGTACGCCATCTCGATCGCTGTCAACTCGCCATCCCCACCGCCCGTCCTCTAGGGTCCGCGAAATGAGCTTCATCGACCAGCTGATCGCACAGAACGAAGAGTTCGCCGGCGCCCTCTCGGAGCGACACCTCGACGTGCGTCCGCGCCGCGAGCTGGCGATCGTCACCTGTATGGATTCGCGTCTCGACGTCTTCGCGGCGCTCGGCCTCGGCGACGGCGAGGCGCACGTGCTGCGCAACGCCGGCGGCGTGATCACCGACGACGTGATCCGCTCGCTGGCGATCTCACAGCGGTTGCTCGGCACCCGCGAGGTGATGCTGATCCATCACACGGACTGCGGCATGCTGAAGATCAGCGACGACGGCTTCCGCGCCGAGCTCCAGCAGGACACGGGCGTCGCGCCCTCCTTCGCGGTCGAGTCCTTCAAAGACCTCGACGCCGACGTGCGCCAGTCGATCCTGCGCGTGAGGCGCTCCGCCTTCCTGCCCCATCGCGATTCGGTGCGCGGCTTCGTCTACGACGTCGACGACCACCGCCTGCGCGAGGTGGCGGTCTGAACCCCTATTCCCCGGCGCGAAAGGCGACGATCTGCGGCGTCTCCCCGGCCGCGGCGGCGACCCCGGCGGGCGCAATCAGGGTGTCGCCCTCGAGCATCACCCCGGAATTGGTTCCGGCCGGCAGCTTTTCGCGCCAGAGGACCTGGCCGGTTTTGGCGTCGTAGGCCGAGAGCGTGCCTTCATAGGTGGTGGCGAAGACGAGGTCGTTGGCCGCCGTGGTGGCGCCGAAGGCCGGGCTGGCGACTTCTTCTTTCCACGCCACCTTGCCGGTGGCGGCGTCGAGGGCGACGATTTCGCCGCTGGTCGGGCCCGGTTCTTCTTTTTCGGCGCCGGAGACGATCCGCGACGGGTTGTTGACCACCGGCACGAAGAGCAGCGAGCCGTTGGTCGACATCGGCGCGATCACGCCGCCGAGATCGCCGGGGTAGACCGTCGTCGGCGCGCCAATCTTTGACTCTTCGCCGCGCATCGCCAGCAGGCCGTCGTCGTCGTGCCCGTTGTGCTTGCCGACCGCGACCTGCCAGAGCACCTTGCCGGTCTTCGGGTCGGCGGCGAGGACGATCCCGGACTTGCCGGCCGCGGCGACGATTTCCCTGCCGCCGACCGTCATCAGGATCGGCGGGCCCTGGAAGTCCCAGTCATAGAGATCGTGCGGGGTGACCTGGTGGTACCAGTCGATCTTGCCCGTCTTGGCGTTCATCTTGACCAGTGAATCGGTGTAGAGGTTGGGCCCGGGTCGGCTCGCCCCCCAGGGATGCTTTTCCGTGCCGGGGAAGGGCGCTGGATTACCGACGCCGAAGTACATCGAGCCCTTGCCGTCGAAGGCGGGCGGGTACCAAATCCCGCCGCCCGAGTTTTCGGACGGGTTGCCCCAGAGGCTTTTCGGCACGGTGTCGAAGTGCCACAGTTTCTTGCCGTTCTTGGCGCTGAGCGCCCAGAGCGTGCCGACGGCGCCGGCTTCATAGGCAGTTTCAGAGGTGACCGGGACGGTCGAGAGGTAGACGATGCCGTCCTGGTAGCCCGGTGCCATATCGATGCCTTCGTCGGCGAGGTGAGTCAGTTTCTTCGACCAGAGCTGCTGGCCGGTTTTCTGGTCGAGCGCGAACGCTTCGGTGGGAGTGGCGCCGAAGACCTTGCCCGCGGCGACGACGATCCCGTTCGGGCCCTCGCTGGGCTGTTCGAACGTCGCGTTCCAGAGGACTTCACCCGAGTCGAGGCTGAGCGCCTGCACGTTGGAGGCGAGATCCTGCGAGTAGATCACGCCCTTGTCGATCACCGGGGTCGAGGCGTAGCTGCCGAAGTTGCTGGTGCCGGGGATTTTTGCCTTCCAGGCAACCGCGAGGCTGCTGACGTTGGAGCTGCTGATGGTGCTGTCGGCTTCGCGCGTGTTGGCCGCGTCGACCCCGGGGTAGCCGGAGCCGGTGAAACTCACTTCGTCGCCGCCATCAGACGAGGAGGAGCCCCCGCAGCCGGCGATCACCAGCGCAAAGAGCGCGACCAACAACAAGCCCATCGCCGCTCGCGCGGACCTCGACACCCTGCTCAGCTGCTGCATTGCACCCCTACCTTCGTCGTCGTCGCCGCGACCCTATGCGACCGGTTTATAGCTGTCAAGTGGTTTGGTATTTGCGACCATAAGCGACTGCAGCACCCGGTTGGAGAGCAGGCCGAGGGCGCCGAGATTGGCGAAACCGGGACCCTGGCTCAGCCCCGCCAGGCCGGGGATGTGGAGCCGGGGGCGCATCCCCCTGAGCTCCAGATTGCGACCGATCGGCACCTCACTGCCGGCGGGCTGATCCCAGATCGGACCGCAGCTGCGCTCGATCTCCTCGCGCGCCGACGCCGGGAAGAGCGTGCGCAGCTGCGCCAGCAGGTCGAAGCCCGTGCAGTTGGCGACGAAGTCGTGCTCGCTGCTGCCGGCGCCTTCGGGTGCCTCGAACTCGAGCCGCACCCCTTCTCCCCCGGCGGTCGCGGCGACGTCGGTGACGCGGCCGGTGACGAAGCGGCAGCGCTCGTCGTAGGCGATCGCCGCCAGGCTGGGCGGGTCAAAGACGCCGCGGTCGGAGTGCTTGACGAAGTCGCGCCTGGTCTGCTGGTCGAGCGACTCCCATTCGACCGTGTCGGGGTTGGAGAAGACGCGATTCTCGAGGAAGCTCTCGCCGCGGCTCATCGGCAGCATCGGCGTGTAGATCGTGTAGCGGCAGTCCGGGCGCATGCCACGCAGGAACATCGTCGCGCTGAGCGCGCTCTCACCGCCACCGACGATCGCCACGTCACATTGGGTGCCCTCGGGGATGCGGGCGAACTCCTCGCGGCGGCTGTCGCAGTGGAAGACGCGCTCGGCCACCGCCGGCTCGTGGGGGAAGGCGCGGTGGATGCCGGGACCGGTGAGGACCAGGGCGCCGGCGGCGTGCACCTGCTTGCCTGCGGCCGCCTCCGCTTCGACCAGCCAGCGCTCGCCCTCATCGTCGAGCGTCACCCGCGTGACGCGGGCGTCAAGGTGCTCGACGCCCTCGGTCGCGCGCGAGAGCACCCAGGTCAGGTACTCGCCGTAGTCGCGGTGCCGTACCTGGGGCGAGCCGGCGTCGACCCAGCGGGCGTAGCGACGGGTGCTGATCATGTGCTGCTGCCAGGTGAACTGGGCCAGCGCCGCGTCGATCGCCTCGCCGGCCTCGCCGAACTCGATATGGCTCTGGTACGGGAAGCCGATGTCCTTGATCGGCGTCACCGCCAGCGGCTCCTCGCCGGAGGTCATGCCGTTGCGCCCCTTCCAGGAGGCGGCGACCTCGGTGCCCTCGATCACCAGCATCGAGATCCGGGCGAGGCCGAGGCTGTTGGCGATGTGAACCTTGGTCGCGATCCCGGCGGCCTTGGCGCCGGCGCCAACGACTATGAGGTCATAAGCGGCCGCCCCCCCACCGGGTGCAACGTTTTGTGGTTCTCCCAGGGCCA
>Ga0207652_10004982_pt1 | contig 10755 bp, 7 predicted proteins | sample KBSC63BmetaG_FD_184334 | JGI IMG/M metagenome (GOLD analysis project Ga0207652, IMG submission 184334) | Corn rhizosphere microbial communities from Kellogg Biological Station, Michigan, USA - KBS C6-3B metaG (SPAdes) (version 2) | ecosystem: Host-associated > Plants > Roots > Rhizosphere ...
AGCCGCTGGGCCCGACGCCGCCAGCCTCCTTCCTGGTCGTGGCCGCGATGCCGGGGAGCACGCCATGAAGGCCCTGACACCGTCCGCGCAAGGAGCCCCCACGATGCACCTGACGACCCAGGCACCGCCTTCCCGAACGGGGCTGCGCGCCGCGCGCGTGCTGGCCGCAGCCGCGCTGATGGCGGCGGCCTTGCTGATGTCCCGCACTGCCGCCGCGCAAGACACGCGCGGGCGCATCGTCGGTGTGGTGACTGACGAGGCCACGCACGCGCCGCTGGCCGGCGTCACCGTCGTGCTGCAGGGGCAGCAGGGCGAGGACGCCACCCTGACCGACGACCAGGGCCACTACGAGTTCGTGGATCTGGTGATCGGCACGTACGCGGTCCGCTTCTACAACGCCACCTCGACCAGCAACGTCCTGCGCGAGAACCTGCCCGTCTCCGCCGCCTCCACCCTGCGCGTGGACGCCGCCGTGCCGTCGCAGGCCGTCGCGCAAGAGACCTACGTCATCCAGCGCAAGGCGGCCGCCGTCGACGTGGGCAGCGGCCGGCTGGGCTTGACCATCGGCGAGGACTACATGGTCAACATGCCGCTGGACCGCACTTTCGGCGACCTGATCCTGAAGGCCCCCGGAGCCTTCCTGGAGACAGGCTCCGGCAGCGTCTCCATCGCCGGCGCCTCGGGCCTGGAGAACATCTACGTGATGGACGGCCTGAATGTCACCGGAATGGAGTACGGCGACATCATGAACAAGACGTCGAACGCGTCGGGCGGCTCGAACCTGACCCTGGACTTCGTCAAGGAGCTGCAGATCAACACGGGCGGCTACCGCGCCGAGTTCGGCGGCGCCATGGGCGGCGTCGTCAACATCGTCACCAAGTCGGGCACCAACGATCTGCACGGGTCTGCGTTCATGTACTGGTCGCCTTACTGGATGGCGAGCGATCCCAGGCGGGTCACCAGCTCGGGCACGGTGCTCAGCGGTCGCGACATGCCCGACTACGACACCAACGTGGGCGTCGAGGTGGGCGGGCCCATCATCAAGGACAAGCTGTTCTTCTGGTTGGGCTTCGCGCCCCGCCTGGAGAAGAGCCACTACTTCCGCGACGTGACCCCGCTGGTGATGCAGGCCGACGGCACGGGCGCACCGGGCAACCAGGTGGTCCTGCGCACGCGCACGGACGAGCTGCGCCAGAGCTACCAGTACGGCGTCAAGATCGACTTCGTGCCGGCGCCCGATCAGAAGCTGACCCTCAGCGTGTTCGGCACGCCCACCGCGTCCAAGCACGTCCGCAACCTGGGCGGCGACGAGGCCAACAACGATCCCACGTGGGCGTACGAGTCGATCCACAAGGACAACACGGACATCGTCGCCTCGTACATGGCGCAGTTCCTGGATCGCCACCTGCGCCTGGACGCCAGCGCCGGTCTGCACCGCGAGACGTACACGGACGAGAGCCCCTACTCCCGGCTGAACGCGCTGAACCAGCTGGAGCTGCACAACGGCGCCAGCCTGTACGACTACGAACAGATCCCCGGCTGCGAGCCGGTGGCCACGTCCAGCGGCGCGATCTTCGATCCCTGCCCGGTGGGGAACAACGGCGGCGGATACCACACCGGCGGCTTCGGCACGGTGAAGTCCTACGACGCCAACCGCTGGATGGCGGACGTCAAGCTGACGGGCCTGTTCGCGAAGAACGAGCTGAAGATCGGCGCCCACGCCGAGCTGAACACGTTCGATCAGACACGCTACTACTCGGGCCCGCTGGGCCAGCGCGAGCTGATCCAGGTGTTCGGGGCCGGCGCCGCGGCGCCCTGGATCTTCTTCACGCTGCCGCCGGGCAAGTATGCGTCGCAGTTCGATCCCAACACCGGGAAGGACCCCTCGCCCCTCTACGATCCGAAGCAGCCGTATTACAAGGACGCCCTGGTCGCGAACGTGAAGAGCGTCAACACGGCGTACTTCATCCAGGACTCGTACCACCCGCTGCCGAACCTGACCCTGGATCTCGGGCTGCGCTACGAGAACCAGACGATGTACAACTTCCGCGACGACGAGTTCATGAGCCTGAACAACTGGGGGCCGCGGGCGGGCGCGGTGTTCGATCCCACGAACGACGGCCGGTCCAAGCTGTTCGCCAGCTTCGGCCAGTTCTACGAGACGGTCCCCATGAACCTGGCCGCGCGCTACTTCGGCGGCGAGGGGATCGTGGTGCCCATCTACGACCCGGGCAGCTGCAACCCGCCCATCAGCCAGTGGCGGGGCACCGGCGCCGAACAGAAGGGCTGCGGCGCGCCGTACGGCACGCAGCTGATCAACGCCGGCGCGCCCTATCCGGTGCAGGCCAACCTGAAGGGCCAGTATCACAACGAGATCGTGGCCGGCGCGCAGCGGGCGGTCTGGGAGGACCTGATCGTGGGCCTCAGCTACACCCACCGCTGGCTGGGCAACATCATCGAGGACGCCTCGGCCGATCCCAGCTACTCGTCAATCCTGGCCAACCCGGGCAACGTCCCGCAGTCCGCCATCGACGCCGTACAGAGCAACATCAACACCCAGACGCAGCTACTGGCGGTCGCCGCCGACGCGGACAAGCCGAGGATCCAGGCGCAGATCGACAGCCTGAACATTCAGAAGCAGGCGCTGAAGGTGGTGGGCCAAGAGCCGAAGCCCGAGCGCACCTACGACGCGCTGACGCTGACCGCGTCGAAGCGGCTGGCCCGGAACTGGCTGTTCCAGGGCTCGTACACCTACTCGCGGCTGATCGGTAACTACAACGGTCTTTACGATGCCGACAGCCAGTATCCCGCGCCGAACGGCAGCACCCAGTACGACACGCCGGATCTGTTGCTGAACAAGCGCGGGCCGCTGGCGAACGATCGCCCGCACTCGGGTCACGTCGACGCCGCGTACCAGCTGCCGACCTCGGTGGGCACGGTGACGTTCGGCCTGTCGTTCTCGGCTTACTCGGGCGTCCCCCGCAACTACGTGGGCGCACTGTTCTCGGGCCAGCAGCTGGTGTTCCTGCTGCCGCGTGGCGCCGCCGGCCGCACGCCCACCGTCACCCAGACGGACTTCAGGATCGCGTACCGCCGCGAGCTGACGAAGACCGCGGCGGTCGAGGCGTTCTTCAACCTGTTCAACATCCTGGACGAGCGCACGACGCTGCTGAAGGACGACAACTACACGTTCGACGTCGCCGCGCCGATCGTGAACGGCACCGTCAACGACCTGAAGTACGCGAAGAACTCCGCCGGCCTGCCCATCCAGAAGAACCCGAACTTCGGCCAGCCCCTGGCCTACCAGGCGCCGTTCCACGGCCAGCTGGGCCTGCGTCTGATCTTCTGAGCGAGGGCCCGTGGACCCGGCCGGAGGTCCGGTCGTGTCTGCGTGCGCTAGACCGGCCCTCGGGGCTGGTCGTGTTCGAGTCTGATAGACCGGCCCTCGCGGCCGGTCGTGTTCGAGTCTGATTGACCGGCCCTCGCGGCCGGTCGGGTTGGAGTGAAGAGGCCGGCGGCTGGCCGGCTGCGCGAGGCGTGGACGGGCGCGGGCCGGCGAGCGGACGGACGCCAGCGCCGGCGCGCGCACCGCCGCGGCGCGGGCGGCGCGCGCCGGTGGCACGCCGCTCGCTGTGGCAGCGGGGATGCTGGCACACGTCGCGTCCGCCACCGTCATCGGCATCCAGGCCGCGCCCATCGACGTCGAGGTCGACTTCGCGGCGGGCTTGCCCGGCTGCCAGATCGTGGGGCTGCCCGACGCAGGCGTGAAGGAGGGGCGCCTGCGCATCCGGGGCGCCCTCGAGAACAGCGGCTTCAAGCTGCCGTCGCGCCGGATCACCGTGAACCTGGCCCCCGCGGATCTGAAGAAGGACGGCGCGGCGTTCGACGTGCCCATCGCGGTCGGCATGCTGTGCGCGGCTGGCCTGGTCACGCCCGAGCAGCTCGCGGACGCGCTGTTCGTGGGCGAGCTGGCGCTGGACGGCAGCGTGCGGCCGGTGCGCGGCGTCCTGCCCATCGCCGTGTGGGCGCGCCGCGCCGGCTTGCGGCGGCTGTTCGTGCCGCGCGACAACGCCGCCGAGGCCGCCGCCGTCACCGACGGCTGCACCGTCATCCCCGTCGACGCCGTCGGACGGCTGGTGCAGGTGCTGTCCGGCAGCGAATCACCGGCGCCCCCGCCCGCCCCCGTGGCGAACGCCTCGTCGGCCGAGCACGCGGATCTGTCCGACGTGCGCGGCCAGGCGGTCGCGCGACGCGCGCTGGAGATCGCCGCCGCCGGCGGGCACAACCTGCTGTTCGTGGGGCCGCCCGGCTCGGGCAAGTCGATGCTGGCCCGCCGGCTGCCCGGCATCCTGCCGCCGCTGTCATTCGACGAGGCGCTGGAGACGACGATGGTGTACTCGGTGTCGGGCCTGCTCGGGGGGCGCGCGCTGGTGGGCGAGCGGCCGTTCCGCGCCCCGCACCACACCGTCACCGTGGCCGGCCTGATTGGCGGCGGTCCGGCGTGCCGGCCGGGAGAGATCAGCCTCGCTCACAACGGCGTCCTGTTCCTGGATGAGCTGCTCGAGTTTCAGCGGCCGGCCCTCGAGTCGTTGCGCCAACCTCTCGAGGATCGGCTGGTCAGCGTCGCGCGGGCCCGGCGTTCCATCGAGTACCCGGCGGACTTCATGCTGGTCTCCGCGCTGAATCCATGCCCTTGCGGACACCTGGGCAGCACGCTGCGCACGTGCACCTGCGCGCTGACCGCCGTCGCGAACTATCGCGCCCGCCTGTCGGGACCGCTGCTGGATCGGATTGATCTGCACGTCGAGGTCCCGGCCATCGGCTACCGCGACCTGGCGGCGGGCGCCCCGGGCGAGGCGAGCGCGGCTGTCCGGGGGCGCGTGATCGAGGCGCGCGCGCGCCAGGCGGCGCGGGGCGGGGACTCGAACAGCGCCGCCACGCCCGCGACGAACGCCCGCCTGCCGCCCGCCGTCCTGGAACGCGCCGCCGCGCTGGATGACGCCGGACACCGGCTGCTCGAGCGCGCCGTGGAGCGACTGGGGCTGTCCGCGCGCGCCATGACCCGCGTGCGGCGGGTCGCCCGCACCATCGCCGACCTGGCCGGCAGCGAACAGGTCCGTGCCGCCCACATCGCCGAGGCCTTGCAGTACCGGGCGCTCGATCGGCCGGTGGAATGACGGCCGTCTGGGCGCGGGTTGACTTGGCCGGGCGGCGACCCCAGAACAGGCGACATGCAGGTCGATTACAGGGACATGCCGGCGCTGCGGGTGGCGGCGGTCCGGCACCGGGGGCCTTATCACCAGATCGCGGAGGCGTTCGGCAGGCTGGGCCAGGTGGCGGCAGCGGCCGGCCTGCAGGACGCGCCGGGAACCATGCTGGCCGTCTACCACGACGATCCGGCGGCGACGCCGGTGGCCGAGCTGCGCTCCGAGGCGGGCCTGGTGCTGGGAGAGGGGACCGAGGTCCCCCCGGGGCTGGTCGAGCTGACCTTGCCTGCGGGCCGGTACGCCGTGATGACGCACGCGGGTCCGTACCAGTTCCTGGGCGAGGCCTGGGCGCAGCTACGCCAGCAGGTCACGGCCGCCGGCCAGCGCCTGTCGCCGGACGTGCCCAGCTACGAGATCTATCGCAACACGCCCGAGACGGTCCCGGAAGCGAAGCTGCTGACAGAGCTGTATCTGCCCGTGGCCCAGACGACCTCCGCCACGTCGGGCAAGGCCGCGCAAACCTGACGGGCGGCGGGGCGCCGTCCGGCTGACGTGCCGGGTGCGTCGCCCGGTCCCCCCTTCACAGCTTGCTGTCGTAGCTGGCGGGCAGCGGTTCCTTCCAGGCGCAGTCCAGGATGTCGGTCAGCGCGACGCGCCCGTGATCGCGAAAGATGGCGTAGTCCGCGCCCTCCTCCGTGACGACGTCGCGGACGGCGTCCGAGAACCGCGTGTCCCCCTTCAAGGTGACGGCGATGGTGCGGTGAAACTTCGCAGACTCCTCGAGCATGTCGATGAAATCGCAACGTTCGATCTGGTGGCCCATCGGATTCCTCCCGTAGCGGGAAAGCTGCGCCCGAAGGGGGCCAGATGCAACCTCAGGGCGCCTGCTGGGTCACGGCGACCTCGTAGATCTGCAGGTTGCCGCCCCGGTTCGAGGAGAAGAAGAAGGTGGCGCCGTCGGGGCTCAGCCAGGGATCGCGCTCCTCGCTGTCGGTGTTCAGCGCGGTCAGCGGGGTCGGCTGCGAGAAGGCGGCCGTCGTGGAGGCGCGGGTCGCCATGAACAGATCGGGCGAATCATCCTGCGGCGTCACCGCATAGAACAGCGTCAGCCCGTCGCCGGTCAGGAAGGCGTCCGCGACCGCGTCCTGGGCGGAGGCCAGGCCGGCCACCATGGTGGGCGCGCCGAACGGCTGCCCGACGGACGGCCGCGCCGCCAGGAAGGTCTCGTAGCCGACGCCGCTGTCCCGCTGCGAACCAAGCGGCATCACCAGCTCGTGCTGCCCCAGCGGGCGCGGGATGTCCTTCGCCGGCGAATTCAGCGGCGCCACGTTCTGCAGGTCCCCCCACGACGAGCCGCGGTCGGGCCGCGTCACCTGCCAGATGTCGACCTCGCCCGCGCCGCCGGACTGGTCAGATCCGTAGTACAGCGTCAGCCCGTCCAGCGAGATGGCAGGGCTGGTCTCGAAGGCGGACGTGCTGACCTCGGACACCAGCGACGGCGCACCGAACGGGTCCTGCGCCGATGTCCGCCGCGCTGTCCACACGTCGGCCGAGTTGTCGCCGCGCCCCGAGGTGAAGAACAGCTCCAACAGGTCGGCCGTCAGCGTCGGGTTCTCGTTGGCGTAGCTGGTGTCCAGCTCGGTAAGCAGGCGGGGCGTCCCGAACTGATAGCCAGGCTGCGCTTGTCCCACCTCCAGCACCGTGTTCCCGCACGCGCCGCAGAACAGGCAGCAAACGGCGCCAAACAAGGTCACGACCAGGGGGCGAGGCGTCACCCCCACGAAGATACGACGAAGCGTCGCCGCATTCGACGTGAGCGCGGGCCGACCGGTCAGCGGCCGAGCGGATGAGCCTGTATTTCGCGGCAACCGCGGCGCGGGTCATCCGAAGGTCTCCTTGCATTCCCAACCAAGGAGAGACCATGTCGAGCGTCAAAGAGAAGATGAAGGCCGTGTCCGCGGCGATCGCCGCCATCGAGAAGCAGTTCGGAAAGGGCGCGATCATGCCGCTGGCCGGGGGCGAGGTCGCCGAGATCGGGACGATCCCCACCGGGTCCATCGGCGTCGATCTGGCGCTGGGGGTGGGCGGCTTGCCGCGCGGCCGCGTCGTCGAGATCTACGGCCCCGAGTCGTCGGGAAAGACGACGCTGACCCTGCAGGCGATCGCGCAGGCGCAGCGCGCCGGCGGCGTGTGCGCGTTCATCGACGCCGAGCACGCGCTGGACGTCACCTACGCGAAGAAGCTGGGCGTGCGGGTCGAGGAGCTGCTGGTGTCGCAGCCCGACTGCGGCGAGCAGGCGCTGGAGATCGCCGACAAGCTGGTGGGAACGGGCGCGGTCGAGCTGATCGTGGTGGACTCGGTGGCGGCGCTGGTGCCACGCGCCGAGATCGAGGGCGAGATGGGCGACGCCCACATGGGCCTGCAGGCCCGCCTGATGAGCCAGGCCCTGCGCAAGCTGACCGCCGCCACGGCGCGCACGAACACCTGCGTGGTCTTCATCAACCAGCTGCGCCAGAAGATCGGCGTCGTCTACGGCAACCCCGAGACGACCACCGGCGGGAACGCGCTGAAGTTCTACGCCTCGGTGCGCCTGGACATCCGCAAGACGGGCGTCATCAAAAATGGTGAGACGGTGGTGGGCAACAAGGCGCGGGTGAAGATCGTGAAGAACAAGGTGGCGCCGCCGTTTCGCGAGGCCGAGTTCGAGATCACCTACGGCGCCGGCGTGAACTGGCCGGCCGAGGCCGTGGATCTCGGCACCGAGGCCAACCTGCTCGAGAAGTCCGGCGCCTTCTACTCGTGGAAAGGCGAGCGCTTCGCCCAGGGCCGCGAGAAGGCCTGCGCCTACCTGGCCGAGCACCCCGAGATCGCCGAGGAGATCCGCCTCAACCTGATCGAGGCCCGCAAGGCGGAGAACCGGGCCCTCGGCGCGCCGGGCACGACGAACGGCGTCGCCCCAGCGTCTGCCGCTGCGTGAGACCCGTCTCCCGCGAGCGTCCCGACGAAGTCGCCTCCTGACCGTTGCTGAACCAATTGAGAGGCGCTGTCAGATCACTGGGGGCGGCGTGGGACGGACCCTAGGCCACTTCGTCTGTCTCGGCGTGCCTGTCGCGCGTCCCTGCCCGCTCGAACCGCCAGATGGTCGCGCGCGGAGCGGCTGAACTGGCGGCGGCGATCTATGTCGAGAACCGCGGGAATCGAGCTTCGGCGGGCCCTTCGCGTAGCCAAGCGGAAGCGCACCGCAGCGACGGCGCTGATATGGCGACGATGCTGCCTAGTCCTTGCTGATGCTGAAGTCATAGCCACACGTTAAGCCGCTCGTGATTGCCAGGAGCTGTTGCGAGGCACTTCCAGCGGTGAATGCCAGGGTCTCATTGCCGTCGCCGAAGTAGAAAACCTTTGACCCTTTCGCCACTTCCATGGTCCGGCCCGACCAGAGTGCTGCGGTGAGACCGTCCAGGCTCGAGCTCCCGTGGCAGCTGGCTGCCGACAATGTCAGCGCGTACTGGGCGTACGGTTCGACCGCGAAGGTGTAGTAGTCCGTGGCGTCCTGTGCTTGAACTTCCGCACGAATGGTCTGGCCGAGAACAATGGGTGCGGCGGTGCTCGGAGTGTCGTTCGGTTCGTAGCTGACCTTGTCGTGGCCGAGCCCGCAGACTGTACTCGGAATGACATAGAACTCGTACTCACAGGACTGCGAGGTGGTGAACATGAGGAGTTCTTCCCCAGCTGTCCTGGTGGCGAATTCCGCGTGAAACACGCCTCCGAGATAGGCAGTGAGATTGAGATTGGTTACCGGGTCACCCGTGTTCACGCTCTGACCCTGAACCGCGACATTATCGAGACTGCTCGAGCCCGAGCATCCCTGGGTTGATACAGTGATCGAGTATGTGAGGTTGGGCTGAACGGATAACACGAAATAGTCGCGAGGATCCGAGGGACTGCTCAAACGTGACGACACGCTACGGTTTTCCTCGATCGGCTGCGCTGTACTCGGCGTGCCGTTCGGTTCGGAGTCCGCGCCGTGCACGAGACCCTCGGCGGTCGATTGGACCAGCTGGAACTCATATTCGCAGGACGTACTGCCCGTGATCGTGATGACTTCATCGGCCGTCGTGTTGGATGCGGGGATCGTGAGCGAGTCTTGCTGACCGAAATAGCTGAGCGCACTCAATTGTGTCGCCGATCCGGTCGCGCCGAGAGACGTGACGGTGACCTGCATCGCGTCCAGACTGCTGGAGCCCTTGCACTTCAGTGTCGAGAGGATGAGCGTGTAGGTGACCGCCGCTTCGGCATGGAAGACGAATTTGTCGACCTTGTCGTTCGGCGTGGACAGTCGCGTGCCCACCTGTGTACCGAGGGTCAGTCGACACGCTTCCCCGTCGGTGTCGTTGGGCTCGAAGGTATCGTCGCACTCGTGACCGCTGGTCGGGGGTAGGTAGAGCCCCGCAGCATGGGGACCTGGTAGGGCGACTGCCGGACCGGCCTCGCAGTCCGAGGACGGCGGGCCCAGCGGAAATAGGTCCGCGTCAGGGCCGCCGCCACTGCTCCCTCCACATTGCGCAATCCCGCTACCGCAACTGCCACCGGCCTGGTTTCCGCCCTGGGCGCCCTTCTCGCCACCGCGAGCACCCTCGGCGCCGACGCCGGCCGCGCCACCGCCACCTCCAAACGGGGCAGCGCCTCCTTCGCTCGAGTGCTGACCGCCGAGGCCAGGGACGTCATTGGACGGCCCCGCACCTGCCTGTCCGGAGCCACCTTTGCCCGAATTCCCGGTGTTGCGCTGGGGCAGCCCGCCCGAACATGCGACCGCCATCGTCAGCGATGCGCCCACGAACAATGCCAAGGTGCGCCCAGATCGAAGTGCAAACATCAAACAGTCCCCTTCCCTGTGATTCCTCGAGCCGCCGCCACGCGAGCCCGCTCAGGCGACCATACCACCTGCGCCCAGCGTGACGAGCCGGCGTCAGACGGATCGAGCTGAGGGGCGACGTATCAGTTCAAGTACGCGGCGATCGGTAGGCCCTGCGTACGGAGGGCGGCGGCGACCAGCTGCGCGATGCGGACCGCGCCCGCCATGTCGAAATGGGTGTGGTCGTCGCAGAAGAAGGCGCCCGCTGGACCGCCGGTGGACGCGCTGACGTCGGTCGCGCCGCCGGCCAGGGGACAGAACATGTTGGCGTTGTACAGGTCGACGGTCAGCTGATGAACGTTCACCACCTGGACGCCGAACTGGGTTCCGGCGTCGATGGTGTCAGTGACGAAGCGACCGCGCGTGCCTTGCGCCGTGGCGCCACTGCAGCTGATGGAGCTGGTGGGCGTCAAGAAGATCGGCGTCGCGCCGCGGTCCTTCGCGGCCTGCGCCATCATGCCGAGGCTCGACTTGAACCCGGCGTCGGTCTCGAAGCGAGGGCACGAGCCGCCGTCGTTGATTCCGAACTCGATCAGCAGAAAATCGCCGGCCTTCATTCCGTCGAGCGTGTTTTGCCATCGCGCCTGCAGGACCGGCTTTCCGGAGCCGTCGAGCGTCAGGTCGCAGTCGCCGCTG
>Ga0207652_10004983_pt1 | contig 10754 bp, 13 predicted proteins | sample KBSC63BmetaG_FD_184334 | JGI IMG/M metagenome (GOLD analysis project Ga0207652, IMG submission 184334) | Corn rhizosphere microbial communities from Kellogg Biological Station, Michigan, USA - KBS C6-3B metaG (SPAdes) (version 2) | ecosystem: Host-associated > Plants > Roots > Rhizosphere ...
GCGAATCACCAGCTCCGTCCGCGCCGGAATCAACTTCAACGCCTGCTCCATCTCCTCTGGCGATCCGAACGGATCCCGGCTCCCATGCACAAAGAGTGCAGGTGTCCGCAGATTGGGAAAATGCGCGTCCCGCTTCTGCTCCGGCTTGCGCGGAGGATGCAGTGGATACGAAAGCAACAACAGTCCAGACGCGAGCTCCGGTTGATCTGCAGCTAGCATCGTCGCCTGCCTGCCACCATACGAATGCCCGCCGACAAATACTCGCCCGGCAGGCGAGTGCTGCAGAAATTCCACGGCTCGCCGAATCCCTTGCCTGTCTTTCGCGGCCACAGCCGGAAATGGAGGCCCATGCGGACGCGCTTGTCGAAATGGCAGGTCCATGCGCAACACCGTAAATCCGGCCTCCGCGAACGCACCTGCAACCGCAACCAGCAGTGGCGATTGCGCATTCGATCCGGCGCTGTGCGCCAGCACCAAAGCATCACCATTTGTCGACCCAGGCCGGTGCAGATAACCACGAACCTCCGGCTCGGCGCCTGTATCAAGAATTCGCTCAATCGACGCGCTCATCTCTCGCGCCTCAAACGCGACACCACTTCCCGTTGGTTGTTGAGAATGCCGGCTTCCATCTCCGCCAGGTCCACAATCACCGCTCTGCCCTCCCATGAGCTCCGCGGTTCACCCCTAGCCTTGGCACGGAAAACGAAGATGTGGGTGGGATAAAGCTGGCTATCCCGATAGTTGAACCAGCTCTCAACCGTTTCGACCGCCATGCCAGTCTCTTCCTCGATTTCCCGCCGCAGCGCTGTTTGCGTCGACTCCCACGGATGGACCAGTCCTCCCGGAAAGCAGAGCCCCAGACCATCGGTTCGCTGGATCATGACGTAGCGCTCGCCCAACGGGACCACCGCGATAGCGCCGCGCAACGCGCCAAAGACAGGAAATCTCCGGTAAACGGCAATACAGCTTCGCGAGATCAGACGAAAAACCCGGGCACGCCAGTCCATCCAGCTCAGTCTCCCAACGGATTGTAGCTGCACCGGAGGGCGAGAACCCGAGTGGTTTTCTAACCTGCAGCCGAATCTTTGTCCCTCCTACAGGCAAACACGTTTCAGTTTTACCCATCCAACTACCGGAGAAGCAGGTTCTCTGGTGTGCCCCAACCTGCTCTCAAAGGTGGAGGGGTTCGTCTTCATGTTAAGGTTTCGTTCGATTGCGCTGACCGGAGCTCTGCTGCTCGGCACCTCGCTTTTGTATGCTGGAGATATTCACCTCAATCTCCCCAAGCGGAGCAAGCCCACTCCTGTTCAGCAGCTCAATCGCGACGGCGTAAAAGCCGTCGAAAAGCATGACTACGACCGCGCCAAGAAGCTTTTCTACAAGGCTTACCTCATCGATCCCAACGATCCCTTCACGCTGAACAACTTGGGATACATGGCCGAACTCGATGGCGACGTCGATCGTGCCGCCCGCTACTACGATCTGGCTGCGCAACAACGCTCCGCTGCCATCATCGACGAATCCAATAATCCCAATGTTCAAGGCAAGCCGGTCGATCAGATCGCCGGAAACGCTGCTGACACCGGCATGGAAGTGAATCGCTACAACGTTGAGGCGATTTCCCTGCTCTATAAGGATCGCGCAGCCGAAGCTGACGTCATTCTGCAGAAGGCGCTCAAGCTCGACCCAAAGAATCCATTCACACTGAATAATCTCGGATTCGCGCGCGAGCAGGAAGGCGAATACGAATCGGCCTTGCAGTACTACACTGCCGCCGCGAATCTTGGATCTACGGAAAACATCCAGGTCGCCGCGAACAAAGAATGGCGCGGACGCCCAATCAGCGAAATCGCATCACGTAACGCACGCGAGCTTGCAAAGCTCATGGAGCGGGAGGAGACGCCCGAGGTTCGTGTTGCCCGTCTGAACCTGCGCGGCGTCTCCGCCATGAACCGTAATGACATGCGCATTGCCCGCGAAGACTTCCTGCAGGCCTACAAAATCGCGCCCGAAGATGCGTTTACCCTCAACAACATGGGATATCTCTCCGAACTCGATGGGGATCGCGAAACCGCGCAGTATTACTACGAGAAGGCCCGCGAGGCGAATCGGAGCGGGGTTCAAGTCGGACTCGCCACCCGAAAGGATGTAGAAGGCAAGAAAATCGGAGTAGTAGCCACTAACTTCGACGACCAGTTGCAGCAGCGTATCGAAGCCGAGCGCGCGGCACGCGAGCGTCTCGGTGGCCCAATCCAGTTGAAGCGGCGTGACAATACTCCGGTGGTCGAACCAGAAGCTCCGCCGCCGCAACTCCAGCCAAGACCGCAAGCCCGTGTTGTGCCGCGTCCGCCGGTGAAACAGGGCCAGAGCAACGGCGGCCTATTGATGCCACTGCCCGACAACGAACAGCCCGGAGCCGCGCAGCAACCGAGTCAGAACGCTCCCGCGCAGTCCGCACCTCCCCAGCAGAAGCAGGGGCAAATCGATAACGGCATCATGATGCCGCTGCCGGACAACCAGCAGCCACCGGCCGCGCAAAACCCGCCGAAGTGAGACGATCTTTGTTGGCATGTCATTTCGAGCGAGGGGTGCGATACAGATGCGCCCCGAGTCGAGTGACCCTGTGTTGTATCCAAAAAGGTACGTTTTGAATCACCAGGTCGAAGGCCATTTTGTTTTTCATTTACTAGATCCGAAATTAGCAATTCCCTATCGTTGTTCCAGTCTCCACAAGTGGTTCACCGGCCCAATTCCCTTGCCCATCGGATACGCTTTTGCGATCGCTTCCCGCACGTAGACCTTCGCTTCTATCACCGCTTGCCGCAGTGATCGCCCGACCGCGAGATAGCAAGCCACTGCCGTCGCGAACGCGCATCCCGTGCCATGCGTCGATCGCGAATTCACCATCTGCGAGCGAAATTCTTCAATCGAGTTCACGTCGCCATTCAGACTGAGCAGATCGATGGCCTCTGACAAATGTCCGCCCGTAATCACTACGTTCTTTGCGCCCATCTCGTGCAGTCGTGCGGCAGCGGATCGCATCTCCGCCGTAGTCGTCACCTTCATTCCGGTCAGCGCTGCCGCCTCTTCGATGTTAGGCGTGATCACGTCCACCAGTTTCACGAGCCTCTCGCGCATCTGCTGAGTTCCCTTGGCATCCACCAGATTCGCGCCAGAGGTCGAGCGCACAATCGGATCGAGCACCACATTTTTCGGCTTTGCGGACTCCAGAAACTCCGCCACCACCGTCGCCACAGCGCCCGATCCCAGCATGCCGATGCGAACCGCCGCAAACTCAAAGTCGGATTGCAAATCCGCAAGCGTATGTTTCACCAGCTCCGCGGAAACAGGATGAACCTCGCGCACGCCCTGTGTGGATTGCACCGTGAGCGCCGTGATGCAGGTTACCGCGAAACAGCCATTCACGGCCGCAGTCTTTACGTCAGCGGTAATGCCGGCACCCGAAGAAGGGTCGTAGCCGGCTATAGAAAGAATGACCGGGAGAGCCATATGCGCAATTTAGATGAAAGCGCATAAAAAGAAAAATGCGGTGCTCTCAATATCGGCTGCGAGAACTCGTTCCACCCAAAATGGATCCAAGTATTCCGCGCGCGATCTGTCTCCCAACCGAGCTGCCCATGGCGCGAACCGTGCTCTTCGCCATCGATTCCGCCAGGCTCTCGCCACGACCACTTTTTCCAGTTGGCGCCGTCAGAATCGCCCCGCCTTCTTTCACCAGATCCCCGAACCAGCCGCCGCCGCTTGATTGCGCCGAAGCGCCACTCGGCTGCCCGCTCGTCGGCGCAGCGGCGGGTTGCTGCGCCGTACGATCCAGCGCCGCCCCGGTCTTCTGCGTCAGCTTCTCGTATGCCGACTCGCGATCGATCATCTTCTCGTAGTGGCCGAACAACACCGACTTCTGTATCACCTGTTGCCGCTCCTGCGGCGTAATCGGACCAACCCGGCTCTCTGGCGGATAAATCAACGCGCGCTCCACCGGAGTCGGTGTCCCCGTCGCATCCAGCACCGAAACAAGTGCCTCGCCCACTCCAAGCTCGGTGATCACCGTCGACACGTCGACGCTTTTATTCGCGCGGAACGTTTCCGCCGCGGCCTTCACCGCCTTCTGATCGCGTGGCGTGAACGCCCGCAGCGCATGCTGTACCCGATTCCCCAGCTGGCCCAGCACCGTGTCCGGCACATCCAGCGGATTTTGCGTCACGAAGTACACGCCCACGCCCTTGCTTCGTACCAGCCGGATCACCTGCTCGATCTTGTCTAGCAGCACCTTCGGCGCATCTTCGAATAGCAGGTGCGCTTCGTCGAAGAAGAACACCAATACCGGCTTCTCGGGATCGCCAACCTCCGGCAGCACCTCGAACAGCTCCGACAGGAGCCACAGCAGAAACGTCGCATACAGCTTCGGCGACTGCATCAGCTTGTCCGCTGCCAGAATGTTGACCACCCCGCGCCCATCGTCCCCGGTCTGCAGCAGGTCCTGCAGATTGAGCGCCGGCTCGCCGAAAAACTTATCTCCGCCCTGTTGCTCAATCGTCAGCAGCCCCCGCTGGATCGCCCCCACACTCGCCGCCGAAACGTTGCCGTAATGTGTCTGGATCTCACTCGCATGATCGGAGACAAACTGCAGCATCGCCCGCAGATCTTTCAGGTCCAGCAGCAACAGCCCGTTGCCGTCAGCCGCTTTGAAGATGATACTCAGCACTCCGGCCTGCGTGTCGTTCAGGTTCAGCAGCCGGCTCAGCAGTAGCGGCCCCATCTCTGAAACGGTCGCCCGCACCGGCTGTCCCTGCTCCCCCAGCAGATCCCAAAACACCACTGGATACGCCCGGTTCTGATAGCCGCTGAGCCCCAGTTGCTTCACCCGCGCCGCTACCTTATCGTTCCCGCCTCCGGCTTGGCTTACCCCCGCCAGATCGCCTTTCACATCGGCCATGAACACCGGCACTCCTCGCTCGCTGAACTGCTCGGCCAGCGTTTGCAGGGTCACAGTTTTCCCGGTACCGGTTGCGCCGGCGACCAACCCATGGCGATTGGCCATTCCGGGCAGCAGATCGATCTCGTCTTTACCTTTGGCGAATGCAATCGGGGGGACAGGCACGGCGTACCTCCTATCGAGTCAAGTGGATAGATGCGCAACTGTCCGATTCTGCAGCAGGTGACTGAAAGCTGAGAGCTGATAGCTGACAGCTCAAACAAAGGTTGCCTCGTCCATCCGGACAATTCGCCTCCTGTCCTTAAAACAGTAACGTCCCGACCAACGCGGCTTCTCTGCCAGCCATCCAAATCAGAGCGCGCCGGAAAGTAGACATGACCCTCCCTTGGGAACGTCTTTCCGGCGCATGCTTTTTAGGGAGACAGCGCAGCCGATCTGAGGGTTTATTCATCTGCCGTTAACTCGGAAGCCACGGTTGACATGATTCTTCCATTTTCCATAGACTTACACGAACTTCGGCGTGAAGGGAGGGTCGAAAAAACTGAAGGAAGGTGTTTGATGCGACAAGCTCTGGCCAACATTCTGGTGGCAGCTTTATCAGCTACCAGCCTGCTGGCGGCACAGCCGCCAAACATCCCCGGCAGTCAAGCCTCCAACCGGAATACCGGAACCGAGGTTCGACCCGAGAAAGGAAGACAACACAATTCGGTTGTGGCGAAGGCAGCGGTAAGCCAGCGCCATGCGAAAGCCCCTAAGCCGTATCAGGTTGGAAATGCATCCTGGTATGGCAAGCAGTTCCACGGTAAGGAAACAGCGAGTGGCGAACCGTATGATATGTTCCAATTTACGGCCGCCCATCGCAGGTTACCCCTGGGAACCCTGGTCAAGGTCACGAACCTGCGCAATAACAGATCCGTGATCGTCCGAGTAAATGACCGCGGCCCCGTGCCCCATACGCGAATCATAGATTTGTCGTACGGTGCGGCCCGGATGCTGCAAATACCCGGACATGGTATCGAACAGGTAAGATTGGATATTATCCAAACCCCGTCGACGATGGCCATGAACCAGAAAGCGGAGCTACCGGGCAGATAAGTCGCCTGGTCGTTCCGGCTAGCCTCTTTAGCGGGGCAGGAAGGAACCGTCAGGCATTCCCTAATCGCGGCCAACCATCCGTGTGGGAAGTCCGGCAGGCTGACATAAAGATGTCGAATCGATCCGTAGCGCTACACGACCCTAGCCCGACGCCGAATGGGCCCAATGCAGTAAAGGATCGGTTAATCGTCGCACTGGACGTTTCCAGTGCTGCTGAGGCTCAAACGTTAGTTCTCAGCCATAGGCGAGTCAGCCCATATATATAAAGTCGGTAAGCAGTTGTTTACGGCCGAGGGGCCCCAAGTCGTTCGTGACCTGGTGGCTTCCGGCCGTAAAGTTTTTCTCGACCTCAAATTCCACGACATTCCGAACACCGTCGCTCACGCCGTCGCTGAAGCTGCCAAGCTGAAGGTCAGCATGTTGACCGTGCACGCCTCTGGCGGACTGAAGATGTTGAAGGCCGCCGCCGAAGCCGCAAACTCTTCCACCTCGAAGCCCCTGATCCTGGCGGTCACTGTCCTCACCAGCTTGACGGACGAAGATCTCACCGAAATTGGATTCTCCGGCAGCGTTGCTCATGAAGCCCTCCGCCTTGCTGGCCTCGCGCGTATGGCCGGATGCGGCGGCATCGTCAGCTCTGCCCGTGAAGCCGCATCGCTCCGCCACGAACTCGGCACCGGATTCGCCATCGTCACCCCCGGCATTCGTCCCATGGGCGCCGATGTGGGCGATCAGGCACGCATCGTGACACCCGCCGACGCTATGCGCGCCGGAGTCAGCCACATCGTCGTCGGACGCCCAATCACCGGCGCTCCAAAACCAGCCGAAGCCGCGCAAGCCATCCTCGAAGAGATGGCGGCGGCGCTGTCATAGTCGATCAGTCTGTCAGTTCTTCAGTTCTACAGTTCTTCGATTTCCCGATTACCCGATTCCTGGAACCCTCGCACCATCTCCTCCGTATAACTCCACAGGAGCCAACTTTGCCCAATCGCAGCCGCCTCGCCATCATTCCCGCCCTCATCTATTTCCTCATCGCTTACCTCCTCGTCAGCATTCTGGCGTCTGCCGTGTCGGAGACCTATGCCGCCGTCAACCACTCGCCCGATCCGCAGCCCGGCCAGAGTATTCTCCAGGCGCCAGCCTTCGTGGCCACCGTTCCCTATCATGTCGTGATCATGTTGCTCGTCTGGCCGCTGTTCGCGTGGCTGTATTTCCGCAAGCGCCGCCCGTCCGATCCGCAGCAGGAACGCAAGCAGACTCTTCAGCTCGCCATTCTCTGGCTGATCTCTGCCATGGTCGTTGATTTCGTCGGCTTCGTGCTCATCAAGAGTCCATGGACGATGACTCCGCACGAACTCTACGTCATATACCAGCCCTGGATCAGTTTGATTTACCTCTCCATCTTTCTCAGCCCGTGGATTCGTTTATGGCTCTCAAAATCGCGCACGGCGTCCTCCAGCAAGCGGCTCGCTTGAACTTCGTAACGACCTGCTTCCGCACTGCGGACCATTGAACTGCTCAACTCAAAAAAGGTGTCCCTTGAAAAATCGTCTCAGAAATTGCCTGTTGATCCCGTCTCTGCTTGCGCTGTCTATTTGCGCGGTCGCCCAATCCTCCACTCCACCCGCCGCGCCCGGCAACCAGGTTGCGGCCTCAGACGAGCTCTTCCGCACTATCTCGCAGCTCGATAAGCAGGTTTTCGATGCGATCGATCACTGCGACATGAAAACCGAAGCTTCGTTCTGGGCCGACGACGCGGAGTTTTATCACGACAAGGCCGGCCTGATGGTGGGTGGTCCGCAAATCGTTGATGCCATCAAGAACAACCTTTGTGGAAAGGTCAAGCGCGAGTTGGTGCCGGGCACGCTCGAAGTTTACGAACTGCACGGCTACGGCGCGGTCGAGATCGGAGTTCACCGATTCCTTCACCCATGGCAGCAGGACCATGGCGTCGTCGGCGAGGCGAAGTTCATTCACGTATGGCGATACAAAGACGGCGCATGGAAGATCACACGCGTGATCAGCATCGACCATCACGCTGCCAATTAGATCGCTCCGCGAGCCAATGGGTGCCGCATCCCCGACTCTTCACTGCAGCGAGGTCCGCAACCTGACGGCTACGCGCGGCCGCGAAGCTTAGCCACCCACCAGCGCACGCCGACAAAAAGGAAACGCCAGTCGTGGAAGAATTCCGGCGCTTTGCCTTCGAAGGCGTGCCCAATAAACTGCAAAATCCATCCGAAGAGGAAGAGTCCGAGTGCCGCTTTCCAAAGCGAGTGATACGCAATCGCACCCAGAAACAACGCCAGCGAAACGAGGATGATGGGAATTCCGAAGGTATGACACGCTCGGTTCACCGGATTCTGGTGACTGCTTGCGTACTGCGCGATCCACTGCTCGCTGGTGCGTCCGCCAAACATGCGGGGTAGGATACACCGTTTCGCATGAATGAGACGGAATTGGTGGCCCAGGTTCGCGTCCTTCTTTTCGAAACGCTAATCTGGGTTCAACCCGTGTACACGCACTTGTCATTTCGAGCGGAGGCGCGATATAGACGCGCCTCGAGCGAGAGACCTTGCGTTTGACGAGATATGTACTAATCGATAACTCCACCCTCCTCCCTCGCGCTCTGCCACATAGAAACTTCCGGCGGGAAACTATCGACACGATTTGGTACCTTGTCATCAGGGACGTAAAGTGCCGCAATCATCCATGTTCGCAAAAACCGAAGACATCCGGATTTATCACACGAAAGTTGTCCTTCCGCCCGCTTTTCTCGACGAGGAACTCCCCGCTGGCGAGAAAGCACTCACTACCGTCTACAACGCTCGCTCGGAAGTGAAGCAGATTCTCAGCGGTGATAGCCATCGTTTGCTCGTGGTCGTCGGTCCCTGCTCAATTCACGACACCAAAGCAGCCCTGGAATACGCGACCTTTCTAAAACGGGCAATAGACGAATTCTCGCAAGACTTACGCATCATCATGCGCGTCTATTTCGAGAAGCCGCGCACCACTGTGGGATGGAAAGGGCTGATCAACGATCCCAACCTCGACGGCTCTTGCAGGATCAACGATGGCTTGCGCGTCGGCCGCCGCCTTCTGCTCGATCTCGCGGAGATGGGCGTGCCCGCAGGCACCGAGTTTCTCGACATGATTATTCCGCAGTACATGGCGGGATTGGTTTCATGGGGAGCGATCGGCGCGCGTACCACTGAGAGCCAGGTGCATCGCGAACTGGTGTCTGGGATCTCCTGCCCGGTCGGTTTTAAAAACGGCACCTCGGGCAACGTGCAGATCGCGATTGATGCGGTGCACTCCGCGGCGCACCCGCACACGTTTCTGGGTCACACCAAGTACGGCCAGTCCGCAATCTTCTTCACCAAGGGAAATCCCGACTGCCATGTGATCCTGCGTGGCGGTCGCACCTCGACCAATTACGACGCTGCATCGATCGCGCAAGCATGTGCGTTGATTGAAAAAGCCGGTCTTGCCCAGCGCGTCATGGTCGATTGCAGTCACGCCAACAGCAACAAGGACCACACCCGGCAAGCCGCGGTCTGCCACGATATCGCCACGCAGATTACCGCGGGCGAGCGGAGAATCATCGGGGTCATGATCGAAAGCAATCTGGTTGGCGGCGCCCAGAAGCTGCAGAAGGGCAAACCACTCACCTATGGACAGAGCATCACCGACGCCTGCATCAGCTGGGACGAGACGTTGCCTCTACTGCGTGAATTGGCGACGGCAGTTCGTGCCGGTCGAGGGTAAGGACTTGGTGGCCCATTCAAGCCTTCTTTTGGCTTGAGTGGGGCAGTTCTACTGCTGGACCGAGTCTCCCCGCAACTCGTTCGCGCTTCCTTGCCGTCCACTCGCATTCAATCTCGACTCGGCCTTCGCAACCTGTCGCATACTGCAAAAAGCTGCTCGCGTCCCACTCTTCAGCACATTCGCACAATCCAGCTTTCACTGGATTGCGGTGAATGTATCGCAGCTTCTGTACAAATTGATCGTAATCCCGGATGTTGAAATCGTAATAACGCTTCTCCCAGAAGTGCTGGTGGTTACCGATCAATCGCCGTGCTACTCCTTGTTTCAGAGACTTCAGCGCATCAGCAAGACTGCCGCGCTCGGGTTCGCTGATCAGAATATGAACGTGCTCGGGCATAACGACGTAGCCGTAGACGCAAAGTCCGAAACTGCGCCGGACTCGTTCAATCGCCTTTTCAAAAACTCGCTTCGATGTGACTGTGTTGAATGATGGCCGGCGGCGATAACAGGAGAACGTGACGAAGTGAGTCTGTCTGGATTGGTGGAAGCGCTTTAATCCCCAAGGCACAACTCAGAGTAGCTCCATCAAAAGCCCCACTCAAGCCAAAAGACGGCTTGAATGGGGCCACCGACCGCAGTCGCGTTGTCCATTGTTTGCCCCCCGAATCCGCCACAAGCCTGTACCCTATATCCGTAAGGAGAAGCGACGATGAATATCAACTTTCGAACCTTGCTTTTCCTGTGGCTGATTTTGAGCATCATCTTCTGGGCGATACCGTTCTTTACCCACCATTGGCGCGGTCCTCTGGTGTGGTGGGTCGTCCTGTGCGTCGTCTACTGGGGGATTCCTGTGGCGATGTGGGTCGTCACTCGCAAACTTTCACACTAACGCCTTATTTAGTATCCGTGTCGGCGGATGCTCTCGAAACGTGAAACG
>Ga0207652_10004987_pt1 | contig 10752 bp, 9 predicted proteins | sample KBSC63BmetaG_FD_184334 | JGI IMG/M metagenome (GOLD analysis project Ga0207652, IMG submission 184334) | Corn rhizosphere microbial communities from Kellogg Biological Station, Michigan, USA - KBS C6-3B metaG (SPAdes) (version 2) | ecosystem: Host-associated > Plants > Roots > Rhizosphere ...
TCCGCGCCGGAGCGCCGTTCCGGCCGTGGCTCCTGCGGATCGTCGCGAACGAGGCCCGCAACCGGCGGGTGGCGGTCGGGCGGCGAGAGCGACTCGCCCTGCGCCTCCACGAGGAGCGGCCGCCCGCCTTCGCCGGCGCCGCCGAGGCGGAGACCGCGGCGACGCTCGGCGTGCGCCGCGGCACCGTCAAGTCACGCCTCAGTCGGGCGCTCGGCCGCCTGCGAAAGGAGATGGAGCTAGATGGCTGAACTCGAGCAGCGCCTCGCCGAGCTCGCCGAGCGGCTCGAGCTCCCGGCGACGCCGCCGCTCGCCGCCCGGGTGGGGGACGAGCTGCGCGCCGTCGAGCCCCCGGCCCGCCCGCGACGCGGTACCCCCCGCCTGCGAGGCGTCACTTCCCGCCCGCGACGCACTGCCCCCCGCCTGCGCCTGGCGTTCCTCGTCGTCCTCGCGGTGCTGCTGCTGGCCGCCGGCGCCGTCGCCGCCGTCCCCTCGACCCGACACGCGGTCCTCGAGCTGCTCGGCCTCCGCGGCGAGACGATCGAGCGGGTGCCGAAGCTGCCGGAGAACGCGCGGGCGAAGCCGGCCTGGCGGCTCGGACGCCCGACGACCCTCGTCGCCGCCCGCCCGCGCCTGTCCTTCGAACCGCTCCTGCCGGACGGGCTCGAGGGCCCGAACGGGATCTTCCTCAACTACGGGACCCCGGGCCGCTCCCTGAACCTGACCTACCCGCCGCAGCAGGGCCTCCCGCGCTCGCGCTTCACCGGCGTCGGCCTCCTCGTCAACGAGCTGAACGGCCACGTCGCGCCTGGCTTCTACGGCAAGATGGTGCCGCGCGACGCGCGCGTCGAGCGCTTCGGGATCGACGGCCGCTTCGCCGTCTGGGTCGAAAAACCTGCACCTCTTCTTCTACAAGCCGGGCACCGACAACACCTTCCACATCGGGCATTCGCGCCTCGCCGCCAACGCCCTCCTGGTCCAGCGCGGCAAGGTCATGGTCCGGCTCGAGGGCGGGTTCGCCAAAGCGACCGCGACCGCGATCGCCCGCACCCTCGGCCGCTAGACGATTGATTCCACGATCTCGGCGGTCGAGGGAAGGGACGGTTCCCCGCAAGCTGGCGCCCGATTGAGGGACGGGCCGTCTCGTCCACGGCCCTGGCAGGCTGTGGCCGTGGCCGAGACGGCCGGGTGTGCGGGGAGCGGGGGGACCCGTGGACCATCTGTCACGAGGGAGCCACGGATCCCTCACCGGAGGGACACGGATCCGTGACGGGAGTCCGACCCCGTCACAAAGACCGTGAGAACTCCACGCTTCCTCCCGTGTTGTCCAACGGTGACGGACGCGCTGTCGACTTTGGGCCCCCCATAGGGGCCCTAAAGTCGACAGCGCGTTATCGGCCCCTCGATTCCGGCCCGAAAAGGGCCTCCCGGGGCCGGAAAGTGTGACGTTCCCGGCATCTTCGTCGCCGATAGGGCCGAGGTGTGGGATCTCCCCGACACGATCGTCACGGAAGTCCGACCTCGCACCGTCCCTGTGACGCCTCCCCCACGGAAGCCTCACGTCCCGGGCGCCTCATGGGGGTCACAGCCTGCCAGGACCCCCATGAGGCGCCCGGGACACCCGCCACCCCATCTCGGACGGCCGCCCCGGCTGCGCACCCCCGGCCGTCCCTTCCCGAGGACCCCGTCAGCCGGAGAACCCTGCGATCAGCTCGGCCGTCTCGACCGGGTGGTCGAGCTGGGGGCAATGGCCGGCGCCCTCGATCTCGATCCACTCGGACTGCGGGAACTCCGCTCGGTATCGTGCCGCGGCGCCCGGCAGCGGCAGGATCTTGTCCTCGGTGCCCCAGACGAAGCGGATGGGACAGGTGATCCGCTCGGGGTCGAGTCGCCAGCCCTCGCGCTCGGCGAAGGCGACGAGCGGCTCGGCGTCGCAGACGGCGGCGCCGCGGATCAGGTGGGCGACGAGGTCGGCGGACAGGTGGTCGGCGGTGCTTGCGTAGGCGACGCTCGCGGCGGCGCGGCCCTCCGGGGTCGCGGCGATCTGGTCGGCCCGCGGGGCGGCGTCCTGGACCATGTTTGCCATCACCCGGAAATAACGGAGGGTCGCGGCGATCGCCGGATCGCCGGCCGTCCAGCCGCCCGCCGGGGCCAGCGCCACCACCGAACGCGCCCGCCCGCGCTCGGCCAGCCGCAGCCCGACGAAGCCGCCGAGCGAGTTGCCGGCGACCGCGGGTGCCTCCCAGCCCGCCGCGTCCAGCGTCGCCTCGACGGCGTCGACGATCGCATCGTCGCTCGCCCCGTCGGCCGGGAAGTCCGGCCCGCCCGCGTGCCCGGCGAGGGTCGGGGCGAGCACCTCGAAGCGCCGCTCCAGCGCCGGGAGCAGCGGCTCCCAGGTGCGCCAGGTATCGGTGAAGCCATGAAGGAGGAGCAGCGGCGCCCCCGCGCCGCCGCGGCGGACAGGAGCGAACCTCACGCCAGGCGTGCTCCGATGTTGATGGGCCGAAAACCTGTCATATAGACGGGTTTTCGGCCCATCAACATTTGTCAGTGCTCGAGCAGGCCGGCGACCGCCAGCGCGAGGCGTTCGCCACGGCTGGTCAGGGCGTACTCGGCGTGGGGGGGACGGCCGGCGACCAGGCGCCGCTCGACGATCCCCGCCGCCTCGAGCTGCTCCAGCCGCTCCGAGAGCGTCGTCGGCGACACCCCCGGCAGCGACTGGCGGAACTCGTTGAAGCGGTGGGCACCGCTGGAGCAGGCGTAGATCGTCGCCATCGTCCAGCGCCGCTCGAGGAGCCCCGCGGCGGCGCGGAGCTCCTTCGGCACCGGTTGGCAGCTACGACACCGAGGCGACATCGGCGCCGGCCTCCGCGGGCTCGAGCGCCAGCCCGAGCACCTCGTCGATGCTCATCACCGGGTGGAACTTCATCTGCTCGCGCACCTCCTCGGGGACCTCGTCGAGGTCGCCGCGGTTGCGCTCGGGCAGGATCACCTCGGTCAGCCCCGCCGCGTGGGCGGCCAGCACCTTCTGCTTGAGGCCGCCGATCGGCAGCACCCGTCCTTGCAGGGTCACCTCTCCGGTCATGCCCACAGTGTGCTTGACGGGGCGGCCGGTGAGCAGGCTGACCAGCGCCGTGGTCATCGCCGTGCCCGCGCTGGGCCCGTCCTTGGGGATCGCCCCGGCCGGCACGTGGACGTGGAACTCGCGTTGGAAGCGGTCCGCCGGGATGCCCAGCGCCTCGCGGTGCGAGCGGACATAGGAGAGGGCGATCCGCGCCGACTCCTTCATCACGTCGCCGAGCTGGCCGGTCAGGACCAGGCCCTTGTCGCCGTCCATGGCGGTCGCCTCGATGAAGAGGATGTCGCCGCCGGCGCCGGTGACCGCGAGCCCGGTCGACACGCCCGGGATCGCCGTGCGCTCCACCGACTCCTGGAACACCTTCTGCCGGCCGAGCGCCTCGCGCACCGCCTCGAGGTCGAGGACGATCGGCGCGCCATGCTGGTCGCCGGAGGCGATCTTCGTCGCCGCCCCGCGCAGCAGCTTGCCGACCTCGCGCTCGAGCTGGCGCACGCCCGCCTCGCGGGTGTACTCGGCGACCACGGTCCGCAGGACGTCGTCGGAGACCGAGATCTCCTCCGGCCTCAGCCCGTTGCGCTTCAGCTGCCGCGGCACCAGGTAGCCCTTGGCGATCGCCAGCTTCTCCTCGGTCGTGTAGCCGTCGAAGGCGATGACCTCCATCCGGTCGAGCAGCGGCGCCGGGATCGTGTCGAGCAGGTTCGCCGTGGCGATGAAGACGACCTCGGAGAGGTCGACCTCGACGTCGAGGTAGTGATCGCGGAACGAGTGGTTCTGGGCCGGGTCGAGCACCTCGAGCAGCGCCGCCGACGGGTCGCCGCGCCAATCGGCACCGACCTTGTCGACCTCGTCGAGCAGGATCACCGGGTTCATCGTCTCGGCATCGCGCAGGGCGCGGACGATCCGTCCCGGCAGGGCGCCGATGTAGGTGCGACGGTGGCCGCGGATCTCCGCCTCGTCGTGCAGGCCGCCGAGGCTGATGCGGACGAACTCACGCCCGAGGCTGCGGGCGATCGACTCGCCGATCGAGGTCTTGCCGGTGCCGGGAGGGCCGACCAGGGTGAGGATCGTGCCGTTGGCACGGCTGTCCCCCTCGATCTCGTTGTGCCTCTCCTCGCGCAGCTTGCGCACGGCGACGAACTCGGTGATCCGCTTCTTCACGTCCTCGAGCCCGGCGTGGTCGGTGTCCAGCACCTCGCGCGTGTGGTTCGGGTCGAGCTTGTCCTCGGAGCGCTTGCTCCACGGGACCGCGATCAGCCAGTCGAGGTAGCTGCGGATCATCGAGCTCTCGGGCGACTGCTCGCCCTGGCGCTCGAGCCGGCGGAGCTCCTTGTAGGCCTGCTCGTCGACCGCGTCCGGCATGCCGGCCTCGTCGATCTTCGTTTCGTATTCGCCGATCAGATCCTCGTCGTCCTCGCCCAGCTCCTTGCGGATCGACTCCATCTGTTTGCGCAGGAAGTACTCGCGCTGCTGCTTCTGGGCGCCCGACTCGACGTCATCGCGGATCTTCGAGCGGACCTGCAGCTCGGCGAGGCGCTCACGCTGCAGCTCGACCGCGATCTCCAGTCGCTGGGTGACGTCGATCGTCTCCAGCAGGCGGCGCTTGCCCTCGTTGGGGATGTCGGGGGCGAGCCCGGTGGTGTCGGCCAGCGCGCCGGGCTCCTCGATCGAGCGCAGGAAGTTCGCGATGCGACCGTCGTCGCCGCGCAGCTCGAGGATCTCCTCGACGACCGCGCGGTACTCGCGCGCGACCTCGCCGGTGTGCTCGTCGTCGGGCTGGCCGTCGTGGATCTCCTGGACCTCGACGTGGAGGACGTCGGTGTCCTCGCCCGCCTGGGCGGCGCCGGCGATGCCGCGGTGCAGTCCGACCACGGTCGCGACCGGGCGGCCGCGGCGTGAGGTGCCGTGCTCGACCACTTCGGCGATGACGCCGACGCGGCCGTACTCGCCCTCGCGGCGAGGGAGGAGGAAGACGCGCTCGTCCTCGCCGACGTCGATCGGCAAAGTCGCGGTGACGGTCGGGAAGACGATCGCGTCGTCAAGGGGAACGAGTCTGTAACTCATGACCAAGTTCACTTTCTGTAGTTAATCCTCAAGAAGGATAGCGCTACACCTTTCGGACCTCAACCCCCGCTTGAGTTCGCACTTATCCGCGCATACCGCGGCGAACTGCGAACTCGTCCGGGGGGTGGCGGGTAGGGTGGACAGACATGGACGAGAAGCGCGCGAAAGAGCTGCTGAAAGCGGAGCGGGAGCGGGTCGAGGCAGAGCTCTCTTCGGTGCGCGGCCAAGGCCGCGAAAAGTCGACGGAGGACGCGCCCGCGGGTGACTTCAACAGCGAGGGGCTCTACGAAGACGAGCTCGCCGCCGGGCGCGAGGGGGATCTGCAGCGGCGCCTCGACCGGATCGAGCGGGCCGAAGAGCGGCTCGCCGCCGGCACCTACGGCCTCTCGGTCCGCTCCGGCGAGCCGATCCCCGACGGCCGCCTCGAAGCCGAACCGCTTGCCGAGCTGACCGTCGACGAGGAGCCCGGCGGCACCAAACGCTGGTAGCCACGCGATGCCCAAGGTCAAGGCGCAGATCTCGATCTCCCTCGACGGCTACATGGCGGGGCCGAACCAGAGCGAGGAGAACCCGCTCGGCGAGGGCGGCGAGGCGCTCCACGAGTGGGCCGTGAAGCTGGCGTCCTTCCACGAGATGCATGGCCGCGTCGGCGAGGGCGAGCGGGGCGTCAGCGACGACGTCCTGCGAGCGACGCTCGACCGCCTCGGCGCGGTGGTCATGGGCCGCAACATGTTCGGCCCGATCCGCGGCCCCTGGCCCGACGAGGAGTGGAAGGGCTGGTGGGGGGAGGAGCCGCCGTTCCACTGTCCGGTCTACGTCCTCACCCGCTATCCCCGCGACCCGGTCCAGATGGACGGCGGCACCAGCTTCCACTTCGTCACCGAGGGGATCGAGACGGCGATCGCCGAGGCCAAGGAGGCGGCCGACGACCAGGACGTCTCGGTCGGCGGCGCCTCGACCCTCCAGCAGACGATCGCCGCGGGCCTCCTCGACGAGATCGTCGTCACCCAGGTGCCGATCCTGCTCGGCGGCGGCGAGCGCCTCTTCGACCGCCTGCCCGCAGGTACCAAAGTCGAGCTCGCCGCGGTCGTCGAGGGCCCCGAGGCCCTCCACCTGACCTACCGCTTCGGCTGAGCGCCGAGCCATTGGGATTGTGCTGTGTTCCGTATGACGACTCGTAATGACCGAGCGGTACCCTTTGCAATCCACTGCTTGGCCGTTTCCGCGATGCTCCTCTTATAATTAAAGAAATGCCGATCAAAATTCAGACGCACAAGGACAGCCGCTCGGAGCATTCGATCCAGATTCCCGATTCTGGACCTCTCCCCGACACGGCCCGGACCGTCTCGACCATTGCCGGCGGCGCAACGGTCGGCGCGATCGTCGCAGGACCGATCGGCGCGATCCTGGGTGCCGGGGTCGGGGGAGTCCTCGGTCTGGTTGCGACCGGGCACCTGCATCTGCGAGTCCGTCACTAACTCCAGACCGGAGAAGACAGCAGCGAACCGGGCGGGCTCGTGTCCGAGGCAATTCGATTTGCGTTCATCGGCGGCATCGTTCTGGGCCTCGGCTACGCGGGCATCGTCGTCGTTCGCCTCAGGGACCTGAAGGGTCCCGAACTGTCACAGGCCGTCGGTCTGTTCCTATCGACCTTCCCGATCCCCGGAGCGGGAGAAATGATCTGGAAGTCGATATCCGCGGGTACGCTGCCGATCTTCAACGAGATCGAGAGTCGAGCCGCCCTGTTCCTTGGTGGGGCGTTGCTCATCGGGACGTTTATCTACGGGCTCTACGCCGCATTTCGTCATGCTCTGACCGCCCAGCGCCCCAGCGCCGGCACTGAAGCATCACCGCGCGGCACCGGGCCGTTCGGGTCAAATCCTTAAGCACGTTCGGCCGCCCGCCGATAGGTTCGGCACCATGGCTACCGAACCCAATCCCGGCGAGGAGGCGATGCTCTACGGCGGTCGCTTCCTGACCGACGACGCTCCCGACGGCCCCTTCCCGACGACCGGCATGTCGGCGCTTGACGCGCAGCGACTGGTCGAAGAGGAACTTCAGCTGGAGGGTGATCCCAACCGCAATCTCGCCACCTTCGTCACCACCTGGATGGAGCCGGAGGCCAACGAGCTGATCGCCGAGAACAACTACCGCAACTTCATCGACCATGCCGAGTACCCGGTCTCGGCGGAAGTCGAGAAGCGCTGCATCAGGATGCTTGCGGATCTGTATCACGCTCCCGGCGAGACGACCGGCGCCCGGACGCAGGGCTCCTCCGAGGCGATCATGCTCGGCGCCCTCTCGCTGAAGTGGAAATGGAAGGAACGGCGGGAAGCGGCGGGGAAGGCGACCGACCGGCCGAACCTCGTCTTCGGCGGCGACGTCCACGTCGTCTGGGAGAAGTTCTGTCGCTACTTCGACGTCGAACCGCGGATCGTGCCACTGCAGGAGGGCAAGTACACGATCGGTCCCGACGACGTCGAGCCCCACGTCGACGAGAACACGATCGGCGTCGCCGCCGTCCTCGGCACCACCTTCACCGGCCACGCCGACGACATCGTCGGGATCAACGACCTGCTGCTGCGCCTGAAGGAGGAGGAGGGCCACGACGTGCCGATCCACGTCGACGCGGCGTCGGGCGGCTTCGTCTGGCCGTTCCTCTACCCGCACTCGGAGTGGGACTTCCGGCTCGAGCAGGTCCGCTCGATCAACGTCTCCGGCCACAAGTTCGGGCTCGTCTACCCGGGGATCGGCTGGCTGGTGTTCCGCGAGGAATCCGACCTCGCCGAGCACCTCGTCTTCTACGAGAACTACCTCGGGGAGACCGACGCGACCTTCACCCTCAACTTCTCCACCGGCGCCTCGATGGTGCTCGCCCAGTACTACAACTTCGTCCGCTTCGGCCGCGAGGGCTACGGCTACGTGATGCAGGCGATGGAGGCGAACGCGAAGGCGCTGGCCGAGAAGCTCGACCGGTGCGGCCACTTCGAGCTGATCGGCGCGGACGCGGAGCAGCTGCCGCTGGTCGCCTTCAAGCTCATCGACGGCAAGGACTACGACGAGTTCGACGTCTCCTGGCAGCTCTCGGCGGAGCGCGGCTGGATGCTGCCCGCCTACACGATGCCGCCGAACGCGGAGGAGGTGAAGGTCTTGAGGGCGCTGGTCAAGCACACGCTGAGCCGCGCGCAGATCGACCGCCTCGCGCGCGACATCGAAGACGCCTGCGACACGCTGGAGAAGAAGGGCCGCGCCCACAAGAGCGAGCGCCACAAGGCCAAACGCAGCCCGAACGTCTAGGGCGGCGGTCCGGACGTGGGCGGAACGCTCGCCGGCCGACCGTGGCGCCGATCTGGATCAGCTCCTCCAGCGGCAGCAGGGTCAGCGTGGCGAAGGTCCCGGCGAGGATCAGCCCGGCGCCGGTGACGACGCCGCCGATGGCGACCAGCGCCCGCATCATCCCATCGCGGGTGCCGTGCACGCGCGCCTCCTCGCGCACCCGCGTCATCAGGAAGATGTTGTAGTCGACGCCAAGCGCGACCAGGAAGAGGAAGGCGAGCAGGGTGAGGTCGAAGGTGATCCCTTCGCCGGCGAGCTGGGAGAAGACGAAGGTCGAGAGGCCGAGGGTGGCGGCGAAGGAGAGGACGACGGTCGCCATCAGGTAGAGCGGCGCACAGAGCCCGCCCAGTATGGCCGCCAGGATCAGCCCGACCACGATCAGCACCAGCGGCACGATCAGGCGGGTGTCGCGGCCGTTGGTCTGCTCGACGTCCCAGTTCTCGGCCGGGAGGCCGCCGAGCAGGCCATCCGGGGACACCTTGTGCAGGCGCTCGCGGACCTTTTCCACCGCTTCGGCCGCTTCGCCGGAGTAGGGGTTGCCGGCGAGGATGACGACCACGACGGCTGCTTCGAGCTTCCCGTCGGCGGGGGCCGGGATCGCCAGGCGGACCGCGTCGAGCCCGGCCATCGCCCGCGCGACGCGCGCCGCTTCGTCCAACGGGACCACGGCGGTCAGCGGCGAGGCGAGCCCGGGCGGGAAGTGTTCGTTCAGGGCCTGGGTGCCTTCGCTCGAGTTGGTGGGCTTCGTCTCGCCCTGGCCGAAGCCGATCGTGCCGTGGTGGACGAGGTTGCCCGCGGCGAGGACGAGGAGCCCGACGACGACGGCGCCGATGATCGGCCGCGAGCGGCGCCGCACGAACCCGGCGATCGCCTCCCAGCGGCTCGGGCCCGCGCGCCGCGCCGCTCCGGCCGCGGGCCAGAACGCGCGCTCACCCAGTACGGCGAGGAGGGCGGGGAGGAGGGTGAAGGCCGAGCAGACCATCACCGCGATGCCGATCGCGAGGATCGGCCCGAGCCAGTGGGTCGACTCGAGGTCGGCGACCAGCAGGACGAGCATCGTGGCGATCACGGTGCCGCCGGAGGAGGCGATCGGGCGGACGCTCTCGCGCAGCGCCACCGGCAGCGCCACGTCCGCGGGCGACCCGGATTGCAGCTCTTCGCGATAGCGGTGGACGAGCAGCAGCGAGTAGTCGGTGCCGGCGCCGAAGACGAGCACCAATAAGAGGAAGGTCCCCTCGCTGTTGACGACGATCCAGCCCGCCTTGATCACGAGGTAGGCGATGCCGATCGCGACGGTGTAGGCGGCGCCGACCGCCAGCAGTGGCAGCAGCGCGAGCAGCGGCGCCCGGTAGACGAGCAGCAGCAGGACGAGGACCAGCCCGAGCGTCGCGATCAGCAGCGTGCGGCCCGCTTCGTCGGCGACCTGGTCGAGGTCGGCGGCGATCCCGGCCGGGCCGGTCACGTAGGCGTCCAGGCCGGGGACGGCGTGGGCGGCGAGATAGTCGCGCATCTGGGCGACGCCGCCCCGGATCGCGCCGTCGTCGGCGGCGTTGAGCGCGAGGACGAGGAGCGCCGCTTCACGGTCCTTGGAGATCGGCCCGACGCCGTGGGTATAATCGGCGATCGCGCCGAGCGGCCTGCCGGTCGCGGCGGAGAACGGGTCGATGATCGGCGTCGCGCCGGTGATGCCGAGCCCTTCGAGGCCGCGGCCGAGCTTGCCGATCGCGTTCAGGTCGTCGTGCGTGAGGCCGCCTTTCCGGTCGAAGACGACCACCGCCGGGACCTCTTCGGCGTGGGATTCGGCGGCGCTCGTGGGGACGCCGCCGGAGGAGTCGCCCGTCCCACCGCCGGGGCCCGTTGCCCCGCCGGAAGAGGAGTCGCCCGCTTCCCTGGCGCCCGTCGCCCCACCGCCGGTGCCCTCGGCCGGGACACCCGCGTCGGCGGGACTCGCGGCGCCGCCGATCGACGCCGCTCCGTCGAGGACTTCGATCGCCTGGATCGATTCCGCCCCCCTCGGCAGGAAGCTGGACTGGCCGGCGGCGGTGACCTCGCCGATGTGGGATCGGGCGACGTAGCCGCCGATCCCGATCGCGACCCAGACCGCGATCGTCACCCAGCGGCCGCGAGGGCCGGTCACCGCGGCAGCGAGTGCTGCGATCACCGACGGTGACGGTCGACGTCCTGCACGCGCGAAGCCTATGCGCGCCCCTCGGCGGCTTGAGCTGTTCCTTTTGCGCCTCACAGGCGCAAAAGGAACAGCTGGGCGGGTACCGTCATCG
>Ga0207652_10004991_pt1 | contig 10747 bp, 13 predicted proteins | sample KBSC63BmetaG_FD_184334 | JGI IMG/M metagenome (GOLD analysis project Ga0207652, IMG submission 184334) | Corn rhizosphere microbial communities from Kellogg Biological Station, Michigan, USA - KBS C6-3B metaG (SPAdes) (version 2) | ecosystem: Host-associated > Plants > Roots > Rhizosphere ...
CCTGCGGTTCGATACGGTGTTTCCGGCAAAACTGTCCGAGATAGCGATCCTGGTTACCGCACGACACTGGAGCTCGCATTACGAATGGTACGCCCACAAGCGGCTCGCGCTCAAAGGCGGCATGGATCCCAAGATCATCGAAGACATCCGGCATCGCCGCGCGCCTGTTTTCGACGACCCCAAGGGCCGGATGATCTACGACGTTTCCAAATCGCTGCACGAAGGCCACGGGCTGACCAAGGGGCTATACGACGAGGCCGTAAAAATGCTCGGCGAGCGCGGGCTGGTCGAGATCATCGGGCTGTGCGGCTACTACACCATGGTCTCGATGACGCTGAACACCTTTGAGTTCGATCTGCCGCAGGGAGAGGTTTCCGACCTGGCGTAAGGAGGGTTGCGGCGGTCATCTCCCTCTCCCCGTTCTTTACGGGGCCGAGACGAGCGAAGCTCGCTCTTAGAGGGTCGGGGTCAGGGGCACTTTCGGAAACGTAGGATTTCGGGATAGGCCTGTACCCCCTCACCCGGATTTTAAGCTACGCTTAAAATCCGACCTCTCCCCGCAGGCGGAGAGAGGTGAAGACGACGGAGATACCCATGCCCGATTACCCGACGCCCGTCATTGCCGGTACACGCATCGGCCATGTCCATCTCAAGGTGGCCGATCTCGATCGGGCGCTGGGATTTTATTGCGGCGTGCTGGGCTTCGAGCTGACACAACGCTTAAGTTCCGGCGCGGCGTTCATTTCGGCCGGCGGCTATCACCACCACATCGGCCTGAACACCTGGGAAAGCAAAGGCGGCCATCCGCCGCCGCCGGGAACGACGGGGTTGTTTCACACCGCGATCCTCTATCCGACGCGGCCCGCGCTGGCCGATGCCTTGCACCGCGTGATCAGCGCGGGAATTGCTCTCGACGGCGCCAGCGATCACGGCGTCAGTGAAGCGCTTTACCTGCGCGATCCCGACGAGAACGGCGTGGAGTTGTATTGGGACCGGCCCAAAGAACAGTGGCCGCGCAAAGAGGATGGATCGCTGGCGATGTTCACGCACCGGCTCGACCTCGAGGACTTATTGCGGCAACGGGAAGCGTGACCCTCATGGTGAGGAGGCGCGCTCCCGGCAGCGCACTTGCGCTGTCCGGTGCGCCGTCTCGAACCGTGGTGCCCATCCTCGAGATGCGGCCAAGAGGCCGCTCCTCAGGATAAGGTCTTCGCGCCCCGTCCGCGAACCATGATCAGCATCGCGGCCACAAGCTCCAGCCCGATGCAGCCGTAAAACGGCAAGGCATAGCTTCCGGACGCATCGCGCAGCAGGCCGATAACGCCCGGGCCGAACGCATAGGTGACCTGGTTGATCGCGGTGATCAGGCTGATCAGCACCCCGAACGCGCGCGGGTCGAACTCGCGCTGCACGATCAGCGCCGGCAGCGTAATCAGATTGCCGACCGAAAATCCAAACAGCGCGCAGGCCGCCATCAGCAGCATTTCGTTGCGCGAATTGATGATGATCGCCAGCGCCACCGCCTGGCTTGTGAACGAGATCGCCGACGCCAGCCGCTGGTTGAGGCGATCTATCACGGTTGAGAACAGCACGCGTCCGACCACCGCCATCGCCGTCAACAGCGCAACTGCGATCGCGGCGTGCTCGCGTCCGATCGCCGGATCGAGAAACGCAATCAAGTGAACGATGAATCCGACTTGCGCAAACAGCACCAGCGCAAAGGCAATCGATACCGTCAGGAATGCGACATCGCGGATGGCCTGTGCACGTATCCGCGACGGGGATGGTGCTTCGGCGGCGACCGCCAATTCCACCGCGATCCCGCCGCGCTCCGGCGGGCGGCCGACAAAGATCGCGATGACCGGGATCATCACCACCAGCATCGTCGCCGCCGCGGCCATCATCGCATGAGCAAATCCGAAGCTGCCGATGGCCGCCACCAACAGCGGCACCCCGATGATGCCGCCAAAACTTGCGCCGTTCAGCGCGAGGCTGATCGCCATGCCGCGCTTTTGATCGAACCAGAGGCCGAGCGTATTGGTGATGACGCCGAGGCTGGTGCCGGCCCAGCCGAATGCCAGCAGCACGTTGACCGCATATAGCTGCCATGGCGCGGTGACCTGGCCGATCAAGGCGGCGGCCGCCGCCATCGCCAGCACGCCGCCGAGCAGGCAGTTGCGCGGACCGAACGTCCGCACCGCCTCGCTGACAAAGGCGACGAGCACGGCGCCGAACAAGTAAAAGAACGTCGTCGCCGACGAAATCAGCGAGGCCGGCCAACCGTACAGGCGATGCAACTCCGCAAGGTAGACGCTTTGGCCGTAGAAGCCGAAGGCCCAGCCAAAGGTCGCCACCAGAAAGCAGACCGCGACGATCCGCCAGCCGTCATAACGGGGGGAGGTTTCGGCGACGGTTGTACCGCTTGAAATAGCCAACGTCTCTCGCTTTTTTTGTTTTGCACCGTCATGCCCGGCCTTGTGCCGGCATCCGTCTTTCTTGTGCTGCTTAAAGACGTGGATGGCCGGGACGTCTAGCGCGAAGACGCGCTTCGCGCTTTTGCCGGGCCATGACGACATTAACTAGCAGATCCGTCGGTGCGATGCTTCGATCGTTACCGAAGTATCATGCGGTCGTCATCACGTCTTCGGTTTCGACGGATCATAGAAAAAGCGCTCGCGGAATATCCTGTCGCCGCGCCATTCCTGCAAGCTCACCTCGTCGATCCGGTGCACCTTGCCGGATCTATCCGTCAGCTCGAAAATCCAGTGAATGGCGACGTGATCGCCTTCAACCACGGAGGACATCGCCTTGGAATAGACCTGCGCCATGCGCGCAAGGATGCCGCGCTCGTGCGCGACCAGGAGATCGCGGCCGACGCGCGGCGGGCCGGCGTTCTCCTGCATGCTGGAATCTTCGGTGTAATAGCGCTCGATGGCGCCGGCGTGATCGCCGGCCTCGACCACGGCGATGAATTGATCCAGGCGTTCTCGCGACGGCATCAAACCTCCAGCGCTTGCGGCAACCCGTGCAGGGATAGTCGATCAGATACTCGGATCGGGAAATTCGGACAGCGCTTGCGATCTCGCCCGCTGCCGCCTGGCGAACGATGCCAGCGTCAATACGGTGAGGCCCAACAGCACCGGCGGATACACCACGAGATTGACCGCAGACCAGCCGTAATTCGCCAGCAGCTGGCCGGATGAAAACGAGCCCAGCGCCATCACGCCGAATATCAGAAAATCGTTGAACGCCTGAACCTTGTTGCGCTCCTGCGGCCGGTGCGTCTCCAGCACCAGCGCGGAAGCGCCGACAAAGCTCAGATTCCACCCCACCCCAAGCACGATCAGGGTGGCCCAGAAATGCATCGCGGTGATACCGGAAAGCCCGATCGTCGCGGCGCAAGCCTCCAGCAACAGGCCGATCGCGACGACCTTTGGCGCCCCGAAGCGCGCAATCAGCGAGCCGGTAAAAAAGCTCGGCCCGTACATCGCCACGATATGCCACTGAATGCCGAAGTTGGAATCGCTAAGGCCAAGCCCGCAGAGTTTCATCGCCAGCGGCGCCGACGTCATCACCAGGTTCATCATCGGATAGGAGACGATGCCGCAGATGGCGGCCGCGATAAACCGCGGTTGCCGCACGATTTCCAACAGCGGACGACCGCCGTGAAAATCGGATGGTGCCGGCTTCGGCGCATCGACGCCGGCGAGAATGGCCATCGCGATCAGCGCCACCATCGCCTGCACCACGAAGCTGAAGGCGAACACATAAGGCGGCCAGATATCCATCGTCCACTGCACGAGCTGGGGGCCGAACACGCCGGCGAACACGCCGCCGGCCATGACCCACGACACGGCTTTGGGGCGATATGCCGCGCTCGCGCCATCGGCGGCGGCAAAGCGATAGGATTGCGACACCGCGCCATAAAGCCCGCCGAGGAACGTCGCGCAGCAAAACAGCACAAACGAACCGCGCAGGATGGCGAATGCCGCAAGCAGGCCGGTCAGCATGCCGCAGCCGGTACCGATGATGAAGGCGACGCGGCGGCCATGGGCGCGCGCGATGGCGCCGGTCGGCAACGTGCCGGCGGCGATCCCAAGCACATACATCGAGAGCGGCACGGTCGCGAGCGACATGTCCGGCGCCAGCGTCGCGCCGATGATCGAGCCGGTCGCGAAGATCACTGCCGAGTTCGCGCCGGTCAGCGCCTGCGCCGCCGCGAGCCGCACCACGTTGGACCGCGCGCGGGCGTCGCCGGAGATGTCGTCAATGGCGGTCACGTCGATCATCGGTCATTTCGCCCCGGGCACGCGGCCAAATGCCATCGGCCTTGTTGATTCCCGACACTATGAATGGAGGTATTAGCCCAATCAACCGACGCAAACGGGCGTGCGCCATGCATCGCCGTTCAGGCGGCTTTCGGCCGCGCAAACACCAGAACCAGATTGTTGGCGGGCATCTCGGCGATCTCGATAAGGACCAGACCGGCACCCGCTGCCAGCTTTTCCAAATCGGCGATATCGCGCACGCCCCATTCGGGGTCCCGGTCGCGGAGGCTAGCGTCGAACGCGGCATTGCTGGGCGCGGTGTGCTTGCCGTCGCGCTTGAAAGGCCCGTAGAGGAACAACCGCCCGTCGGCGCGCAGATAACGCGCCGCGCCTGCGAACAGGCCCTCGGCCACGCGCCACGGCGCGATGTGGATCACATTGGCGCAGAATACCGCCAGCAATTCGCCGGGGCCGCTGCCGTCGTGCATTTGGGAACACCATGCGGGGTCGGAGAGATCGATCCGCAGCGGCGGGCGGATATTCGCCAGTCCAGCATGCGCCCGCCACGCCGCGATGCTTTTGAGATGCTGTTCGTTGAGATCACTCGGCCACCAGGTGATCTCAGGACTGCGGCGGGCAAAATCGGCCACATGCTGGCCGGTGCCGCTGCCGGCCTCCACCACGTCGCCGGATTTACCGGCCAGGAACGGCTGCAGCACCGCCCAGATCGCCTGATGGTTGCGGTGGAAGGCCGGCGCGTCGAGCCGACCGTCGGGGTCGGCCGGCCGGCCGTCCTTGCCGAATTCCACCACATATTCAGCCATAACACTCTCCTGCCCCGGCTTTTAGACGGCCCGGGCGCTCCCTGCAAAAAATCCGACGGCACGACGACCACGCGGGAACAATCGGCCTTTTCCGGGTGCTACCCACGAGAATACATTAACCCCCATCTTCCCGCGCCGATTGCCCACGTTGCCAGCCGATGGCGTTTATGCTTTGACCGGATATATTCCAGGATAAGACCGACAAAACCCGCGGGAAACGCCTTTGACCAACAATCCCTTAGCGCGGCCCGTCCTGATCCCGGCGCTCGCCGTGGCGCTATCGATCAGCGCTGCCGCGTTCGCAAGCCCTGCCTGCGCGCAATCCGCGGCAGCCGAGGGCCAGAAGCTTGCTTTCGATCGCGGCAAGGGCAATTGCCTGACCTGCCACGAGATCAAGGGTGGCGATCTTCCCGGCACCATCGGGCCGCCGCTCAAGGACATCAAAAGCAAATATCCTGATCGCAATGAACTCGTCGCGATCCTTACCGACGAAACCAAACGCAACCCGTTGACCGTGATGCCTCCGTTCGGACGGAATCGCATTTTGACCGAGCAGGAGATCAACGCCATCGTGGATTTCCTGCAAACATTATGAGCGGCAAAGCGCACCGCTTGGGAGACTTGGATGACTATCTCTGACAACGGGTTTTCGGCCACGCGGCGCCTGATCCTGAAAGGCGCCGCAACGGTCGCACTGATAGGCCTCGGCAATATTCCCTCGGGATTTACATCGGCATTGGCCGCGGCCAACGACAAATATCCGGAGGATGCGTTCAAAGCGAAGAGCGACGCGGACGCCATCAAGTCGCTCTACGGCAAGACCGCCGAGCCATCGGACAAGGTCAAGCTCGACGCGCCGGAAATCGCCGAGAACGGCTCGGTGGTTCCGATTTCCGTCACTACGACGCTTGCCAACGTCACCTCGATCTCGTTTCTGGTCTCAGAAAACCCCAACGCGCTGGCGGCGTCCTACAAGATTCCGGCAGGGACCCTGCCGAGCGTGGCTAATCGCCTCAAGATGGCGAAGACCAGCAACGTGATCGCGATCGTGGAAGCCGGCGGCAAGCTCTACAGCGCGACCAAGGAAGTCAAAGTAACTGTCGGCGGCTGCGGCGGCTGAAGCGCATGATCCGGAAAAGTGGAGACCGGTTTTGCGACCAGATCATGCGCAAATCATAGGCTAGGGAGTATTCTGATGGCATCGACCATTCGCGTGCGCGCCACCTCAAGCGGCGACACCACCGAAGTGCAGGCGCTGATCCAGCATCCGATGGATTCCGGCTTCGTCAAGGATGCCAAGGGCGACACCATTCCGCCGCACTTCATCCAGGAATTGACCTTCGAATATGGCGGCAAAAGCGTCTTCGTCGCGGACTGGGGCGCGGCCGTCTCCAAGGATCCTTACGTCAAGTTCAGCTTCAAGGGCGGCAAGAAGGGCGAGGATTTGAAAATCAGTTGGGTCGACAACAAGGGCGCGACCGATACCACCACGGCGAAGATTCAATAGCAGATTTTGTTTTGACGCGTTTTCCTCACGCGAACCGGTGTCCACTTCGCTTGAAAACGCCATGGAGAGGTGAACGTGCGAACTGCAACCTATTTTGCCTCGGCCGCTCTCGCGCTGGCAGCGCTGACATTTGGCGTGGTGCCGTCAGCGGTCGCCGCCGATACACCCAATCCGCCGGCCGACGCCAAGGCGTTCAGGGATTTTTTCACCCAAAAGTTTCCCAAGCTGAAGCTGGAGGATTTCGTCAACGGTCCCTATTCGATGAACGAGGGCATGCACCGGCAATGGGAAGAGAAAGAACAATTCCCGCCCTACGAGTTTTCCGTCGATATGGGCAAGGAGATGTTCTCAAAGCCCTTCAAGAACGGCAAGAGCTACGCCGATTGCTTCCCGAACCAGGGCATCGGTATCAGGCAGAACTATCCGTACTTCGATGACAAGGAAGGCAAGGTTGTCACGCTCGAACTGGCGCTGAACCGGTGCCGCGAGGCCAACGGGGAGGCGCCGTTCTCCTATGTGAAGGATGAAATGGCGGCGCTGACCGCCTACATGGCGTTCACATCCCGCGGCAAGCCGTTTGACATCAAAATCCCGAACGATCCGCGTGCGCTCGAGGCCTACCAGAACGGCAAGCGCTACTTCTATACGCGGCGCGGACAGCTCAATTTCTCCTGCGCCACCTGCCATGTGCAGAGCCCGGGGGAGCGGGTCCGCGCCGAAATACTCGCCCCCGCGCTCGGGATCCTGAATGCGATGCCGATCTATCGTTCCGAATGGAGCGGCATGGGCACGATCAGCCGGCGCTTCACCACCTGCAACAGCCAGATTCGCGGTGTGCCGCTCAATCCGCAGGACGACGAATATCGCGATCTCGAATATTATCTGTCCTATGTCAGCAACGGACTGCCGATTTCCGGTCCGGGAGCGCGGCCATGAGCATGATCCGGGCATCCACACTCTCGCTGGCTTTAGCGCTGCTGATCGGGGGCGCGACATCGGTGCTGGCTGCCGCCTCCGAGGCCGATTTCAAGGCCGCCTACGCCGCGGCCGAGGCCGCCAACAAGGAAGCCGGCGCCTTGCGCAATCAGTGGACCGTGACGGCAGCCGCCTTGGCCAACGCGAAAAAGGCCGCCGACAAGGGCGATTTCGATCAGGCGATAGCCTCCTCGAAGGAAGCCGAAGCGCTGGCGAAAGCTTCGATCTACCAGGCAACAAGCGAAAAAACCCTCTGGAAAGAACTCGAAATACGCTGAGCTCGGAGCATGATCCGGAAAAGCATGCCCTCGGGCGACGACCCGATGGGTGGGAACCGGTTTTCCGAAAAGATCATGCTCAGACAAAGACATGAGAGGCGCGGAGACATCACATGACAATCCGCCGCCGTGATTTTCTTAAACTCACCGGCGCTGCCGCGCTCTCCGGCGGACTGCCGCGTATCGCACGCGGCGCCGACGCCGCCAGCGTTTACGACCTCGAGCGCTTCGGCAATGCGCGCATCCTGCACCTAACCGATACGCATGCACAACTGTTGCCGGTCTATTTTCGCGAACCGAGCGTCAATGTCGGGATCGGTGCGATGCAGGGAAAACCGCCGCATCTGGTCGGCCGCGCCTTCCTCGACCGATTTGGCATCAGGCCCGAAAGTGCCGACGCCTACGCATTCACCTTTCTCGATTTTGAGAAATCCGCCGCCCGCTTCGGCAAGCTCGGTGGCTTCGCGCATCTCAAGACATTGATCGATCGCCTGCGCAGCGACGCCGGGTCCGGACGCTCGCTGCTGCTCGATGGCGGCGATCTGTGGCAAGGCACTGGCCTCGCCAACACCATGCAGGGCGCCGACATGGTCGAGGCCGCGAATTTGCTGGGCATCGAGGCGATGACCGGCCACTGGGAATTCACCTATGGCGAAAAAGCGCTACGCGGCAACCTCGAGCGCTTCAAGGGCGAATTTCTGGCGCAGAACGTCTACCTCACCGAGGAAGCCGCGTTCAACGACGCCAAGGCATTCGATCCTGCTTCGGGAAGGGTGTTCAAGCCGTCCATGATCAAGGAGGTCGGCGGCTACCGTGTCGCCGTGATCGGACAGGCATTTCCCTATGTGCCGATCGCACACCCCAGGCGGTTCACGCCGGACTGGACCTTCGGGATTCGCGACGACGAGTTGCAGAAACTGGTCAACGCGCTGAGAAACAATGACAAGGTCGACGTCGTCTTGCTGTTGTCGCATAACGGCATGGATGTCGATCTCAAGCTCGCGAGCCGCGTCACGGGGATCGACGTCATCCTCGGCGGCCATACCCACGACGCCATTCCGCAACCGATACCCGTGACCAATGCCGGCGGCACCACGCTTGTGACCAATGCCGGCTCGAACGGAAAATTTTTGGGCGTACTCGATCTCGAACTCGCCAAAGGGCGGGTAGCCGATGCACGCTACCGGCTGCTGCCGGTGTTTTCGGAATTGCTGAAGCCGGATGCCGCAATGGCGGCGCTGATCGACAAAATGCGAGCGCCGCGTGCGACGGCCTACGCCGAGAAGATCGCGACCGCCGACCGCCTGCTCTATCGCCGCGGCAATTTCAACGGCACCATCGATCAATTGATCTGCGACGCCTTGCGCGGCGAACTCGACGCCGAGATCGCGCTGTCACCGGGGTTCCGCTGGGGTATAAGCGTACTGCCGGGACAGCCGGTGACGATGGAAGACGTGCTGTCCGAAACCGCCATTGCCTATCCGGAAACCTACGTCCAGCGCATGACCGGCAGCCAGATCAAGGGGATCCTCGAAGATATCTGCGACAATCTCTTCAATGCCGATCCCTATTACCAGCAGGGCGGTGATATGGTCCGCGTCGGCGGTTTCGTCTACACTTGCACGCCCGGAGAATCTGTCGGCCGGCGGATTTCCGGCCTGAAGCTCGATAACGGCCGCACCCTCGAAGCCGGCAAGCGCTACAAGGTCGCGGGATGGGCGTCCGTCAACGAACAACAGGGAATGCCGGTGTGGGATGTATTCGCCAAACATCTGCGTTCGCAGAAAACCCCGAACCGGCGCGACGCGCCCGTCAGCTTAAGGGGTGTTGACGATAACCCGGGCATAGCAGGACAAGGATGAGACATTTTTGGACATATCGCTTCCCTGGAAGTCGCCGCTCGATCGTTCGCGCCTGCGGCAGCGCCATGATGGCGACATTGATGGCGGCAACGCTCCCGTCGCTCGCCCGAGCCGAGCAGGCGTCGCTACCGGACAAACCGTTCGCCGAGCACCGCATCGTGTTGCAGCTTTCCGACAATGATCCCCGCAAACAAGGCCTCGTGATCAGCGTCGCCAATAATCTTTTGAAATTCTACGATCCCGACAAGGTCGCGATCGAGGTGGTTACATTTGGCCCGGGCATCGATTTGCTGCGCCCGGATAATAGCAACCGCAAATTGGTGGAGAGCCTGGTCGCGCAAGGCGTACGCTTCGATGTGTGCCTCAATACCGTGGATACCATCGAGCGCGAGACCGGCAAGCGGCCTGACTTCATTCCGGTCGCGACCCCGGTGCAGGTCGGCGTCGGGCAAATTCTGTCGCTGACCGAAAACGGCTATACATTGGTTCGCCCTTAAGGAGTTTTGTCATGCGCGGTTTTCTTTGTCGTTGTGCGAGCGTTGCCTTGATGTCGATGGCGTTGGCCTCAACCGGCCTTGCCGCCGACGGCAAAACGCACCGTATCGCCATCCAGGTCGACCAGAACGATCCGCGGGTCATGAACCTGGCGCTGAACAACGCCACCAACGTGATCGAATATTATCGGGGCAGGAACGAGGACGTCGACGTCGATATCGTCACCTATGGTCCCGGCCTGCACATGCTGCGGGCCGACACTTCGCCGGTGCAGGACCGCATCAAGCGTCTCAAGGATATGGCCTTTCCCGGCAAGATCCAGTTTTCGGCCTGCAACAACACCAAGCAAGGCATGGAGAAGACCGAAGGCCACGCAATTTCCATTTTGCCTGACGCCACCATCGTTCCCTCAGGCGTCGTCCACCTGATGGAATTGCAGGAGCAGGGCTGGAGTTATGTTCGGCCCTAGGAGATTTGCGTGCTAATATCGGGAAGCAATTCGAGGCGGCACCGGTCATGATCTTTCGCCAGCTGTTCG
>Ga0207652_10004992_pt1 | contig 10747 bp, 10 predicted proteins | sample KBSC63BmetaG_FD_184334 | JGI IMG/M metagenome (GOLD analysis project Ga0207652, IMG submission 184334) | Corn rhizosphere microbial communities from Kellogg Biological Station, Michigan, USA - KBS C6-3B metaG (SPAdes) (version 2) | ecosystem: Host-associated > Plants > Roots > Rhizosphere ...
CAGGTTTCCTAGTCTAGCGTGGGTTTCCAGTACGTCCGCCCGTGCTTGCACCGCCGCGAGCAGCACCGCCACCGCCTCCGCTAAATCCCCCTCCGTTGTGAGAAGCTGCACCCGCGCTTGCTGCAGACGGCGGGTGATACGCTCCCGCACTGCCCATCGAGGTTGCGCTCCGGCTCGTTGCGCCGGAACCCATCGTAGCGGTTCGTCCGCCACCAGGAGCCGTCATCGTTCCATTAATGGTCCCATTATTAAATGACGTTACTGGCCTGCCGACCGGAGTGCGTGTTTGACCCACAACCATTGTCGGCCGCGCGACTGACGTTCCGACTGATGTTCTAGTTACGACAGGAGCTGCAGGTGCCTGGAATCCCGTAGGTGGCCGCACAATTCTAGGTACTGGCTGCCAGGTTCGCGTGCCCGAGGGTGTCCACCCCCAGCCATAGCCGTTCACATACGTCCACGCTCCGTAGTGATATGGGATCCAGCCCCACGGGTCCATTGAAACGTAGGAATATCCGACGCCCGAATACCAGGCCCACGCGCCATTCATATAAGGATTCCACCCGCTGGTAATTCCGAAGGGCTGCCAGAGGTATCCCGTTCCTGGGACATAACTGTATTGTCCGTAGTACGCCAGGTCAGGCGCTGCTCCATACGGCGTGCTGCCGTAAACAGATCCGGTGTACTGCCTCTGAAACTCGGAACGTTCCGCGTCCCAATTGTCGGTGGGCAGCGTGTCGATGCCCTTCGCAGTAGCGACCTGTTTCTCATCGACTAGATCGAAGGTAGCTGTCTGCTCCTTTTTCAATGTTGCCGTTTCAACGGGATTGGGGATCTTGAGTTCACCTTTGAACACCGACACTTTGGCTGTCGCTAGATCAACCGACACGCGGAAGCGTACTTGGTGATCCACGTCGATCGACTGATGCGCAAAGGTAACGCGAACCTCTTCCTTTTTCTTATGTAGCACGTTGAAATAGGCGGTCCCGAGCGTGAGTTGCGCGGTACTCGCGCGAACGCCGGAGTCACGCAGCACCAACTCTGGAAACGACATCGCAGTATCAGGAGCAAGCCGAATCGTGGTGCCGTCTTCCATTTCAACTTCAGCGCGTCCATTGCTTCCTGTTTGCAGCCGGACACCTTGCGTAATTGGCATGTTGGGAATTGCTTTTTCGAAGCCATTCCCGGAGTTGCGATCGATTTGAACCGTTCCATCCACTTGACTCAACCGAACCATGCGGATCTGCGAATCGGCAAAGGTTAGAGTTGGAAGCGCAAGGGAAAGGATGGTCACAGACGCCAGTGCGGATACTGCTCGTAGCCTGGTCATGGGAGTGCTCCGATCAGCAAAGACTACCACTTTTAGAAGCCGCTTGGGATAGATAACGCTGCTCGGCTTACGGCAGACTTCATCCACCCCTACCAGCCTCAAACCCTTAAGCTCCCAGAGAGTTGTTGCGCCCGGGTCTTTGTGGCTGGGCTCCCCTGGATCGCCGGCCTCAAGGTCTGCCAAAGCTTACGGCAGTGGGAGAGCCGGTATGTCACAGGAAAGTCAACAAGTTGAGTGCGGGAAGAGTTCCGGATTTGTCTGTGAGCGAGAGATCATCGAAGTCTCACCCAGCATCGAACCGTTCGAGATTCTATTTGGTTCGGAGTGGCTAAAGCCCAGAGCCACACAAACCAGGAGAGATGCAATGAGAACAGGGACGCGTTCAGCACTCGTGGGAGTCATAGCAGGAATGCGCAGCAGCTCCGCGCCGGCACTCGTAGGGCAGATCAGGTCCCGCGAAAACCGTGACGGGTCCAAGGCGAAAAAAGTCCTGGGAGCGCTGTTTGCAGGAGAACTGATCGCCGACCTGTCGCCCTTTATGCCGGCTCGAACCAAGCCGTTTTCTCTTCTGGCGCGCATGGTATCCGGCGCCAGTTCGGCAGCCAGGCTTGATGCGGATCGAAGCGAGAAGGTTCGCGCGGCGCTACTCGGTGCCGTCGGAGCCATCGGAGCCAGTTTTCTCTTCTATCGGTTGCGTAAAGAACTCGGCCGACGTTACGAGATACCCGATTACCTGCTGGCTTTGGGCGAGGACGCGATCTTGATTGGACTCGCGGTTTGGTTGCTGAAGCAAGCGGAAGAATCTGATGCAATCAGATGGGCATAGCCGCCCAACCAACAGTATGTGACCGCAATCGCAGCAAAGACCATCCCGGTCCAATAGAATCGCGGTCCGATGCTTCGCTCGATAGTATTCACGTTGCTCTTCTCTTCGCTCGGATCAGCAAAGTGTCTCTCTGTCGTGCAGGCCGCCGATAAGATCGGATCAGAAACCTGTGTCGCCGGAAAAGTTCTGAGCGTAAGTCCACTGCCGGCCGGACACTTCATCCTTAACTTCTGCGAAAACCAGAAGACCTGTGGATTCAGCGTTGTCGTATTTCGCGATGACCTACGCGATGTCGGCGATGTGCGGCAACTCGCAGGCAAAGACATTGAGATTCACGGACTCATAAAGGAATACGGCAGCCACGCTGAAATTATCCTGAAGGATGTACGTCAGTTGAGGGGCGAGTCGGCACAGATACCAAAACTGCCGAAGGCTTACGACGTGAGCCGCCATGGCAATTACAGCGCCGGATCGTTTTACGGAACCAAGACTCCGAGACAGAGCAAAGGCACCAAATCGAAGAAGCAGAGTAACTCTGTCGACGAGATCGAGCCTGCAATGCAGGAGTAAGCTTCAGCCCTTTACCAGTCCGCTCTTCAGCTGCTCCAGCGGATACCGAGTTCCCCGCCACACAATTCCGTCGTTCCGCAGGGCGTGAAACATCGAGCGCATCATTGTGTAACCAAGGAGCAGCGTCGCCACAGGATGCAAGAGCACAAATAATGGCGAGATCGGCGAATACCACGACATTCCCACGTACATGCAGAAGACGCTGAAGAGCGCGAGGGCAAAGGGTACCTTCGCCAAACCAGGCGCCCAGAACGTTCCTATGAACGGGAGCAGGTTGAGTCCGAGCAAAAGAAAGAATGCTCCAATCGTTCGCGGTACGGAAAAGTGCATCAGCGAGAAAGAATTCTTCGTCAGATTGTGAACGATATCGAGCGCATGGTCGCCCCAATCGAGCAGAAGCAAGTCCGGCCCTAGCACGTTGTGCTGCTTATAACCTGCGTCTTTGACTAGTTTTCCAAGACGCATGTCTTCGATGATTTCCATCCGCAGCGTCTGGAATGTTCCGACCTTCTCATATACGTCTCGGCGAATCATGTTGAAGGCGCCCACGCCGATGTGGTCGCGTGAGTTCGGGTCAGCGGTCTTCCATGGCCGGTGTCCGAACATAAAAAGTATGTTGAATCCCGCCAGCATCACCTTCTTGCTGAAACTCCAATCGGTGTGCGTAGGAAACATCACCAGGTGATCGACGGAATTCTTCTCCGCATAATTAGCAGCCCGGCGAACGACATCGGCGCGGAAGTGAATGTCGGCATCTGTGAAGAGCAGCCAGTTTCCTGTTGCCTGTTGCGCGGCCGTCCACATCGCGTGCGGCTTTCCCAGCCAGCCATCCGGTAGAGTCGCGACATGAATCACCCGCAGACGCTCGCCGTTCGGATGCACAGCCGTGAGCCGATCCATGATGGCGCCAGTCTCATCGGATGAGCGATCGTCGACGGCAATCACTTCGTAGTTGGGATAATCGAGCTCGATCAGCGCTGTAAGGGCGCGTTGCAGGTGCTCCTGTTCGTTACGAGCGGGAACGATTATGCTGACACGCTTCGGATTCGCAGACTGGTGGTCCCATTCGGGCCGGCTGACGTCCGTCAGTGTGCGCATACCAAAGGCGGCATCGATCACGCTGCGCAGCCAGAACAGAGCCAGGGGCACACCGAACAGCCACCACGCCAATTTCATCCCGCAGCCACCTCGACTGTTGCACTCGGAATCGCAGGCGCAAATCGCATGCCGTAGAAGAGGACGAGTGATCCCAGCACGATTGCAACAATCGCGGCGAGAAATCCGGTTTGCAAACTGCTCACGTCGGAGATGTGGCCGATCAGCGTTGGCGAGAATGCGTCACCGAGCAGATGGATGACGAACAGATTCAGCGCAATTGCCGTCGCGCGAATCGCCGCACCCACGGAATTCACGACTGCGGCATTCAACGGAGCCGTGTTGAGGAACAGCAGAAATTCGGCAAGGAAGATCGCCGGGAACATCATCGGGCCGGTCTTATAAATGGCCAGCAGCATGGCAGGTACTGACAGAGCGAGCGTTGCCGCCGAAACCAGGTAGTAAGCCGACGCTGTACGCTTTAACAAACGATCACCCAACCACCCGCCCAAGAAGGTTGCGGCGATTGCATTAAACGCTGTGATACCTCCAAAGACGAGGTTGGCATGGTCAAGTGCAACTCCGCGCGAACGCGACAGAAAAGTGGGCATCCAGACCTGTATTCCACCCATCGCGAAAGTGGTCATCGCCATCCCTAGCGTGGCCATCCAGAATGCGCCGTTACGGAATAATCCACTGATTGTGGTTCGCTCACCCGTTGCCTTCAACAAATCGTGACTGCCGCGAACAGGTTCAGGCAAGAACGTCATCGCAATCGCCAACAGGAATCCAGGCGCGGCGGCGACATAAAAAGGATAACGCCACCCAAAGTGATGCCCGAGGTATCCGCCCAACATGTATCCAACCGCGGTTCCCAGGCCGATGTTGAGATAGAAAATCCCGAAAATCTGCCCACGATGTTCTTCCGAAAATAAGTCAGAAAGAAACGAAGGTGCGATCGTGACAAACGTCGCTTCCCCGATCCCCACGAGGGTGTGCCGGAACAAAAGTGTTTCAAAACTATGCGTAACTGCCGTCAGCAATGTCGCAGCACACCATAGCAGCGCGCCTCCCACCATGATCCATTTTCGCGAATAGCGATCCGCGAAGTACCCGACAATCGGCGCCGCCACCATGTAGCAAATAAAGAAGGCGGTCGTGAGAAAGCCGTATTCGGCATCATTGCGTGGGAACTCACGCTGTACCAGCGGCTGCACTGCGAACAGTACGGAGCGGTCCACGTAATTGAAGAAATTCAGCGCCGACAGGACTGCTAGAGCAGTGCGTGGGTAGTAAGAGCGTGCCATCCGATGTGGCTCAGTGTATCAGCAGTCGGTAGCGCTTTTAGCTCGCTCGCTTTGCGGACTGTGACGAAGCGGGAACCTCCAGCGCAGCCCGATCCCACCGGCCCAGCGTTGCTCCCGCGTCATACGTGCTTTGGCAGAAGTCGAGGACCGCTTCTTCGGGCGACGCCAGAGTCCGTAAAGTGTCATACATCAACAGAAACTCGCCCAATTCTTTGCTCCAGAAGGCTTCCTTCGGCTGGGCCTGAGAATTGGCGAAGTTCTCTGGAGTCGGAGCCATATAGGAATAAAAGGCAGCGCCCTTCACGTCGCCTCCTCCTGGCCAGAAGCCGACGCTGCTGCACTCATGTGAGTAAGCATCGCGGGTGATCACATCGGCACCGGGACGCTCCGGTGCGCGCCGTCCAGAAAAACGCGTTACCGCCAAATCGAAACTTCCCCAGAAGAAATGTACGGGACTAACCTTGCCGAGAAATCCGGCACGGAACTTCTTGAAGAGCATGTCGCAGTTGGTCAGAATCCGCCAAAAGCGATGCGCGTACTCGGGATCGTACGACGCGTGCTGCGTGTCCTTCTCGAATGCAATTGGATTGGGGACTTCTACCGGCATTGTCCAGATAGTCACGTCGATGCCCATAGAGCGCAGAGTCTGCATGACTTCGGAATAAAACTGGGCCACCGACTTTGGTGCGAGCGCCAGTTCCCTGTGCTGACGATCACTCTTACGAAAAACGAGGCGGTGCGCGATGAAATCAAATTCCACGTCGAAGATGCCGTCCGCATTAGGGATAGGCGAAGTGTTCAGCCCGACGGCGCTCACGTAAAACGGCACTTCCCACCAGTGGTTGAAGTGCGGGCTGAGTTCGAGACGCACTTTCCCAATTACCTGCGTCCACATGTGCAGCGTGTCACGCGTGTCCTGCCAAGCCGCGAGAGGAAGTTCAGGCCAAACGAGAGAGGAAGTTTGCGGCATGGTGGTCTCCTGAAAGCAGATTCTGGAGCCCTTAGATTCCGATAAGCGATTCGAGGGTCAAAAGAAATCACCCATTGCCGTTATTCTTTCCGCCAGCACGTGGCCAGTGCGCTTCGACCACCGTGCCCATCCCGCCGCGCGGACGAAAATCTCCCTTTACCTCGGCCCATTTGGGCTTCGCCGCGCGCACTACGTCCTCAAGGATCCGGTTCACCGCATTCTCCTGAAATATGCCGATGCTGCGGTATTGGATCATGTACTCCTTTAACGATTTCAGCTCGAGGCAGAGTTTGTTGGGCATGTAGCGAATGATGATCGTTCCAAAATCAGGCAGTCCCGTCTTCGGGCACACCGATGTGAACTCAGGATTATCGATTACGATTTCGTAAGCAGGAAACTGATTCGGCCAGCACTCGATCTCCGGCAACGGCACATCCAGACCGGAAGCGGCGTGTTCAGGCGTGTAGCGAGGGGACTTGACTGCCATGAAGATATTGTAAATGGCGCAGCGTAATTCGGCGCCTTTCCCGCGCTCATGCGGCTTGTTCCCCCTCTACGTTTATGCTGCTACGCCTTCATCCCATGCTGACGGAGATTTCACTACCTTCGGTGGCGGCTGCTTCAATTCCAACTTCCCATCACTCTTCGCTTTCAGCATTTCGGCATTGATTTCGGCGCCAATGAGGATGACGAACCAGCTCCAGTACAGCCATATCATCAAGGCGACTGCAGCCGCTAGAGTTCCGTACGTGTGATTCATGTTTGGGAACCGGCGAAAATAAAAGCCAATTAAGAAAGACGCACCGATCCAGAAGATAACGCCGATAGCGGCTCCCGGAAGTGTCGCCAGAAATTTTTGTTTCACATTCGGAGCCCAGTAGAAGATCAGCTCTATCGCGAGAACAATGAATGTGATCGAGAGACTCCAGCGAAGTATTGGCCAGATTTCGACGAATTGCCGGCTCATATCGACTTTATTTGCGAGCCATCCGCCGAACCGCGGTCCCACAAACATGAATGTGGTCCCGATAACAAGCAGGCATCCGGTCACTCCCATTAGCTGCAAGGCCAGCAAACGCGTCTTCCAGATCGGGCGAGTCTCCGGAATTCCGTAAGCTACATTCAACGCTTCAATCAGGGCCGCGAAACCACTTGATGCCGTCCAGAGCGTGCCCAAGAGTCCTATAGTCAAGAATCCTCCCCGATGCGGGGTGATTACGTCTCGCAGAACTGAGCGCACCAGACCCATGCTGTCGGCGGGAACGACCTCGGACATTGCGCCGAGGATGCGCCCGAACATGTGTGGAATGGGCAAGTAGCCCAATACCGCCGCCGCAAGGATGAGTGCCGGGAACAGGGACATTACGAAGTAGTAGGACAAACCCGCCGCCAGAGCCATGATGTGATTGGTCATGACGCTGTTAAAAACCTTCGAGACGAGAGGGGCGAGGCTTCGCATGATTCAGAGTTGCGGGGTAAAGGCGAACACTCTCTTCGATGTAGCGCTTTGCCGCTCTGTCGCCAGCAGATATCAGGAGATAAAAACAGAGCTCACCAGGTACATAGAGCATCCAATGGTGAAGAAGTTGCCGCTGTCGGCTCGATTGGTTGATTTCCCATTGCGGCCGATACCTTCCGGATGCTGGGGCGTAACGGCGATCAAAAGCGGCGGCAATCATTTATACTTCCCTATTCGCAGGATGCAACCGGAACATCAAGAACACGAAGCAGTTAACCCGCGCCGGCGCACATGGGTTATTCTCCTTTTAATCGCCATCGCCGTGATCGCGCTATCGGCATTCCTATCAAGCCGACGGACGGTCGTCCCCGTTCGTACCACGCAGGCGCAGCGTGCCACCATCGCCAGCTCCATTTCAACCAATGGCAAGATTGAGCCTTCCACTAACTTCGAAGCCCATGCCCCTGGCCCAACCACTGTCAAACGGCTCCTGGTAAAGGAGGGAGATTCCGTCAAGAAGGGACAATTGCTGCTGCAGCTCGACGACTCGGAGGCGCGCGCCGAGGCGGCCAGGGCTCTGGCGCAGTTGCGGGCGGCGGAAGCAGACTTGAATGCGGTCCATAGCGGCGGAACCCGCGAGGAAGTTATCACCAATCAGTCGGAGCTCAATCGGGCACATGCTGACGCGGATGCTGCCCAGCGAAGTCTGGACGCCCTGAAGCAACTTCAGCAAACTGGCGCGGCTTCGCCTTCCGAAATTCGCGACGCCGAGCAGCGTCTCCAGACAGCTCAAAATCAGCTCACGCTCTTGCAGCAGAAGACAACAAAACGGTATTCGAGCCCTGAAGTCCAACGTGTGGAAGCGCAAGAACAGCAGGCTCAAGCCGCTTATTCGGCCGCGCAGGACTCTCTCAACAAGTCCAATGTCGTGTCTCCCGTGGATGGAACTGTCTACTCGATCCCGGTCAGGCAGGGTAATTTCGTCAATGCGGGCGATCTCTTAATACAGGTCGCGGATCTATCAAAGGTAGTTGTACGCGCCTTTGTGGACGAGCCCGACCTTGGCAGGCTCGCAGCCGGCGAACACGTTGAAGTCACATGGGACGCGTTACCCGGACGCACATGGCAGGGCTCGGTGACTCAAATTCCTACGACCGTCACAGTTCGCGGCTCACGGACCGTAGGTGACGTCACTTCGGTAGTTGCGAATCCTGATTTGAAGTTGCTTCCTAACACCAATGTCAGCGTGAACATCACAACCGCGCGCGACGACAATGCAGTCGTGGTTCCGCGAGAAGCTGTCCACCAGGAAGACAGCCGGCGTTACGTCTACGAAGTCGTCAACGACAAATTGCGTCAACAGTACGTCGATACCGGAATTTCCAACCTCACCGTCATCGAGATCACTCGCGGCATTCAGCCGAACGCTTCGATTGCTCTAGGCTCGACAAACGGCCGTGCACTTCGCGATGGCTTGCCTATCCACGTTGTGCCGTAGCCATCGTTTTTCGTCCAATGCGGGCATGGTTCACGGTGCTTTTGTAAGCCCGCCAGACTAGCTACAAGGTTGTTATACTCGCGTTTTCCGGCGCTCATGCTTCCATAGCGCAACGGATGATCAGACTTCGTGCAGGTGGCGCAATGTCTCATACTTATCGCAATCTACTTCTGCTGCTCGTCTTCTTCGCGTCATCAATCCTGTCGCTTGCCCAGCCAATCACATTTGAGCAGGCAATCCAGTTAGCGCTCAAGCACAGCCCAACTCTGGATCTCGCCACGAACGATCAGGTAAAAGCGTATGAGAGCTATTTGGAGACTCGCAATGGCTATCTCCCGACTCTTTACTTCGGATCTGGTCTCGCTAAGACATGGGGATTCCCTCTGAGCATCGAAGGCTCCGCGCCAAGCATCTTCAACGTGAACTACCAGTCGTATCTGATCAATTTTTCGCAACGCGACTACATTCGTTCCGCCAAGAGCTCGTGGAACGCGGCGAATCGCAGCCGCGAAGATTTGCGGCGCGATGTCATCCTCGACGTCGCTTCCACCTATCTTGAACTCGAAAAGATCACGAATCAGATCAGCTCAGCCGATACCCAGCGCACCCAAGCCAACAAATTGGTCACGATTGTGAATCAGCGAGTACAAGCCGGACTGGCGACTCAACTGGATTTCACACGCGCTCGTCTGGTTGCAGCCCGCCTCACGATGAAGATGGCCAATCTGACCGGGGCAGCCGATGTCTTGCGGGACAAGCTTGCGCAAGCCACTGGCTTGCCGGCTCGGTCCATTGAGACAGTCGCCGAGTCTGTTCCCAAGTTCCCTGAAACAGACGTAGAAGAAGACCTCTCCGCCAAAGCTGTTTCGAACAGCGGCGCGATTGCCATTGCTCAGGATCGTGCAAAAGCGGCCTCTTTCCTGGCCCGCGGTGAGCACAAATCCTTCTTGCCTGAAGTAGACCTGGTAGCAACTTACGGCTTATTTTCCAGGTACAACAACTACGATCTATATTTCAATCGATTCCAGAGCAACAACGCCGCAGTGGGCGTTAACATTCGCGTTCCATTCTTGAATTATGTTGCCAGAGCCCATGCGGCCCAGGCGGATGCCGAAGCTCTAAACGCCAAAAAACAAGTCGAGATTACTCGCAATCAGGTCTCGGCAGAGACTTTGAAGTTGCAGCATCAGGTAAACCAACTGCAAGCCGCACAAGAGGTAGCCCAACTGGAATATGACCTTGCCGAGGGTCAGGCGCGCGCCGTTCGGGTCAGGACGGAAACTGCCGGCGGAACCGGCTCTGCTGCAGTTCTTGCTCCTCAAGGAGTTTCACTAACAGCTTCTCCCGGGGACCTTGTAAATGCCGAACTGGAAGCCCAGGAAAAATACAGCAGCTACCTGGACTCCTCATTCGAATACGACAAAGCTCGTTTGCAACTGCTCAGGCAAACTGGAGAACTCGAGTCTTGGGCTGTTCCCAAGAAGTGACTAGCTTAATCAACCCGTTCGCTGAGTTACTGGTTTGACCCTTCGGCCCGCCTACAACGCCATTGCATTGCTTGAGCTTCTAATTTGAATCGCTTGGCTGATAAGCTCATCGTTTGTACGAGCCTCGTATTCCGTTCCCTTTTGGGTACCCGGCTCAATACGCCAAAAGGTACTCCGAAATGTTAGGATATTAGAATCAACGACA
>Ga0207652_10005005_pt1 | contig 10734 bp, 8 predicted proteins | sample KBSC63BmetaG_FD_184334 | JGI IMG/M metagenome (GOLD analysis project Ga0207652, IMG submission 184334) | Corn rhizosphere microbial communities from Kellogg Biological Station, Michigan, USA - KBS C6-3B metaG (SPAdes) (version 2) | ecosystem: Host-associated > Plants > Roots > Rhizosphere ...
GGGCACGATCAACGGGCGCCTGGTCTATGTCTTCAGCCAGGACTTCACCGTGTTCGGCGGCGCGCTGTCGGGCATGCACGCTGCCAAGATCTGCAAGATCATGGACATCGCGATGAAGGTGGGTGCCCCGGTGCTCGGCCTCAACGACTCGGGTGGCGCGCGTATCCAGGAAGGCGTCGACTCGCTGGCGGGATATGCCGACGTGTTCCAGCGCAACGTGCTGGCCTCGGGCGTGGTGCCGCAGATCTCGATGGTCATGGGCCCGTGCGCGGGCGGCGCGGTCTATTCGCCGGCCATGACCGACTTCATCTTCATGGTGAAGGACAGTTCCTACATGTTCGTCACCGGTCCCGACGTGGTGAAGACCGTGACCCACGAGACGGTCACGCAGGAGGAGCTGGGCGGCGCGCTCACGCACACCCAGAAGTCAGGCGTCGCCGACCTCGCCTTCGAGAACGACATCGAGGCGTTGCTGCAGCTGCGCCGCTTCGTCGACTTCCTGCCGGCCAACAACCGCGAGAAGCCGCCGGTCCGGCCGACGCACGATCCGGTCGACCGCGACGATCCCTCGCTCGACACGCTGGTGCCGGAGAACCCCAACAAGCCCTACGACATCAAGGAGCTGATCCTGAAGGTCGTCGACGAAGGCGACTTCTTCGAACTGATGCCGGAATGGGCCGGCAACATCGTCATCGGCTTCGGCCGCATGGGCGGCAAGACGGTGGGCTTCGTCGCCAACCAGCCGATGGTTCTGGCGGGCTGCCTCGACATCGACTCGAGCCGCAAGGGCGCGCGCTTCGTGCGCTTCTGCGACGCCTTCAACATCCCGATCGTGACCTTCGTCGACGTGCCGGGCTTCCTGCCGGGGACGGCGCAGGAATTCGGCGGCATCATCAAGCACGGCGCCAAGCTGCTCTATGCCTATGCCGAGGCGACGGTGCCGAAGGTGACGGTGATCACGCGCAAGGCCTACGGCGGTGCCTACGACGTCATGGCGTCCAAGCACCTGCGCGGCGACATGAACTATGCCTGGCCGGGCGCGGAGATCGCGGTGATGGGCGCCAAGGGCGCGGTCGAGATCATCTTCCGCTCCGACATCGGTGATGCAAAGAAGATCGCGGCGCGCACCGAGGAGTATCGCGAGAAGTTCGCCAACCCGTTCGTGGCGGCCAATCGCGGCTTCATCGACGACGTGATCATGCCGCATGGCACGCGCCGGCGGATATGCAAGGCGCTGGCCACACTCGAGAACAAGAAGCTCGAGAACCCGTGGCGCAAGCACGGCAACCCGCCGCTGTGAGGATCGCGTCGTGAGCCTCACTCCCGAAGAGCGCCAGCGGCGCGCCCGATCCGTGCGCCTGCACGTGATTGTGGCGCTGTTCACTCTGCTGGTGCTGATCGCCATCAACGCGCTGTTCACCAGCCGCTATCCGTGGTGGCTGTGGGTCCTGATGGCGTGGATGCCGCTCATTGCGGCGCACACCGCCTGGTCGATGGGCCTCTTCGAACGCAATAGAGAAGGACGCTGAGCATGGCCGCCAAGAAGAAGGCCGCGAAGAAGAGCCCGGTCGCCAAGGCGAATACCAAGGCCGCCTCCGGCCTGCCGTTCGACAAGATCCTGATCGCCAATCGCGGCGAGATCGCCTGCCGTGTCATCCGCAGCTGCAGGAAGCTCGGCATCAAGACGGTCGCGGTCTACTCCGAGGCCGACGCCGATGCGCTGCACGTGCGCGAGGCCGACGAGAAAGTGTTCATCGGACCGTCGCCGTCGGCGCAGTCCTACCTGCTGATCGACAGGATCGTCGAGGCCTGCAAGAAGACCGGCGCGCAGGCTGTGCATCCGGGCTACGGCTTCCTGTCGGAGAAGCAGGAATTCCAGAAGGCGCTGGCCAAGGCCAAGATCGCCTTCATCGGCCCCGACGCGCATGCGATCTACGCCATGGGCGACAAGATCGAATCCAAGAAGCTGGCGCAGAAGGCCGGCGTCAGCACGGTGCCGGGCTATCTCGCGGCGATCCCGAACGCCGACGAGGCGGTGAAGATCGCCAAGAAGGTCGGCTATCCGGTGATGATCAAGGCCTCGGCCGGCGGCGGCGGCAAAGGCATGCGCATCGCCTACGACGACATCGAGGCCAAGGAAGGCTTCGTGTCGGCGACCAGCGAGGCCAAGGCCTCGTTCGCCGACGATCGCGTATTCATCGAAAAATACATCGAAGAACCGCGCCACATCGAGATCCAGCTGATCGCCGACGGCCACGGCAACTGCGTCTATCTCTGGGAGCGCGAGTGCTCGATCCAGCGCCGCCACCAGAAGGTGATCGAGGAGGCGCCGAGCCCGTTCCTCGACGCCAAGACGCGTAAGGCGATGGGCGAGCAGGCCGTGGCGCTCGCCAAGGCGGTGAACTACAAGAGCGCCGGGACGGTCGAGTTCATCGTCGACAAGAACCGCAAATTCTACTTCCTCGAGATGAACACCCGCCTGCAGGTCGAGCATCCGGTGACCGAGCTGATCACGGGCGTCGATCTCGTCGAGCTGATGATCAAGGTGGCGGCGGGCGAGAAGCTGCCGTTCCAGCAAAAGGACGTGAAGCTGAACGGCTGGGCCGTCGAGGCGCGCGTCTATGCCGAGGACCCGTTCCGCAACTTCCTGCCGTCGACCGGCCGCCTGGTGAAGTACCGCGAGCCAGTGCCCGGCCCCGACGTGCGCGTCGATACAGGCGTCTACGAGGGCGGCGAGATCTCGATGTTCTACGATCCGATGATCGCCAAGCTCTGCACGCACGGAAAGACACGCAATGCCGCGATCGACCGCATGCGCCGCGCGCTCGACGAATTCTACGTGCGCGGCGTGTCGCACAACGTGCCGTTTCTGGCCGCCCTGATGGCCCATCCGCGCTTTCGCGCGGGCAAGCTCACGACCAACTTCATCGCCGAGGAGTTCAAGGGCGGCTTCACCGCGGCGCACCTGCCGCCCAAGGATCCGGCCGTGCTGGCCGCCGTCGCCGCGGTCGTCGAGCGCATCCGCGACGTGCGCCTGGGCGTCACGCAGGACAGCCGAGTCGTCATGCTCAATCGCGCGCCCGTGGCGGTCACGATCGGCGGCGGGAGCGACGGGTTCGGGGTCCGCATCGGCGATCGCACGATCGACGTCAAGACCGGCTGGCAGCCGGGCGAGCCGCTGGTGCACGCCGTCGTCGACGGCCATCACATCGTCGTCCAGGTCGACGTTGTCGGCTCGGGCTGGCGCCTGACTCACGAAGGCGGCCAGGCCGAGGCGCTGGTGCTGACGCCGCGTCAGGCCGAGCTCTACGCGCTGATGCCGGTAAAGGCCGCGCCCGACACGTCGAAGTTCCTGCTGTCGCCGATGCCGGGCCTGCTCGCGTCGGTCGCCGTCACGGAAGGCCAGGAAGTGAAGGCGGGCGAGGCGCTGGCCGTGGTCGAGGCGATGAAGATGGAGAACGTGCTGCGCGCCACGCGCGACGGCACGGTGAAGGTGCTCCACGCCAAGGCGGGCGACAGCCTGCGAGTCGACCAGAAGATCCTCGAGTTCGCGTAAGCGATGGCGCTGCAGGCGCGTCTCACCATCACCGGCCGGGTCCAGGGCGTCGGCTATCGCGATTGGGCGATCGCCGCCGGCCAGCGGCTGGGCTTGGCCGGCTGGGTGCGCAATCGCGCCGATGGCTCGGTCGAGGCGCTGATCGTGGGCGATGAGGCCGCGGTCGGCCGGATGATCGAGGCCTGCCGGCGCGGCCCGGCGATGGCCCGGGTCGACGAGATCGACGTCGAGCCGGTCGATCTCGACATCCTGCCCGAAGGCTTTACGCGGCTGCCGACGGCCTGATTTCTCCGAACACCTCGTCGAAGGTCGCGGCCAGCGCCGCGTCGAGGTCGCCCAGCGTTACCGGCAGGCCGAGGTCGACCAGCGAGGTCACGCCGTGGCCGGCGATGCCGCAGGGCACGATGCCGTCGTAATGGCCGAGGTCGGGCTCGACGTTGATCGAGATGCCGTGGAACGACACCCAGTGCCGGATGCGCACCCCGATGGCCGCGATCTTGTCCTCGCGCGGGCTGCCGTCGAACAGCGGCGGCTTGTCGGGCCGCGCAACCCAGACGCCGACCCGGCCGGGCCGCCGCTCGGCGGTCACGGCGAAACGGGCGAGGGTGCGGATGGTCCATTCCTCGAGGTCGGAGACGAACCGGCGCACGTCCTGGCGGCGACGGCGCAGGTCGAGCATCACGTAGGCCACGCGCTGGCCGGGGCCGTGATACGTGTATTGCCCGCCGCGGCCCGCCACATGGACCGGGAAGCGGGCGGGCTGCAAAAGGTCGTGGTCCCTGGAACTGGTGCCGGCCGTGTAGAGCGGCGGGTGCTCGAGCAGCCAGATCAACTCGCCCGCACGGCCAGCGCGGATCTCGGCCACGCGCGCCTCCATGGCCGCCAGCGCCTCCTCATAAGGCACGGGTGTGTCGGAAAGGCGCCATTCCGGTCGATCCATGTCTCCCAAAATCGTTATTTCGACGGCGTGACGCAAGGGCTTGTCCGCGCGCCTTGCCACTGCAGGGGCTATTTGGTATCCCCCGCCCCATCGATCCGGCGCGGCCATGGCGGAATTGGTAGACGCGCTAGCTTGAGGTGCTAGTGCCGCGAGGCGTGGAAGTTCGAGTCTTCTTGGCCGCACCAACGCCGGATCGATCGAAAAGGGCAGCTCAAGGTCGCCGCCTGCCGGCAAAACCGCTGGCAGGCGGCCCTTTTTGTAGTCGAGGCGGGAGACGAGCTTGGCGGATGAACTGACCGACGGCGCGCTCCGTTACCATCGCCTTCCCCGGCCGGGCAAAATCGAGGTCGTTCCGACCAAGCCCCTGGCCACCCAGCGCGACCTCTCGCTGGCCTATTCGCCGGGCGTGGCGGCCGCCTGCCACGAGATCGTACGCGATCCGTCGATGGCGGCCGAGCTCACCATCCGTGCCAACCTGGTGGGGGTGGTGACCAACGGCACCGCCGTGCTCGGGCTGGGCGCCATCGGCCCGCTGGCGGCCAAGCCGGTCATGGAAGGCAAGGGCGTCCTCTTCAAGAAGTTCGCCGGCATCGACGTCTTCGACATCGAGATCGCCGAGCTCGACCAGGAGAAGCTGGTCGACATCATCGCCTCGCTCGAGCCGACGTTCGGCGGCATCAACCTCGAGGACATCAAGGCGCCGGAGTGCTTCTACGTCGAGCAGACGCTGCGCAAGCGCATGGGCATTCCCGTGTTCCACGACGATCAGCACGGCACGGCGATCATCGTCGGCGCCGCGGTGCTGAACGCGTTGTCGCTGGTCGGCAAGGACATCGGCAAGGTGAAACTCGTCGTGTCGGGCGCCGGTGCAGCGGCGCTGTCGTGCCTGGGTGTGCTCGAGAAGCTCGGCCTGCCGAAAGAGAACATGTGGGTCACCGACATCGTCGGCGTGGTCTGGAAGGGCCGCAACGAGCTGATGGACCCGTTCAAGGAACGCTACGCGCGCGACACCGATCTGCGCACCCTGGGCGACGTGATCGGCGGGGCCGACATCTTCCTCGGCCTCTCGGCCGCCGGCGTGCTGAAGCAGGACATGGTGAAGAAGATGGCGCCCAGGCCGCTGATCTTCGCGCTGGCCAACCCCAATCCCGAGATCACGCCCGAGGACGTGGCCGCCGTGCGCGACGACGCCATCATGGCGACGGGCCGCAGCGACTATCCCAACCAGGTCAACAACGTCCTCTGCTTTCCCTACATCTTCCGCGGCGCGCTCGATGCCGGCGCCACCACCGTCAACGACGAGATGAAGATCGCCTGCGTGCGCGCCATCGCCGATCTGGCGCGCAAGGAGCCGTCGGAAGTCGTGGCCCGCGCCTTCGGCGAGGCCGGCGGCGGCGGTTTCGGGCCCAACCAGATCATCCCCAAGCCCTTCGATCCGCGCCTGATCGTCGAGCTGGCGCCGGCCGTCGCCAAGGCCGCGATGGACTCGGGCGTGGCGACGCGGCCGATCGCCGACTTCGACGCCTATCGCCAGCAGCTCAACCAGTTCGTCTTCAAGTCCGGGCTGGTCATGCGGCCGGTCTTCGAGCAGGCCCGCGGCGCGCCCAAGCGCGTGATCTTCAGCGCCGGCGAGGACGACCGCGTGCTGCGAGCCGTCCAGGTGATCCTCGACGAGCGGCTCGCTGTGCCGATCCTGATCGGCCGGCCCGACGTCGTGAAGCGGCGCGCCGAGCGGCTGGGCCTGCGCTTCCGGCCCGGCATCGACGCCGAGCTGATCGATCCGTCCGACGACCCGCGCTACGACAAGTACTGGGGCGCCTACCACGCCCTGATGGAGCGCCGCGGCGTCACCGAGCCGACCGCGCGCAACCTGGTGCGCTCCAGTCCGACCCTGATCGCGGCGCTGGCGGTGAAGCTCGGCGATGCCGACGCCATGATCGCCGGCGCCTACGGACGCTTCCGCACGCACTTCAACCACGTACGCGACGTTATCGGCCCGCGCGAGGGCGTGAAGAACATGGCGGGGCTCAGCCTGCTGGTCATGCCGGCACGCTCGCTGTTCATCGCCGACACCTATGTGAACGACGATCCCGACGCCGAGACGCTGGCCAACATCACCCTGCTGGCGGCCGACGAGGTGCTGCGCTTCGGCGTGCAGCCGCGCGTGGCGCTGCTGTCGCATTCGCTGTTCGGCAGCTCCGAGCATCCCTCGGCGCGCAAGATGGCGGAGGCTGTCCGCATCCTGCATTCGCGCGCGCCCAGCCTCGAGGTCGACGGCGAGATGCACGGCGATGCCGCGCTCGACCTCGACATTCGCCAGAACGTCTTTCCGCGCTCGCGGCTCACGGGCGAGGCCAATCTGGTGATCTGCCCGTCACTCGACTCGGCCAACATCTCGTTCAACCTGCTGAAGACCGCCGCCGAGGGCCTCCATGTCGGCCCGATGCTGCTGGGCACCGCGCAACCCGCGCACGTGCTGACTCCGTCGGTGACCGCGCGCGGCATCACCAACATGACCGCGCTCGCCGTCGTCGAAGCGCAGCGCCTCGCCGAGGCGCGCGAGGGCGCGCGGGGATGAGTGGCCCGGCGGCCGTCCTGGACGAAGTGACGCCGGAAGTCGTCCGGCGGATCGAGGAAGCGCTCGCCGGCGGATATTCAAGCGACGCCAAGCGGCTGATGGAGACGCTCAGCCCCACCGGGCAAGCTTCCGTCTTCGAGCAGGTCTCCGACCAGCAACGCGACATGCTGGTGGCGCTGCTCAAGCGCGAGCTCGACCCGGAGATGCTGGCCGAGCTCGACGAAGACGTCCTCGAGGACGTCCTCGACCAGCTCGACAGCAAGGACATCGCCGCCGTCGCCCGCGAGATGGAGGCCGACGACGCGGCCAGCCTGATCGAGGACCTGCCCGAGCACGAGCAGCGCCAGGTTCTCGCCGAGCTGCCGGCCGCCGAACGCGCCGGCATCGAGACCGCGCTCGCCTACCCCGAGGATTCCGCCGGCCGGCTGATGCAGCTGTCGCTGGTCAAGGTGCCCGACAGCTGGGCCGTCGGCCAGGTCATCGACTATTGCCGCGAGGCGACCGACCTGCCGGAAGACGTCTACGACCTGTTCGTCGTCGATTCCGCCGGCCGCCTGCGCGGCTCGGTGCCGCTCGGCCGCATGGTGCGCACCAAGCGGCCGGTGTCGGTGCTCGACATCGTCGATCCCGATATCCCCTCGGTGCCGGCCACCGCCGACCAGGCCGAGGTGGCGCATCTCTTCCGCGACAGGAACCTGGTGTCGTGTCCGGTCGTCGACGGCGACCGGCGGCTGCTCGGCGTGATCATGGTCGACGACGTGGTCGACGTGATCGACGAGGAGGCCGAGGAAGACCTCATGAAGATGGGCGGCGTCAGCGCCGACGACATGCACGCCAACACCATCCAGACCACGCAACGCCGCGCCTCCTGGCTGGCGGTCAACCTGGTGACGGCGGTCATCGCCTCTCTGGTGATCGGCCAGTTCGAGAACGCGATCGAGAAGATCGTGGCGCTGGCGGTGCTGATGCCGATCGTGGCGTCGATGGGCGGCAATGCCGGCACGCAGACCGTGACCGTGGCGGTGCGGGCGCTGGCCATGGGTGAGCTGACCGCCGCCAACATGTTCCGCTTCATCGGCAAGGAAGCAATGGTGGGCGGGTTGAACGGCTTCATCTTCGCCATCCTGATGGGCGGCGCGGTGATGGCCTGGTACGGCGACTGGCGGCTGGGCGCGGTCATCGGTTCGGCGATGGTGTGCAATCTCCTGGCGGCGGCCCTGGCGGGCACGCTCATTCCGCTGGGCTTGCAGAAGATCGGCGTCGATCCCGCCGTGTCGTCGACAGTGTTCCTGACGACAGTCACCGACGTGATCGGCTTCCTGGCCTTCCTCGGGCTGGCAACGCTCTTCCTTCTCTAGGGCGCGCTACCGCCGGGAGATCCTTTTGGGCGGCCTTGCGTCGCGCCGCCCGGGCCGCCACTCTCACGGTCAAACAGAAGATCAAGGGCAGGACATTCATGATCCCCAACGCGATGCCGCCGTTCGACTTTGGCCTCGGCGAGACCGCCGACGCACTGCGCGACCAGGTCCAGCGCTTCGCTTCGGACAAGGTGGCGCCGATCGCCGCCGAGATCGACAAGACCGATCGCTTCCCGCGCGAGCTGTGGCCGCAGATGGGCGACCTCGGCCTGCACGGCATCACCGTGGAAGAGGAATACGGCGGCTCGGGGCTGGGCTATCTCGAGCACGTGATCGCGGTCGAGGAACTCTCTCGCGCGTCGGCCGCGGTCGGCCTGAGCTATGGCGCGCACTCGAACCTGTGCGTCAATCAGATCCGTCGCAACGGCAACGACGACCAGAAGAAGCGCTTCCTGCCCAAGCTTTTGTCGGGCGAGCACGTCGGCAGCCTCGCCATGAGCGAATCCGGCGCCGGCTCCGACGTCGTGTCGATGAAGCTGCGCGCCGACAAGAAGGGCGACCGCTACGTGCTGAACGGCACGAAGATGTGGATCACCAACAGCCCCGATGCGCAGGTGATCGTGGTCTACGCCAAGACCGACCCCGCGGCCGGCTCGCGCGGCATCACGGCGTTCATCGTGCCGACCGATGCCAAGGGCTTCAAGGTGGCCCAGAAGCTCGACAAGATGGGCATGCGCGGCTCGTCGACCGGCGAGCTGGTTTTCGAGGACTGCGAGATCCCGGCGGAGAACGTGCTGGGTGCCGTCGGCAAGGGAGTGAACGTGCTGATGAGCGGCCTCGACTACGAGCGCGCGGTGCTGGCGGCCGGGCCGATCGGCATCATGCAGGCGGCGATGGATATCGTCGTGCCCTACGTCCATGAGCGCAAGCAGTTCGGCCAGGCGATCGGCGAGTTCCAGCTCGTGCAGGGCAAGCTGGCCGACATGTACACGACGATGAACGCCTGCAAGTCGTATGTGTATGCCGTCGCCAAGTCGTGCGACCGCGGCCAGACCACGCGCAAGGATTCCGCCGGCGCGATTCTCTATGCCGCCGAGAAGGCGACCTTGGTCGCTCTCGACGCCATCCAGCTGCTGGGCGGCAACGGCTACATCAACGACTATCCGACGGGCCGCCTGCTGCGTGACGCCAAGCTCTACGAGATCGGCGCCGGCACCAGCGAGATCCGCCGCATGCTGATCGGCCGCGAACTGTTCGCCGAGACGGCGTGATTGACCGGGCCTGAGTGTACGTACACAGTGTGTATGTAAATCATGCCACGCTATCTCACCGATCAGGACATCGCCGACTTCCGCAGCGAGCTGTGCAAGGTCGCGACCGAACGCTTCGCCAGGCACGGCTACGAGGGCGTCACCATGCGCCAGCTCGCCGAGGCGCTAGGCTGCAGCCCCAAGACGCCGTACCGCTATTTCAAGGACAAGGCCGACATCCTGGCCACCGTGCGTGCCCAGGCGTTCACCAGGTTCGCCGACACGCTCGAGAAGGCCGCGGCCGCCGCGCCGCCCAGTGAACGCGGCCGGCGCACCAGCGAGGCCTATCTCGCCTTCGCACTGAAAAACCCGCACGCCTATCGCATCATGTTCGACATCGACGCACCGCTCGACGAGAAGCATCCCGAGTTGGGGCCGGCCGCCGAGCGGGCGGCGCGCTACATCACGCGCGGCGCCGAGCAGCTGGCGGAGTCGGGTGCGATCGATGCCGACCCGAAGCTGTTCGGTTGGTCGATGTGGGCGGCGCTGCACGGCGTCGTCATGCTGCACCAGTCCGGGATGCTAACGCACGGACCGGACTACAAGGCGCTGACCGCCTTTCTCGGCGGCACCATGATCAAGGGCGCGAAGGGACAGAAGCGATGACCGCCAGGGGACCGGCAGGCGTGACGTCGGGCGAGCGTTTCCGGAGCTGGCCGGAGATCCTGGCCAATGCCGCGCGCGGCGCCGGCGGCTTCGCGGCGTTGGGCGTGGCCGAGGACGACAGCGTGGCGCTGATGCTGCGCAACGACTTCGCCACCTTCGAGGTCAACGTCGCGGCGGGCCAGCTCGGCGCCTATGCCGTGCCGATCAACTGGCACTTCACGCCGGAGGAGGCGGGCTACATCCTGGCCGACTGCCGCGCTAAGGTGCTGGTGGTCCATGCCGACCTCCATGCGCAGATCGCGCCGGGCATTCCCGCACAGGTGAAGGTGCTGGTGGTGGCGGTGCCCGACGAAATCGCGGCGGCTTATGGCGTGCCCGCGGACAGG
>Ga0207652_10005010_pt1 | contig 10728 bp, 10 predicted proteins | sample KBSC63BmetaG_FD_184334 | JGI IMG/M metagenome (GOLD analysis project Ga0207652, IMG submission 184334) | Corn rhizosphere microbial communities from Kellogg Biological Station, Michigan, USA - KBS C6-3B metaG (SPAdes) (version 2) | ecosystem: Host-associated > Plants > Roots > Rhizosphere ...
GCCTGCCCGAACGCAACGCTGACGTACAGCAACACCCCTGACAGCAGGTACATCCAGTAGCTGAACGCGTTCAATCGCGGGAAGGCCATGTCGCGCGACCCGATGAACAGCGGCACCAGGTAGTTGCCGAAGCCCGACAGGATGGGCGCGGCGTACCACATGATCATGGTCAGGCCGTGCATGGTGAAGACCTGGTTGTACGCCTCGGGCGATAGCAGGCGCCGCTCGGGGCCGATCAGCTGCAGCCGCATCAGCACCGCCTCGACGCCCCCGATCAGCAGGAAGACCAGCCCGGTGGCCAGGTAGCGCAGGCCGATGCGCTTGTGATCGACCGTGCCCAGCCAGCCGAACAGCGTGGGCGGCGAGCTCCACTGGTGTTCCAGCCGCTCTGCGACGTCCGGGATGGCGGGCGCGGACCATTCCGCGGTGGCCTCGCTCGTCGTGCTGGCACGGGGCTGCAGCGTCATCGAACCGGTCGGGATCGGGGCCATCGGTCTCTCCTCGGCCGGCAAGCCAGGCCGCGCGCGCAATCACTTAAACATCGCGCCTTTGTCCCGCAATCACCGATCATCAATCGGAAACAAATCGCCCGTCGCCGGTAAGAAACCTGCCGGCCCCGCCGAACGACAGGATCCCTCAGTTTCGCGCGAGGGAATGCGGGGCCCGGGCTAGACCAGCTCGCCCCGCGTGCCCAATGAAATGGCGATGACGCTCGTCGCCGCTGGGCGAAAGAACAGGCCTCCGAGAAGGTGGGTGCCGCTCGCGGTCGTCACGGTCCTTGGCGTGGGGGCTTTGGGCGTGGCGCTGGGACGGGGGCTCGATCCCACGCGCCGCCCCGGCACGGTGCCGTTTTGCGATCCATCGCTGCCCGCGGCCGCGGTGGGGACCCCGGTGCCCGCCTTCGCCGCGGTCGACCAGGATGGAAAGCAGGTGTCCGGAAACGATTTCCATGGGCTCCCATGGATTTCGGACTTCATCTTCACCTCGTGCACAGCCTCCTGTCCCATCTTGACGGGGCGACTGGTCGCTTTGCAGCGCGCGCTGGCGGGGCTTCCGGTGCGGTTCGTGTCGTTCTCGGTCGATCCCGAGCATGACACCCCGCCGGTGATGAAGGCCTACGCTGACCGCTGGCACGGTGATCCCGCCCGCTGGCGCCTGCTGGCCACGGACCGGGACACGCTGGCGCGGCTGGGCGGCGCGCTGGGCGGCGCCGAGGATCCGTCGGCCTCCGGGCCGTTCCACTCGGATCGCTTCGCGCTGGTCGATGGCACCGGTCACCTGCTGGGCCTGTACGCCTCGTCCAGCGCCACGGACCTCGACCGGCTGCGACGTGACCTGCGAGCGGCGCTGCCCCGAACGCACGAAGCGCCAGCGGACCGGACGACCTCCCGGCCCACTGGCGCCACATCGCTCTGAAGATTGCCTTCTAGTGCTTGGCCGTGCCGGGGGCGGCCATCTTGCGGTGCTGCTCGGCCAGCAGGGACGAGGGCATGATGTGCGAGATGGCGGCGCGCAGCTTGTTCGCCCAGCCCGCGACCACGTCGCCGTCCCCCTTCATCATCGCCTCGTAGCCGACCTTGGCCACCTCGTCGGCCGGCTGCTTCTTCTCGGTGCCGACCTTGGTGTCCAGCATGTCGGCGCGCTCGAAGAACTCGGTCTCGGTGGCGCCGGGCATCAGGCAGGTCACCGTCACGCCGCTGTCTTTCAGCTCGGCGCGCAACGCGAACGAGAACGAGTCCAGCAGCGCCTTGGTGCCGTTGTACACCGCCTGATAGGTGCCGGGCATGAACCCCGCGATCGATCCGGTGATCAGGATGCGGCCCTGGCCCTGCGTCACCATGTCGCGCCCCACCTTGTGAATCAGGGCCAGCGTGCCGGTCACGTTGGTGTCGATGACCTGCTTGATGTCTTTCCAGTCCTGCTCCAGGAACGACTTCCCCAGCCCCTGGCCCGCGTTGGCCAGTAGCGCGCCCACGGGGCGGCCGCCGATGGCCTGATACAGCCGCTGCACCCCCTCCTCGGTGGCCAGATCGACCTCCAGCGCCTCCACCTGGCGGCCGAACTGCCGCAGTTGCTGGGCGGCCGTCTGGATGCTCGGCTGGTCGGCGGCGATCAGCAGGTCGAAGCCGCCCTTGGCACAGCACTTCGCCAGCTCGTAGCCGATGCCCGCCGAGGCGCCGGTCACGACCGCGAAAGGAACGTCGCTCGTCATCATGGGAATCCTCCGTGTCCGTTGTTGTCGTCGGTGATCGTGCGCGCGCCGTCAGGCCGACAGCACGACCTTCTCGCAGTTGTCCTGTTTCTTCCCGAACAGCTCGAAGGCCTCGGGCGCCTGATCCAGCTTCATCCGGTGCGTGATCACGAAGCTGGGATCGATCTCGCCCCGCTCGATGTGACCCAGCAGCGGCTCCAGGTAGCGGTGGACGTGGCACTGCCCGCCCCGCATGGTCAGGCCTCGGTTCAGCATCGAGCCCATGGGGAACTTGTCGATCAGGCCGCCGTAGACGCCCACCACCGACACGATGCCGCCGTTGCGGCAGGCCCGGATGGCCTCGCGCAGGGCGATGGGCCGCTCGGTCTCCAGCATCAGCGCCTGCTTGGTGCGGTCGTAGGCATAGCTGACGCCGTGGCTGTGCGCCTCGGCGCCCACGGCGTCGATGCAGGCGTCGGGGCCGCGGCCGCCGGTCAGCTCGCGCAGCGCCTCGTGGACGTTCTCCTCCTCATAGTCGATGGTGTGCGTGGCGCCGGCCTTCTCGCGCGCCATCTTCAGCCGGTAGTCGAAGCGGTCGATTGCAATGACCCGCTCTGCCCCCAGTAGTCTGGCGCTGGCGATGGCGAACTGGCCGACGGGGCCGGCGCCCCACACCGCGATGACCTTGCCCGGCTTGATGTCGCACATCTCGGCCCCCATGTAGCCCGTGGGGAAGATGTCGGAGAGAAAGAGCACCTGCTCGTCACGCAGGCTCTGCGGGACCTTGATGGGCCCCACGTCCGCGAACGGCACGCGCACGAACTCGGCCTGACCACCGGCGAAGCCGCCCAGGATGTGCGAGTAGCCGAAGATGCCGGACGGGGAGTGCCCCCACAGCCCCTCGGCCATCCAGGCGTTCGGGTTGCTGTTCTCGCACAGCGAGAACAGCTTCTCGTGGCACATGGTGCACTGGCCGCAGGCGATGGGGAAGGGGACGACCACGCGGTCGCCTACCTGCAGCTTCTTGACGCCGCGCCCGATCTCGACGACCTCGCCCATGAACTCGTGCCCCAGCACGTCCCCCTTCTCCATCGAGGGGATGAGGCCGTTGTAAAGGTGCAGATCCGAGCCACAGATGGCGGTCGAGGTGACCCGCAGGATGGCGTCGCCGTCGTTCAGGATGCGCGGATCGGGCACCGTCTCGACGCGAACCTTCTTCTTCCCTTCCCAGCAATTCGCTTTCATGTCCGTTCTCCTCGTCTCGCGTTCAGTGGTTCAGTCGACCGGGTGCTCGTCGTCCGCGGCGGGACGGGCGGGGTGGGGACCCTGGTGAATGCTGGCGTCCGACTTCATGACCTCACCGGTCTCCAGCAGTTGCTTCAGGCGCGCCAGATCCGCGGAGATGATCCGCTCGGGCAGCTGGTGCAGCAGCTTGCCGACCGCCTTGCCTAGCTTCCCGGCGGGGGGGATGACGTTCATCTTCAGGTGCACCTCGGTGCCACGGCCGCCCGGCGCCGGGACGAAGCGGACCTCGCCCACGTGATCGAAGCTGGCGTCCGCCACCGAGCGCCAGGCGATCAGATGATCCGGCCGGTCGTCGGTGATGACCGCGTCCCACTCCAGCTGGTCCCGCCCCGTGACCGACGCGTACCAGCGCGAGCGCAGCCGGTCACGCACCTCGACCGAGCGGACATGGGTCATGAACCGCGCCAGGTTCGTGAAGTCGCGCCAGAACGTGTAGATCTCGGTAGCCGGCTTGTGGATGGTGATCACGGCCTGGACCGGCACGCTGGGATCCTGGCGCTTGCTCCGGCTGCCGGTCGCGCGGGCCAGGGCGGCGCTGTCGCTGTCATCGTCGTCGTCCTTGCGGCGCACCGCCGCCCAGGTGTCCAGCGCGGTGACGCCGGCGACCGTCGCCAGCGCGATCGCGGCCCGATCCGAGTCCGTCCGACGGTCCAGCGCCATCGCTCCCCCCAGCAGCGCCAGATCGACGACGTCACCGGCCACGCGCGACCACAAGAACCGGCCCGGCCGGCGCGGCAACAGCAGGCCCAGCCCGGCCGCCACCTCTCGGGCGCCCAGGGCGCGCAGGATGGTGCGGCTACGGCCCGAGTCACGCACCCCGATCAGGCGAGCCAGCTCGGAGGGCGCCAGCAGCTCCGCCGCCCCCAGCCCGATGCTGAACCAGCCCAGACCCCTCGCCCAGGGGTTCGAGGCGCGGGAAAGCGACCGCGCGCGTCCAGGCGGTCGGGTCTCGCTCTGCTCTCGAGAAGAGACGGCGAGCTTCGCTGCGGAGAAGTTTTGGAGGGCGCGCGCGCCCCGCTTGCTCTGATCGGTTCGAGTCTGGTCGTCGTTGCGAGCTTCCATGTCGTCCTTCCTTTTCCCTTGTCTTCCCTTTTCGTCGTCGTCCCGGGAATGCCGGGGCCGCCAGTGGTGGGCACCGCGCGCGTGCGGGCGCCGCGCCGTTCGTTGCAACGTCGATGCCTCGACGAAACCGCCAGCAACCCGTCCCGAAGGACCCGGATCAGTCGCGCGCGCGTAACTGACCCGGGGACGCCGTCACGCGCGGCAGTCTGTTACCGGACCGACGCGCTCACCGGCCGGCGCCGATGCGAACGCGTAGCGCGGTCCCCCGGGCGCGCCGCTCGGCCTCGCCCAGCCAGGCCGCCATGAGCGCCAGGCCCAGCACCAGCAGGATCACCCCGGCCGGGATCCACATCAGCAGCCCCGCCAGCTGCTGATCGCGCAGCGGATCGAGCCCCGCGGCGCGCGCCCGGGCGTCGTACAGCGGGTACCACAGCCGCCGCCCGAACGTGATCAAGGCGCCGAGGATGCCGCTGTGCATGCTGGTGATGAAGACGAACAGCAGCCCGGCGCCGTAGCCGCCGCGCCCGTAGCGCCCCGACACCAGCGCCCACCAGAACAGCGCCGCCGTCAGGAAGAAGCAGGCGTGCTGCAAGGCGTGCACACCCTCGTGCCTCATGGCCCCCTGAAACAGGCCCGGCACGTGCCATATCCACAGCGCCGCCGCGTGCAGCACCAGGATCACGGCCGGCGCGGTGACGGCGCGGAACGGCCCGCGCACGACCGGCGCCTGCCCGGCCGCCAGGAACGGCGCCCGCCAGCGATCGGGCAGCGCCCAGGCCGCCGTCAGCCAGGGCTTGCCCATCACCAGCAGCGGCGCCGCCACCAGCATCAGCAGCTCGTGCTGGCCCATGTGCGCCGAGAACAGGACGTCGCTCAGGCCGTCCAGCGGCGACAGCAGCGCGATCCACAGGGTGGCGATTCCGGCCGCGAAGGCCGCCACGTTGCCCGCGCGCACGCCGTGGCCGCGGCCGGCGTGTCGCCACAGCCGCACCAGGCCCGTGGCGTACAACGCCGACGAGCAGGCCAGCCCGACGGCCATCCCGACGTCCCAGCCCCGCGCGCCCGGGTTGCGCACGGCGGTCGCGATGGTGTGCAGGTCAGACACGGGGCACCCCGTAGCTGGCCAGGATCTTCGTGATGGCGGGGCGCTCGTGCTGGAGCGCGCGATCCAGGCGCTGGCGCAGCGCCTCGTCGCGCGGGCCGCGCCGCACGCCGATGGTGATGTCGAACGTGAAGGTCAGGCCCGGATCGGGCGCGATGGGCGTCAGGGTCAGCGGCAGGTGGTTCGCGTGCGCGAAGTAGCCGGCCTGCGGGCCCCAGGCGGCGGCGACGTCGATGTCGCCGCGCGCCAGCGCCCGCAGCAGATCCAGCGGGGGCGACGGCTTGGCGTAGTTGCCGTACACGGCGAAGCCGACCACGTTGTTCACGATTCCACGGCGCGCCAGCGCCGCCTCGGGCGGTGGGTTCTGCCCGTCATCGCCCACCAGCGGGATGCCGATGCGCAGCCGTCGCAGCGCCGGATCGTCGAACGAGCGGATGGCGGGCCGGTCCTTCGGCGTCACGAACACGTAGCTGGACCGGTAGTACGGCCGGGTGTGCGCGAACATGTCGGCTGCGGCCGGCACGCCGATGACCACGTCGCAGGTGCCGCGCGCCAGCGTGTTTCGCACGAAGCCGCGGCGCTGCGGCCACCAGGTGTACTCCAGTTCGGCCCCCAGCGCGTGGGCCAGCCGCTCCGCGATCTTGTTCTCGAACCCCTCCCCGCGCTCGTTCGAGTAGGGCAGGTTGTTCGGGTCGGCGCACACCCGCAGTACCGGCTTCGATCCCGACGTCGCGGCTGCCCCGGCGGTCAGCGCCGCGCCCAGGACCGCCAGCGTCTTGATGGCCAGCAGGTTCATTTCAGGGGCCTCCTGCGGTGAAAGCTGCGCTGCTTCCAGTAGAAGACGCCGCCCCCCAGCACGACGATCATCAGCAAATCGACGCCGACGCGCGCCAGGGCCCGTGCGGCCAGCCCCGGCTCGCCGATGGCCAGCGCGGCGCCGGCCAGGGCCACGCCCGAGACCGCCACCAGCACCATCAAGGGCCCCACCACGTACAGATCGCGCAAGGAGACGACCATCATCACCCCGGCGATGGCGGCCGCGGCCGAGGTGAGCAGCGGCGCGGTCTCGAAGTGGGCGAACGGCTTCAGCACCGTCTGCGCCATCACCAGCTCATGGGGATGGCCGGGATGCAGCAGGGACATCCCCCCGATCAACAGGAACGCCGCGGCGAACAGCACCGCGTACCCCACGGCGATGGACAGCAGCGCCCGCCAGCAGACCTCCCCTGCGCCCAGCACCAGACCCTGCGCCAGCTTGGCCACCGGCTCGAACCCCGGCGCGATGATGGACGCCCCGACGAACGCGATCGCTTGAGGCACCGGATCGAACAGGAACCCGCTGGCGGCTATCAGGCCCCCCAGGGCCATCAATACGAGAAAATTCGTCGAGATACGGCCGTGATTGCGGAGGTCCGACTCCATCTCCTCCCACAAGGCCTCGTCGGCGTCATGCGCGATCAGCTCGCGCCGGCTGCGATCGACGAGCGCCTTCGTTTCCGTGATCACGATGACGAGCGGTCGATCGCGATCGTTCTGCGCAGGCCGGGCGCGCCGCAGCACCTCGTCGGCGTAGCGATTGAGGACATCGATCTCCAGCACGTCGCCGGGCGGTTTCAGCGAGCTGCCGCGGTGGTGGACCAGCCCGACCACACCTTCGAGCGGCGAGAGGACCTGGGCCAGCTCGCTCACCGCCCGACCGTCACCCTGGATCGTGATGCGTCTGTGCATGTGGCCTCAGGCGATCTCTGCCGGACTGAGGATGAGATTCGGAAACGCCTCGCCCAGGATCAGCAAAAAGAAGAACAGCGCCAGGCCCAGGCCCCACGCCGCCAGCGTCCTGTGCGTGCCGGCGCCCCCGGCGTCACGACGAGCACGCCAGCACAGCGTGGCGCCGACCGCCAGCAGGATCAAGCCGCCTGCGGTCGACAGCACGAAGGGCCAGTGCTGATCGTGGATGCTGGCATACCGGACCGCGAAGTAGCGGATGATGAAGTCGGCCACCCAGCTGACGGGCGCCAGCAGCACGCCGATCCACAGGCGGACGAGGCCAGGCGCCAGCCGCGGGGCCTGCGGCGACGCGGCCGCCGCTTCTGTGATCGCCCCTTCGGTCATGACGGCCACAGCAGGGGGTCGAAGTACAGCAGGGCCAGGGCCGGCACCCACTCCAGCACGCAGAAGTACCACAGCAGCGCGGTCGCCTCGACGTCGCCGAAGTGCTTCTTCTCGACCGGGCCACGGTACAGCAGCGCCAGCAGCATCGCGTTCTCCAGCACGCCGGTCAGCACGTGGGCGGTGTGCAGGCCGAACACCATCCAGAACACGGAGCCGCGCGCGTCGCTATCCCAGCGGAAGGGGAGCCAGCGGATCTCCAGGCAGCGCACCGCCAGCATCAGCGCGCCCATGACCGTCGCGATCAGCAGGCGCCGGCGCGTCGCCAGCAAGCGGCCGGCGCGCGCCGCCTGGACCGCCCATACCGTGGGCAGCACGCTGGCGGCCAGCAGGCCCATCTGCACGAGGGCCAGGTCCAGCACCGGCCAGCCCAGGCGGACGGTCCGCCATGCCTCTTCGTTGCCGCGCAGGTACAGGTAGCTGACCAGCAACAGCGCCATGGTGGTCGCCTCGATGGCGACCATCAACAGCAAGCCCCACCACAGCGGCGCGCGATGACCGAACGCGTGCGAGGGCAGCCCCGACACATCGATGGAACGCGGCCCCGTGCGGCTCTCGGCGGCGGCGGTCATGCGGCCTTCGTCCCTGGCTGCTGCGCGTGCAGCGGCGCGGGCTTTCCCTTGGGCCAGAACCAGCCCACCATCACCGGGATGCCCAGCGCCACCGCCAGGGGCAGCCCCCACGGCGTGAACATCGCCACGATGAACGCCACCCCGGTCACCGCCGCGGCGAGAAGTGGCCAGATCGAAGGGCCCGCCAGGATCGTCCGGTGATCCGGCGCGGCGTCCAGCAGCGTCGTGACCACCACCTCGCGCTGGTCCGTCGCCAGGCCGGTGACGACCGCTTGCGAAGCGGGGTCGTCCCACAGCGGGGCCCGGCTGCCCACCACGGGGATCTCCGCGAAATTGTAGGGCGGGGGAGGCGAGGGGACGGCCCACTCCAGCGAGTCCGCCTGCCAGGGGTTCGCGTCGGCCTTGCGACCGCGCGCGTGACTGGCGATCACGTTGATGAACGTCAACAGGATCCCCAGGGCCAGCACACCCGTGGCCACGGTCGAGAACAGGTTCAGGTGATGCCACCCGCTGCCGGGCAGGTACGTGTACACCCGGCGCGGCATGCCGTGCAGGCCCAGCAGGTGAAGGGGGAAGAACGTGGCGTTGAAGCCGACCAGCGTCAGCCAGAAGCTGATCTTCCCGGCGCGCTCGTTCAGCATCCGGCCGGTCGCCTTGGGGAACCAGTAATAGACGGCGCCGATCAGCGGGAACACGGCGCCCCCGATCAACACGTAGTGCAGGTGGGCCACCACGAACATGGTGTCGTGCACCTGCAGATCCAGCGGCACCGCCGCCAGCATCACCCCGGTCAGGCCGCCCACCAGGAAGGTGATGAAGAAGCCCAGCACGAACAGCAGGGGCGTGGCGAACCGCAGGGGGGCCCGCCACAGCGTGGCCAGCCAGCAGAAGATCTGCAGCCCGGTGGGGATGGTGATGATCAGGCTGGAGGCGGTGAAGTAGCTGTCACCCAGCTGCGGCAGGCCGGCGGCGAACATGTGGTGCACCCACACGCCGAAGGCCACGAAGCCGGTCGTCACCGTCGCCAGCACGATGATGTCGTAGCCCACCACGCGCCGGCGCGTGAACGCCGGCAGGATCGCCGAGATCATGCCCAGGCCGGGCAAGAAGATGATGTACACCTCGGGATGGGCGAAGAACCAGAACATGTGCTGCCACAGCAGGTGATCGCCCCCCTCGGCGTGGTTGAAGAAGTGCGTCCCCACCAGCCGATCCAGCGCCAGGCAGCTGGACGCCACCACCACCGACGGCATGGCGAAGATGATCATGAACGCCACCACCAGGAACGCCCACACCGTCAGCGGAATGCGCGTGATCGACATCCCGGGCGCGCGCAGCTTGAAGATGGTGACCACCAGATTCACCGCCGTGGCCAGCGCGGACAGCTCGGTGAACGTGATCATCTGCGCCCACACGTCCATCCGCTTGCCGGGTGAGAAGCCGGGGCCGGACAGCGGGGTGTAGGCGAACCAGCCGGCGTCGGGGCCTGCCTTCAGCGAGAACCCGCAGTACAGCAGCAAGCCGCCGATCACGTAGGTGTAATACGAGTAGGCCGACAGGCGCGGGAAGGCCAGGTTCCGCGCCCCGATCATCAGCGGCACGATGAACGTGCCCACACCCTGCATCACCGGCACCGCGAACAGGAACATCATCGTGCTGCCGTGGGTGGTGAACAGGCGGTTGTACAGATCGGGGCCGACCAGCCCGTGGTCCGGCCGCGCCAGTTGCAAGCGCATCAACGCCGCCTCGATGCCGCCCGCGGCGAAGAACAGAAACGCGGTCACGACGAAGCGCTTGCCAATCTCCGTATGGCGGACCTCGCGCAGCCAGGCGCCGATACCCCGCCCGGGCGACCAGGTCGCCATCAGCGTGTCGTTCATCGCAAGGCCTCCAGGAAGGTGACCAGGCTGTCCTGGTCGGCGGCGCCCAGCGGCGGCGTGGGCGGCATGTGATTGCCCGGCTTCACCGCTTGCGCGTCGGCCACCCAGCGGCGCAGGTGCTCGCGGACGTTCGGCAGCGACCCCGCGGCCAGCGTGATCCGGCTGGCCACGTGGGTCAGGTCGGGCCCCATCGTCGCGCCCGCGGGCGTGCCGGCCACGCGATGGCACATCACGCAGGTGCCGTGCAGGAACAGCTGCTCTCCCCGCTGCGCCTCGGCGCCCAGCGCCGCCGGGGCGGGGCGCCTTTGCGCGGCCAGCCACGCCTGGAACGTCTCCTCGGGCTCCGCGATCACCAGAAAGCCCATTTGCGCGTGCTGCGCGCCGCAGAACTCGGCGCACTGCCCGCGGAACACGCCCGGTCGATCGGCCTGGATGTACGTGGTCGAG
>Ga0207652_10005012_pt1 | contig 10727 bp, 10 predicted proteins | sample KBSC63BmetaG_FD_184334 | JGI IMG/M metagenome (GOLD analysis project Ga0207652, IMG submission 184334) | Corn rhizosphere microbial communities from Kellogg Biological Station, Michigan, USA - KBS C6-3B metaG (SPAdes) (version 2) | ecosystem: Host-associated > Plants > Roots > Rhizosphere ...
CGCGCTCTCGGTCACCGACACCGGCAGCGGCATCCCAGCCAACGTCCTCGGCAAGATTTTTGAGCCCTTCTTCACCACCAAGGAAGTCGGCAAGGGAACCGGGCTCGGGCTCTCGACCGTCTATGGCATCGTCAAGCAGTCGGGCGGTTTCATCTTTGCCGATTCGAAGCTGGGGGAGGGCACCCGGTTCGTCATTTACCTCCCGGTGCACCGGGTTGAGACGGAAACCGGCAAGACCCGTGTCGGTGCCAAGCCGAAGGAGCACGAGCTGTGGGGCACGGGTACCGTTCTTCTCGTGGAGGACGAACCGATGGTCCGCGCCGTCGCCGAGCGAGCGCTCAGCCGCCACGGCTACAAGGTACTGACCGCCAACAATGGCGAGGAAGCGCTGGAGGTGCTCGGCCGCGGCGAGGAAATCGCGCTTCTCATCAGCGACGTCGTGATGCCGGGTATGGATGGCCCGGCGATGGTCGAGGAAGCACGCAAGTCGCGACCCGAGCTGCCGATCCTGTTCATGTCGGGCTATGCCGAGGAACAGCTCAGGAAGTCGATCGACCTCGACAAGGTCGCCTTCCTGCCCAAGCCCTTCTCGGTGCAGGAGCTCGCGGAAGCAGCTCGTCGCGCAATCGAAACGAAATAAAGCTTGCCCAGCAATTTCAACACGATATTTCGGCCCTGATGTCGGGGCGTTCCATCCTGGTTGTCGAAGACGAGCCGCTGATCGCGATGATGCTCGAGGACTTCCTGGAAACGCTCGGCCACAGCGTCCACGCCACCTGCGATAATGTCGAGGGCGCAATCGCCGAGACGGAAAAGGGCGGCTTCGACGTCGCGATTCTCGACGTGAACCTTGGCGGGAAGACGGCCTGGCCGGTCGCGCATGCGCTCCGCGAAAAGCAAATCCCGTTCGTCATCGCTACCGGCGGTCACGTCGAACCGCCGCCGCCGGAGTTCAGGGACGTGCCGATGATCGAGAAACCCTACACGGTGGACCGCGTCACGCCTGCGCTCGAGGCGGCGCTGGCGGGGTAACAAGCTCCGTATATTTCCGGATTCAGGGGCGCCGCCGATTCCATCATTTCGGACCGACAGCAATGGAGGTTCGCCATGAAGAACGTATTGCTCCTCGTCCATGAGGACGAAGGCCAGGAAGCGAGGCTGCAAGCGGCGCTCGACGCGACGCGGGCGCTGGAGGGCCATCTCACCTGCCTGCATGTGACGGAATTTCGCCCCATTGTCGGCGACGCCTACGGGATGTCGGGCTCGGTGATGCTTCTTGAAGTCACGAAGGAGACGGAAGCCGAAAACCGCGCCAGAATCGAAAAGCGGCTAGCGAGCGAAGACGTGCCTTTTGACTGGGTGGAGATGACTTCCGCGCTCGGTCCGGCGATCGAGGAAGCCGCCGACCTAGCGGACCTCATCGCAGTCAACGGCAAGCTTCCGACTTATTTTCAGCCGGAGGTTCGAACGCTTGTCGAGCGGCTAGTAACGAAGACGCGCAAGCCGCTTCTGGCTGTTCGGGATGCCAACGGGTTCCGGCCGGCCGATCCGGCGCTCGTTGCCTGGGACGGCTCGGATCCTGCGGCTGCTGCCCTTCGCGCCGCGGTCCCGCTCCTCGAGCTGAGTGACCTCGTCACGATTTTCGAGGTGGACGAGGGCCGTGAAAGCACTTCGGCCGAGGAAGCGGCGGAATATCTCTCACGCCACGGGATCAGCGCAGACATTGTTCGCGAGACCGAAACAAGCGACGATTCGGTGTCGTCACTGATTCTGTCGGAACTGGAAAGCGGGCGCTTCGGCTGGGCAGTCATGGGCGCATTCTCCACGTCGCGTATCCGCCAGGCCCTGTTTGGAGGGACAACGAGGCGAATGCTGAAGGAAGCGCCCGTTCCGCTTGTGATCGCCCACTGAGCGATCTGAGCCACGCCCATGCGCCTTGCGTTCAAGCTCGGTCTCGCTTGTGCCGCGCTGGTTTCGGCGGCTTCGGCGGCCCAGCAGATTCCGATCGATTCCGGATCGGTGATCGAAATCGTCGCGAAGCTGAAGGCGGGTCAATATGTCTGGGCGCCCGAAGTCGCGCCAAACGGACCAGTGCTCGTCATCGTCAACACGCGCACGCAACGGGCGACAGTCTTCAGAAACGGCATCCCGATCGGTGCGACGACGATATCGACCGGCAAGCAGGGTCACGAAACGCCTACCGGCGTGTTCACGATCCTGCAAAAGCAGGTCGAACATCATTCGAGCAAGTACGACAATGCCCCGATGCCTTATATGCAGCGGGTGACGTGGGGCGGGGTGGCGCTGCACGCAGGCCATCTGCCCGGTTATCCAGCATCCCACGGCTGCATCCGCTTGCCTCTTGGTTTCGCCCGGCTGCTCTATGGTGTGACGCGCGTCGGGATGACGGTGGTGATAACCGATGCAGCGACGATGCCGCGCATTGCTGTTGGGCCAGAGCTGGTTGCCGTTCCGGAGATTGCCGCGCCTTTCGGATCCATCGAGTGGCATCCCGAGAGAGCGCCCGAAGGCCCTGTCTCGATCATTATCAGCGCGGCCGACCGGCGAGCGATCGTCCTTCGCAACGGAGTCGTGATCGGCGCCGGTCCCGTGTCGGTGGACGGAAAAGTCTCCGGCACATCCGCCTATGCGTTCAGCAAACGGGATGCGACCGGTCAGCGCTGGATCCAGTTCAATCTCGGTGACGGCGAGGATCAAGTGGTACAGCGGAGCGAGTGGAACCGGTTCCGTGCGCCGGAAGAGTTCAGAAATCTTGTGGCCAGCATTGTTACGCCGGGCACGACCGTGGTCGTCACAGCGGACTCGCTCAAACAAGGTGAGGCCAGAAGCGCGCTTACCGTGCTCGAGGGGTCGGACGAGAAGTAGGGGATACGAAAGACCGGCCGCGGCGTTTGGAAGAGGCGATGGAAGACGACATTATCGCGATCCTCGATGCGCACCGGTTGATGGCGATTTCGACGTTGATGCCGAACGGGTGGCCGCAAGCGACTCTCGTCGGTTACGCCAATGACGACCTGCTGATCTATTTCATCGTTTCGCGAGCAGGGCAGAAGTTCGCGAATATTCAGCGCGATCCGCGCGTGGCTATCGCGATCAGCCGCGATTACGAGGACCCCGGACAGATAAAGGAACTGTCGATTGCTGCCGAGGCGTCGGAAGTCACCGACCCGAAGCAGCGCGAACATGCCATCGACCTGCTCCTGGAGCGGCGCCCGTCGATGAAGAAGCTGGACAGGCCCAACCCCGCGACTGCGGCGGTGATGCGCGCGGCATCCCGGATCGTGACGATTTCCGACTATACGAAAGGCTTCGGCCATGCCGACGTGGTGACGCTCGGGCCCGCCGGCATCATCGATATGCAGGCCGCGCGGCCTGACGACTGGGGGTTTACGCCCGCGAACGAACCGCGCGGCGATGGCTAATAATTGGTGGCCGCGTTGTTGACCTCGTTCACGCCGGTGGCATTCATGTCATTGGTCATCGCATTGGCGCTGTAGTTGGTCTCGTTGGCCGTATAGTTTTCGGCGGAATAGTTCTCGGCGCTCTCGTTGTAGGCGCCTTCATTGTACGCCGTCTCGTTGTTGTAATTCTTGTTGCCGTAGCCGCACGCCGCGAGCCCGAGGGCAAGCACGCCCGTCGCCACATGGAGCGGTCTCATCGCATTTCCTCCGTTGAGGGCCTGTCAATGTCCGCGCCGGTGGGGAAGTTCCCAGAAATTGGCTGCGCGGAAGCAAATGTTCCCTGCTTGTTCTCCGAGAACAAATAGGATACGAAGCTCGCTTCACGGGCGGGCTCGGCCGCCGACGATTGGTCTTGAACGGAGGCAGGGGACATGGCAGCGCAGTTGAAGGTTATCGCTAGCGGATTGGAAGTACCCGGAATGGATCGTCAGAAGGCTCTCGAGGCGGCACTCGCGCAGATCGACCGCGCGTTCGGAAAGGGCTCGGCGATGAAGCTGGGCAGCCGCGAGAAGATGGAGATCGAAACGATTTCCACCGGCAGCCTCGGGCTCGATATCGCTCTTGGCGTCGGCGGGCTTCCCCGCGGCCGCGTAGTGGAGATTTACGGGCCGGAGAGCTCGGGCAAGACGACTTTGGCGCTGCACGCGATCGCCGAGGCGCAGAAGACTGGTGGAACGGCCGCTTTCGTCGACGCCGAGCATGCGCTCGATCCCGTCTATGCGAAGAAGCTCGGGGTCGATATCGACGAGCTGATCGTGTCGCAGCCGGACACTGGCGAACAGGCGCTCGAGATCGTCGATACGCTGGTCCGCTCGAATGCGGTCGACGTGCTGGTGGTGGACTCGGTGGCGGCCCTGGTTCCGCGCGCCGAGATCGAGGGCGAGATGGGTGACAGTCATGTCGGCCTTCAGGCGCGCCTGATGAGCCAGGCCCTGCGCAAGCTCACCGGCTCGATCAGCCGCTCGCGCTGCCTCGTCATCTTCATCAACCAGGTGCGGATGAAGATTGGCGTCATGTACGGCAATCCCGAGACGACGACCGGCGGAAACGCGCTGAAATTCTACGCGTCGGTGCGTCTCGACATCCGCCGCACCGGTCAGATCAAGGACCGCGACGACATTATCGGCAACTCCACGCGGGTGAAGGTCGTCAAGAACAAGGTCGCGCCGCCGTTCAAGCAGGTCGAGTTCGACATCATGTACGGCCAGGGCGTCTCCAAGGTCGGCGAAATCCTCGATCTCGGAGTCAAGGCCGGGCTGGTCGAAAAATCGGGAGCCTGGTTCAGCTATGACAGCGTCCGAATCGGCCAGGGCCGCGAGAACGCGAAAGTCTATCTCCAGGAAAATCCCGACGTCGCGCAGCGGCTCGAGAACGCAATCCGCGGCCGCACTGAAGAAGTCGGGGAGGCGATGATGACCGGCCCCGATGCCAACGATGGCGATGTCGCGGCCGAGTAAGGCGAATTAGATTTCCGGGGGCGGTTCGGCCGCCTCCGGAGGAATCTCTTCCCGGCGGATCGGTCCCGCGAACAGCCGCTTCGGTTCGGTGAGCAGGACGATGACGAAGGCGGCACCGGTGCAGCCGGCCATGCCCCACAGGAATGGCTGCGCAGTGCCGTCGAATGCCTGACCGATCGCAAGGCCGATCAGGCCGCCGCCGATCGTGGCGACGACACCTTGCACCGACGAGGCCGTTCCGGCGATTTTGCTCATATGCTCCATCGCCAGAGTGCTGAGATTGGCGGAGCAGAAAGCAAAAGCGATCATCGCCGATGCCTGAAGGATGACGAACAGCGGCAGCGATTCCCACCCCGCCCAACCAGCCAGGGCATGAGCAAGCGTGACCGCCGCGAAAGCCGCGACGCCGCTGTGACCGACGCGGCGCAAGCCGAACCTTCCGACCACCCGCGAGTTCGTCCAGGATGCTAGCGCCATCGGTGCCGCGATCGCCGCGAAGACGAGGCCGATCGCAGCCGGTCGGCCGAACGCCTGCCCGACGATTTGCTGGATCGAGGAAATGTAAGCGACAAGGCAGCCCGAGGCGAACGTCAGCGCCAGCGTGTAGCCTCGGGATTGCGGCTCCTTCAGCGTCTCCCAGCTCGCGGCCGCGATGTCGCGCCACTTCAATGTCCGGCGATGCTCGTCCCGCAACGTCTCGGGGAGGCGGAGCATCGACCAGCCGAGCATCAGTATCCCGTAAGCGGCGAGAACGACGAAGATCGCCCTCCACGGCGCCACGAGCAGGATCGCCTGGCCGATGCTCGGGGCAAGCACCGGCATCACCATGAACACCATGAAGGTCAGGCTCATGACCCGTGCCATCTCCTCGCCTTCGAAGAGGTCGCGGACCATCGCCACCACCAGCACGCGCGTGACCGCCGCCGATGCGCCCTGGAGAATGCGCGCGGCGATCAGCAGCGGGAAGCTCGCCGCAAGCGCGCAGACCAGCGCGAAAGCCGCATAGAGCGTCACGCCCGCGCCGAGGATCGGCCGCCGCCCGAACCGGTCGGCAAGCGGGCCCCAGATCAGCTGCGTCGAACCGAAACCGAGGAAGTAGGCGACGACGACCATCTGGGTGTCGTTGGCATTGGCGACGCGGAGCTGCTGCCCGATTTCCGGGAGCGCGGGAATCATGGCGTCGATGGCGAAGGAATTGAGCGCCATCAGCGCCGCGAGCATCGCGACCGTTTCCTTCGGCCCAAGTGCCTTGCGCGTGGAAATTGTGGATGCGCCCCGATTCATCGGCGGGTGCTGGCCCAAGCGCGTTCGCCGTGCAACAGTGTTGGCCAGGAGGGGCAATGACCGCACTTACACTTCATCGCCGGGGATTCCTCGGTTCCACCGCTGCAGCGGCGACGCTCGCCGCTCTGCCGCTGAGCCGGATTGCGGCTGCCGCGGCCGAAGAGCTCGCGCCCGTGAAGCTCCCGCCGCCGATTTCGACGCAGGAGCGACTCCAGCGCCTCGCCAGGGCCCGCGGCCTGATGAAGCAGAACGGGATGGGCGCAATCGTCATCGAGCCTGGCGCCAGCCTCGATTATTTCACCGGCGTCCAGTGGTGGCGCTCGGAACGGCTGACCGCCGCGGTCATCCCGGCCGAGGGCGATCCGATCGTCGTTACGCCGTTCTTCGAGCGGCCATCCGTCGCGGAAACGCTGGCGATCCCGGCGGAAATCCGCACCTGGAACGAGGATGAAGAACCGCTGAAGCTCGTCGGCGACTTCCTCAAGGAGCGGGGCGTTGCCAGCAGTCCCATCGGGTTCGAGGAAACCGACCGCTTCTTCATCTTCGATCGGCTTCGGGGACAGATCCCGACGCTGAAGGCCGTCAACGCCAATCCCGTCGTCCGCGGCTGCCGGATGATCAAGACTCCGGCGGAACTCGCGCTGCTCCAGGCGGCAAACGACATCACCATCGCGGCCTTCCGTTATGCACATCCGCGAGTGAAGGCAGGCATGGGTCCCGCCGACATGGACGAGTTGATCGGCACAGCCACGCGGACGCTGGGTGGAGGCTATGACGGTGGCCTGGTGCTGGTCGGCGAAGGCACCGCTTACCCCCACGGCAGCAAGAGGCCGCAGAAGGTCGAGCCCGGCGCCGTCGTCTTGTTCGACTGCGGCTGCTCCGTCCACGGCTATCAATCGGACATCTCGCGCACGTTCGTGTTCGGCGCGCCTCCCAGCGCCGAGCAGCGCAAGGTGTGGGACCAGGTGCATCGCGGCCAGCAGATCGCGATCCAGGCGGCGAAGATCGGCGCTTCCGCGGGAAGCGTCGACGATGCCGTCCGTCGCGCCTACGAAAGCTGGGGCTATGGCCCGGGCTACAAACTGCCCGGCCTATCGCACCGCACGGGCCACGGCATCGGCATGGAAGGTCACGAGCCCGTGAACCTCGTCCACGGCGAGATGACTCCGCTCGCTCCGGGCATGTGCTTCTCCGACGAGCCGGGCATTTACATACCCGGCAAGTTCGGGATCCGGCTCGAGGATTGCTGGCACATGACCGAAACCGGCCCGAAATTCTTCACGAACCCGCCGCCGTCGATCGACAATCCTTTCGGCTGACGCTCGGGACAAGCCCTTCGGCTAGAAGGGCTCGTCTCCAGGTTTGGGTGGAGGCCGATGCGCCGGCGCGCGCGGCGGCTCGATATCCGCGGGCTCGAGCGGGTCGAGCGTGCCTTCCCACTTGGCGACAACGACCGATGCGACTGCATTGCCGACGACGTTCGTTCCCGATCGTCCCATGTCGAGGAAATGATCCACCGCGAGGATGAGCAGCAGCCCAGCCTCGGGAATGTTGAACATCGACATGGTCGCGGCGAGCACGACAAGGCTCGCCCTGGGGACGCCGGCCATGCCCTTCGACGTGACCATCAGCACCAGCAGCATGGTAACCTGCTCGCCGAGGCTGAGGTGCAGCCCATAGGCCTGCGCGATGAAGATCGACGCGTAGGTCATGTACATCATCGAGCCGTCGAGATTGAACGAATAGCCGAGCGGAAGGACGAAGCTGGCAATGCGCGGCGGGACGCCGAACCGGTCGAGTGCCTCGAGCGTGCGCGGATAGGCGGCCTCGCTCGATGCGGTTGAGAAAGCGAGCACGACAGGGTCGCGGATATAGCGGACGAGGTGCCGAGTGCGCGGGCCGACGATGACGAATGCTGCCCCGATCAGCAGAAGCCACAGCGCGATGAGACCGAGATAGAAGCTGCCGACGAACTTGCCGAGCGTCGCGATGATCTCGGGTCCCCGTTCGGCGAGCGCGCTAGTGACGGCGGTGAACACTGCCAGCGGCGCGAATCGCATCACGTAATCCGTGATTTGCAGCATCACGTGGACCAGCGACCCGATCCCCTCGACGATCGGCTTCCCCTTGTCGCCGATGGCGGTCAGCGCGACTCCGAAGAAGAGGGAGAAGACGACGATCGGCAGGATCTCGTTCTTGCTCATCGCCTCGAAAATCGAAGCGGGGACGACGTGGGTAACGAAATCGTTGAGGTTGAAGCCGCTCGTTTCGACGCCGCTGGTCGCTGTAGCTGGCGGGATCGGCAGGTTCAGCCCGACACCGGGAGCGAACAGGTGGACGAGGATCAGGCCGAGCGTCAGCGAAACGAGGCTGGCGCCGATGAACCACGCCAGCGAGCGGATCCCGACACGGCCGAGCGCCGCAACGTCGCCCATATGCGCGATTCCGGCGACGAGCGTCGCGAACACGAGCGGGGCGATGATCATCTTGATCAGGCGCAGGAACAGGGTCGTGACGATGTTCAGATAATCGCCGATTTCCTTGAGCCGCGCCGCGCTCGCGGGCGTGCCGTCATCGATCGCCGCGTTGACTGCCCAGCCGGCGATAAGGCCGAGCACGAGCGCGACGAGGATCCATCGGGTGAGATTCTTGGCCACTCAATTCTCCGGAGGTTTCGCGCGACACAAGCTGGCGGCTTGCCATTCGTCAAGCTTCACACGCGCGCGGCCTGTAGCTAGGGCGCCAGTATGGACGCGAGCGCGGGCGAAGACATCCTGGAATTCGGGCGGGGAATCCTGCACGACGAGGCGCGGGCGCTCGACGCGCTTGCCGACAGCCTGGGCACGGAATTCACCCGCGCGATCGAACTGATCCTCAGCTCTCCCGGAAAGCTGATCGTCGGCGGTCTCGGCAAGTCTGGCCACGTCGCGCGCAAGATCGCCGCGACTTTCGCCTCGACGGGGACGACCGCGACTTTCCTCCACCTGGCCGAGGCGATCCACGGCGATCTCGGGATCGCGGCCAAAGGCGATGTCGCCATCCTCATTTCCCAGTCGGGAAAGACCGCCGAGCTGGAGCCGGTGATCGAGCATTTCGACGCTGTGGGTATCCCAATCATCGCCATCACCGGCAACGCAAGTTCGCCGCTCGGCCGGGCGGCGACGGCGCCGCTTATCCTTCCGCATTGGCCGGAGGTGGGGCCGGAGGCTGTCGCCCCGACCACATCGACGACGATGAGCCTCGCGCTCGGCGATGCCCTCGCCATGACCGTGATGCGGCAGAAGGGCTTCACCCGCACCGATTTCGGGCGGCTCCACCCGGGCGGGACGCTGGGTGCGCGGCTCAAACCCGTTGCCCGCCTGATGCATTCGGGCGACCAGCTTCCGCTGATCCGCGAGGATGCCTCGATGCACGACGCGGTGGTGGTGATGAGCGAGAAAAGGCTGGGAGTTGTCGGAGTGACCGACGCCGGCGGCAATCTCATCGGAGTCATCACCGATGGCGATCTCCGCCGTAATATCGAACGCGGACTGGAACACACGGCGGCAGAGTTCATGACGAAAGATCCGAAGACCGTGGCCTCGGACGCTTTGGTCGGCGACGCAGTATCGCTCTTCGACGAGTACAAGATTACGTCCTTGTTCGTGGTTGACGGGAATGGCGCGAAGAAACCCGTCGGGCTGCTCCACATCCACGACTGCCCGGCCGCGCGGTGAACAACGTCATCCTGATCCCGGCGCGTTACGCGTCCACGCGCTATCCCGGAAAGCCGCTCGTCCAGCTGAAAGGAACAAGCGGGGTTTCAAAGCCGCTCATCCAGCGCAGCGTCGAGGCTGCGCGCCGGGTGTCGGGGGTCAGCGGCGTCTTTGTCGTCACCGATGACGAGCGAATCGCCGATGCGTGCCGCGCGGTTCAGGTCGGGGTGCTGATGACGTCGCCGGACTGCCGCAACGGAACGGAGCGGTGCGAGGAGGCGCTGGCGCAGCTCCACAATCCGGACCTTGTCATCAATTTCCAGGGCGATGCCTTGCTCACGCCGCCCTATTTCGTCGACGCGCTGATCGAGCGAATGAAAACGGACGATGTCGGCGTCGCCACGCCGGCGATGCGGCTTCGCAGCTCCGAGGTGAGGGTTCTTCAAGAGGAAGAGGCTGCAGGCCGCGTCGGCGGGACGACGGTCGTGACCGACAATGGCGACCGCGCTCTTTATTTTTCCAAGCGGCTGATCCCGCACCTTCCTGAGCGGGCGCTGTCCGGTGAAATGTCGCCTGTCCGCCTGCACATCGGAGTCTACGCTTACAGGCCGGCTGCGCTTAAAGCCTATGTCGAGACGGCTCCGGCGGAGCTGGAGGAACTCGAGGGCCTCGAGCAGCTGCGTTTCCTGGCTGCGGGGATCCCGGTCGCGGTGGTCGATGTCGAGCCGCCGGAGTTCGCGCTTCGCGAGCTCAACAATCCCGAAGACGTCGGACCGATCGAGGAGGCGCTGGCGCGCGCGGGACTCGAA
>Ga0207652_10005013_pt1 | contig 10726 bp, 6 predicted proteins | sample KBSC63BmetaG_FD_184334 | JGI IMG/M metagenome (GOLD analysis project Ga0207652, IMG submission 184334) | Corn rhizosphere microbial communities from Kellogg Biological Station, Michigan, USA - KBS C6-3B metaG (SPAdes) (version 2) | ecosystem: Host-associated > Plants > Roots > Rhizosphere ...
TGCGCGCATCATCCTCGGGGACCATCACCTCGTGGAGTTTCTCGCCAGGGCGAATCCCCACGATCTCGTGCTTGCAGCTCGGTGCGACCGCGGCGGCGAGATCCATGATGTTCATCGATGGAATCTTCGGGACGAACAGCTCGCCGCCCGCCATCCGCTCGATGCAATCGATCACGAAATCGACGCCCTGCTGGAGCGTGATCCAGAATCGGGTCATTCGCGGATCGGTGATCGGCAGGACGCCGGTCTGGCGGCGCGACAGGAAGAACGGGATCACGCTGCCGCGACTACCGACGACATTACCGTAGCGGACGACCGAGAACCGCGTGTCGCGGACGCCCGAGTACACGTTGCCGGCGACGAACAGTTTATCGGAGCACAGCTTCGTCGCGCCGTAGACGTTGATCGGGTTTGCCGCCTTGTCGGTCGACAACGCGAGGACCCGCTGAACGCCGTGATCGATGGCCGCATTGACGATGTTCTCGGCGCCGATGACGTTCGTCTTGATCGCCTCGAACGGGTTGAACTCGGCCGCTGGTACCTGCTTGAGCGCGGCCGCATGGACCACGACGTCGATGCCTTCGAACGCGCGATGCAAGCGGTCCGGATCCCGAACATCGCCCAGGAAGCAGCGGAGGTTCGGCGCATCGAACTTCTGCTGCATCTCGTACTGCTTGAGCTCGTCTCGGCTGAGGATGACGAGCTTCTTCAGCTCGAGCCGTTCGAGAGCGGTCGCAACGAACCGCTTGCCGAACGAACCGGTGCCTCCGGTGATGAGCAAGGATTTGCCGCGCAACGAGAACATGAGCGCGCAAATTGCGACGACGACCGCCCCAAGTCAAGCGCGCTCGGGAGTTACGGGACGATCTGCGGAAGCTCGCACATGTTGCGAAAAATCCTGCCAGAACAAGTGGCTAGCCACACGCGGCCGGCTTCCCTGACGACCCCGGTGCGGTATCGTCTCGCCGGACATGCCGCCCGTCGCGATCGTGCAGGCTCGAATGGGATCTTCTCGGTTGCCTGGCAAGGTGCTCGAGCTGGTCGCGGGGCATCCGATGCTCTGGCACATCGTCGATCGGCTTCGCCAGGCGCCGGGGCTCACGAACGTGGTGGTCGCCACAACGGACGCCGCGAAGGATGCGCCGGTGCGGGCGCTGTGTGACGACATCCAGGTCGCCTGCGTCGCCGGGAGCGAGCTCGATGTCCTCGATCGATTCGTGCAGGCGGCCGAAGCGCATGCCGCAGATCCGGTGTTGCGGATCACGGCAGACTGTCCGTTCGTCGATCCGGAGATCGTCGGTCGGGTGCTCGCGCTGTTCGAGAGCGGAGACTATGACTACACGGCGGCGGCCACCGGCGGCGCGGCGTTTTACGACACGAAACCGAAGTTCCCGGACGGTCTCGATGTCGAGTGCTTCAGCTTTTCGGCGCTCGCCACGGCGAGTCGCGACACCCGCGTGCGTTCGGATCGCGAGCACGTCACGCCTTACCTCTATCGGACCAAGAAGTTTCGCGTCGAGCTCCTGCCGTGTGACATCGACCGCGGTCAGCTCCGGTGGACCGTCGATCATCCGGCAGATCTCGAGCTGGTGCGGCAGGTCTACACCGCGCTGTATCGCCCCGGCAACGCTTTCGGGATGCACGACATCCTCGCGTTGATCGATCAGCGGCCGGAGCTCGCTCGTCTCAACCAAGCTTTCGTCGGCCATGAAGGCTATGCCAAGGTGTGGAATCCCGATGCCTGAGCTGAACAAAGGTCCCGCGCTCTACAAGCACGCGAAGACGCGCATCCCCGGCGGTACGCATCTCCTGTCGAAGCGTCCCGAGATGTTCTTGCCAGATCGCTGGCCGTCGTACTTCGCGAGCGCGAAGGGCTGCGAGGTCACCGATCTCGACGGCAATCGCTTCGTCGACATGACGATCATGGGGATGGGCGCATGCGTGCTCGGTTTCGCGGATCCGGACGTCGATGCGGCGGTGAAACAGACGATCGACAACGGAGTGGCAGCGACGCTCAACGCTCCCGAAGAGGTCGAGCTGGCGGATCTGCTGTGCGAGCTCCATCCGTGGGCCGACATGGTTCGCTATGCGCGCGGCGGCGGCGAGATTCTGTCGATCGCGATCCGCGTGGCACGTGCACACACGAAGCGCGACAAGGTCGCGTTCTCCGGATATCACGGGTGGACCGACTGGTATCTGTCCGCGAATCTCGGCGCATCGAACAACCTCGACGGGCATCTGCTTCCCGGCCTCGATCCTTCCGGGGTACCGCGCTCGTTGCGCGAGACCGCGTTGCCGTTCCATTACAATCGCCTCGACGAGCTGAAGCAGATCGTCGACGCAAACCGCGGTGAGATCGCGGCGATCATCATGGAGGTCGGGCGCGACGAGCCGCCAGCACCTGGTTATCTACAGGCGGTCCGTGATCTCGCGACGGAGATCGGCGCGGTGTTGATCTTCGACGAGGTGACGAGCGGCTTCCGCATGACCACGGGCGGGATTCACTTGACGATGGGAGACGTTCGACCGGATCTCGCAACGTTCGCGAAGGGGATCGCGAATGGCTACGCGATGTCGGCGCTGATCGGCCGACGTCACATCATGGATGCCGTCCAGACTTCGTTCATCAGCAGCACGAACTGGACGGAGCGCATCGGGCCCACGGCGGCGATCGCGACGATCAAGAAGTTCCAGAAGGTCGACGCCGCGGCTCACATGATCCGCGTCGGGACAGCGGTCACCGAAGGTTGGAAAAGCGCCGGAGCCGCCGCGGGCCTCACGGTGACCACGAGCAAGATTCCAACGATCTGCCATTTCCGGATCGATCATCCGGAAGAGCGTGCGATGCAGACGCTGTTCTCGCAGATGATGCTCGACCGCGGCTTCCTCGCCTCGAGCAACTTCCGGCCGTCGTACGCGCACCAGCCCGAGCACGTGGAGCGGTATCTCGCGGCGACTCGCGAGATCTTTCTGCATCTCGCCGATTCAGCGAACCGCGGATCGCTGGCGTCGCAGCTGAAGGGGCCGGTGCAAGGCCGCGGGTTCTACCGGCTCACGTCGTAGCGCGAAGAAATGCGGCTCTGAACATCGGCGCGAGGTTCTCCATGCCAAGCTCGGCTCGCAGTTTCGCGATGTTCTTCCGGTTCTGCTCGAAGCCGGCACGCGCAGCGGGATAGTCATCGATCATCCTGGCGAGAACGCGGGCGAGCTCCTCGGGGGTCTCGCAACGCTGCCCGATCGGCGACCCGGGGCGGTCGAACGGCTCGACGCACGGGTTGCCGAGGTGGAGCACGGGCTTTTCGTACGAAAGCGCCTCGAGGATGGCGCCCGAACAGCTGAGCCGGTAGCGGGTCTTCGGATAGAGGATCAGGAATGCGTCGATGTCAGCGGCATGGCGCTCCATCTCTTCCCGCGCGAGCCGCTTGCCGGGGCTCGGGCAGTACACGTTTGGCTCGTTCTCGAGCCCGCGGTTATCCATGCCGATGATCCGGATCTCGTACGGGCGCTTCGGTGCGAGCGCCTTCAAGTGATCGATGACGAGCCGCAGCGTTGCCGGCTCGCCGATCCCGAAGGTCGCGACCTTCAAGTGGTCGTTCGCAGGGGCTGGTCGCGCCGGCGCGAAGTTGATCGGCATCCACACGCAGCGGATCTGAAGGGCGTCGACGTCGAGATAACTCGCGGCGTTCGTCACGACGTGGGGCGCGAGCGCGATGAAAGCGAAGTCGGGGCTCGGCCGCCACAGCAACTGCTCGCGAGCTCGAAACCTCTCCTGAAAGACGCGCGCGTAGCGATCCCGCGCCTTGCGCGACACCAGGCCAGCCACCTTCTTCGGCAGCTCCCACGGCTGGATCATGCGCAGCTTCTCGAGCAATGACGGCTCCGCGACCGCAGCGACTTCGACCGGCGCGAACGCGTCGTTCGCGATGTCTTCGAAATCGGCGTGGAGGACTAGCGTGAAGCGAAACCTGGCGAACTTGGCACGTGCCTTGAGCCGCTTGAGCAAATGCAAGAGCACCGGGCTGCCCGACAGGAACAGCACGTCATGGCAGCCTGCCGCCGCCGACTCCTGAAGCATTCGTGCGAGCTGGCGACGGCATGCGACGATGCCGCCGATCGTATTCGCATCGCGCACGACAAACTCGCGATGTTCGATCCCATCGACGACGACGCCGTCGTGCGCGAGCATCCGCTGCAATTCGGCGTAGTGCGAACGATCAGCGTAGAACCGGATTGCCTCGCCTGGGTATGCACGCCGCACGAGCGTGAGTAACCCGCTGTTGACCTTCTCGTGGCTGGCGCCGGTGCACTGCGGTTCACAGACAACGATCAAGGGGCGAGCTCCTGGAGCTCGCACATGCGCCGGAACTTGCCGCCGGGGCGCGAGGCGAGCTCGTCGAACCCGCCTTCCTCGATGATCTTGCCCTCCGACAGCACGTACACGCGGTCGGCGCCTCGGATCGTCGAGAGCCGGTGCGCGATGATCACGATGGTCACCTTGCCGTGAAGCTGGTCAATGCTCTGCTGGATCGCGGCCTCGGACTCGGAGTCGAGCGCGCTTGTCGCCTCGTCCAGCACGAGGAGATCCGGCGAGCGCAGCAGCTCGCGCGCGATCGCGAGCCGCTGGCGCTGGCCACCTGACAGCTTGACGCCGCGATCGCCGATCGGCGTCTCGAATTGCTGCGGCATCCGCTCGATGAACTCGAGGCAACGCGCTCGCAGAGCCGCGTCGCGGATCTGGTCGAGCGTGTAGCCCTCGGACCACAGCGCGATGTTCGCCGCGACTGTGTCGTCGAACAGCACCGCATCTTGCGGTACGTACCCGACGTGTTGGCGAAGCGTGCTGAGCTGCATCGTCGCAAGCGAGCTACCGTCCATCGTGATGGTGCCGGCCGTTGCGCGAAGCGTTCCGGTCATCAGATCGACCAGCGTGGACTTACCGGCGCCGGACCCGCCGACGAATGCGACCGTGGTCTTCGCCGGGATGCGCAGGCTGATGTCGTCGAGGACCTGAAGCCCGGTCCGATAGGAGAACGACACGTGATCGAACACGATCGCCTCCGCGAGGCCGCCGAACGGCTCACTGCCGGAGACCTCTGCCTCGGCTTCTGTCTTGTCGATCGCGTCGCGTACCAGCTCGACGCTACCGAGATAGCCGCAGAAGGACTGCCACGAGCTCTGCAGTGAGAACACCTCGTTCATCACGCGGAAGAAGTAGACGAGTAACACGAACATGGACGCGAGCTCGGCGCCCTGCACGACGGCACGGACATAGAGCAGACCGCAGAGAAACAACACCATGATCGGTTGCGACATGGCCCCCATGAGCGAGCTCGCGACTGAATTCTTGAAGTCGGCATCGAGGAGCCGATTCGAGGTGTCCTCGACCCGGCCATCGAAGCGCTCGTACGAGCCGGTCGCGCGCAGGTACTTGAAGGCGTGCAAGAGCTGGATCACGAGGCCGGTCAGCCGCGAAGACTCCTTGGTCGCGAGCAACGAGTACTTCCGGACCACGAAGCCGGTGACGCGAGTGACCGCGATCATCACGACGCCCATCGCCACGCAAACGAGGCTGAGGCGCCAGTCGAAGAACGACGCCATCAGGAACAGCACGCCCGCACTGAGTGCCGGCGAGAGAGACTTCACGTACGACAGGAATCCGCACGCCGCGCGATAAACCTCGTTGATGATCAGGTTGGTGAAGAATCCGGTGTTCGTGTTCGTGACGTGCTGGTAGTCAGCCTTCGCGAGCGCGGTGAGCGAACGGCGCCGGAGCTGGCGCGAGACATCGCGAAACAGCACGAGCTGGAAGCGATTGGTCGCGTACTGGAGCACGCCCTTCAAGGCGAACAGGATGACGATGAGCGGCAGCACACTGCGCGGCGACATCGGAAGCCCGAACCATCCGAGGAAGCTCGCGAGCGTTCCACCGAGACCGGACGTTCGCGTCGCGGAATCGGTCTCGAACAAGGGATAGAACAACGCGATCCCGACGCCCTCGGCATACGTCATCACGAGCGTGAGCAGGACCGAGACCACCATCCGGCCGCGCGTGTAGCTCCAGAACAGCCGAAAATAGTGAAACAGCAGGAATGGCAGGCGTTCGGGCTTGGGGTCGCTCACTGCTTCGCACTCGCGTAACCGCTCGCTGCGACCGCCGCGCGCTTGCGCACGCAGAAAGTGGCGAACGAGTAGTCAAATCTCTCGGCGAACGCGTCGCTGCCACGGTTCGTCCAGTCGCCGTCGGTACCGACGAGCTCGCAGTCCGGCATGTGCGACAGCAACCGGCGCTCGAGATCCGCGCGCGTGTAGAGGCGCGCGTCGACGCCGGGTTTCGAGTCGCCGAGCTTCCAGCCTTCCTTGAAGTCGCACGTCATGACGAACAGGCCGTTCGGTGCGAGCAGTTTCGTGACGCACTCGACGAACGAGCGGTCATCGGGATCGTGCTCGATGACCGAGGTGGAGAAGATGATCTCGTACGTGCCCGCATCCGGCTTGGTCGCGAAATCTTGGAGGGTATAGTTGAAGATCGGATCGATCCCATCGACCTCGATCCCGAGCTTCGCGAGCGCCATGCACGCGGTGTCCTCGAAGCTGCCAACGCACAAGACGCGGGGCTTCGTATAGCTCCCGAGGTTCCGGTAGACCGTGTCGAACACGAATGCCTGCTGGACGTTGGCTTCCGCGAGCTTCCTCGCGAACGCGCCAGGCACGAGCTTCTCGATCTCGGCTTCCGCGGGTGCGTAGAGTCGCCTTGCATCATCGCCGAGCAGACGATTGTAGCTCTCTGCTGGAAGTGTGACGGGCGTATAGCTGGAAGCGACCGGTGTGAGGTGTGCGTCTTGTCGGAAGTCGATCGAGGTATCGATCCAGTGCGCGTTGGTGGCGTCGCTACCCACATCGAGGAATCCGCGTATCCCCAGCCGCCGCAGCACACCGACGGACTGACGCGCATGTCGCAGCCATGACGAGGTAGGCGCGCGACCGCGGCGAGCGAACACCGCATCGAGGATTCGCTCGTACTCCCAGCACAGATTCTCCGGTGTCCACGCCTTCAGGTAAGGCATGAGGGGGCGCATCCCGTCGTCGATGATCTCGCGAAGTGATCGTTTGCCGACGACGATCGGTGCATCGGCGATGTGCTTGAACATCGGGCTGTCGGAGATCGCGATCGGCCGCCCCACGGCGAGCGCGTTGTCGATCACGCTCGAGATGCCGCGGCCCGAACGGTCGCGCAGGAACACGTTGATCGTGTTCTGCGCGAGGAAGTCGAGAAGCGCGCTGCGATCCAAGAACTCGTGCGAGATCGACAGCGTGATGCCGGGCTTCGTCACGAGCTTCTTGCATCGTTCGGCGATCGCGCGCGCATGTGCACCGTCGGGATCGCCGAATGTGGCGAACGGGATGCTGAGGCGAATGACGGCGTCGTCGAATTCCCGCTGAACGAGCTCGATGAGGTCATCGTAGCCAGTCTTCGCGAAGCCGAAGCTACCGATCGTCGTGCGCGTCGGCGCGGGAAACTTGTTCGTGTACCTCGGCAGTGGGCGGCCGTGCTTGTAGACGAGCGAGTTCTTGAGCAGCAGCGTCGGATCGGGTGCGATGTAGTAATCGAACAGTCGGTTCGCGACCTCCGGATCCGCGCGCCTGAGCAGCTTTCCAGGCGCCGCCGCATCCGCGATCGGCTGCATGATCGAATGGATGATGCCGAGCTGGGTGATCGGAATCTGTGCGACATGGTTCCGCAGCACGCGGCCGAACACGTTGCTCGCGACCCACGGCATCGTCGCGGGCATGTAGTTGTAGATGATGGCGCGCGGATGGCTGCGCGCGATGTGGCTCTCGAGCTCCGCGAGACTCTCGCACTCGGCCTTGATGAACTTGTACTTCTGCGACGTCCGGATCGCTTCGAAGACGTTCTCGCCAAACTCGTACACACCGCACTGGCTCTTGCGGTGGGTCACGAACAGGACATTGGCTGGGTTCATCGGATTGGTCCGCAGCCTACGACGGCGGCGATACGAGGATCTACCGCGTCACGGCGTCGTCAGGTAGTGCCGGAGCGTGCCCGGCACGGCGCCGACCGGTGCGCCCCCGTAGAGCGCCGCGACCAGGCGGGATAGCTGCGCGCGGATCAGTGCAGTCTCCTCCACCAGCGTGGCCTCGACTCGAGGCGCCGGCACGTCGAGCAGCGACGCATGGCCGCCGATCACGACCTCCGCGAGGCGTGCAGCTTCCGCGAGATCGCTCGGACGCCGCCAGAGGTCGTACGCTTGGCGCGCCCCAGGCAGAGCGAGGAGCGCGTTCTTCGCGCGGCCGCGAAGGGTCGTCGCGCGCGCTTCGCTTCGATCGAAGCCATCCGCGATCGAGGCGATCGCGCGCACGTATTCGACCGCGCACCAGCGGAAGGCGTGGCGAATCCGCTCGAAGCTCCACGGTTCACCCAGCGCATCGTCGATCGCCGTGAAGTACGCGTCGCGAGTCTCCGCGACGATGTTGATCTCCGGCGAGTACATCAGAAGGCTGGGGCAGTACACGATCACCGGGCGACCGAGCAGCGCCATCTCCTTGCCCGCGCTAGACCACGCGTTCAAGACGACATCGGCGTACTCGGCGATGTCGTAGAGCGAGAGCTTGTCGTCGGGCCAGTTGACCCGGACGTTCGCCGGCAGATCGACCAGCGCCTCTTCGAGCAGCGCGGCGTGCTGCGACTTCACTCGCTCGCGCTTGTTCGGGAACTCGCGCGGGTGGACGCGTACGAGCAGGAACAGCTCGGGCCGCGTCCGCACCCACGCGACGAGTGCGCGGACCCACTCGATCTGGGTCGGAAATAGCAGACTCGCCTCGTCCGGTTGCTCGCCGACCGCGCGCGCGGCCACGTACTCGTCGTAGCTGCTCATCGTCGCGACCAGGACCTTCTGATCGGGACGAATGCCGAGACGCGGGCGCCAGTCCTCGTGGCTCTTCGCAGCGGAGTACGCGAACACGTTCTGGCCCCGCAGCACTTCGACGAAGTGATCCGTGACCTCGGCGAGCTCCTCGCCGTTCGCCGGCCACTCGGCCTGGGCGCGGCCCTGTTCGACGAGGCGATACATCGCGAGTGTGGTCGAGTCGCGCGCGATCAATAGCGTCTGCAGCCGGTGCGCGAGGTTCGGACCCGCGTGGATCACGTAGACCGGGATACCGCGCTGGGTCGCCACTGCACGCCACATCGCGTTGACCGAGTACAGCGTGTTGTAGATCGCGACGCGGGTTGGCCGTTCCCGCTCGATGATCCGCTGGGCTGCAAACAGCGATCGCACGACGTTCTCGAGGCGCGGTCGGAACGCGAGCCACTCGGCCGTCGAGAAGCCGCCCTGCGCCCGCTTGTGCGCGATCAGGTACTCGTAGAGCGCCGCCTGGCCGACGCGAATGCCGTCGATCGTGAACTCGGTGATCCGATCCGGCCGCGCACCCTCGAGCGCGGCGGCGATCCGGCGCTCGTCGACCGGACCGAGTACGCTGCCGAAGTCGTAGCTGCGGTGCGGAAAGTCGCGTCGGATGAAGTCGCGGTCGCGCTCGCACTGCCGGCAGACCTTCGCTTTGGCCACCGGATCCGCGTCTTCGCGCAGCCCGCGCGACGCCATGACGACGCAATAGCTCGCGAGCTGGCGGTCGCACGTGATCTGCACGACGTTCGCACCGGCGCGCGAGATGGCATCCGCGACGAGCGCCTCGGGGAAGCTGTGCTGCCAGATCCCGGCGTGCGGCGAGAAGAACAACACGCGCTCGGGCATCGACGGCGGCATCCTGCATCTCGAGCGCGGAGGATTCAACTGGCAAGAATCACTTGTACCTCGCTAATGAATCGTGTCGGATACGCTCGTGCCGGCTCCGATCGGACTGTTCGCGTACAACCGCCCAGCGCACCTGGCGCGGGCGTTGCGCGCGCTGACGGCATGCCCGGAGCTCGCCACCTCGCAGCTGACGATCTTCTGCGATGGCGCGAAGACACCCGCGGCACGTGCGGCAGTCGACGAGACTCGCGCCACGGCTCGGTCTCTCGCCCCGAAGGGGACGCGCATCGTCGAGCGCGAGCAAAACCTCGGACTCGCGAAGTCGATGCGGACCGGCGTGTCCGCGCTGTGCGATGAATTCGGCCGGGCGATCATCCTCGAGGACGATCTCGAGGTGTCTCCGACGTTCCTCGCGTTCATGAACGAGGCGCTCGAGCGCTACGCCGAAGAGCCGCGCGTCATGCAGGTCTCTGGCTACATGTTTCCGGTCGACATCGCAGGCGTCGACGATGCGCTGTTCGTGCCGCTGATCAGCTGCTGGGGCTGGGCGACGTGGAAGCGGGCGTGGGCGCAGCTCGGCTCTGGCACATCGCACTACGACCGCCTCGCGGCAGATCCGGCCGAACGTCGAAGGTTCGACCTGGATGGCGGGTTTCCGTACTTCGCGATGCTCGAGCGCCAGCACCGGGGTGAGGTCGACTCCTGGGGCATCGGCTGGTACCTCGACGTATTCGCGGCTGACGGCTTGGTGCTCTATCCCCGGCAGAGCCTCGTCGCGAATCGCGGTCACGATGGGTCGGGCGCGCATCGCGAGCAGAGCTCGCCGTTCGAGGCGGAGGCACACGCGTTCACGCCGCTGCACTTTCCGGCGGTCGGGATCGACGAGCGCGAGAATCGCGAGCTCCGCGAGTTCATACGGCGCCGCCAGCGCGGAGGGCTCCGCGCGAGAGCGGGAC
>Ga0207652_10005014_pt1 | contig 10726 bp, 9 predicted proteins | sample KBSC63BmetaG_FD_184334 | JGI IMG/M metagenome (GOLD analysis project Ga0207652, IMG submission 184334) | Corn rhizosphere microbial communities from Kellogg Biological Station, Michigan, USA - KBS C6-3B metaG (SPAdes) (version 2) | ecosystem: Host-associated > Plants > Roots > Rhizosphere ...
CGAGACCGAGCTTTCCCTGCGCTGCCGTCGAGCTGCCCGTCGTCGGCATTGACGTGGTCGAGGTCGCGCCGGCGTACGACACCGCGGACGTCACCTCGCTGCTGGCGAATCGGGTCGTGCTCGAAGCGTTGTCCGGGATCGCCGTGCGCCGCCGATCAGCCTGAGCCGTCGTCCGGTCCGTGACCGACGGTGTCGTGCTCGACTCGGACGTCGTACTCGGCACTGCGCGCGTCCGGCAGCACGATGAACTGCCCGGTCTCGTCGACGACGACGCCGGACTGCAACGTCTGACCGCGGAAGAAGGCCGGCGCCTTGGCCCGCCAGACGAACATGAGCACAACGCCGACGAGCAGTGTCAGTGCGCCGATCAGGAACACGCCGCCGATGCGCCAGTGTGGCGAGAACGGCATCAGCCAGGTGGTGTAGCTGTTGTAGTCGTCGCCCGTGGTCTTCCAGTCCAGCCAGAAGCTCCAGCCCATCGCGAAGAACAGGATCACGCCGCCGAGGCTGGGCAGGATGCCCTGCATCCAGAGGTCGCGTGCGCTGTGGGTGAGCGTCTTGCGGAAGTACCACGTGCACGCGAACCCGGTCAGGCCGTAGTAGAAGGCGATCATCAGCCCGAGCGCTGTGACCGAGTCGGCGATGACGTTGCCGCCGGACAGGAAGTTGAGCGCCACGTAGAGCACTGCGGACGCAGCCGCCATCGCCCACGTCGAGAAGGCCGGTGTCAGGTACCTCGGGTGGACCTCCGCGAACCGCTGCGGTAGCGCCTTGTAGGCCGCCATGGACAGGGTCGTACGAGCCGTCGGCAGGATCGTCGTCTGCGTCGACGCGGCGGCCGACGTGAGCACCATGAGGATCAGCAGGTGCGTGAAGGTCGAGCCCACCCACGACGACCCGAAGACCGCCTTGCCGAGGACCGACAGCACGTCGCTCTGGTTGTCGGTGTTACCGAGGCCGATGCCCTTGTCGCCGATGCCCGCGAATGACTGCGCGGCCAGCGTGACGATGGCATAGATCGCCAGCAGGACGAACGTCGCGATGACGGCGGCCCGGCCCGGGGTACGGCGACGGTCCTTCGTCTCCTCATTGACGGCGACGGCGGTGTCCCAGCCCCAATAGATGAACAGCATGAGCAGGATGCCGGCAATGAAGATGGAGAACGACCCGACGTGGAACGGGTTGAACCATGACCACTGCGGCGTGAGATGCCCGCCCGGCGCGTTGCCGGTGGCGACCTTGATGAGTGCGACGGCGGAGAACACCATCAGCATGGTGACCTCGATGGTCAACAGGATCTTCTGCGACAGCGCGGAGATCTCGATGCCGATGTAGCAGATGTAGGCCATCGCCACGATCCACAAGATGCCGACGAGCAGCACCCAGCCGCTGGTCGGGTCGCTTCCGATGCCGTCGGCGTTGAACAGCAGGAACCCGTACTGCCCGGCGATCTGCGCGAGGCTCGCCATGACGATCACGTCGGCGGCGACGATGCCCCAGCCGCCGAGCCAGCCGATCCACGGGCCGAACGCCCGCGTCCCCCAGGTGAAGGTCGTGCCGCAGTCGGGCTCGACCTTGTTCAGCTCGGCGTACCCGATCGCCACGAGCAGCATCGGGATGAACGCCAGGATCACGACGATCGGCGTCTGTAGCCCGACGAATGCGACGACGAAGCCGAGGGTGGCGGCCAGGCTGTAGGCCGGCGCTACCGACGCGACGCCGATGACGGTGGTCGAGAAGAGCCCAAGTGCTCCGGACTTGAGGCCTTTGTCGACCGGAAGTGGTGCGGCAGGGGTGTCCGTCGTTGCTGTCATGGGCTCCGACTCCATTCGGCAGTTGCCACGGTTGTCGCAGATTCCTGCCGTCTTGGCAAGCGTTTCCGTAGGAATTCTTGGCCGAACGCCGCGTGATCCGTTGTTGATTCAGTTACGCTGCGGCCGGTCCACGTGCATCGGACCGTTGCTTCGGGAGGCCGCGGATGACCGGCGGATCGCCGACGGGATCGTCGCCGACACTTGCCGACCGGCCACTCGGCCAGCAGGTTTCCGACATGCCGTCCACTCCCGTCCTGAGGCTCCTTGACCTCTCGAAAACGTTCGGAGAGGTCGTCGCGGTCGACCGCGTGAGCCTCGACGTGGCGGCGGGCGAGTTCTTCGCCCTGCTCGGTCCATCGGGTTCCGGCAAGACCACGTGCCTGCGGATGATCGCAGGCTTCGAGCAGCCGTCGGGTGGACGGATCGAGCTCTCCGGGCGCGACGTGACGGGCCAACCGCCATTCGCGCGGGAGGTCAACACGGTCTTTCAGGACTACGCGCTGTTCCCGCACATGAGCGTCGCCGACAACGTCGGTTACGGCCTGCGCGTCCGGCGGGTCGGCCGGGCCGCGCGCAAGCTTGCCGTTGCCGAGGCCTTGCGTACGGTTCGGCTCGAAGGGTTCGAGGACCGACGGCCCGCGCAGCTGTCGGGCGGGCAGCGCCAACGTGTGGCTCTCGCCCGCGCGCTCGTCAACCGTCCACGCGTGCTGCTTCTCGACGAGCCGCTCGGCGCCCTCGACCGCAAGCTGCGCGAGCAGATGCAGGTCGAGCTCAAGGTGTTGCAGCGCGAGCTCGGCATCACGTTCGTGTTCGTCACGCATGACCAGGACGAAGCGCTGTCGATGAGCGACCGCATCGCTGTCTTCAGTGCCGGCCGGGTGGAGCAGGTAGGCAGTCCGACCGAGGTCTACGACCGGCCGGCGACACCGTTCGTCGCGGACTTCATCGGCACGTCCAACATCGTCGACGCGGTCGTCGCCGGCCGGTTGTTCGGGATCGACGCGGCGTGCAGCCTGCGCCCGGAGCGCATTCGCCTGCATGCAACCGACGCCCCGGTTCCGGGTGCTTCGGGCAGTGCGGCGGGCACGGTCGTGGACGTCGTGCATGCAGGCCCGGTTCTGCGGTGGGTGGTCGCGCTCGAGGCCGGCCCGACCTGGATGGTCACTGCGCCCGCGGACGCCTCATCCGGATCGGGACCCGGCCGGCGTGGGGACGCCGTGCTGCTCAGCTGGGACCCCGCATCCGTCTACCCGCTCGACCGCGCCTCCGACACGGGCGCGGAGACCGACAGGGAGGAATGCTGATGTCTCGGCTGCCGAGAACCACTGGCGCCGCGTTCGCCGGCGCACTCGTGCTGGCGCTGTCCGCGTGCGGTGGGAGCAGTAGTGGCGGCGGTGGTGGCGGAAGCGCCGCCCCGGCGGTGCCGAAGATTCCCATGGCCACCCAGGTCGGAGCAGGCGAGGGCGAGCTCGACCTCGTCAACTGGGCCGGCTATGCCGAAGACGGCACGAACGACAAGAGCGTCGACTGGGTGCATCCGTTCCAGAAGGCGACGGGTTGCATCGTCCACGACAAGATCGGCAACACGTCGGACGAGATGGTCCAGCTGATGAAGACCGGTCAGTACGACGGGGTCTCCGCTTCGGGCGATGCGACGCTCCGGCTGATCTACGGCGGCCAGGTCGCGCCGGTGAACACCTCGCTGGTGCCGAACTACGCGACGATCCAGCCGTTCCTCAAAGACCGGTCCTGGAACTCGGTCGACAACCAGATGTACGGCATCCCGCACGGCTGGGGCGCGAACCTGCTGATGTGGAACACGAAGTCGGTGACGCCCGCGCCGACGTCGTGGGGAGCGGTCTTCGACGCGAACTCGCCCTACAAGGGCAAGGTCACGGCGTACGACTCCCCGATCTACATTGCCGACGCGTCGCTCTACCTGATGCGACACAAGCCCGACTTGGGCATCAAGGACCCGTACGCGCTCGACCAGAAGCAGCTCGACGCGGCTGTCGGGTTGCTCAAGGACCAGCACAAGACCGTCGGGGAGTACTGGGCGGACTACACGAAGGAGGTCCAGGCCTTCGAGTCGAGCAACAGCGTCATCGGCACCACGTGGCAGGTCATCGCGAACCTCATCGCTGCGGACAAGAAGGTGTCGGTGAAGGCGATCGAGCCGAGTGAAGGCTCGACCGGATGGTCGGACACCTGGATGATCGCCGCTCACGCCAAGCACCCGAACTGCATGTACAAGTGGATGAACTGGATCACCTCGCCTGAGGTCAACGCGCAGGTGGCGGAGTGGTTCGGCGAGGCGCCGGCGCAATCGCTGGCCTGTGAGCACACGTCGGACAAGACCTTCTGCGATCAGTACCACGCGGCCGACAAGGCCTACTCGGACTCGTTGTTCTACTGGACGACGCCGACCAAGCACTGCCTGGACGGCCGTGGCAACGTCTGCACGGACTACTCGCAGTGGACCCAGGCTTGGACGAACATCAAGGGCTGACGTGACCACGGCGACGGCCACCGTCCCGCGTGCCCCCGCACAGTCGCGGGGGCACGCGGTGTCGACCTTCCTGCACCACCACGTGTGGGTGCGGTTGGCAGCGCTGCTCTCGCTGCCGATGCTGTGGCTGGTCGTGGCCTATCTCGGGTCGCTCGCCGCGATGCTCGTGGCGGCGTTCTGGACGACGAACGCCTTCACCGGCGCCGTCGTCCATCAAACGACGCTGGACAACTTCCACGAGCTCGTGAGCCAGAGCGTCTACCGCAAGGTCGCGCTGCGCTCACTCGGCGTGGCCGCAGGCGTGACCGTGATCGACGCGCTCATCGCGCTACCGATGGCGTTCTACATGGCGAAGGTCGCATCGCGGCGGGCCCGGCAGCTGCTCGTCGTCGCGATCCTCACGCCGCTGTGGGCGTCCTACCTCGTCAAGGCCTATGCCTGGCGGGTCATGCTTGCGAACGGTGGCCTCGTCAGCTGGTTGCTGCACCCGCTCGGAATGAAGGGCCCTGGCTACAGCCTCGGCGCGGTCATCATCACGTTGTCCTACCTGTGGCTGCCGTTCATGCTGCTGCCGATCTTCGCAGGACTGGAGCGGCTGCCGGACTCGCTGCTCGAGGCATCGGCGGACCAGGGCGCGCGTGCCTGGCGCACCTTCCGGGCGATCGTCCTTCCCCTGCTGTTCCCGGCGATCGTCGCCGGCTCGATCTTCACGTTCTCGCTGTCGTTGGGCGACTACATCACGGTGACCGTCGTCGGCGGCACGACACAGCTCGCCGCCAACGTCATCTACGACAACATCACGACTGGCGGCAACCTGCCGTTCGCGGCCGCGGCCGCGTTCTTCCCCATCATCGCCATGCTCGCCTACCTGTTGGCCGTTCGGCGCACCGGCGCACTGGACAACGTATGAGCACGCGCACCGGACTGGTATCGCGCCGCGGGCGGATCGGCCTCGCTGCGGTGATGGCCGTCGGCCTGGCCTTCATCTATCTGCCGTTGGTTGTCGTTGTCATCAACGCGTTCAACAAGTCGCGCACCTTCAGCTGGCCGCCCGGCGGTTTCACGACCAGCTGGTGGTCGCGTGCCTGGGAGTCAGAGGGGGCCAAGACGGCCCTCCTGACGAGCGTCAAGGCCGGCCTCGGTGCGACCGCCATCGCTCTCGTCCTCGGCACCATGGCCGCGTTCGCGGTCTCGCGGTACAAGTTCTTCGGCCGCGACACAGTGTCTCTTCTGGTTCTGCTGCCGATCGCGCTGCCGGGCATCGTCACGGGGATCGCGCTCAACAACGCCTTCCGCGAGATGCATCTGCCGTTCGGGCTGCTCACCATCATCATCGGCCACGCGACGTTCTGCATCGTGCTCGTCTACAACAACGCCGTCGCACGCCTGCGCCGCCTCGGCGGCTCGCTGGAGGAGGCGTCGATGGACCTCGGCGCCGGCGTCGGCCAGACGTTCCGGCTGGTGACGTTCCCGATGATGCGCTCGGCGCTGCTTGCAGGCGGTCTGCTGGCGTTCGCGCTGTCGTTCGACGAGATCATCGTCACGACGTTCACCGCAGCGCCGGGCGTGCAGACGCTGCCGCTGTGGATCTTCTCCAACCTGTTCCGCCCGAACCAGGCGCCCGTGGTGAATGTGGTGGCGGCGGTGCTCATCGTGCTGTCGCTCGTTCCCGTGTGGCTGGCGCAACGGCTGTCCGGTGACGCGGTGGGCGGCAGGTTCTAACTGCTCGACGAAACGAGGAACAGCCATGACAACAGAGCCGATCCCACAACAGCGCCGCCTGGTGACGGCGGTGCCCGGTCCGCGTTCCACCGAGTTGATGCAACGCCGACGCGACGCCCTCCCACTGGCCGTCGGGACGACGTTGCCGGTGTTCGCGGCTCGCGCTGACCGCGGCATCCTCGAGGACGTCGACGGCAACCGGTTCATCGACTTCGCGGCCGGCATCGCCGTGACGACAGTCGGCGCGGCCAACCCTCGGGTCGTCGCTGCCGCCGCTGCGCAGCTGGAGCAGTTCACCCACACCTGCTTCCAGGTCACGCCGTACGAGAGCTACGTCGCCGTGTGCGAGGCGCTGAACCGGCTCACGCCGGGGGACCACGAGAAGCGGTCCTATCTCGTCAACTCCGGCGCGGAAGCGGTGGAGAACGCCGTGAAGATCGCGCGATACGCAACCGGCCGCGACGCAGTCGTCGCCTTCGACCACGGCTTCCACGGCCGCACGCTGCTCGGGATGACGCTGACAGGCAAGTCGATGCCCTACAAGCATGGCTTCGGGCCGTTCGCGCCGGAGGTCTACCGCGCGCCGTACTCGTATCCCTTCCGCGGGACCGGTGACCTCGACGCGACGGTGCAGATGCTCGACAAGACGGTCGGTGCGGCCAACATCGCGTGTGTGGTTGTCGAGCCGATCGCCGGTGAGGGCGGCTTCATCGTCCCGGCGCCCGGCTGGCTTGCCGGCCTGGCGGCGTGGTGCAAGGCCAACGGCATCGTGTTCGTCGCGGACGAGGTGCAGACCGGCATCGCCCGCACCGGTCGCTGGTTCGCCTGTGAGCACGAGGGCGTCGTGCCCGACATCGTGGCGACGGCCAAAGGGCTCGGCGGCGGTCTGCCGCTTGGTGGGATCACGGCGCGTACCGACCTCGTCGACAAGGTGCACGCCGGCGGCCTCGGCGGCACGTTCGGCGGCAATCCGGTGGCGTGCGCCGCGGCGCTGGCGGCTGTCGAGACGATCGAGCGCGAGGGATTGGTCGAGCGCGCTGTCGCGATCGGCGACCTGATGCTGCCCCGACTTCGCGAGCTGCAACAGTCGTTCCCCGTCGTCGGTGACGTGCGCGGCCGCGGAGCCATGGTGGCGATCGAGCTGGTCGAGCCCGGCGGCACGGCGCCGGACGCCGCGCTGACGGCGCGCGTGGCGGCCGCGTGCCATGGCGAAGGCCTTCTTGTGCTGACCGCGGGAAGCTACGGCAACGTCCTGCGGTTCCTGCCGCCGCTGGTGATCGACGACGACCTGCTGCGCGACGGCCTGGACGTGGTCGAGAAGGCGCTGGCCACTGCGGCGTAAGACATACGTTGTCGCTGTGCCTGAGACACAGCGACAGCCGGTTCCTCGAAACGACGGTGGTGAGCTCGACACGGCGACGGCGTTCCTCACTTTCGCCCGCAACTGCGTCATCAAGAAGACGGACGGCCTGACCGAGGAGCAGCTGCGCCAGGCGATGGTGCCGACGGGCACCTCGTTGCTAGGGCTCGTCTGGCACCTGATCGACGCCGAGCTCTACTGGTTCGGCTACCAGCTCGCCGGCCGAGGGGTCGACGACTACGAGTTCTCGATGACGGCGCCCGCTGACGTCACTGCCGAGGAGGTGCTGCGCCGCTATCGGGAGTCCATCGCCGCGAGCGACGAGATTCTCGCCGGCTTGACGGACCTCGACCAGCCCATGGCGATCCCGGTCGGGGACAGGCGGCACACCGCCCGGTGGGTGGTCGCGCACATGACGAGCGAGACCGTCCGGCACGCCGGTCACGCCGACATCTTGCGCGAGCTGATCGACGGCACCACCGGCCGTTGATCCATCAAGCTGTGTGGTCGGGATGGCGGGATTTGAACCCACGACCCCCTCGTCCCGAACGAGGTGCGCTACCAAGCTGCGCTACATCCCGATGATGCGCGGACGAGTCTACCGGGCGACGAGAGTGAGCAGCGAGGCTTCCGGTGGGCAGGCGAAGCGCACGGGGGCGTACGGCGAGGTCCCCAGCCCGGCGGAGACGTGCAGGTAGGCGCCGTCGCGCCACCGCGCCAGGCCGCGTGCGAGCCGGCGGTCGAGGCCGCAGTTGGTGACGAGCGCGCCGATGCCGGGAACGCGTAGCTGGCCGCCGTGGGTGTGGCCGGAGAGCACCAGGCGATAGCCATCGTCCACGAACGCGTCCACCAGCCGAGGCTCGGGTGTGTGCGACAGCCCGATCGCGACGTCCACGTTCTCCGCCACCCGGCCCGCCACCCGCTCGTAGTGGTCGGCCTTGAGATGCGCGTCACTCACGCCACCGAGCTGCACCCGGAGGCCGCGGACCTCCACCTGCTGGCGGCGATGGGTGAGGTCGATCCAGCCGCGACCGGTGAAGGCCTCGCGCAGGTCGCTGTAGGGAAGCCGCTCGCCGTGGATCCGCCGCCCCCTGTCGGGCAGCAGGTAGCGAGCGGGGTTCTTGGGCAGAGGTGCGAACCAGTCGTTGGAGCCCGGCACGAACCCGCCGGTGCGGTCGAGGAGCGGATCCAGCGCCTCGAGCGCGACGGCCACGCCGTCGCGGTGGCCGAGGTTGTCACCGGTGTCGAGGACGAGGTCGGGCTGCAGGTCGCCGAGCGCCCTTACCCAGGCCACCTTCCACGGCTGGCCGGGTGTCGCGTGCAGATCCGAGACGTGCAGGACGGTGATCGACGGAGCGCCCGGCGGTAGCACCGGCACGTCGTAACGCCGTAGCCGGAACGCCTTCCGCTCGTAGCCCCACGCGTAGCCGACTGTCAACGCACCGGTCGCGACGACCGCGGCGGGGACGACGACTCCGGCACGCATCCGTCAACCCTATGGTGGCGGCATGGCACTCAAGGAGCGGTTGCGCGGCGATCTCACCACCGCGATGAAGGCGCGTGACGAGCTGACAGCGTCGACGCTGCGCATGGTGCTGACCGCGATCACCAATGAGGAGGTCGCCGGCAAGCAGGCACGTGAGCTCTCCGACGACGACGTGGTGCGGGTGCTGACGCGGGAGGCGAAGAAGCGTCGCGAGGCGCACGACGCCTACACCCAGGCGGGGCGCGAGGAGCTCGCTGCGCGCGAGCAGGCGGAGCTCGGCGTCATCGACACCTACCTGCCGCAGCAGCTGACCGACGCCGAGCTCGCAGCGTTGATCGACGCCGCTGTCGCGGAAACCGGCGCCTCGGAGCCCAAGGCGATGGGGCAGGTGATGAAGGTTCTGCAGCCGCGCATCGCGGGGCGGGCCGACGGCGCGAAGGTCGCGGCGGAGGTCAGGCGCCGGCTCGCCGGCTGACTTCGCCGGCGAACGTCAGTGCGGTCCGTGGTGCTTTCTCGTCGGCGTCGATGACGGCGACGGTGACGGCTGGGTCGACGGCGTCGACGACGGCGTCGGCGTGGGCTTCGGCTTGGGTGTGGGGGGAGGCGGCGGGATGCCGTTGCTGATGTGCAGCACGATGGTCGACCCCTGCGGGGCCGAGCTGCCGGCTCCCGGTGTGGTGTAGGCGACGGTGCCCGCCGGCAGCAGCGACTCGACGTACTTCGTCGACTGCGCGACGCCGAAGCCGGCCTGCTCGAGCACTTTCCGTGCGTCGTACGCCGTCAGCCCGGCGACGTCGGGCACCGACGTCGACTTGCCGAAGATGAAGCTGCGGTCGGCCTTCGGCAGCGGTTCCACAGGTACGCCGACCAGCGCGGCACGCATCGTGTCGCGCCAGATCGGCCCACCGATCGTCGCGCCGAAGACCTGCCCGTAGTGGCGCCCGCCGATGGTGCTGTAGGCGAGCGAGGAGTTGGGCCGGTGCGGGTTGCCGACCCACACGGCCGCGGCCATCTGCGGCACGTAACCGGCGAAGTCCGACGCGCTGTACTCCTCCGCGGTGCCCGTCTTCGCGGCAGCGGGTCGCCCCGGCTCACCGACGCCGACGGCCGTCGCACCACGCTGCGTCAGGACGCCGTGCAGGATCTGGGTGACCGTGTCGGCGAGGCCTGGGTCGACGACCTGGTTGCAGTCGGGGCCGGGGACCGGCACGTTGTGGCCGTTACGGTCGGTCACCCGCGTGATCGACATCGGCGCGCAGTATTCACCGTGCGCGGCCATCGTCGCGTAGGCGCCGGCCGTGTCGAGTGCGCTGAACCCGTAGTCGCCGGCGCCGAGCGCGAACGACGGGTACTGCGCGATGTGCTTGCCGTTGCCGGTGCGCACGCCCATCGCCTCGGCCAGCTTCACCGTCTGGCACAGGCCGACCTTCTGCTCGAGCTGCGCGAAGAACGTGTTGACCGAGAACCACGTGCCGGTGACCAGGTTGAACCGGCCCTGCTCGCTGTCGCCCGCGTTGTGCACGTCCCACGAGCCGGCGGAGTTGCCGGTGCAGTCGGTGAAGCCGTTCACGGTGATCCGCGGCGGCGCGAAGATCGTGGTGCTGAGCGGGAAGCCTTCCTTCAGCGCGGCCGCCAGCACGAACAGCTTGAACGTCGAACCCATTGCAAAGCGGTAGGCGCCGCCACCGAGTGGGGCATCGACGGCGTAGTTGATGTCGTTCTGGTGCTTCTTCGGGTTCGAGCCGTAGGTCGGGCTCACCGCGATCGCGAGCAGCTTGCCGGTGCCCGGCTCGACGACGGCCTCCGCGCCCGCGACCCCGGACGGCTCGTGCGGG
>Ga0207652_10005019_pt1 | contig 10723 bp, 11 predicted proteins | sample KBSC63BmetaG_FD_184334 | JGI IMG/M metagenome (GOLD analysis project Ga0207652, IMG submission 184334) | Corn rhizosphere microbial communities from Kellogg Biological Station, Michigan, USA - KBS C6-3B metaG (SPAdes) (version 2) | ecosystem: Host-associated > Plants > Roots > Rhizosphere ...
CGCCAATTGCCAGCTCTATAGCGGCGGCACATCCGGTTATGGCGACTGCCAACTGTTTCCCGGCAAGCTGGTCAGCGCCAAGGGCTGGTGCACTTCGTATACGCCCAAGGCGTCCTGATTGGCCAGCTGAAATGGGGCTGCCTGCGCGATTGCAGTCCTTAATGTGGCGAGCCAACTCTCGCTGGAGGTCTCGTGTGCTGCCCACTCCGGGCTTCCCGAATGCACCGGATTACAGCATTCATTGGTATTTGCCCCCGGGCGTCGGCTGGTTGAGGCGACGCCGGTACACCGGCTTCAGTCCGAGGTGGGTGATCCAGCCGGGCTTGGCGTGCCTGCTGTCGAAATGAACAATGTCCACCGGCTGATTGAGTTGCTGTATAACGCGATGGAGTGCAATGGCCGTGGCTCTGGCTTCGCGATCTTCCAGGTCTGCGCGGCCGCCCAGCGCGATCAGCAAACTATCCGGCCGATCCGCCCCTTGCCACTTCAAGCCCGCGACGTATGCCACCTCGACACCGTGGATATCGGGGAGTGACTTTTTCATTGCCTTTGCGAGCGCTGTCGGCATTTTGGGTAACCTGAAGCACTGAGTTTGACCTTCCTCGAAATAATCCTTCTGAATCGGCGCGATGGTCCCGCTGGCTAGTAACTCGCCGATCTCCTCCGGGTACAGCGTGCACCGCACATCGTTCGGATTGATCATCACGGTGGCACCGCGTGTGGCTTGGAGCATTTCCCTGCCCGTCGCCTCCACCAGTCGCACGTTGCCGCGTGCTGCGAATTCGGCCTTCGCCTTGTCCGTGAAAACAGGGACCACATAGGACCCGTCGTCCGGGCTCTTGAACATGACGAGGCGTACCCGTTTCGACGTATCGTCGATCGGCGTATGCGCGTACATCGTGGCATCGAGCAAGGTCTGAAACAGCTCCGGCTCCCTACCCGGATTCTTTGCTGCGGCTTCAATCAGACGATCGAGCTCAGTCGCCAAGGCTGCATCCCTCTCTGCTCCTGGCGCTGGGGCGACTTCCACGGTCACTCAGTCCTCCTCGGGCGCATGCAATGCCTTCATCAGGTCGCGAGCGCCTGACGTGCGCGCCTTGAGAACGTCTGCGAAACGCGGTCGTGTTCGTCGAGGACCAGTTGCAGCGGCATCGGGGTCACCCCTGCCGGGTACGGGTTGCGCCCCATACTACGTAATTCGTAGTATCTAAGGCAAGGCAAAGTTACGAACCTCGTAGGGATTTCCCCTGCCCGGTTCGAATCGTGCCCCAGAAAATCAGCCCATTGGCTGTCCTTTCGAAACGTCTCGAGCAAGCCCGAGAGCGAAAAGGGTTGTCGCAGAAGCAACTCGGAATCGCAGCCGGGCTGGATCGTTTTGTGGCCAGTACACGCATCAATCGATACGAACGCGGCGTGCACCAACCGGATCCGGTGACCATTCAGCGGATGGCCGATGCTTTAGGCGTGCCTGCCGCGTATCTGTTCGCCAGTGACGAACGCCTAGCCCGGATGATCCTGGCATTCAGCTCACTGCCCGCGAAGGCCCAAGACAGCGTGCTGGCCGAGTTGGAGCGGGCGGCGGAGCGCCGCTAGTCTTTTGCGGCATGCGCTCAGTACACAATTCGTTAAAGCATAGCGCCGCCGTGGAGGACGTTCGGGACCCCTGAGTGTTGGCCCGAACCAATAAGTTCAAGCGTGCTCTCAGTTCAGCACCGGGGGCACCGCGATGAACTGCGCCGCCCGCGTATGCGGTGAGCCAGCCACCGCGCGCATGTAGGTGCACACGGCCAGACGATGACAACCGTCTTGAGTGCATCGTTGGCTGCGCTCATCGCTGGAACGGCTAGGGAGCCAGCGATAAACGACCTCCCTTACCGCAAAAGAGATCAACAGTCTCTGGCGGCTGCGCGGCGCTTGCACCATCGCGCAGGTCACGCCCCATGCTCCATCTGTTTGACCTCCGGGTGGTTGTCGACGAACTCCACACTGGCAGCCATTCCGGAGGCGAACGTCATTAGAAGGCCCAACATCAGCCAAACATTCAAGGAATACGAGGTAATCCCATGATCGAAGAAGTCGAACGCTTCCTGCGATCCCGGGACCTCGCGCATAAAGCCAGCCCAGGGCGCCGCAAGGGCAACGCAAGTGTTGGAGGCGCCCAACGCACACAACTCCGCGCCCTGCTTGGTCGATCTCTGGATGATCAGCGTACGGCCTCGCGGTGCGGACAGCATCCCACTGACGGCGATTGTTCCCCTCGTTGTCAGTATGTTTGTCACATCATCGCCACGGCTTGCCGACTCAAATTGCCCCGCGTCGGCAGTAGCCATCACCGTATTGGGCGTGAGGTGGAACCAGATCCCGATCGTGCCGGGAACGATCGAGCCGCCCACGAGCAGTATCCAAAACATCCCTTGGGCAAGGTACAGGCGGCGTTGGCCACCTTCTGATCGTCCCTGCATTGGCCGCTTGGTGGTCAAAGGCGGATCCTGTTTGCGCGACCATTCTCCGAAAAGGCGGATTCAACCGAATTGCACCGATTGCCGCCCGGCGACGTCTCAGGCGATGCCAGACTTCGGGCTCTACCTAGGACGGTCGATCTCACTTGCCACTGGTTTCGAGTCACTCTGCGATGACCTACGGGAATATGCTTGCCGCATCCAAGGACCACATTGCAGTGGCACACGCGGGGCTACGGGTGTGGACACCCATCACGCTTGGCCGGCAAAAACCCACGCCGCACCCTATTCTCTTTCGGCCAGCGCCTCGCTCGTAGGCCCAGGACGCGTTACGAGTTCTTTCAGACGCTGCTCGTGAGCTTTGATGAACGCAACCATCGATCCCCTGTAGCGCGTCGCGTCGCCGCTGATGGGGACATTCAACTCGCGCGCGATCGTGAGTGCATGCCGAAGTTGCTTTTCAGTGGGCGGCCGCAAGTCAGGATCAAGACACTGGGATAGGCTCGTGGCAAAGGATGCGGCCAGGCGCTCTCCCAGCGCGAACGTATTTCGGGTAAGCGCTGCGCGATCGAGTTGAAGTCGCCACGCTGCCAACAAACTGTCTTCCATCGGGATATCGATCCCGTCGGTGCCATCGAGAACCAGTTTCAAGGACATAAGACTTGCCCTCCGATGATGATACAGGCCAATACTACGTAATTCGTAGTGATCAAAGCAAGAGAGGCGCCCCCGTAGTGGCCCTACAAGTTTGGCTCGACAAGTGTCGGTTTCCCAGCAATGGTGCGAACTAGCTGCCACGGCCCTCGGCAGCGCAGAACCCTCTGGCGATCCTGCGGAAAGTGGTCACTTCATGTCAGCGCCGGTTCGGTATTCTCCGCGCTCTAGCGCAGCAACACGCAGGTTGATCGTAGCGTTCACAAATCCTGCCGGGCCTTCATCGGCAATGACACAGAACCTCCACGCTTCTAGCAAATCGCGGTCAGCTATTCGATGCTGAGGTAGAATTCGACGAAAGCCAAAGATTACCCAGTCACTACTCATCATCGCGCTTTGCTCGATCAGCCCAACATCCTCGCGCTGATTGCCCTCGGTGCTCAACCTTCCACTCTCTCTAGCTCTTCGCGAAGAGCGTCCATTACGCCTACCTTGTAACGTGTCCAGTCGCGCGAAGCTGCATCTCCAAGGCACGCTATGCGGTTCATTAGCGAAGTTACATCGATGCGCAAAAATATAAGCTTGCGCTCTGCTCCCTTGATACACAAGCGAGCGCGCTCCGGCGCGGTAAACGCACCTGGGCCGTGCGCCCACTCGTCAAGTATGCGCAAAGCGGGAAAGGGCTTACGGGTCTGCTGCCAAAGCATCTGGCACCGATGCGCAACAAGGATGCACGCGTGCAGCCGGCTACGCTCTGCTGCGTAGCAGACTGGACTCGACGATGGCCCAGGAGTAGCGCGACCCATGGTTCGCGTGCACGAACTTGGCCCGGATTGAAGGAACTGAATGAAGCCAGCTGCGGTTTGCAATCGCCACAGCCAGAAACCCAAGGCGATCGGACAGCAGTCGAGTACGTGCCACTGCCACCCCAAGAGAGCGTTCTCTAAGGTTTCACCAGCGATTTCGCAAGGAGTATTGAGACAGGTGCGATGCTTAGCGCCAACTTGTCGTAAGAAGCATGATGCCACACGCATGATGGCTCGGTGGTAGTGCCGCAAAACCATACGCTCACCAGCACCCGCATCTTGGTTCCACGCTTCTACCAGATGTCGCGTAGGCTGCAGAAACCGTGTGGTCCTCACCTTCTCCACCCTGATTGTCCTAATGGAATCGCTTATGTGCACCTCATCCGGATCCCCGCTTGCCACACTGATTACATAGTCCTTTGGCCGGTATCGCCTCAACCAGACTGGCAGACCCTTGGAGCACTTCTCGAGAGCGGCCAGAGATAAGAGTCGTGGGTCCGCATCCGGCAAGGCGCCTTCCAACTTTCCCAGTTTTCGCGTCAGGGGTTCACGCAGGGATGGCATCGCGTGAAGTCGGCGGAGCCATTTGCGGCATTCCAAGCTCGAGCGAGAGGCAATTCCGGCAAACGCATCATCCCACCCAAAATGGATGACTCCCTTACGAAGAAGGCCTCTGCCACAACTTGTGCACGAGAAGGCCGGCTGCCAATTCCTTGACGTGTACTCAATCTCGCAGCCACACGCGGGACACCCGCTTCGTAGAGCTCGGTTGTGAATTGGGCAACGAGTTACCGCCAAGTGCTGGTGCAGGCGTAGGTGCACACCACCTGCGATGCACTGCCCACAGAAGCGCAGATTAGGTGATCGCCACTCCGCAGGGACTTCCACGGCTTCCGCAAGCGCTCTAAATCTGAGAGCGTTGAACAAGCTGACGCGCTGGATCATCGGCACTGCAGCTTGGTTCAAATAGCTCGTCCAGTCTGCAGGCGGAGAATACGCAAGTTCCTTTGGTGTCGTGAATTGCTTGCCACCCTTTGCTCGACATTGGCGTAACAGCTCGCTAGGGCTTGTCGCCGCAAACCACGCAAGTTTGTTCCATAGCGCGTACAACGATTCGCCGGAAAGCAACGCGTCATCGCGCCACGGGAAGACAGCTCCTGCGGTGGCACTCACTGAGTCTCTCCTGCGAGTGCACTCTGTAGCGCCTTCTTGACAACTTCTGGAGGTACAGCGAAGCCCTTTTCGTCCTTGTCTTTGCAAAGGATGCAAACATTGGCTAAGAACGCTGCGACAATTTCCATGGGTAGTCCCTTCCTGAGATCCGATGCGGCCACTCCGGTAGTTATTGTTCCCCATAAAAGTGAAGCCACCTGCGTGAAACGGAATCCTTCGCTGTAGGCGCGCGGGAAGAGAAATTCGGTGTACGTCAAGTTGCTTCCTTCCGGGAATTCCGATCGCTCGTCCATGGCTTCGCAGATAACGTCAAGATCTGCTTTTGATCGCGCTCCACGGAACTCGCGCAGATTTCCCATGAATCGCTTACCCAAATCGGAGCGGCCGTTTTGCGCAATCTCATCTCTACGTTTACGGAGCTCACGCTGTCCGAACAATGCAAGGGTCGTCTTGATGCCCTGACGAACCTGCTTGTTGATAACGGCCTTGATCCAGCCAAATTCTTGGTTCGTGATTTCTTGAGCCTCATCAATGATGAAGAATAAGTGCTTGGCTGGCCCAGAGTGCCCAAGCAATGCACGCGCGACTTGATCACGCTTTCCGGCGAGCTCACGTTCGATCTTTGGTGCATAGTCAATGGACTTCAGGATGTCCAGCAAAACTCGCCCCTCAGCCTGTTGTTTGTCTTCGACTGACTCCAAATTCAGTATGCCGGCACCCGGGATGCGATCGTGAATGGCGCGCGTGAGCGCTTTAATGCAGGTTGACTTCCCGACCAGCGGATCGGCCCAAAACGCAATTGAGCCCCTACCCTTCCGCGCGAGGCGCATCACGCGCGCGATGGCGTCTTGGACAGCTCGGGTCGGTAGCGCAGCTGTCTCCGTGATGATGGGGTGCTCGTCCCAGTACCGCTCCCGCGCCGCGAGCGCAGCATCGATATCCGTCATGGCTCTGTGGTCCCAAAGGCGGTCAGTGGGTATTCGAGGTAGTCATCGTCGTTCAATGCGGGAGCCGCTGGCTGGTGTGGCTCTGGCTGCGGGCACGTGGGCGTGGACGATCCAAGCTTCGGCGTCGAACGACCATGAGGAGCAGGGGTCTTCGTCGGAGCAGCTGCCTGTTGCTCAGTCGCGACGATGGCCAAGTCTCGTTGGGACACGGCTCGGGCAGCAGCATCTCCGTTGGCTGCTGCTCGAATCGACTCGAGGAACCTATGGACCGGGTCGTCCAAGTACCCCACATCCAATCGACGGGTCTTGATCAGAGAATTGATGTACTTGCGAATGTCGCGCGAATGTTCGCTGTGGCGCCAACGTCCCATGACTGTCGCAGTATCGATCAGTGCTCCGGATCGGCTGAAAACCTGGAAGCTGCGGATCGCCTTCCGTGTGACGTGCCCCACCACATTGGTGCCGAGCAATGACCAGTCGTCAGCGATTAGTGGGCCGGTGTAGGCCTCCTGTTCGAACGTGAAATAGGGGCGCCGGCCATTCTCTCGATTACCGCGGATGACCAGTGGCACCACCGAGACCCCCAAATCAGCGACACCCAAGGGTGGCGGTGGCAATACCGGAAATATGACCCCCTTCTTATCGACGTCCCGCCACGCGGCCTCAAGGCGTCCAAGTGGGTAGGACCCGAAATTGGACTTGGACACGTTTCCATTGTGATCGAGGATCACGCTCTCGATGAGGCGCAGGATCTGCTGCATCGTCAATTTGGCGTCGACGGCGGCCTTCTCCGGATGCTGGCGCACGGGATCCTGTGGCGAAGTCCCAGTCGTGCTTTGGAGGCGGCGAAATCCCGCTCTTTCCAATAAGCCAAAAATATTCTCGATAGTCGGGCGACGCTCGAAATGACGTACGGGGCCGAAGTTCACGTCACAACCGATCAAGCCTCGGACACGCCCTATGATTTCTCCGGCGAGGTGTATCAGTGCATTGTCAAACAAAAGCTGGTTCCACCCACAGCGCTGAAACGGGCCGCCCAGTTGGCTCGGCAAACCGTCCCCGCACTCTACTTCGCACCCCTCAAAAGCAACCGATGGTTTGCCATTACCAATCGCGCAATTCAGCGCGTCGAGGAGGTCGTCGGCATTGGCCTCTCGTCGGAAAATGACTGTGTAGCCTAGGATCAGGCTCAAAAACCTGTCCGCGACCACGATGATCGTGATGCGCTCGATTGGTAACCAGCGTGTCCCTTCGGGTGTCGGCACTCCGATCGACCCCATGAATTGGCAATGGTGCTCGTCGATTTCGACGATGTCGAACGGTCGAGTCGCAACCAGTCGGCTCGGAAGTCCCGTGCCGGTGCGCGACCTTGCTCTGGCGCGCTCCCCATACTGAGTGGCGACAATGTCATCATAATGAGCGTCTAGGAAGTGGTGCACGAATCGGCGTATCGACTCGTAGGCAAACTGCTTGGTGCACAGCGGCCACTCATGTTCCTGAATTCCGTAATCACGACAAAGTTTGATGAACTTCTGGTGCGCGGACTTCACTCGAAGGCGCGCCTCATTTCCAGGCTCACGTTTCGCGTTGGCGATCAGGTATGCGCCGAATTTCTCAGCTATGTCCGCATGAGCACACAGGAACTGAGTCAGTGCGCCAGCCAAGCCAGCCCGCTTGCCCATACCGCAGACTTCGAGTGGCTTGCATCGCACTGGCTGGCGCACCCGTAGCCCCGGGCAAAGCCCGCTCCATCCAAACGGACGACCACTCACATCGAATGTGATGCATCGATTGAATGCTCTCAACAGCGTGGCGCGGTATATCCCGTCTGCGGCAAGTGTGGGATCAAACGGCTGACCGTCGATGTAGGCCTCGATTGCAGACTGGAGGAGCGAGATACGCCGACACGCCAGCTGATCCAACCCTTCAGTGCTGATCGCCGCCCAGTTCGAATAGTCGAGCCGATCTTGGGGCGCCGTTCGCCGGGTCCATGAAGGCGTCGTCATGCCGCACTACTCCACAGCTGTGTGTTCTCCGACCAGGGGCGGCTGTCGACGTCCGCGCAGATTTCACGGTGGCGCAACAACCTGGCGACGGCTGCATAGAACAGTGGATCCCCGGCGTCAGTAAGTTCCCTATGTACCGCACGAATGGTGGAGCGCATTCCACCGCATAGCGCCAGCGCAATCCGCCGCTCGATCGCAGCGGTACCGTGAAACCTGGCGCGGCGGATACAAGAAATAATGCGTCGCCAGTTCTCTATGCGCTGTGCGTGCGCATTCAGCACATCCAGTGTTAGTGAGATAACACCATCAACTGGCGTTAACGTAGCGGCTTCGGCTCCCCCACGGTGCCTAGCTCCCAACGCGAGCCTTACCACCAGCGCTCGCTCGTCGGTAGCTGTTATGCGCGCCAAATCAGGAGTTCGTGGCTCTGGCTCTGGGGACGGGCGCCCCTGCAGCTCGTACCACTGAGGCAGATAACTGATCTCGGCAAATGTCGGCTCGCCTTCCACACAATAGAAGGCTTCGACCTGCGGGTCGCTCGACAACATTAGGTCGTGCGCCTCGAACGGTGGCCGAACGAGCCAAATGTTGTAGCCGCGCTCACCGCGTAACTTGATCGCCGCAGCAAGCTTCGCGCGCTGTAGCTGCGCTGGGGTCTTGTTCTTTTTAAGTGACATGGAAGCCACCTCCGGAACTAGCCCGAATGTGGTGCGTGTCACATGGCGCGCGGCACACGCCCTCGACGCTAAGCTGACTGCGTCGACAAATCCCGGCTCCCAGGTTGTGGCTCTGAGTCCGTGTAGGTGTTGTCTGTATGAGCGCCACGTGCATGCCTCCGGAAGGTTGGGGGCAGGCTCGGCACCACGCCACGGGTGACCCCGGTCGCCGTGTCGTTGACGCTCGAACACGACTGCCGTAAGCTAGGCGCTGTAATGCACGGGTGTAGCCTACCCGTGATGAACAGCCAACCCCTGGCCGGGTTGGCTGTTTTTCTTTGTGGGTACTGCGAGAATAATCTTGTAGGTTAGTCCACCTAGTTGCCTTCGATCTTGCACGAGGCTAACGGTTTCGTCAGTATCTGTCAGCGACGGATATTTCTATATCTGTTTTCAGGTAGCGGACGATGGGCCGTCATGCCAAAAGCGAAGCACTCCAGGCGGGACCGATGCTTTGGGCGCGGTTCCTCAAATGGCATTTTGGTTGCGATGATCTTGCACCGCTCAACGCGCAGTTGCTGCTGCCGCTTACGCCGCACGAAGGTTTTCAGTTTGGTAAGAGTCCATGCCCCTTAACGAAGAGGTATGCACCCAAGGTCTTTGAGCAGGCCTACCGGCGCGGCCGCAATCCGGATGGATCATATACCTCAGAAGGTGAGAAGGGGGTACCGAAGTTCAACCTCTATGAGCGCGTTCTGGCACGCGTACCAGAATCGAAGTACTGGCTGCTCAAGGAACTCAATCATTACTTCACGGACCGAGCTCCATCGATTGACGTCAGCGCGCGGGTCGTACGCAAGCTCACAAAGGAATTGGGCGTGCTTCTCATTGAACGAGAATTCATCGAGGCATGGGCGAGTATTGACGCAGCTGGAGTGGCTGCCGCTGAAGCGAACACATTCAACGCGCTTGTAGAGAACGTGCTCCCCGAGTACCTCGCGCTGGTATTTGCATCGTTGCACATCAGCGTATGGCAGGAGTCGCCTCGTATCCCGGCCGACCTACCGAGCAAACTCTTCGTGCTATCCATACGCGTTTTGGCAACCTTTATTACGACCGTGGAATCGCTCGGGTTACAGGATGGGGAAGCCCAAGCGGAAGGCCTCGCAGATCTGCTCAAATGCGCGATCTGTACGATAGTGAACAGCGGCACCCACTCAGAGAGCGCAAACAGTCCACCGCCTCCCGATCTTGCGAAACATTTTGCACTCGTGCCGGATACTGTTGCTGCGCGAAAGGCTGCAGTCTACCTGGTCGAGGCGACCGAGCCGCATGACTATGTACCGATGTGGCTGGAAAGCCAGCTTAACGCGACCGCGCCGCAACGCACACAGCGTGACGACCATGATCTGCGACAAGCTGCTGCTCAACTTTGCGCAGCCGCAAGCGAAGTCCCCATTCTGCTGGCGGAGCGAGCGGCGCGAAGGTTACATCGTTACGACGAGCCAGGCCGTATGCAGAAGCCTCAGCTGGTGTCGGCGTAGTTCACAGGGCTCACCGACCGCCGAATATGCGCTGTGGCCGCGACGGCAACAATGACACAGGCGAGTTGAAGTCGATGCGCACAATTGATTGACCCGCTCCGGGGATCCGGAGACTCAACTAATACTTAGTCTTTACGGTGCTCGCGATCAAGTATCAGTAATACTTGGACTGCAAATAAAGAAACACTCTTACTTGGAGGCTGTAACAAGCAGGCTTGTTACATTCCAACTGCTCCAGACCCCAATTCATTGATCTGTTTGCGGTAACACAATAGCGTTCTTACTTGGGTCGGGTCTTCGGTCGCCCTGCGGGCTGCCCGCGGCGTTCGCGTTTGCAATCCTGCAAACGCCGTCCGGATATCGCTTCGCGATTCCGGAATGATCGACTACTTGTTTTTCTCGCCCAGCAGCCGCTGCATCGTGGCGGTGATCTGGCCGATCGAGAGCGGCTTGCCGATGTGCGCGTCGAAACCGGATT
>Ga0207652_10005020_pt1 | contig 10722 bp, 10 predicted proteins | sample KBSC63BmetaG_FD_184334 | JGI IMG/M metagenome (GOLD analysis project Ga0207652, IMG submission 184334) | Corn rhizosphere microbial communities from Kellogg Biological Station, Michigan, USA - KBS C6-3B metaG (SPAdes) (version 2) | ecosystem: Host-associated > Plants > Roots > Rhizosphere ...
AAGAACGATCGCAAGCAGGTTGATCGTGAGGCGGTCGGATCGGCTATCAAGCCGGTGCAGGCCAAAAATCTTCAACCGCGTTCTCCTTGAGCTGCTTTTCCGGTTGCAGGCCGGAGATGTCCTGCTCTTACGATACGTTAGGAAAAGAAATTAGGACTTCGTGCAATATTTGGCGTTCTCGTCCGTTAACACATGCATGGCCGGCAGAGCGGCAGGTTGAGGCGAAGGAAAACGATGCCCGGCGAGGAATGGACGGTTGACCAGCAGGACCAGTTCATCGCCGAGGCGTTTGAGCGGGACGAACCGCGGCTGCGCAAGTTCATTCGCCGCCGTGTGCTCGATACCAGCGACGCCGAAGATGTTTTGCAGGATGTGTTTTATGAGCTGATCTCGGCGTATCGCATGATGAAGCCGGCGGAGCAGGTAACGGCGTGGCTATTTCGCGTGGCCCGGAACCGGGTGACGGACCTGTTTCGGCGGAAGAAGGCGGTGTCGCTGAACGATGCCGTGAGTGAGCACGAAGGTGCATTGACGCTGGAAGACTTGCTGCCTTCTCCCGATGCGGGGCCGGAGGCGCTGTATGCGCGAACGGTGTTGATCGAAGCGCTGGAAGAAGCGCTGGAGGAATTGCCCGAAGAGCAGCGTGAAGTGTTTGTGGCGCACGAGGTTTTGGGGCGGAGTTTCAAAGAGCTTTCGGAAGAGACCGGCGTCAGCGTGAATACGCTGCTGTCGCGGAAGCGGTATGCCGTGCTGGCCCTGAGGGACCGATTACAGGAATTGAAGGACGAGTTTGGAACGAAGTAAGGAGATGTCGATGAGAGCCGGGAAGGTTTTGAAGATCGTAGTGATGGTGATTGTGATTGCGACGGTGGTTGGATTTGTCGTGATGCACCTGTGGAACTGGCTGATGCCGGAGGTGTTTGGGCTGAAGCCGATTACCTATTGGCAGGCGATCGGGCTGCTGCTGTTGAGCAAGATACTGTTGGGCGGATTCCACAAACACGGGCACGGCGGCGGACGATGGGGCGACCGTGGTGCATGGAAGCGGCATATGGAAGAACGCTGGGGGCACATGAGTCCTGAGGAACGCGAGAAGTTCCGGTCGGGGATGCGGGGACGGTGGGGTTGTGGGCCAGCGCGGGCGGCTGCCGAGGAGGGAACGAAGTGAATCTCGATTTCGTAGACCAAGCCAGGGTTGAAGACCTGAGTTCAAGTGCGGGGGTAGATGGAATGAATTTGGACGCGATGTCTCTGGAAGAGTTGCTGTATTTTGCGCTGGTGGAAGAGGACGAGGTTGCATAAATTTGGGGAGTGTCTCCGTGCATTCGGATGCTAGGCTAAAAGCTACGAAGCGCACGTTTTTTGTGCGGAGGCCCCTTGGATACGGAACAGGGCGAGATCACATTACTGCTGGCAAAGTGGAAGGATGGCGAACCCGGGGCCTTCGACCATCTGGTCCCGCTGGTGTATCCGCACCTGAGGGAAGTGGCGGCAGCGTACATCCGGCGGGAAAAGAACCCAGGGGTGATGCAGGCGACGTCTCTGGTGCATGAGCTCTATCTGCGGCTGCTGGGGCAGAGGAAGACAGAGTGGGAAGACCGCTCGCATTTCTATACATTTTCCGCGAAGGTGATGCGGATGATCCTGATCGACCATGCGCGGGGGACGCAGGCGCAGCGCCGCGGCGGCACCGCCGAACATGTCCCGCTGAATGAAGATATGGCGTGGGTGGGGCTGGGGAGCGTCGAGATGATCGAGCTGAACCGGGCGCTGGACGCGCTGGCGCAGGTCGATCCGGAGAAGGTGCAGATGGTGGAGCTGCGGTACTTTCTCGGCTGCACGGCGGAGGAGACGGCCGCGCTGATGCAGGTTTCCAAGGCCACGGTGGACCGGGATCTGAAGTTTGCGCGGGCCTGGCTGTATCGGCGGATTGAGCCGGGCAAGAAAGTCTCTGAGGCAGATTGAGGCGTTTTTACGCTGTCTAGATAGATGGAAGTTAGAGTTTGGCGGCGATGACTGACGACAGCGAACAAATAGACGCCCAATGGCTGCATCGTACCGAAGCGATTTTTCATGCGGTGCTGGATGCGGCGGAGGAAGAGCGCGAGGCCGTGCTCGAGGAAGGCTGCGCCGGCGACACCCTGCTGATGGCAGAACTGCGGTCGCTGCTGGCGGCCTGCGAAGAGGAGGAGCTAGTCGGGACGGTGCGGGCGGACGCCAGCCGTGTCTCTGCCGCGGGTGGGCGGTGGGTCGGGCCGTACCGGATCGAACGTTTGTTGGGCCGTGGCGGGATGGGCGCCGTCTACCTGGCGCAACGCGCGGATGGACACTTTGAGCAGCAGGTGGCGGTCAAGGTCATCGACCTGCCGCTGGCGACGGAGCTGTTTCGCGAGCGGTTCCGGATGGAGCGGCAGATCCTCGCCGGACTGAACCACCCGTTTATCGCGCGGCTGTTCGATGGTGGAGTAAGCGAGAGTGGCGAGCTGTACCTCGCCATGGAATATGTGGACGGGGTCTCGATTGCCAAGTTTTGCGAGCGGAATGGCCTGTCCCTCAGGGCGAGACTCGAGCTGTTTGCGAAGGTGTGTGGGGCCGTGCAGTTTGCCCACCAGAACCTGGTGGTGCATCGCGACCTGAAGCCGGACAACATCCTGGTGGTCGCGGATGGAAGCCCCCGGCTGCTGGATTTTGGGACGGCGAAGCTGCTGGGGCCGGATGCGGACGCGGTGTCGGGGTTTACGCGGAATGGTTTGCAGTCGTTTACGCCGCAGTACGCCAGCCCGGAGCAGGTGCTGGGCGAGTCGATTACCACGGCGACGGATACGTATTCGTTGGGCGTGCTGCTGTATCTCCTGCTGGCGGGGCGGCCTCCGTACGAACTGAAGGAGTTTACAACCGCGGAGATGCTGCGGGTGATCTGCAACGAGGTCCCGCCAAAGCCGAGTTCGGTGGCGACGGGCCTGGATGCGGGTTCACGTCTTGATGCGGACATAGACGCGATCGTGATGAAGGCCCTCCGGAAAGAGCCGCAGGAGCGGTATCTGACGGTCGACCAGTTTGCCGGAGATATTCAGGCTTATCTGGACGGGCGGCCCGTGCTGGCGCGGCGGGGGACTCTGCGCTATCGGGCGGGAAAGTTTGTGCGGCGGAACCGGCTGGCGATTGCCGGTGCGGCGCTGTTGCTGGTTACGCTGATGGCGGGGATTGCCGGAGTGCTGTGGCAGTCGCGGTCGGCAAACCTGCAGCGGCGAAGGGCGGAGGCGCGATCGCAGGACTTGCGGCAGTTGAGTGTGAGTCTGCTGTCGGAAATCGATGAGGCGGTGAAGCAATTGCCGGGTTCGACGCCAGTGCAGCGCTTGCTGGTAGGGCGGGTGCTGGAGCATCTCGATCGGATGTCGAAGGACGAGGGTGGCGACCGTCAGACGCAACTCGATCTGGTTGATGCGTACACGCACCTCGGGAATTTGCAGGGGAATCCCTACGATCAGAACATCGGCGACCCTCAAGGCGCGCTGGTGAGTTTGGGGAAGGCGCTGACCATTGCGCAGGGAATGCAGGCGAAGTGGCCGAAGGATTCCGAGGTGTTGGGGGCCCTGGCGCTGGTGGAGCAGTCCCGGGGAGAGGTGCTGTTCGGATTGGGACGGACCGAAGAGTCGATTGTGTCGGCACGGGCTGCAGCGGCGACATTTGAGGCACGAGTCGCGCAGCCGGGGGCGACAGCGCTGGAGTTTGCGGAAGCCGCAACGGCGGTCGGAGGCCTGGGCGATCAGTTGGGGCAGAGCGGAGTTCCGAGTCTCGGAGATCAGCACCTGGCGCTGACGGCGTATCGCAGGGCTTTGGCGCTTTCGGAGCGGTCGCTGGCGCTGGACCCTAACTTTCTGCGTTCGCGACGGGCGGTGGCGATTGGCCACTACAAGATCGCGAATACCAGTGCAGATGACGACCCGGCACAAGCGATAGTGGACTATCGCGAAGCGCTGGCCGCGTGGGACGCGCTGCCCGAGTCGGAAAAGGAGGCGGCTACGGTGCGGCGCTTCATCGGTGCTGCCTATAACAAGCTGGCGACCGCGTATAGCGAAGTGCTGGATGAGAAATCGGCAATCGCGACGTACGAAAAAGTCAGGCAGATTGACGGTGTCTACGCCGCCGCCGATCCGGACGATACGCGCGCGCAGGTGGATCTCGCTGCGGCGATTTCAAATGAAGCGTTTACCTATGTGGACATGCTGGATATGAGTTTGTATCCGCATCCCGAGCAGGAGAAGATGAACCGCCGCCGGGCGATCGAGTTGCTGAAGCAGGTGGTGGCGATCCGCGAAAAGCTGGTGAAGGTGGATAAGGGTAATGAGAACTGGGGAGCGCAGCTGGCGTATGAACGGGCAGAGTTGGGCACCCTGGAAGTCGCGGATGGAGATCCAGCCGGGGCGTCATTGTCCGCGGCGGGGATTGCTGCGTTGCGGGAAATGACCACAACGCCGGATGTCTCGCCTCATACGCTGGATCTGGCGACGGCGGCCAGGATGAACGTGCTGCCGAAGTCCCTGCAGGACACCGCGCTGAATGTGCGCGACGCGGAACACATGGTCGCACTGACACAGCGGAAGAAGGCAGGGTACCTCATCACGCTGGCGGAGGCGTATCAGGCGGACGGGCAGAAGGCGAAGTCGATTGCGGTGGCGAAAGAGGGTCTGGCGCTGCTTCCGGCCGTGGCGCCGGGTGCGGTTGTGCCGCGTAGTCAGAAGGTGCTGACCAAACTGGCGAAGCAGTAGCTTAGAGGGGATTTGGCTCGGCCGGAACAGCTTTCGGGTCGGCCGGCGGTGTGTTCTTCAGAACTTCAAGGCGGACCTTAGCGACTCCCGAACGCAGGATGCCGAGGCTGTTGGCGGCGGCCGAGGAGAGGTCGATGACGCGGTCCGCGAACAGGACGCCGCGATCGTTGATACGAACGACTACCGACTTGCCCGTGTTGACGTCCACCACGCGAACCATGGTGCCGAAAGGCAGGGTGCGGTGGGCGGCCGTCAGCTCTTCTTTATGGAAACGCTCGCCGCTGGCGGTGTGGTGGCCCTCGAGGACGGATCCGTACCAGGAGGCGAGGCCGAAGAGGGGAGTCGTCCAGAGGATTTTCCGCTTGGACGGCGTGAGTGCCGGCAGCGTGGGAACCGTCAGCGGCGCCATGACCAGCGAAGCGTCTGCCATGACCGGTGTGGTGAGGGTGGGTACGATGAAGAAGAAGGTGGCCGATGCGGCTGCGAGTACTGTTACCGCGAGGGACGTGGCGATGAGGTCAAATTTTAGATATTTAGGCAAACAATCTCCGGGCCGGAACGTTTGAAAACTTGCTTCCGACCATCTACAAGTTTACTGGAAATAGGCCGAAAAACCCATGTTTGCTGGCCCGACCGCCTGCCACAAGAGCATCTAAACCGTCAACTCGCCAACAACTCAAAAGCCGCATACGCTAGGGGTGGCGGACCTTCCAATCTTCGCTCCGCGCGAGCCCCCTGATGCTTCTGAGTACGGCACCTTTCTTTGTCTTTTATTTGAGCGTCTGGCTTCTGTACTGGTTGCTTGCCCGCAGCCGGGCGGGGCGTCTTTTTGTACTGCTTGCAGCTAACCTGTTTTTTTTGAGCAAGTTCGGCCTGTTGTATCTTTTGATGCCCGTAGCAGCCACCATCGACTTCCTGGTGGGTCTGGGGTTGGCCCGCACGGACAGGCTGGGGGAGGGCAAGGGCGCACGGCGGTTGCTGCTGGCTGTGTCCCTGGTGCTGAATGTGGGGCTGCTTGCAGGGACAAAAATACTTTCGGTAGCGACCGCCGACAGGTACTCCTGGCTGTTAACTCTTTCGCTTTCTTTTTATTGCTTCCAGGCGCTGACCTACACCGTCGATCTTTACCGACGGGAGGACGGCGCGGAGGCGACGCGGAACTGGCTGGAGTACATGGGCGCGGCGATGTTTTTTCCGGTTATGGTCGCCGGTCCGATCCTGCGGTTGCATGAGTTTTTGAAGCAGCTTTTCCGCAAACCGGTGCTGACCCGGGAGATGGCCGGACGGGCGTTGCTGCTGATCGGGATTGGGCTGGTGAAGAAGCTGCTGATCGCGGACTTCCTGGCCGAGAACCTGGTGACCCGGGTGTTCGACACGCCGACGCTCTATAGCGGGCTGGAGGTTTTAGCGGCGGTTTACGGGTTCGCGCTGCAGCTCTTTTTCGATTTCTCCGGATACACCGATATCGCGCTGGGCGTCGGGCTGCTGCTGGGGCTGAAATTGCCGGAGAATTTCAATCGGCCGTACACCGCCACGAACCTGATGGATTTCTGGCGGCGCTGGCACATCAGTTTTTCATTCTGGCTGCGCGACTATATCCAGGAACGGCTGCCGCAGCGCCGTCGAACGCATCCGCTGCTGTCGTATTGCTACAGCGTGATTCTGACGTTCCTGCTGGGCGGTTTGTGGCACGGGATCGGTTGGACGTTCCTCACCTGGGGCCTGCTGCACGGGTTTGCGCTGGCGACGGTGCGGATCTGGATACAGTGGCGGAAACGGCCGCGAGGCCATAAGCCCGGTGCGGCGGGAACGCTGGCCGCGCGGGTGGTGACGTTCCATTTTGTTTGCTTTACGTGGATTTTCTTCCACGCCTCCTCCATGCAGAATGCGTTTGAGGTGCTCGGGCGGATGGGGTCGATGACCTGGGGGCATGACAACCTGACGCTGCCGATCCTGGGCGTGATGGGGGCGGCCGGGGTGCTGGCGTGTCTGCCGGTGAAGTGGCTGGACGGCAGCGCGGACCTTCTGGGGCGCATGCCGTTCTGGGTGCAGGGATTGGCGCTGGCCGGGCTGGTGCTGGCGATTCAAAGCTTGTCGGGGCGGGGTAGCGCGACGTTCATTTACGGGAGCTTTTAGTGATGGCTCCTGCGAAGAATGCCGTGCCGAAAACGGTCTTGGCCGTCGCCACTGCGGTGGCGGTGCTGGTGGTGTTCAGGTTGTTTGTTGATCCGGCCAAGGGGATTGCGCCCGGGATTTTCAGCGAGGCGGCGAAGGTGGTGCTTTTCCGGCATCCTCCAGCCCCGCCGGTGGCTGTGGTTCCGGTGAAGCCGAAGCCCGGGGCACGGGTAGCGGTTTCAGATTATTTTGTCGATGACTCGGGCGCGATGGACAGCTTCTTTGCTGCGTTACACCGCCTGGAGATGCCTGCGGGGAATGGCCCGCCGCAGGTGGTGACGGTGCTGCATTACGGGGACTCTCCAACGACGGCGGATCTGATTACCGGCGACGTGCGGTCGATGTTGCAGAAAAAGTTTGGCGACGGCGGGCACGGGTTTTTGCTGATCGCGAAGCCATGGGCCTGGTACCAGCACCGGGGCGTGGATATTTCGGACAAGGGATGGACGGCTGCGACCGCGGTCGGGAAGATGCATGACGATACGTACGGTGTCGGCGGCGCGAGTTTTGAGGGGACGTCCGGAGCGTCCAGCCATATCACGCTGAAGGATTCGGATCAGCGGACAATGGAGGTGGCATACCTGGGGCGGCCCGGGGGCGGGACAGTTTCGGTCGCGGCGAACGGCGTCGAGGTCGGGACGTTTTCGACGGCGGCGGAGAGTGTCGAGCCGGAGTGGCATACCGTGCCGCTTCCCGAGGGAACCAAGTCGGTGGATCTGAAGCCGGTATCGGGAGCGGTGCGGCTGTTTGGCGAGACATTTCGAACCAGCGGACGGGGTGTCGTCTATGACTCGCTGGGGTTAAATGGAGCGTCGACGACGGTGCTGTCGAACGGCTTCAACGCGACGGCGTGGACGGCGGAGCTGCAGCATGAGCGGCCGGCGCTGGTGATTATTAATTACGGGACCAACGAGAGCGGGTTCGGATCGTACGTGGACAAGTACTACGAGCCCAGCCTGCGCACGGCCATCAAGCGGATCAAGATGGCTCTGCCGGGAACGCCGATCCTGGTGATGAGCCCGATGGACCGAGGGTTGCGGTCCGGGGTAGACGAGATTCATACCTACGACACGATTCCGCGGATTGTGGCAATCCAGCGGCGGGTCGCGGCAGAGCAGGGATGCGCGTTTTTCGATACCTTTGATGCTATGGGCGGAGACGGCACGATGGCCCGCTGGTACACGGGGCACCCTCGGCTGGTGGCCGGCGATTTGATTCACCCGACACCGCAGGGAGCGGCGATGGTCGCGCAACTGCTGGTGAAGGACCTGATGACGGGGTATGACCAGTATCTGGTGCGGCAACATCTGGAGGGCAAGCACGAAGTTGTCGCTCCAACCGTCCAACCTGTAGTGCCTGCGGCAACGCCGGTGGTGAAGCCGAGTCTGACGGCGGCGCCGTCGGGCAAGCCGAAACCGTCGGCGATGGGAGAGCCGCTGGCACCGGTTACGGTTCCCGCGACGCCCGATGCTCCGAAGCCGGAAACGCCGCCGGCGCAGACTGCTCCACCGGTAATTCCCCCGGGACCGCCGACGCCACAACCGCAACCTCCGCAACCGCAACCTCGCAGCCCGGAAAGTTATTGAAGAATGATTGAATTGCAGTTCGAGAACGGGGTGACGAGGAGAATGTTTGCTCGTCGCCGCGTGTGGTGGATGTTGGCCGTTTTGCTGATTGTGCCGGGGTTGATGGTCGGCCAGAAGTCGAAGAAGAGGTCAGGGGCAGCGCATGCTGTTGCTTCCCCGCACTCGAAGAAGAGTGGGAGCAAGCCGGGGACGGCGAAAGCTCCGGCACGCACGGGTGGGCATGCGGTTGCCAGCCGTCCTGCTGGCCGGTCTACCAGCGGATCGAGGGGGCGTGCAGTCGTTTCTGGGGGACGCGGAAAGCGGGGGAGTTCGCGGTATGTCGCGCCTGCGCCTGTGATCCGGTCGCGATATGGAGCTGCACGTCCGGTACAGGAGACGGCGCAGGTTCCTGTAGCTCGGTTTCCGCAACAAGTTCCGGCAACGCGGGTGCCAAATACGCAGGCGCCAGACACGCAGGTTCCGACGACACCGATTCCAGAGGCAGATGCGCCTGGAGTGGCGGCGCAGGAGACAACTCCGGCGGATGAATCGCTGTATGCGGACTCGGTGCTGCCACCCGCGCAGAAGCAGCCGTTCCGGTATCCGCATGCTCTGGACTCGTTCTTCAAGGCCCTGACGGCGGAGCAGGCTTCGAAAGCCGCAGGCGTAGTGGATGTGGCGGGTACGGGTTCGATTGTGAGGATCATGCAGTTCGGCGACTCGCATACGGCGGCGGACATTTTTACCGGACAGATGCGGGCCCTGATGCAGGCGAAGTTCGGGAACGGCGGGCTGGGGTTTCAGTATCCCGGGCATCCGTTCGCGGGGTACCGGCTGCTGGGGTCGTCGCGGTCGCAGACCTCGGGATGGGTGACGCAGGGCAACCGGTTCACGGATCTTGGCGACGGCGACACGGGGCTGGGCGGGATTGCTATTTCGACGCGCAGGCCGGGCGAGTCGGTGTTTCTGACGACGACCTGCGAGACGCTGCAGGTGCAGTATCTGCGCCAGCCGGGAGGAGGAGCGCTGGACTTCAGCGACAACGGGCAGCCGGTTGCGGAGATCAGGACCGGGACGGCAGACGGCGCCGATGCGGCCGGAGACAGCTCGTCGCGGGGGGCGGGGACGTTTACGTACTCGTGTACTCCCGGTCAGCATGAGTTCCAGTTGATTACGCTGGATAGCGCGCCGGTTCGCCTTCTGGGTCTGGTGACGGAGCAGTCCGGCGTCACATACGAGTGCCTGGGAATCAACGGGGCGGTTGCGCCGCTGATGTTGAAGTGGAACCAGCAGATGTTTGCGGAGTATCTGGGTGAGCGGAACCCCAATCTAATTGTGCTGGCGTACGGGACCAACGAGGCGGCGCAGTCGGCGAGCCACAATGAGGAGTACGTGTTGGAACTGCATGAGGTTCTGCAGAATCTGCACCGGATTGTGCCCGGGGCGTCGATCCTGCTGCTGGGGCCGTACGATCGCGCGCTGAAGGTTGGGCGCGGGCGTCATGCGTCGTGGCAGACGCAGGCGGCGATCGACCGCATTATTGCGGACCAGAAAGAGGCTTGCCGGGTCGACGGCTGCGCGTTTTACGACCAGCGCGCGCGCATGGGCGGGCCGGGGACGATGCAGCGCTGGGTTCCGGATGGCCTGGCGCAGTTCGACCACACGCATTTGACAGGGACCGGGTACAGGGTACTCGCGAATGCACTATACCGCGACCTGATGACGGCGTATAACAACTATCTGGCAACCGCTGGCGTGGGTTCTCCACAGCCGGCTCCGGCACAATAAATCTGCACAACCTGCTTTGAGAAAGAGAATGTTTGATGGATAAGAGACCCGGGATTATCAAGGTATTGCAGGCTGTTGCCGGTCAACCGCTCGACCCCGCTCCCGATGAGAGCTTGTTTACGTCAGGGATGCTGGACTCGTTTGCGCTGACGGATTTTATCTCCGGTTTGGAAGGGGAGTTTGGGGTGACGATTCCCGATGCGGACTTTTCGGCGCGGAAGTTCGACACGGTGGAAAAGGTGGAACTGTACCTGGATGCCAAGGGAATCTAGTGGCATTTTTACGCGGGTTCGGGTCATACGTGCCAGAGCGGATCGTCGGAAACGACGAACTGGCGCCGCTGCTTGGCGTTGAGGCAGAGTGGATCGTTTCGCAGTCGGGTGTGCGCGAGCGTCGGTGGGCGGCGGCGGATGAGACGGTCGTTT
>Ga0207652_10005021_pt1 | contig 10720 bp, 8 predicted proteins | sample KBSC63BmetaG_FD_184334 | JGI IMG/M metagenome (GOLD analysis project Ga0207652, IMG submission 184334) | Corn rhizosphere microbial communities from Kellogg Biological Station, Michigan, USA - KBS C6-3B metaG (SPAdes) (version 2) | ecosystem: Host-associated > Plants > Roots > Rhizosphere ...
ACTCGAGCGCCTTGACTCGGTAATCCGCGAACTCGCCAATGATTTTTTTCTTCCGCGCGTGGATCGCCTTCAGGTTCGCGCGTGCGGACGGGATCTCGAGGCCGAACGTTTTGGCTTTTTGCGCCAGGTGCAGAACTTCGGCGATGTAGAGAAGCGTTTTGGACGGCATGCAGCCGTTGAGGATGCACAATCCTCCGAGTTGACGGGCGCCGTCGACCACCGCCGCGCGGAGCCCGAGCGACGCCGCCAGGCGCGCGCCATTGAATCCGGCGCTGCCGCCACCGACGGCGATGAAATCGAAGGAACGCATGGTGTTGGCTGAGGATTTGATCGGATGCCGCTGCACGTTAGCGGCCTTTGCCAAAGAGCATGATATGAACCGTCTTCAGGACAATGGTCGCATCGAGCCGGAACGAAAAGTGCCGGATGTAATAGAGGTCGTACTCCAGCTTGCGAAGGGTATCGGCCATGCTGGCGCCATACGGATAATTCACCTGGGCCCAACCGGTGATGCCAGGGCGGACCAGGTGTCGAAAATGATAGCAGGGAATGTACGCCTCGTACTCACCGACCAGCCGGTCCCATTCGGCTCGTGGTCCAATCAGGCTCATGTCGCCGCGCAAGACATTCCAAAGTTGAGGAAACTCGTCGATGCGGCTCTTCCGCAAAAAGCCCCCCACCCGGGTGATGCGGGCGTCGCCCGGCTGCGTATAGCGGTCGCCGGTGATGTGCGCACGCATCGTGCGCAGCTTGAACAACCGAAACGGGACATGGTTCAACCCGATCCGATTTTGCGAGAAGAAAACCGGCCCGCGGTCTTCGATCCAGATCGCGAGGGCGGCGGCGAGCACGATCGGCGCCGCGAGCACGAGTCCAAAAACCGCGAGGATCATATCCGCCGCCCGCTTCGCTCGCTCGAACACCGGTTCGCGGGCAATCTGAAACCCTTCCTGAAACAGCCAAGTTTGGTTGAGCCGGTACAGGGGGATTTTCTGCCAATATATTTCGTGGAAGAGTTCGAGCGTGTACGTCGGCACGCCGTCGAAATAAAAACGAATGAGTTGCTGCGACACCTCGGGCGGCAGTTCTCGCGACGATTCGCGCAAGACGATCGCCTCGACCGTCGTTTTGCCGCTCGCGATATTTCGGAGCAGCTCGGGAAATGGCGTGGCCGTCTCTCCGCCGGCCTCGGGGTCGGCGTGGATGAGCTGCTGGGCCACGCCCATCGTGGTGCATTCGATCGCGAACGCGTCGAAGTTCCGCTGATCGCCCACGAACACGATCGGCCGAGTGCCTTGCTGCTCGATGGATCGCAAGTAGAACAGACGCCGATATCCCAGGCTGAGTGGAATGAGCGCAATGAATGTAAGCGCGATCGCAAAGCGGCTCGATTGAAGTTCGTACCCGGCGGGGAAGACGACAAAGGTGATCAGCAGCGTGGCACACATCGCGACGAGGGTCGCGATCGCGTGCTGGCTCGCGTAATCCACGCTTAGCATGTCCGTTCGAGGCCGGTAGCCTTGTACCAGATAAATCGCCAATCCGAAGGCCGCGACGGGTACCGTCAGCGGAGCGATGATCAAGTGGGAGCCGACCGTTAGTCCCCGGGCGACACTGATAAAATTGAATACGGCGACCGCCGCGACCGAGTCCAGCACGACCAAAATTAGCGCGGTGGTTCTAGCGGTCATTCCTTAGCCTCTGCATGATCGAGGATGGTTTTGTCAGCAAGCGTCGATGCACCGCAGCAGCTCGGTCCAGCGCTCGATGGCGACATCGACGCTCGTTTCGCGCGCATAATCGGCAGACTTGGCGGCCAGCGGCGCCACGCGCGCTGGATTTTCAGCAAGGCCGCGAATCGCGTCCGCAATTTCAGGGCGTTCGCTCGCGTCGAAGGCCAGGCCAATGCCCCGGTCCGTGATGACGCGTGCCATTTCGCAATCGCGCGGTCCGATGAAGAGAATGGGTCGGCCGACGGCGACAATGCCATAGAACTTGCTCGGGTACACGTATCGCTCGCAGCCGCGCCGTAACGTGATCAGATGGAGATCGGCCGCCCCGAGCGAATCCGCCAGCAATTCGCGCGGCTGAGGGGGCAGGAATTCGATATTGGTCAACCCCAGTTCAGTCGCTCGCGCCTCCATTAGGTCGCGCTGCGCGCCGACGCCGACCAACGCAAAGCGAATGCGAGCTGCCGTTTTGAGGTCAGCAGCGGCGGCGAGGATGGCGGAGAGATCATGGACGCGTCCTAAGTTGCCGGAGTACTGAACGACAAAATCGTCATTCCATCCGCGTGCTCGACGCAGGGCGGCGCGGCGAGCCGGATCAACCGCGGCGAGCCCCACGCCGGCTGGCGCCCAGTTCTCGATGACGGAAATTGGCCGGCGCACCCCGTTTTCGCGAATCATCGCCGCCATGTCGTGACTGATCGCGACGCACCGCTCCGCGTCTCGCCACGCCGAGTTGCGAAGCGGTTTGAAGACGAGCGGCCACCCGGTGCTCCCCACCGCGGCCGCAATTTCGGGATACACATCCTGCACCCAGTAGAGCACCCGCGCGCCCCGCGCTCGTGCAATCGCGCCGAACAGATACGAGGCCAGCGGAGGATCGGTCAGGATAACAGCGACGGTTCCCCGCCGTGCTTGTCTTGCCAATGCGACACTGCCCCCGACGGTGAACTGAATGAGGGCGACGAGTTTCGTCAGGATCCCCCGGCCCATTTCACTAGTCGTTCGCACTCGCGTGATCCGCACGCCGTCGTGCGATTCACGGAGAGGGCGGCCTGCCGTTTGGCTCCCGCTCGTGATGACGGAGACGTCGAAGCCGCGGCGCGCCAACGCGGTCGCCAGATCGGTCAGCAATTGCCCCGTTGCCGGCTTTTCCGGCCAATAGAATCGGTTGGCGAACAGGATGCGCTTCACGCGGATTGGCGCTTCAGCGCTCGCACTTCCCGCGCCGCGAACCCTTCATAGCGCGCGAGCAGCCGACAATAATGTAAGCCGGCTCGGCCGTCGAGAATACCGCCGCGGAGAACATATTGATATACAAAGCGCATCAACGGTCGGCAGGGTAGCGAATAACTGATCCGCTTTAATGCGCGGCGCCGTTGCAGGCGTTCGCCTGAGAATAGATGGCGAACTCGCGTGTTCGCGCTGTTCGCTATAAACTCGTTTGCTTCGGCGCGCGCATAACGGCGGTGCTTCGCCAGCCATTCCTCGTCGCCGCCGGAGGAGAGGTGATGAAGATAGTTGGAGCGCAGCCGGCCCATTTTCATGGTCGAAGCCTCCCGCTGCCCATGCCCGACGTCGATGAAACGAAAGCCAGGTACGCGGACAAAACGCGCCTGCCACGCGGGAAAGTCCGTGCAATGCGGGATCCACTGTCCGCCCCACAGCATTCGTGGCGCTACGAAGAACCCATCAAGGGTCGCTTCACCGGCACTCGCCTCACAGTCGGCCCGGAGCGCCGGAGTGAATGCCTCGTCGGCGTCGAGGTGAAAGACCCACGGATGCCGAAATTGGATATGATCGTCCGCGTAGTTCCGTTGACTGGCAAAGGTATCAAACGGCCGCACGACCACGCGCGCTCCTGCGGCCTTCGCGATTTCGTGCGTCCGGTCCGTCGAGCCGGAATCGAGCACGACGATGTCATCGCAGCCGCGAACCGATTCGAGGCAGGCGGGCAGATCGCGCTCTTCATTCAGGGTGAGGATTAGGACCGAGAACTCAGGCATGGGACGGCACCTCGCATGATTCCATTCGCTTCAGGGGCGAGCTGTCGCCGAGGCGCAGGTACTGCACCGCGCAGAAGTAGCACACCCACCACGTGAGCACGACGGCGAAGTTACCGAAAGGGAATTCGAGCGCGCCATAAACGACGATCAAGGCGCAGCCGAGAAGCGTGTATCCAGCAAGCGGACTCAATCGGCGCCGGCGGACCGCCAAAACCAGCGGAAGAACCGCGAGCGCGATCAGACAAGCCGTTCCAACGACGCCGTGCTCCGCCAGGGATTGCAGCCAATCGCTGTGCGCATCGTGATAAAACACGGGGAGGCGATCGGACGAAACGCGCGTGTTATAGGTCGTGAATACGTGCGGGTAGGAAGCCATGCCCCAGCCAAACCACAGTTTGTCCTCTGCCATCCGCCAGGTGTCCTTATACAACATCAGCCGTTGGTTCGGCTGCTGATTCGTTTCCGCGTCGTGCACCTGTTGGATGGTAAGCGACGCCCGCGACCGAATCGTATCACTGGCAACATACCAAATGCCCAGGCATGCCATGCAGAGGGCCACGAGCGCCACGCTCACGGGCGCCGCCACGGATTCGTTGAAGTGGCGGCGCTTTTCTATTTCGCGGCGAACCCAATGACCGAATGCGATCAACAGCATCGCCGCGAGCAGCGCCGTCGAGGATCGCGATGCCGACAAGGGAATCGTGGCCGCGATAATCAACAACACGACGGCTCCGAGCAGGGCCGGCGAATGGAGGACGTTGCGGGATTCGAAGCGGCGCGCGAAAAAGTGAGTTAATCCGAGGCCGGCCGCCGTCATTAGGATCGCGAACGCTCCCCAGTGATTATGGTAGACGAAGCTCGAAAAGAAATACTGCTGGGGCGAGGGCACGCGACCGAAGTACAATCCCGCGGCGCCGGAGAGCTTTTGCGCCGTTCCAAAGATGGATAACACCAGCGCGTTAAGGACGCTCGCGCCGAGAACGATGCGAATGGCACGTCGGCTTTGCAGGATGAACGCGACGTTAAAACTGGATATCCAAATGGCGTCGAATTCGAGGAGCGCGGCCCGGGCGAGGGCCGGTCGCGCCGAACTCGGAAGCCAGGGAAAGCCGCCAAAAATTGCGAGCATCGGCTCGCCGCCGATCCGAATTTCACGCATGCTGGGGTTGAACGTCGCAGCCAGCACGATGATATTGAACAGCGCGAGCGGAGCGACGCACATATACATCGGGTCCCACCGCACCCGGCCGGCGCTCCGATGCAGTGCGGCGGCGAGGAAAAGCAAGAATCCCCCGCACCCCCAGGCGACCAGCGGCCCGCGGACCCAATCCGCTTGCCCTCCGAACGCCCACGTCGTGGCGATGGCGAACACGACCACATGGAAGATCGTGAGGCGTTCGATGAGCCTGAGCGTCCGCCGACGCGGACCGGCATTTCGCGGCGATTCGCCCACGTACCTCATCTCAACGAGGGACACTCCCCGCGCATCCATCCCGCGCGATCTTGGCATAACATTCCTCGAGACTCCGGACCGTATTATCCCACGTATAATGATCGCCGACGAATTTCTCTGCGGCTTCACCCATCATTTGCAATTCCGAGGCTGGGAGCGACGTCGCGTTTCGCAGCGCCTTCCCGAATTCGCTCCACGGCACACACCATCCGCATTTGCGATCGTTGACCTCATGCCATGGCGTCGTATCGGTCACGAGGACGGGGATCCCGTTGGCCATCGACTCAGCAATGACGAGACCGAAGTTTTCGCTGTGCGACGGAAGCAAGAAAAGCGAGGCGATCGAGTAGGGCGCCGGTCGGCCCGATCCATCAAAGGCGCGAACCCGTCCAGCCGCCCCGGCGCGCGCTACATAGGCCTCCAGTTCAGCGGGTGTATATTGTTCGGGGACACCCACCATCAGCAACGTCCAAGCCGCCGGTGCGTTCTCGAGCCAGCTATCAATTAATTCGATGACGCGTTTCTTCTGATGGAATCGCCCATAAAAGAGCGCCGTGCGGTCAGGGACCAGTTCAGGGCAGAGCTGGCTCCAAACGGCGCGGGCGTCCGCGCGGGCCGTCGCCGAAGGGGTGGACACGCCGTTCGGTGAAATACAAACGAACTGGTCAAACCCTCGGGCGCGGATGTCGTCGCGTTCCTCGAGACTCGTTGCGTGCCAAGCCGTGGCGCATTCGAGCGCGCGCGGATGAATGAATGTTCGCGCTAGGGTCTTTCGCCACCCGTGGTGACCCCACGCCCACGTGCTCATCATTCCGCGCGGAGAAATCACGAGCGGCACGCGGCGTCGCTTGGAATGCTGCGCCGCATACCCGAGGGTCCGCAGCCACAGGGCATGATGGTGAACGATGTCGGCCGCGCTCTCTTGTATCGCTTGTGCAAGCCCGGGGCACCGACAAATCCGCCGCGGCCAACAGCGGCGAAAGGTTCGAATGTGAAACCGCGCTGAAACTTCAATAGACAAACCACCCCGCGGCGCGTCCACCGCCGTCGTCAGCAATTCGACGGAGTGGCCGTGCTTGGCCAGCGCCGCACAGAGCGCCCGAACCGACCGGCTTGGCCCGCCATGTTTCTCCTCCAAGCTCGGGACAATATGACAAAGCTTCATGCTTTGCGCGGTGGCACCCGATCCTTCACGGGGCGGCAAGGATGACCGACGCAAATCTTGCCCGGCGGAAGGTCGCGCACGACGACTGAACGAGCGCCGACCACACTGAGTTCGCCGATCGTGACGCCGGGGCCCACGAAAACTTCGGTGCCCAGCCAGCAATTCGGGTCGAGCCGGATCGGCTTTGCGACCAAAGGCATGCTCCAGACCGTGTAGTCGTGCGTGCCGGCGCAGAGATGACAATGCTGGCTGACATTCGCGCCCCGACCTAGGCTGATGATGGCGAGATTATAGACGCGGACGCCCGGTCCAATCATCGCGCGGTCCTCCATTTGTAGATTCCAGGGTAAGGCGACCTGTACCGTCGGAAAGATGACGACGCGGCCCAAGTGCTCAATCTTCGCTCCAAACAGGCGTAGCAACCACGCGCGAAATGCGTGCCACCCGCGTGGGCTCCAGCGGAAAACGGTCGATTGCACCCCGTGCCATGCTACTCGACGAATGATGTCGTATCCCCGGTACGGGGTAACGCAATTTTGGCCGAGATAGGGCGGTTCGTCTGCCATCAGAAGGGAGTTGGAGGAATCAGCGCCTTCATGGCTCAGTTCGCGCGTTCCCAGGCCGTTTTTCAACTGGCGAATCGAGGAGTTGCTGGAGATTTCGTTCCAGCGCGTTGGCGACCACGGCGAAGTCGAACTGCGCGGCGTGCGCCTGCGCGCGGGTGGCGAGACCGTTACGAAGCTCGGGGTTTTGAGTGAGCTGCGCGAGCGCGTCCTCGAGTTGAGCGACGGCGTTCTGCGCCCGATGGTCGAACATGAGCCCAGTCGTACGCGGCGTAACGAGGTCCTCGAAGCATGGGAGAGACGAAACCACGGGAGCGCACGCCGCCGCCATGGCCTCCGCCACCGCGACGCCAAATGTCTCCCCCGTCTCGGCGATGCTGGGATAACAAAATACGTCGAGCGCAGCATATCGTTCGGCCAATCCCGCTGACGTGAAATCCGGCGGGTTGATATGCAACCGGGCTCGGAGGCGCGGGCTGGCAGCCTCCATCAATGATTGCACGAAGGCAGTTCCGCCGCCGCCGGCTGGGATCTCGGTCGGCCCTGTCAGGTGCAATTCCCAAGGCGGAAGGCCCGGCCGATCGACGAGTCGATTGCACGCGGCGATCAACAAGTGCAGGCCCTTTTCCGGATGGATGCGGCCGATGTAGCCAATCCGCAGAATTTCGCCAGACGTGGCGCGCAATCGTTTGGCGGCGTCGGCTTGCCGCTGCCAATCGATGGGGAAAGGAAACCGGACAATGCGCTTAGCCAGAGTGGAATTCTCACGGACCACGGCGGATTCGACCGCGGCGCTGAGCGCCAGCACGAGGTCGACACTCTGGTAAAATCGTGTCTGCCCCTTAGGCATCCGTGCCATGACGGAGACGACGCGACCCGCATCGGGCCGCCGCCGCTTCAGCCAGATCGGAAGTGCGATGGTGTTGCAAATGGTCACGTCCGCAGCGGGAAGACGCCGTGTGACCCGGCGTCCCCAGCGGAAATCGAGCCAGACGTTGCGCCAGAGCGCAGACGTATGATCGGCCCCGGTCATCCGGAGGTGATGGACCCCGTCGACCACTTCGTCGTCCGCAAAGTTAGGCCACGAACGAGAGATGAAGTTCACCGTATGACCATCGGCGGCGAACCGGCGGCCTAACGTGTACCAAATCTTCTCGGTCGCCCCACCGCGCACCGGTGGAATGGGCAAAAAGAACCCGGCGACGATGTTGATTCTCATGCGCGGAATGGCGCTCAACCAACAGAAAAAGGAGCAGAGTCTTTCCTGTCGGGCATCCGTGTGCGTTCCGCTAGGCCAAAGCGGTTTCCTCGCCGAGTAATCTCAGCGCACGGAGCAGACCGGCGGTTGATTGCGCATACGTGTAACCGGCGATTCGTTGCGCAGAGCGCTGGCGCAATGGCTCGATATCCACGGTTAGTGCGGAACGTAGTTTGTCCCGAAGATCGTCTGGATTGTCAGACTGGAATACCCATCCCGTGACATCCGGTTCGACCAAGTCTCGCTGGCAGCCAACGCGATCACTCACGAGAGGGACGAGCCCCATGTGCATGGCCTCGTTCACCGCCAGACCCCAAGTCTCGTAGTGTCCACGAGAAGGTAGAGCGAAAATGTCCGCCAACATATAACGCACTGGCATTTCGGACTGGTTGGCGAACGGCAAAAATCGAACTTGCGCCGTGCTTTCGGCCGAACGGCGCTGTAGTTTCTCTCTCTCCGGGCCATCTCCGACGAACACGATCGCAGCATCGGGCGGTGCCACCGCGATGAATGCCTCGAGTAGTTCGCACGGTTGCTTGGCGGCGGTGAACTTGCCCGCAAACAGCACCACGCACCGAGCTTGTTGTAGATTCAGGGAAACGCGCAACTGCGCAGCACGTCGCGCATAGTCCGATACAGTCGGGTTAAACAGATTCGCGTCTACCGAATGGGGACAAAACGTCAGTTTTTTTTCCGGTACGCCCAGAGTACGGAAGTAGTCGCCATTCGCTGAACCAACCACCAGAAATGCGGAAAACTGCGCATAGAGTAATCGCAGCGCGGCACGCTTGAACCAACTGGGCTGCCCGCGCCCAAGAAAATGCGAGTCCCCGCGAAACAACAGAGGAATGCCGCGGAAGCGCGCATATCCTATAACGCGCAATAAACTCCACCATTTATAGCCGAATATCAGAATCACATCAGGACCCCACTTGGCCAGACGGTTCAGCAACGTGGGATTGGTCAAACCGGAAAAATGGTGAGTCCCCGGATCCCGGGCCGAATTCGGCACCAACTCCCACTCATATCCGGAAAGTAAATCGACGTCCCATTGAATTGGGGTTTCGAACTGTGGATCTCGTTGACGGGTAATGCCGAAATCCCAGAGGTAAAATACCCGAAGGGAAATGTCCGCATGCGCAGCCAACCAGCGAAACCACGGGCTGTAATACTGCGTCGGGTGCGAGAGCACGACGGCCAGTTTACGGGGACGCTTCATGGGTGGACCGGCCGGTTGAAGCGCCGCGATTTGGAATGATGCGTTCGACGAAAGGTGCGCTCGCTAGCACGATCGGAATGCAGGCCTGAAAAACCGATGTCACGAGGACACTCGCGACCATTTCGTACGAGTTTGCCATCCCGAGGAACACGGTAAACGCCAGGAACCCCTCCATTGACAAGAGTAGCTTCCTCGCGAGAAAGCGTTCGAGCCAAGCAAATGAAAACCCGAGGAACGCCCCTAAAACGATGCCGCCGACTCTGGGTCCGAAGTTGCCATAAGCCTCTGGCAGCAATCCCCACGCAATATAGGTTTCGAACGTGGAATTGAGATCCTGACGTCCGAAATGGACATTGAGAAGGATCTGGCCTTCGTGTGTTCGAGGCTTGTTCGGCCAAAGAATGCGAGGGACGAGAAGGGGCGGGATCAGGGTGTATGTGGCGCCATCAAGCGGCTTGATATGACGAGACTCCATCACGTCTATCACATACAGGAGATTCTGCAGGTTATTGATTCTTTCGAGGAGCGTTTGTTTGGTCGGTGCCGTGTCTGGTGTCTGGCCGAATCCATTGAAATTGGCGCGGGCTTTCTCGGGTGCCGATTGCGTCAGGACATCGAAGCTGGAGGTAATCCACTCCGAATAATGTGCCGGCATTTCCGTCAATGAGAACTGCGGCGCCCGGTCCACGCCGTTCTCGCCCCAGTATCGTTCGCGCATGACGAACTTTCCCACGTTTAGAAATGACAGAATAGTGAAAGTCACGATGACAAAACGCCATGGCACTTTTCCGCTGCCCCAGAAAAGGCCGATGATTGCTGCGAATATAATTGTGACGATCGACGAAAGCAGAAAATCAGAGGCGACGATAAAACACTGGGCGGAAAGACAAACCCAGAACATGAGGCGTTGATAGCGGCTAACTTCGTTGCGGCCTAGCATCATGCCGGAAAGGAAAAAGCCGCATGCGCTGGCCGCCGACGTGAGCACGTGGAGGATCGAGTCCGACCCCGAAGGCAGAAGGGCGAGAAATATGTTGAGCACGCCGGCGCTCCGAAGAATTTCGTAGCTGGTCGACAGAACGACCAAGGTAAACGCGAGCCGTGCAAGTTTGCCTGCTTTCTGATCAAACCCCTGCAGCGCGTAACAAAGCGCCGATGCCGGATTCATCATAATCATCGTCGCCCGCCAAGTGAGTGCCATGGCAACGCTGGAAAGAAAGACTTCGATGCCCGCGCTGGTAAGTTGGTCCGCCGAGTAGGTAACTACATTCTCGTTATGCATCGCGATGGGGAGCGCGTATGCCACGAGGTTTTCAAGGGCGAGCAGCG
>Ga0207652_10005024_pt1 | contig 10719 bp, 11 predicted proteins | sample KBSC63BmetaG_FD_184334 | JGI IMG/M metagenome (GOLD analysis project Ga0207652, IMG submission 184334) | Corn rhizosphere microbial communities from Kellogg Biological Station, Michigan, USA - KBS C6-3B metaG (SPAdes) (version 2) | ecosystem: Host-associated > Plants > Roots > Rhizosphere ...
CGCAATTCCCTTGAGCTCGTAGGAATCATCGAGCACGAGCTTGCCGCTCGCGACATCGATCAGCTCACCGCTGAAGATCCAGATCAGATCACTCGTCTTGCTGATCTTGCCCATCACCACCCACTTGGCGCCGAGCTGCTGGCCGACCGAGCGCGCACAGGCGACGACGACGTTGCATGGGCGATCCTCGACGATGGCCTTCGCCGTGGGACTGGTGGCGGCTTTGGCAACGGAGGCGGCATCGACGAAGTCGATCCCCGGCGCGACCGCGAGCGCCTTCCTCATGACGGCAGTGGCCGTGTCCGCCATGGAGGTGTCGCCGGGGAAGATGTCGTTGGCGCGCTTGCCATAGAAGGCGAGATCCAGCATGGCGACCTTCACCGGCGCATTTGCGGGCACGTTCGCCGCCGCTTTCGTCGAGGAGCTGCCGGACTGGGCACGAAGGCCGGGGAGGGCTGCTATGGAGAGCGCCGCGGCGCAGGCTGCGACATAGCGCGAAGCGGAGGAAGAAAGGCTTTTTGGCATTCTGAAACTTACCCCTCTCGGCACTTTCGTTCCAGCCGAATCTGCAGCCGATCGGCTGCAACCAGTGGTCTCATGTGTGCGTAGTGCGTTGGGCGAAGCAACGCTCACTTACTGGAGGATCCGATGCCCACCGAAGAGCACAAGGTCGACGGTCAGAATCTGCTGGCGCGTGTGAAGGAGATCGTGCACGAGGGGAACGTGCGCCGCATCATCATCAAGAACGAGCAGGGACACGCACTGCTCGAGATACCGCTGACGATCGGAGTGGTGGGCGCGGTGCTGATGCCGGTGTGGGTCGCGATCGGCGCGATCGCGGCCCTCACCGCACGCTACACACTCGTGGTCGAAAAGGATCTTCCGCCGGCGTGACCGGCGGATCGGTTACCGCCGCCGGCCGCCGAACACGATCGACGCCCACCGCAGCAGTTCGAGATAGAGCCACACGAGGGTGACGAGCATTCCGAATGCCGCGTACCACTCCATCTGCTGCGGCGCGGATCCGGAGAGGCGCTCGATCATGTCGAAGTTCAACAGCAGGTTCATGGCCGCCACGATCACGACGGCGGAGCTGAAGATGAGCCCGGGCAGTCCGTAGCCGAACACGCCGGGCATCTGGACGTGGAAGAAGCCGAGCACGATCGTGAGCAGGTAGAACACCATGATGCCCACGGTCGCGCCGATGATGATGCTGCGAAGACGGTCCGTGACGCGGATGATCCGCGTCGCGTACAGCGCGAGCATCGCGAGGGCCACGCCGAACGTGAGTCCGACCGCGATGAGGGGAATGCCCTTGAACTGCGCGTCGTAGATGAAGGAGATGCCACCGAGTGCCACGCCTTCGAGCACGGCGTAGATGGGCGACGTGATCCGGGCGAGGTTGGGCTTGAACGCGGTGACCATCGCCACGACGAGCGCGGCGATCGCACCTCCGAAAATGACGCCGCTGATGTTGCGATCCGGAACTCGAAGAATCTCGTACCACGTGTAGCCGGCGCTCGCCGCGGCGACCAGCACGAGGGCGAACGACTTCCACGCGGAGCCGGCGACCGTCATGACTCCGGTGCCGCCTTCCGCGCGGGCGCGGGCGATTGCGCTATCGGTAAATGCTGGATTCGAGAATGCCATGGTGTCGCGATGATAGTTTGAGAGACGTGCTGTTCGTGCTGATGGTGATACACCGCACAGGGCGCAACGGCGTCGGCTGAAAGCTCGCGGATTCACCCGTGATTTCGTAGGCTCCCCCGCATCCGGAGATGAGCATGGCGCTCACCACCTTTCGACTCGCCTTCGCGTCGGCCGTGCTCCTGGCGCTCGTTCCGGGCCCTCCCGTCTATCCCGGAGCGAAACGGGACACACCGACCGCCATGATCGAGAAGGGCTCCGGCGTGGAGGTGTCCGCAACCTATGTCACGGACGATCCATTCGAGAAGGTCGATTCATTCTATCGGGCGCACGGGTCGGAGGACACGGGGGCCCGCCGTGTGTCCGCGAGCAGCAAGCGCGCGCTCTACTATTTCCCGGACTCGCGGAGCGACGTGCTGGTGCGGTGGCCGAAGGATGACTCGCACGATCAAACCTCGATCATCATCTCGCAGCAGTAGATTATTGGCTTGATAGTGCCGCTGTACTGATCTAGCAGTGACGCAAAAATCCGTTTCTTCATAGCTCGCAGACTCCCGCAATCCGACTTCATGAGCATTCGCTCCCTGCTCGCGGACGCCGCCGGCCGCGCCGCCACCTATCTCGAAGGGCTCCCCTCCCGAAGCGTGGCGCCCACCCCCGAAGCGGTCGCCGCGCTCGCACACTTCGACCGCCCTCTTCCCGAGCACCCGCAGGATCCGTCGCGCGTCCTGAACGATCTGGATGAGCTCGGCTCGCCGGCCACCGGCGCGTCCGCCGGCGGTCGCTACTTCGGATTCGTGATCGGCGCCACGCTTCCCGCCGCGCTCGCCGCCAACATGCTCGCCACATCCTGGGATCAGAACTGCGGGTTGTTCGTGATCTCGCCCACCACGGCGACGCTCGAATCCATCGCACTCCGCTGGCTCCTCGATGCGCTGCATCTCCCGGCAACGTCGGCAGCCGGCTTCGTCACCGGCGCGACCATGGCCAACTTCACCTGCCTCGCCGCCGCCCGGCACACACTCCTCGAGCGTGCGGGGTGGAACGTGGAGGAGCAGGGGCTCTTCGGCGCGCCGCCGCTCAACGTGATCGTCGGCGACGAAGTGCACGTCACCGCGCTCAAGGCGCTCGCGATGCTCGGACTCGGCCGCGCCCGCGTCACGCGCGTGCCGGTGGATGCGCAGGGTCGCATGCGCGCCGACGCGTTGCCGCCACTCGACGATCGCACGATTCTCTGCCTGCAGGCCGGAAACGTGAACACGGGCGCGGTCGATCCGCTCGCGGAGCTGATCCCGCGTGCGCGCGCGGCCGGCGCATGGGTGCACGTGGATGGCGCATTCGGCTTGTGGGCCGCCGCCGCACCCGCGCGCGCCGCGCTGGTTGCCGGCGTCGAGAATGCCGATTCGTGGGCGATCGATGCGCACAAGTGGCTCAACGTGCCCTATGACAGCGGCGTCGCCATCTGCCGCGACAGGAATGCGCTTCGCGGTGCAACGGCCATATCCGCCGCGTATCTCGTGCAGGGCGAACTGCGCGAGCCGAGCGAGTACGTGCCGGAGCTCTCGCGCCGCGCACGCGGCGTGGACATCTGGGCGGCGATGTCCTCGCTCGGCCGCTCCGGCATAGCCGAGATGATCGAGCGCAACTGTCGCCAAGCCGCGCGCTTCGCGACCGGTCTGCGCGACGCCGGCTACGAGGTCCTCAACGATGTGGTGCTCAATCAGGTGCTCGTGAGCTTCGGCGATGATGACACCACACGTCGCGTGATCGCGGGCATCCAGACCGAGGGCACGTGCTGGTGCGGCGGCACGGTGTGGCAGGGCCGCACCGCGATGCGCATCAGCGTCAGCTCGTGGGCAACGACGGACGAGGACGTCGAGCTGAGTCTCGCCGCGATGCTCCGCGTCGCAAGCGAGGTGCACGCGGTGCGCTGACGCACACGCGTGCACCCTCGCGATGTGCGCTCACATGCCGCTCGGGTACGTCTCCGGTTCGTCTCCGCCGCTCACCGCGACCGGCATGTGCAGCGGGTCGAGCGCATTCGTGTCGTCGATGTAGACCATCACGTCGTAGCGATAGGGCACGATCGTCGGGACGTAGTTTCCCCAGCGCTCGCTCTTCGCGCGATACACCACGCCGATGGCGCGATGGCCGAGCGGCTCGAGCATCGCGGGATTCTTCTCGAGCTCGGCGTCGAAGAGCATGAACGCATCACCCGCATCGCTCCTGTGCGCGAGATCCTCGAAGCTCCCATCGCGCGCCGGCGGCACCGCCATCCGCTCCATCGGCGCGCCCCACTCGCGCGACGCGATGACCGAGCCGCGATGCGTCGCGAAACCCACGATGACGACTCCCTCCTCGCCGTGCCGGTCGCGAACGAGTTGTCCGACGTTCACCATCCCGTCGCTCGCCATGTCGGTGAATCGCGCATCGCCGACGTGCGTGTTGTGCTCCCACACGATCGCCTTCGCCCGGGGGCCGTGGTGCTTCATGAGCCGGTCGAGCGTGTCCGCCATGTGATGATCGCGCACGTTCCAGGATGACGGTCCTCCCCGGATCATCGCGCGATAGTATCGCTCCGCATCGATCGCGATCAGCGCATTCTGCTCGGCCGAGAAGTACGCGTCGCGACCGTCTTCGAGATACTGGGGCGCGTTGGCGCGCAGCCTCGCGAGCATCTGCACCACATCGGGCTCGCATGACGTGGGGGTGAGCGCCGTGGAGCGCGCGTACTCCTCCGCATCCCCATGGAAGCGATCGAAGCAGCCGTAGGCGCGACGCGCGCTGCGCGCCGCCTCGGGGTCGATGCGATCGAGATAATCGATCACGGCGGCCATCGACTCCCAGAGCGAGTACACGTCGAGACCGTAGAAGCCGACCTGCTGATCCCACGAATGGCGGGCGTTGTGCGCGCGAAGGAATTCGGCGAGCTCGACGACCTCGCGATTCGCCCACATCCAGGTGGGCCAGCGCGCGAATGCGTGCAGCACCTGCTCCGCACTCTCGCTGGAATCGTGCAGCTGCTTCACGAATCGATTCACGCGATAGCAATCGGGCCAGTCGCCCTCGACGCCCACGAAGGAGAATCCACGCTCCTCGACGAGTCGCCGCGTGATGGCAGTGCGCCAGCGATAGAACTCGGAGGTGCCGTGCGATGCTTCGCCGAGCAGCACGTACCGGGCATTTCCGATCCGCTCGAGCAGCGGATCGAGATCCGCAGCCGAGCGAAGAGGCTGCGCGGCCCTGCGGATCGTATCGGTGAGCGCTAGCTCCTGACCATCTGTATGCATGCGACGATTCGCATGACGCGATTCAAATGCTGTGGAAGAAATGCCGGCAGCGCTTCCGCATTCATTTTCGGGAGACGCGCCAGATCGGTGCGAACGGAATCGATCACCGACGACCACGCCGGGTCTGCCTGCACGTGCATCGCGCGAATGCGCGTTTCGAAGTTGGTGAGCATTCCATCCACCAGCTTTTCGTGCGCAGGAAGCTTGCCCATGGCAACCGCGGGCGAGGCTTTTTGCAGCGCGCGCACATCATTGGTCACGGCGGTCACCGTCGCTTCCACGGAGCTGTCGGGCTTGCCCTGAGGCACCGCCATCGTGGCGACCGCGCCCGTGGAGGCGGAGCTGTTCGCCGTCGTCGCGCTCGAGCGCTGGCTGGAGCCTGCCTCGCAGGCGGCCGCGAGTGGAAGCACGGCAAGAACGGCGAGTCGCGTGTATGAACGCGGCATGGGTCTCTCGGGTCGAATGTCAGCGAAATTAACGAAAACCGTGCGAACCGGACTCTTTCATCGCATTCTTCACGCCGGTACGAGACATTGTATCAAAGCCAATGGTGATAAGCGAATATACTGCTGACTTCGCTTCCGTTTCCCGCGCGTTTGAGGTCTGTGACCGCGAAAATCTATCGATTCACGCCTCCTGTTCGGCAGCGAGCTGTCGGGAGCTGCCGCACAATGTCTCATTTTGATGCTGGCCGACGTCTGATACGTGTAGCGCTGCCACATCGTTCCTTGTCGACCGACACAAACGAAACCGCTTGAACATTCGCCGCCTGTTCGAACGACACTATCCCGGCCTGGTCTGGTACCTCCACGGCAGGCTCGGCGATCGCGATCTCGCCGAGGATCTCGCGCAGGAGGCCTTCGTGCGCCTTCTCGACAAGCCACCGCGCGAGCCGGATGCATGGCTCTACGTGGTGGCCGGGAATCTCGCGCGCGATGCACAGCGAAGTGAGGGGCGTCGCGCGCGTCATCTCGCGATCATCGACACGCCCGAACGGCTTGCGGATGCGGCGGATCCGGCGCCGGCTGCGGACACCGCGATGTGTACGGCAGAGGAGTCGGCACTCGTGCGGGACACGCTGGCGATGCTCCCCGAGCGCGATGCGGCGCTGCTCGTGATGCGCGCGGACGACGTCTCGTACCGGGAGATCGCGGCGGCGATCGGGGTTGCGCCCACGTCCATAGGTCCGCTGCTGGCGCGCGCACAGCAGCGATTCATTCGCGCGCTCGGAAGCCGCGCGGCAGAACGGGGGACTGATGCACGAGCATCCGGCTGAGGGCGAGCTGCAGGCGCTGCTCGACGGCGAGCTGCCGCACGCTCGCGTGCTCGTGGTGCGCGCACATCTGCTGCGCTGCGCAACCTGCCGCGCACGCGCGGCGGCGGCGCGCGAAACGGCCGCGCTGGTGAACGCGCTGCTTCGGCGCACGACACCCGCCGTAGACAGCGCGTCGGCGTGGGAGCGGCTCGTGGTGCGCAGTGGCGGACGGGCTGCAAGCGCGCACCGAAGGCTCTCCCGGCGAACGTCGGTGGCCGCTGTCGCGCTCGCGGCGGCGGCGCTCATCGTGATGCTCGCTCGCGGCGTCTCTCATCCGGGAGCCGCAGCGGATGCCTTCGCACTCGTGCGGGAGGCGCAGGTGCACCCCGCGAAGTCGCTGCTGCGCGATGCCTGCTGCAGCGACCACGACGGTGGCGATCGTCCGGATGACGGACTGCTCACGCTGAGCAGCGTGGGCGAGAGAGTCACCGTCGTGGTGGTGTACGAGGACGTGGACCACAGCGGCACCTTCACGCACGGGGACATCGTGCGCTACGTCTCGACGATCCCGCGCGGCGCGTCTGTCGCACACAGCGCTCCATAGCGTCAATCATTCCGCAACGGACCCTCCAATCGTGCACCACCAGCTCACGAATCGCTTCGTCATCGCATCGTTGACGATTGCGACGATCGCGCTCGCGCCGACTCGGGCGTGTGCGCAGCAGGTCGACAGCGCCGCGCACGACTCGGTCGCGCGGCGGGACAGCGTTCTGCGCGCGGGCGCAGCGCGACGCGACAGCGTTCACGTGCTCGCGCCGGTGGAGGTGCAGGCGTCCATCGCCCCCGTCGCCGGTCCCACGATCGGATCGGGAATCCCTGCGCGGATCACCACACTCTCCGGTCGCGACATCGACGAGTGGGAGCCGCGCATCCTGCCGGACGTCCTGGGATCGGCCGCCGGCGTGTCCGTCTACGACGATCTCGGATCGCAGTACAAGCTCAACGTCAGCTATCGCGGCTTCAACTCAGGTCCAACGGTCGGGCTTCCGCCTGGCATCACCGTCTTTCTCGACGGCGTCCGCCAGAACGAAGCCGACGCGCAGGAGGTCGACTTCGATCTGCTTCCGATGGAGCACGTCAAGCGCGTGGAGCTGTTGAGCGGAACGGCGTCGCTGCTCGGGCCGAACTCGCTCGGCGGCGCCATTAATCTCGTGACGGACCGCGGCGAGGGGCCGCCGCACGGAGATCTGGGAGTGAGTGGCGGATCGTTCGGGCAGGCCGAGGCGGAGGGAACGGTCGAAGGGAAGTCGACGAGTGGATGGGACTACTATCTCGGCGGCGGCTACGAGCGCGAGGATGGTTGGCGCGCCGGCACATCGGGACGGAACTTCAACGGGTTTCTGAATGTCGGTCACTTCGGCGCCGATCGTGGACTCGGCGTGCAGGCCGCCGCCGCGAAATCGACGGTGCGGAGTGCGGGCTCCCTGCCCGAGAGTCTGTACGGCGATCCGCAGATCAACTTCACGCCGGGCGACGTGGATGCGCTGAACAGCGAGCAGCTGAATCTCACGGGCTATGTACCGGTGGGCGGCGGGCGCGGCACCCTCACGGTCTTCGGAAAGCGCTACGATGCGAATCGGTTCAACGTGAACCAGGCGCCCGATCCGAACGTCACCGCGCTCACGCGAACGTACACGGTGGGTGGCACTGCGGATTGGCGCCGGCGTCTCGACATCCAGAACAATTCGCTTTCGCTTCGCTTCGGGATCGATGGCTCGGCCAACTGGGTGCACGAGCAGATCATCAATACTGCGAGCGACGTGCTGAGCGATGTGGCCGGAAACGCTGCACCCGCCGAGGGTGGCGATGCGCCACAGCTCGGTCTCACGACGGACGTGAAGAGTCCGAGCTGGGATCTCGCAGGCTACGGCATAGCGGATTACAGCATGAAGCGGCTGACGTTGTCCGCGGGCGCGCGCTACGACTACATACGCGTGCCGTTCCAGAACCAGCTCGAGAGCTCCGACAACACGACGAACAGTTTCCACCATTTCAGCCCGCGCGGCGGCGTCAGCGTCGACCTCGGCAGCGGGAAGTCGCTCTACGGTTCGGTGGGCGGAAGCTTCCGGGCTCCCGCCATCGTGGAGCTCGCGTGCGCCGATCCAACCGCGTCGTGCCCGCTGCCGTTCGCGCTGGGTGATGATCCGCCATTGAATCCGGTGCGGGCGACGACGTACGAGGTGGGAGGCAAGCTGCTGCACGGCAACGTGCTGTTCGACGGATCGCTGTTCCGCACCGACGTGCGGGACGAGATCTTCTTCATCGAGTCACCCGGCTCGCTCGTATCGGGATACTTCACGAATCTCGATCGAACGCGCCGCGAAGGCGTGGAGCTTTCGGTCACGAGCTCGGTGTTCGGTGATCGCATGACGTGGTACGTGAACTACGCGTACACGCGCGCGACTTTTCAGAGCAACGCGCAGATCTTCAGCACGCGCTCGAGCCCGGAGTTCGAGGGGAGTCCGCTCTTCGGACCGAACAGCGTCACGCCCGGCGACCGCATGCCGCTCGTGCCGTCCAATCAGGTGAAGGGCGGACTGTCGGCACGGCTGTCGCGCGGCTTTCGCGCGGGTCTCGATGCGCGCTGGATCGGGTCGCAGTACCTGCGCGGCGACGAAGGGAACGAGGAACGACAGCTCGATCCGTACTTCGTGCTGGGCGCGCGCGCCGGCTACACGTACAAGGCCTGGGATTTCTCGGCAGTAGTGACGAACGTGCTGAACAATCACGATCCGGTATTCGGAACGTTCAACAGCAATGCGCAGACGGGTGAGCTCGAGCGCTTCCTCACGCCGCTCAACGCGCGCACGTTCAGCTTCATCCTGCGGCGATCGTTCGGCAACCGTGGTGCGGACGACGACGACTAGGCGCTGACGAAGATCTGCTAGTCGGCGTACTCGAGAGCGCCCTTCGAGTCGCGCAGCATCACGGACGATGTTGCTTCGGCGAGCGGGATCTGCAGCGAGGAGCCGGATTCGAGATCGAAGGCGATCGCTTCGGTGGACTGGCGCACCGCGAGCACTTTGCCGAGTGGCGCGGGTGGCGCGTTCTTCGGAGGTGGTGCGGGTGTGTGGATGCGCATCACCGAGCCATCGTCGAAATGCAGCAACGCGGTTGCGCCATCCCAGCCGATCTGTGCGATCGAACGACCCTTGATGACGGGCGTGAGCTTCTGATTCCGGTGCATGCGTGCGGCCGTCATGGAACGGGCGCTGGCGCTTGCGGCTGTGAGCGAGGCCGGCTGTGGCGACTGGTGCGGGCTCGCGTATGCGTCGTGACCGTTGGCGGCGGGTTCGGATTCACGTACATACGATAGCCCATCACCCAGTTCTGCGCGATGATCCGCTGCGCTTTGGCGAGATCGAGCGTGCCATCGCACACGCGGCGATGCAGCTCGTTCTCGAGGGCGTCCTTCACGTGTGCATTCCATGGAGACGTGCGGAACGATTCCGGCCAGAGATTCCGTATCGAATTCGATCCGCCCAGCTCGAGACTGATGAGGTGATCGACCTCGTACTCACCGGGCTTGTGCGTGCGGATGCCGTAGCTCGCGTAGACCTGCCGCTTCACGGCGATGGGAACGTTGCGCACCTTCTTCGAATAGCCGGGAACGCAGATGTCCGCCGCCGTGACTTCGAGCGTGTCTCCGGGAGTCTTTGCCGGATCGGGAACGAAGGGAAACCGCAGCGCGCTGTCGCTCGGCACCACGTTCTGCGCGGTGTCCGCTACCGCCGAGCTCGCAGCTTGCGATTGCGCCTGCTGAACGGAGACGGAACGATCGCAGGCGAGGAACGCGAGCAGGGCACCGGCGATGCCAAGCCCTGCGGTGGCGCGGCGCGCAGCTGTGGAGCGAAAGCGACCCTCGGTCATACAGGAAAATCTATGTGTGTGCTGCGATCCCATCAGGGTCGTCTCGACCGGTGAATGTGATGCTGCCGTTCGCTTCGATCACTCGATTGACTAGACCGGCTCATGGCACCAGAATGTTGGCAAGCAGTCCGCTCATCCCGGGCGGGCGCATTCACTCGAGCATCCACTCTCATGCAGCGTGCCAAACTCCTGCTCTCGGCTGGTTGCCTTCTCGCAGCAGCGGCGCCGCCCCTCTTCGCTCAGGGCTTCGATGGTGTGATTCAGTTCGTCTCGTACGAGAATCATCCCGAGCATCCCGACACTATGACGCAGATGACGAAGGGCGACAAGGTTCGCATCGAAGGGATGGGGCGCGGCGGCTCCATGATCATGAACGGCACGAGCCGAATCATCGTCATCCCGGAGCAGAAGCAGTACATGGAGCTGCCGGCGGATTTCGGGGGACGGGCCGCTGCGACGGAAGCGGCGAAGCATCACGGAGTGGCGGTGAAGACGGGAAAGACGGAGACGGTCGCTGGCATTCCGTGCGAGGACTGGCACTACAAGGGCACGGACGACGATGGGAAAGCGCAGGAAGGAGATGTGTGCGTCGCGAAA
>Ga0207652_10005032_pt1 | contig 10712 bp, 13 predicted proteins | sample KBSC63BmetaG_FD_184334 | JGI IMG/M metagenome (GOLD analysis project Ga0207652, IMG submission 184334) | Corn rhizosphere microbial communities from Kellogg Biological Station, Michigan, USA - KBS C6-3B metaG (SPAdes) (version 2) | ecosystem: Host-associated > Plants > Roots > Rhizosphere ...
GCTTGCGCGAGATGTTCCAGTCGCCCATGTTGCGCAGCCAGTCGTCCATCCGCTTGCCGTACTGCGGCGGTGTCCAGTCGACGGTCGCGTTCGCGTCCAACATCGGCTGGCGGATCTCGTCCGCAGCAATGAACCAGTCGTCGACGACGCGGAACACGAGCGGCGTCTTGCAGCGCCAGCAGATCGGGTAGCGGTGGACGATCGTGCCGACCGAGACGAGCAGCCCGCGCTCGCGCAGCGAGGCGACGACGGGCTCCGCGACTTCGGTCGTCGACAGCCCATGGAAGTCCCCGAACAGCGGCAGCATCCGCCCCGCTTCGTCGATCGGCGCAACGACCGCCAGGTCGTGCACGCGTGACAGCTCGAAGTCCTCGGCGCCGCAGCCCGGCGCGATGTGGACGATCCCCGTGCCTTCGTCGAGCGCGACCTCGTCCCACGGGATCACGCGATGCACGACGCCCGCCTGCGCGGGGAGGTCGTCGAAGGGGCCGGAGTACTCCAGCCCAACAAGCTCCGAGCCGGGCGCGCGCTTGACGAACGTCTCGTCGGGGAAGCGCGCGACCGCAACCCAGCGGCCGTCCTCGGTCAGCCCATACTCGGCATCCGGCTTGACCGCGGCGGCAACGTTCGCCGGCAGCGTCCAAGGCGTGGTCGTCCACACGACGAGCGCCTCGCCCTCGCGGCCCTTGAGGGGGAAGCGCACGAAGAGCGACGGGTGCTCCATCTCGACGTAGTTCTCTTCGCCGGCCTGCTCGTGCTGCGACAGCGATGTGCCGCAGCGCGGGCACCACTGCGTCGAGCGGTGGCCCTTGTACAGCCAGCCGCGGTCGTGGATCTCCTTCAGGAACGCCCAGATGTACTCGATGTTCGTGTCGCTGAAGGTGTAGTAGTCGTTCTCCCAGTCCATCCACTGGCCGAGGCGGATGCACTGGTTGGTCATGACCTCGCTGTAGTGGGCGACGCGGTCGCGGCAGCGGCGCGCGAACTCGGCGAGGCCGTACTCCTCGATCTCGCGCTTCGAGCCGAGGCCGAGCTCCTTCTCGACCTCGACCTCGACCCAGAGGCCCTGGGAGTCGAACCCGTTCTGGTACCGCTGGTCGAAGCCGCGCATCGCCTTGTAGCGCTGGAAGACGTCCTTCAGGGTCCGGCCGTGCCCGTGGTGGACGCCCGCCGGATTGTTGGCGGTGATCGGGCCGTCCATGAAGCGGAACTTCGGGCCGCCCCGGTTGCGCTCCCGCAGGCGCTCGAAGGTCTGCTCACGCTCCCAGATCTCGAGCATTTCCAGCTCGAGTGCGGGATGATCGGGCTTGTCCGGTAGAGGCGTGAACATGCTTGCTGAGAGTAGCGAGCGGGAACAAACGATCCTGGCCGCGCGTTTTGAAGCAGTGCAAGACTCAACTCGAAAGGAATCAGTTTGGCAACCATCGCAACGACCGACACGTTCGAGACCGAGGTCCTCCAGACCGGCGGCAAGGTGATCGTCGACTTCTGGGCCGAGTGGTGCGGACCGTGCCATGCGGTCTCCCCCGTCCTCGACCGGATCGCGGACGAGCATCAGCTCAAGATCGTGAAGGTGAACATCGACGAGCAGCAGGACCTCGCGCAGCGCTACGGCGTCGCGTCGATCCCGTTCATGGTCCTGTTCGAGAATGGCGAGCCACAGGCGTCTGCCGTGGGCGCTATGCCGAAGGGCTCGCTCGAGAAGGCTCTGGGGCTCGCGGAGGCCTAGAGGCTCTCACATGCTCAGGCTTCGCCGATCGGGCGTGATCGGCGAGTGCGATGCAAGGACGCAGGGAGCGCCCATATGAGACATATGGGCGCGACCGAGGACGCAGCAGCGCGCCGCCGAGCGCGGCCGAGCGGCACAAGCTTCAGCGTGTGAGGGCCTCGACCCTCCGCCGGTCTTCGCCTGCTACGCGGTCGGGGAGTCTTCGAGGTACGACAGGAAAGCAAGGTGCTTGGCGAGGTACGCCTCGAGCGCCTGCACGCCGTCGGCCGCGAAGTCCTCGATCCAACTCTCCGAGAGGTCGTCCTCGATCCGGTGCAGCACGCCTGGATCGTCCATGCGGAGATCATCGACCGCGGATCGGACGTCTTCATGAGCCGTTCGGCCCATCTTCCGGGCCGGGGAAGACCCAGCGCCGAGTAGCGTTCGCCGCGTGAAGGTGGTGATGCTCCACTCGGCGCTGGGCGATTCGCGTCTCTGGAAGCGGCAGGTCGCCGTGCTCTCGCGCGAGCACGAGGTGGTGACGCCCGACCTACCCGGTTGGGGTGAGTCGCCGCTGCCGACGGAGGCTTTCTCCTTCGTCGACGTCGTCGTCGAGCATCTGCCGGGGGCACTCGTCGGGAACTCGTTCGGCGGCGCCGTCGCGTTGCGCACGGCGCTCGCCAAGCAGGAGCTCATCTCGCGGCTCGTCGTGATCGCGCCCGGGTTGCCAACGTGGGACTGGTCGGAGGAGATGCGCAACTACTGGGCCGCCGAGGAAGCGGCGTGGGACGCCGGTGACTTCGACCTCGCGACGCAGGTGAACCTCGACTTCTGGGTCAAGCCGGAGCACCACGACGAAGTTCGGCCGCAACAGCGGCGTGCGTTCGAGCTGCAGTCCGCGCACGAGGAGCCGGAGGTGCTGTGGCCGGAGTTCGCACCGCTCGAGTCACTCGAGATCCCGACCCTCGTCGTCGTCGGCGAGAACGACAAGGCCGACTTCCGCGCGATCGCGCACCACCTCGCGGAGCACATCCCGAACTCGGACATAGCCGTCGTCCCCGACGCCGGCCATTTGGTCGGAATCGATCAACCGGACGAGCTCAACCTGCTGCTACTGGACTTCCTGAAGGACTGAGTCTGACAGGCGCGGCCATGCCTCGGCGGCCCAGTCGCCGAACGCGAGGTCCGTCAAGCAGGCGAGCGCGAGATCCGCGTCCGGATCGACCCACACGAACGTGCCGCTGCGGCCGAAGTGACCGAACGTCCGCGGCGAGTTGGTCGCGCCGGTCCAGTGCGGTGACTTCGCGTCACGCAACTCGAAGCCGAGACCCCAGTCGTTCGGCTCCTGCCGGCCGAAGCCGGGCACCACGCCGACGAGGCCGGGGAACTGCACCGCGCACGCCTCCTCCAGCGTCTCCGCCGCGATCCGCGTCGGCTCGCGCAGCTCGCGGGCAAGCGCGACGAGATCGTCGAGCGTCCCCTCCACGCCCGAGCCGGCCGACCCCGACAACACCGCCGTCGTGTCGCCCCACACGTGCGCGAAGTACTCCGCAAACGGCATCGCAGCCCGCTCCTCGACGAGCGCCGCAGCGACCTCGAAGCCGTAGTTCGAATAGATGCGGCGCGCTCCGGGCCGCGCGATCGGCGCGCCGTGATCGAACGGCAACCCCGAGGCGTGCGCCAGCAGGTGGCGGAACGTCGCGCCCGGCGGTCCGGCCGGCTCGTCGAGATCGACGATCCCTTCCTCGGCGGCGACGAGCATCGCGACTGCCGTCGCGAGCTTCGTCACCGACGCCCACGCGAACCGGCGGCCACGATCGCCCACCGACCCCTCCACCGCGCCGATGACGGCAACGGCGGCGTGGTCACACGGCCACCCCTCGACCTGGCGCAGCGCCTCCACGAACGGCGACACTAGCGACCAGGTGGAAGGTGAACGCCAGCTCATCTCGTCCGGCGCCGCGTTCGAGGAGCGCGTCGGCTATTCGCGCGCCGTCCGCATCGGCGACCGCGTCTGGGTCTCCGGCACGGCGCCGATCATGCCGGGCGACGCCGACCCGCCGGCAAGGGCGTACGACCAGGCCAAGGTCTGCCTCGGGATCATCGAGCGCGCACTCGACGAGGCCGGCTCGAGTCTGGACGAGGTCGTTCGCACGCGGATCTACGTCACCGACGCGGCATTCATCGACGACGTCGGCCGGGCGCACGGCGAGGCGTTCGCGCGGGCACGGCCGGCGACGACCGGCATCGTCACGCAACTGCTCGATCCGCGCTGGCTCGTGGAGATCGAGGCGGAAGCGGTGATACTGCCCTCGTGAAGCAGATCTTCCCGCCGTCGATCACCGGCAAGGGCTCGGTCGGGACGGGTGCCGAGCACGCGAGCGTGCTCGATCACAAGTTCGGCCATGGCGACCCGTACACGCTCGGCGTCGAGGAGGAGTACATGCTGCTCGATCCCGAGACCTGGGATCTCGTGCAGCACATCGACTCGGTGCTCGCGGCGGTCGAGGAAGGCGAGCACCAGGACCGTCTCCACGCCGAGCTGATGCAGTCCGTGCTCGAGGTGACGACGCCCGTCTGTCGGACCGCGGCAGACGTGATGCGCTCGCTGTCGCAGCTCCGCGGTTATGTCGCAGACATCGCGCGCGCCGAGGGCTGCCGCTTCGGCTCCGCCGGCACGCATCCGTTCTCGCTGTTCGAGCGCCAGCGGATCACGGCGCGCGATCGGTACCGCAACCTCGTCGACCAACTGCAGTACATCGCGCGGCGCGAGCTCATCTTCGGCATGCACATGCACGTCGCCGTCGACGATCCGGAGAAGGCGATCCAGGTGATGAACGGGTTGCTCGTCTACCTGCCGCAAATGCTCGCGCTGTCCGCGTCGTCACCGTTCTGGCGCGGCGAGCCCACGGGGCTGTCGTCGAGCCGCCAGATGGTGTTCGCGGCGTTTCCGCGCTCCGGCCCACCGCCGCGCTTCCGCGACTACACCGACTACGCCGAGGTGGTCGGCCAGCTCGAGCGCACCGGCTGCATCGCGGACTACACGCACATCTGGTGGGACATCCGCCCGCATCCGCGTCTCGGCACGATCGAGATGCGCGTGTGCGACGCGGTCACGCGGCTCGAGGATGTCGTCGCGATCACTGCGTTCTTCCAGGCGCTCGTCAAGCTCCACTGCGAGCTCTACGAAGCGGGGCGGGAGATCCCGACGTGGCATCGGCTGCTCACGACGGAGAACAAGTGGCTCGCGGCGCGCTACGGGCTCGAGGCCCCGATCATGGATCTCGCAACCGGCCGCCGGAACCGGGTGCCGGTCGCGCAGCTGATCCGCAGGACCCTCCGCGATATCGAGCCGCATGCGAAGGAGCTCGGCTCCGAGCGCGAGCTCGACGGGATCCGCGAGATCCTCGCGCGCGGCAACGGCTCGGACCGTCAGCTGCGCGTGTGGAACGCGAACCGCGACATCGTCGAGGTCGTCCGCGAGATCTCGGTGGCGACCGAGGCAGCGGTCGTCAGCGAAGTATCCGAAGCAGCCCCGTAGGCCCGTAGCCGAGCGCGACCGCGTGCGCCTGGGAGAGGTCGATCACCCGGCGCTCCCCGAGCGCGATCCGCGCGACGGACTCGCCGTCGGCGACCGCGATCTCCGTCCCGTCGAGACCGAGCGCGATGCGCGTTCCCACGCCCATGTTCCACCTCGGGATGTCGATCCCGAACGCGGTCGCGACCTTGCGTGCCCCCACGTTGATCCCGACCACCTTCCGGTAGCCGGGGCTCACCGCCCACAGCGTGCCCGGGTGCGCGCCCGGCGCGAGAGCAAGCGCCCATGACGACGCCGCGCCGAAGTCGCCGGTGCCGGGCAGGTCGATGCAGCGCGCCTGCGGCTTCGCGACGTTCAGCTGGTGCACCATTGCGGCACCGTTGCCCGCCACATACAGCGTGAAGACCATGCGGCCGTCCGGAGATGCGACGCGTGCGAACGGGAAGCCCCAGATCGTCCCCGACTCGTGCGGATCCTTGATCAGCTTCGGGGTCGGACTGTCGGTCGAGAGATCGACGAAGTCGACCTGATACGACCCGTTCTTCAGGTACTTGATCAGGAAGAGGTTGTTCCCGTAGAGCGCGTCGAAGTCCCAGTTGGCCCTCGGGAGCGGGACCTGCCGCCACGAGCGCGGCGACATGACCACCACGGTCTTCGCGCCGTTCACCGTTCGGAACCCGACGGCCCGTGAGCCGTCCTGCGAGACACCGGAGAGCCCGAACGTCCACGGCAGCACCTTCTGTGCGCGCACCTTGCCGGTCCGGAGGTCGTACCACGTCAACTGCTTGCCAGACCGGTGCACGAGCGTGTTCCCGCCGACGAACCCACCGGGCACCGTGAAGAGGTGCGCGCCGGTCCGCAGGTCGGCCACCGAGACCCGGCCGAGCGCCGAATGTCGATATGCAACGAGCGTTCCGTTGGAGAGCGTGAACTGGCTCGGCGAACAGCTGAGCGGCGAGCAGGCGGCGGCGCTGGCGGCTCCGGGGAGCAGCAGGAGCGTCACGGCGGCGAGGGCGAGCAGGAGACGCGTCATGCGTGGAATACGCATCATGGACCCCCGGAGGTCCAAGCGTCGTATGGACCTCATGAGGAACGCCCGTCGTAGAGTCGAGGGGTGGCGGAGCGCGCCTGGATCCGGGGTGCCCAGCGAGGCTCTGTCGACGACCTCGAACGGCTCTTTCGCGAGCACTGGCCCCGCGCGCTCAGGGCGGCGCGACTCGTCACGGGGGATGCCGCTGCCGCCGAGGACATCGCCCAAGAGGCATTTCTCGCCGCCGTCCGCAATCTCGACCGCTTCGACCGCCGCCGCCCGTTCGGCCCGTGGCTGCACCGAATCGTCGTCAACCGCGCGATCGACTGGACGCGCGCCCGCCGGCTGCGCGCCGAGGTCGAGCTCGGCGAGTACCTCGCGGCTCCACCCGCCCCCGAGGCGGACGGCGACGTGTTCGCCCGCATCGGCGAGCTCCCCGCCGAGCATCGTGCGGTGGTCGTGCTCCGCTACCTGCTCGAGTACACGCCGGGCGAGATCGCGGAGCTGCTCGACCTGCCGCGCGGTACCGTCAACTCACGGCTCCGCCGCGGGCTCGATCGGATGAAACGTGACGCCTGAGGACCGGGCCTGGGAGGTCGTCAAGCGCGCATACGAGGAACGCACGCCGACGTACCGTCGGCGCGCTAGTACGAGAGTCGTACTGGCGGCGACGGCGTTGGCCGTCGCCGTGGTGGTGGTCGCGGCTCTCTCGCCCCCAGGAAAGGCCGTCTTCCACAGCGTGCGCGAAGCCGTCGGGATCGAGCACGCGGAGCCGGCGCTCTTCTCGCTGCCCGCTCCCGGTCGCCTGCTCGTCGTGTCGGCCGACAACGGCGGCGTCTGGCTCGTCCGGTCGAACGGCTTCATGCGCAAGCTCGGTCCGTACTCCGACGCCGAGTGGTCGCCGCACGGGCTCTACGTGATCGCGACCGGGCGGAACGAGCTGGTCGCGTTCGACCCGGACGGCGGCGTGCGCTGGAAGCTCGCGCGGCATGACCCGTCGTGGCCGCGGTGGGAAGGGACGATGACCGACACGCGGATCGCGTACATCGCGGCGTCGGGCCTCCGCGTCGTCGCGGGCGACGGGACCGGCGACCATCTGCTCGATGCGGAGGCCGGCGATGTCCCGCCCGCCTGGGATCCCACGCACGTGCACACGGTCGCGTACTACAGCGGCGGTGCGATCGTTCTCCGCCGCGCCGACGGACCGCTCGTGTGGCGCGCACCGATCAAGGTCATCCCGTCGAACCTCGAATGGTCGTCGGACGGCCGCTACCTCGCGGTCGTGTCGCCGAAACAAATCGTCGTGATCGACCGGAGCGGGCACGTGCACCGGACGATCTCGATGCTCGGAGCGGAGTTGCGGCAGGCGACGTTCAAGCCCGGCACACACGAGGTCGCCGTCGTCTTGCGTGCGGCCGGACGGAGCGAGGTTCGCATCGTCGACATCGACCATCCTGGACGCGCGCGGCTGCTCTTCGCCGGCCCCGGCACCTTCGGGGACGTCGAGTGGTCGCCGACCGGCGCGTGGCTCCTGGTCAACTGGCCGGACGCAAACCAGTGGGTGTTCATCAAGGGGAAGCAGGTGCGCGCGGTGGCGAACATCCGCCAGCAGTTCGCGCGCGCGGACGGTCTCGGGCCGCAGCTGGAGCTGAGCGGCCGCTGGTGCTGCGCGAAGTAGCATCCGACCATGCTTCAGGCAGGCGACCGCGTCCCCGACGCAACGGTTTACCTCGGTCCGGGCCAGCCGATGACGATCACGGAGCTGCTCGAGGACGGACCGAAGCTGCTCGTCTTCTATCTGTTCGACTGGTCGTCCACCTGAACGAACGAGATGGAGCTCCTGCGTGACAGGAGAACCGACTTCGACGCGTTGGGAGTGCAGCCGGTCGGCATCTCGCGCGACTCGCCGTACACGCACATCGCCTGGACGCAGGCACTCGATCTGAACTTCGGGCTCCTGTCGGACTTCAACGGCGAGGCGGTGCGCGGGTTCGGCATCGGCTTCGAGTTCCGCGGCTTCCACGACGTCGCGCAGCGCAGCGCGTTCCTCGTGGACGAGCGCGGGGTGATCAGGAATGCGTGGAACTACGAGACCGGCGACGTCCCGGACGTCGAGGTGTGGCTCGAAGCGGCGCGAGCCTTGAATCGCGCGGCCTGACCTGCTTCGATCGGGCGATGGACACACCAGCAACGGGGTCGGCCGCGCCCAGCCGCGGCACAAGCAACCTCACGTACGGGATCCTCGCCGGAGTCGCGGTGATCGGCGTGATCTTCGCGTTCTCCGGCTCGGCAGCGGTATTCAACAACTGGTACTCGCTGTTCAAGGCGGTTCACGTGCTCGGCGCCGTGATCTGGGTCGGCGGCGGCGTCACCATCATGATCCACGCGATCCGCGGGCAGCGGGCGTACAAGCCGGAGGACATCGTCACCGTCGCGAAGCAGGCGGCGTTCATGGGCGAGAAGGTGTTCGCACCGGTCGGGCTCGTCACGTTCCTGATGGGGATCGCGATGATGATCAACACCAACTGGGGTTGGGGTCACTTCTGGATCGTCGCCGGCCTGATCGGCTACGCCTCGACGTTCATCGTCGGCATCGCGATCCTGTCGCCGATGGCGAAGAAGATCGACGAGTCGGCGGAGAAGAACGGTCCGACGCACGCGGAGACAATCGCGCTGATCGAGCGGACTCTGTTCATCGCGCGCTTCGACGTCGCCGTATTGCTGCTCGTCGTGCTCGACATGGTCACCAAGCCGTTCGCCTAGGACCGAGCGACGGGGGCCGTTGAAGCGGCCCCCGTCGTGGCTTCCTACGGTGTGATCGTGTTGAACACGCCGAAGGGCGTGCTCGCACCTGCTCCGTTGATGCTGGCCGTCCCACCCAGCACCGAGATGTAGGCATCTCCGAAGAACAGGTACAACGGCCGACCGTTGTAGGTCACCTGATGCGTTCCATCCGGCCGCACGATGATCCCGAGCGCATGCTGGTCGACGCCCGGCCCGGCCTCGGGCCGCCCCGACGTGAGCACAGGCGGCCAGAAGACGGCCGCGCACGCCCCTTGGCAGGCGCTCTTGTTCGTATCGGGACTGAGCGTGTAGACGGGGAACGTCGCGTTCGCGAACAAGCTGAAGTCGTTGTTCATCCGCGCGGCGACCACCGTCTCCTCAGGCCCTGTGCCGCCGAGCGGGGCGGTCTCGATGTCGATCTGGGCGGTACCGGTGGCGGGTTGGCCACGACTCGGGTCGACCAAGTACCAGGTACCGGTTGGGTTGGTGACCGGGTCGAACAGGTTCGCGCCTTCGGTCTCCCCCGGTTCCTCGTCGAGGAAGAACCGATACAGCGGCATCCCGGCGTACGTCACCTGTTGGACGGCGCCGAGCCCGGGTAGGTCATTCCTGGTCACGGTCCCGAGCAAGGTCGGGTTGATCCCCGGCCCCGCGATCGGGGCGCCGCTCGTCAGGAGCGCGGGCCACAGGATCGTGTCGCAGGCGGCGCCGATCGGGTTCGCTCCGTCACTACAGGCGAAGTCCGCGCCGTTGATGGCGTGGAGCTGATCGGACGTGAGCAGGTACAGCGAGCACCCTTGATACGCGCCGGAGCCGACGACGAGCACCTTGCCGTACTTGGTCGACGTCGCGGAGACGGTCGCCGGGCCGGTCGGCGCGCTGGTGATTGGATCGGCACACGAGCTCGTTGCGGCGTGCGCAGCCGACGTGAACCGCAGGGCCACGAGCGTGAGGCCCAGAACAAGCGCGGCGATCGCCAAGCCTGCAACGGGCCTCGCGATCGGGCGGAATGGCAATGGCATGACGTCCTCCCCTGCCTCGTGATTTGACACTCTCGACGCTAGGAGGAAGCGGTAATCGGCACATCGGCGGGCCTGCCCAAGTTTGGCGGAGACCGCTACCTAGATTTGCTCTTGCCGATCCGCCCGATCAGCCGCTCGGTGAGCGTCGGTTTCGCCGCATCGAAATGGCCTTCCACCGCGTTGCGATAGGGCTGCGCGACCCGGCGTGCATAGGCGGCGAACCCCTCTTGGCGAAGCGGCTGCCAGTCCTCGCGATACGGGACCCAGACGTGGTCATGCCCGACGTGCTGCGCCGAGTTGAGGAACGCGAGCCCGATGCCGCTCGACACAGCAAGCAGCGAGCGATTCTCTGCGCGAGCCTGCCGAAGCAGTCCTTCGTAGAGCGCCTGCAGCTCGTCGGGGCCGGGCAACTCCTTCCGCTCGGCCGCGAGCTCGGCGATCGACGTTCGCAGCTCACGGAGCTCCATGGGCGGCACGTCGATCAGCGCCGCACTCTTGCCCGCGCCGCGCTCGAGCACGCCGAGCAGCTGATCCACACTCGCGATCTCGGCGTCCTTCTCGAGCACGCCATTGTCTTTCAGCTCGCCGACAAGGGCGGCGAGGTAGACGCGGGAACCGCGCGCGAGGTCG